>Ga0207695_10010431_pt1 | contig 11366 bp, 8 predicted proteins | sample KBSC54metaG_FD_184354 | JGI IMG/M metagenome (GOLD analysis project Ga0207695, IMG submission 184354) | Corn rhizosphere microbial communities from Kellogg Biological Station, Michigan, USA - KBS C5-4 metaG (SPAdes) (version 2) | ecosystem: Host-associated > Plants > Roots > Rhizosphere > Soil... | reverse complement strand
GCCGATCGCGCCGTAACAGTCCTTGACCGAGTCGACCAGGACGCGGATCGCCGTCAGGTCGTAGATCTCGTTGAACTCCTTGCCGCCCTGCGCCATCTTTGCGTAGATCGAGTACAGGTGCTTGGCCCGGCCGGCGATGTCGGCGGTGATGCCGGCCTCCTCGAGCTCGTGCAGCAGGATCGTGCCCGCCTCGCCGGCGAACTTCTCCCGCTCGGCCCGGGTCTGGCTCACCATCGCCCCGATCTCGGCGTAGCGGCGCGGGTGCAGGCAGGCGAACGCCAGGTCCTCCAGCTCCCACTTGATCGAATGGATACCGAGGCGATGCGCGAGCGGCGCGTAGATCTCGAGCGTCTCCCGGGCGGTCTGCACCTGCTTCTGCTTGCCGAGCGCCGAGATCGTGCGCATGTTGTGCAGGCGGTCGGCCAGCTTGATCAGCACGACGCGCAGGTCGTGGGCCATCGCCACGATCATCTTGCGGTAGTTCTCGACCTGGGCCTGCTCGCGGCTGGCGAAGCTGATCCGGGTCAGCTTGGTGACGCCGTCGACCAGCAGCGCGACGTCCTCCCCGAAGCGGGTGCGGACGTCGTCGAGCTCGGCCTCGGTGTCCTCGACCGTGTCGTGCAGCAGTGCCGCCGTGATCGTCGCGGAGTCGAGCTTGAGCTCGGCGCAGATCTCGGCGACGGCGGCCGGGTGGACGATGAACGCCTCGCCGCTCTTGCGCGCCTGGCCGGCGTGGTGATCGCAGGCATAGTCGAACGCCGCGCGAATCGTCTCCGCGTCGAGGTTCGGGTTGTACGCCGCGATGCGGCCGAGCAGCTCCTGCAGAAGAGGGTCGTGCCGTTCGGCCTCGGCGCTTCTCGGCACCGTTGCCATGGTCGTATGGTAGTTGAGGGGCTGCGAGAGTCCCTCAACCAGCCTGCGACTGCAGGAAGCGGAGCGAGTCCTCCACCCGCTCGAGGGCGGCACGGTAGGTGGGCGAGGCGTGCAGATCGATGCGCGGGGACCGGCCGTTCGCAGGGTCGAGACCGACCTCGTTCAGCACGGTTCGGCAGCGGGCGACGGTATCGGGCGCGAGCGGGATCTTCTGGTCGCCTTTTCGCAGCGCCTGCCAGACGAGGACGAGCGCGGGCCGCAGCGGCTCGCGGGCCTCGAGCACGCGGCGGGCGAACTCGACCTCGGCGGCGCCCCAGACGAGGTGGACGGGCATGCGCGAACCGAGCTCCGCCAGCAGCTCGCCGCCGGCCTTGTCGCAGGGCGGGTCGAGCGCGACGGCCGCGCCGAACCGGCGCTCCGGATCGGCGATGAACGCCGCCTCGGCGTAGTCGGCGAGCACGATCGAGCCGGAGCCGAGCCGGGCCGGCTCGAGCGGGCCGCCCAGCATCCGCCGTCGCCGGTCGGTGTCCGCGACGAGCAGGAGCACCCGCTCGCCGGCGGCCACGAGGCGGGTGATGGTCGCGATCTGGACGCCGCGGCCGCGCATGTCCTCGACGGCGGCGCGACGTGGCTCGCAGTCGGCGGACACCGCCGCGGCGAGGACGGGCTCGGGCGCAGGGCCGTCGGGGGCGGCGCCGACCGCGCGGACGAGCATCTGCACCGATGCGGCGCCGTTCCACTCGTTGCGCGAGAGGCGGTAGGCGACGTCGTGCCGTCCTCCCGCGCGCAGGCCGTCGGCGGCGGCGCCCTGCCCGAACCAGACCGCCCGGCAGCGGAAGCCGCCCAGCTCGACCGCCATGCGCAGGTGACGGCCGTCGCCCATGCGCTCGACGCCGTGCACCCAGGCAGCCGGCGCGAGCAGCGTCACGCCCGGATTGCCGAGGCCGAACGGCTCGAGGCGGGCGAGCTCGTCGGCCAGCTCGAGCGACGCGTCGGCCGGCGCCAGAACGGCGTCGATGCGCTGGCGCGGCCCGAGATCGGCGTCGGTGAGCGCGGAGGCGGCGTGCGCGGCCAGGGCGTCGCCGAACGCCTCGACGTCCTCCGGGGCGAGCGTCACGCCGGCGGCGACCCGGTGGCCGCCGTACTTGCGCAGGTGCTCGCGGCACGCGGTGAGCCCGGCGTGCAGGTCGTAGGCCGGGATGCTGCGACCCGAGCCCTTGGCCTCGTCGACGCGCTCGGCGATCAGGACGACCGGGCGGCCGTAGCGCTCGACGAGCCGGGAGGCGACGATCCCGACCACGCCCTCGTGCCAGTCGGGCGAGGAGAGCACGTAGGCCTTGCGCGCCCGGAACTCGGCGCCGCGCGCCTCCAGCTGCTCGATCGCGTCGCGGAGCATCGTGTCCTCGACCATCTGCCGCTCGCGGTTCAGGCCCTCGAGCCTGGTGGCGAGCGCCCGCGCGCGCGACTCGTCGGTCGTCAGCAGGAGCTCCAGCGCCTCGCCGGGGTGGCACAGGCGCCCGGCGGCGTTGATGCGGGGGGCGAGCCGGAAGCCGACGTCAGAGGCGCCGACGCGGGCGCGGTCGACCCGGGCGGCGGCCATCAGCGCCCGCAGGCCCGGGCGCGTCGTCCGCGCCAGGCGGCGCAGTCCGGCCCGGACGAGGCCGCGGTTCTCGTCGACGAGCGGGACGACGTCGGCGATGGTCGCGAGCGCCACCAGGTCGAGCTGGGCGTCGAGCGCCGCCGCGTCGCGCCCGGCCCGGGCGTAAAGCGCCTGGGCGAGCTTGAAGACGACGCCGGTGCCGGAGAGCTCCGGGAACGGGTAGTCCGACGGCCGCGTACAGACGAGCGGGCAGTCCGGCAGCACGTCGCCCGGGCGGTGGTGGTCGGTGACGACCACGTCCATCCCGAGCGCCGCGGCCCGCGCCACCTGGTCGGCGGCGGTGATCCCGCAGTCGACGGTGAGGAGCAGGCGCACGCCGTCGGCGGCCAGCCGCTCGACCGTCTCGGCGGCCAGCCCGTAGCCCTCATCGAACCTGCTGGGGACGTGCCAGTCGACGTCTGCGCCCAGCTCGCGCAGCGTCGTCACCGCGAGCGCCGTGGCACAGATGCCGTCGGCGTCGTAGTCGCCGTGCACGCACACCCGCTCGCCGGCCGCGATCGCCCGACCGATCCGCTCGCACGCGGCCGCCATGTCGCCCAGGAGCATCGGGTCGTGCAGCGGCCCGTCGAGCTCCAGGAAGTCCCGCGCGGCGGCGGGCGTGGCGTGGCCGCGGCGGACGAGCACCTCGGCGGTCGTGCGCTGCACGCCGAGGCTCGCCGCGAGGTCGTCGGCGACCCCCGGCGGGCAGGGATCGATCAGCCAGCGCGGCGCATCCATGCACCCATGCTACGGAGGGGTGCGGACGTGATCCGGCCCGCGCCCGTGCTTGAATCCCGGCATGCCCGGCCTGCACGTCGACGTCACCGGGTCGGGCACGCCGGCCGTGCTCGTGCACGGCAGCTTCAGCTTCGGCGCGCTCGCCTTCTCGGAGCAGCGGCCGCTGGCCGCCGAGTTCGAGCTGCACGTCGTCGACCGGCGCGGGTTCGGCCGCAGCCCGGAAGGCGCCGGTGCGGTCGACTTCGAGGCCGAGGCGCCGGAGATCGCCGCCTTGCTCGACCCTCCCGCGCATCTGCTCGGCCACTCCTACGGCGCGATCGTCTGCATGTTCGCGGCCGCGCTGCGGCCCGAGGCGGTGCGCTCGCTGACCGTGGTCGAGCCGCCCGCCTTCGGGCTCGTCCGCGGCGACCCGGCGGTCGACCTCCTGGTCGAGCGGCTGCGGGCGCACAAGCGCGACGGCGCCGGGCTCGGCGAGGAGGAGTACCTGCGCGGCTTCCTGGACGCGTGGGGCTTCGACCTCGGGCCGCCTCCGCGCCTGAACGACACCGCCCGCCGCTCGGTGCGCCGCTCGATCGGCGAGCGCTCGCCCCACGAGGCCGAGATCCCGTTCGCAGCGCTCGCCCATGCCGGGTTCCCGGTGCTGGTCGCGCGCGGCGCGTGGGACGCCGTTCCCGCCTCGGCGCGGGAGGTCGGCGGTCACGCGTTCAGCGCCGTCTGCGACGTCGCCGCCGCCAGGCTGGACGCCGAGGTGGCGGTCTTCCCCGGGGCAGCGCACCAGCCCCAGCTCTCGGGCGAGCCGTTCAACCGCCGGGTCGCCGAGTTCTGGCGGAGCGCGGATCGACGTTTCGCGGGCGGCTGATGCGTGTACCCACAGGCGATGAGGATCGCCGTGATCGGCGCGTCCGGCCTGGTCGGCCGGGCCGTGCTCGGGAGTCTCGAGCGGGAGGGTCATGAAGGCGTGGCCGTGTCCCGCTCGACGGGCGTGGACGTGCTCGCCGGAGGGGGTGGTCTCGCGGCGGCTCTGGCCGGCTGCCACGCCGTGATCGACGTGCTGAACACCTCGAACAACGGGGACGACGCCCCGCGCCGGTTCTTCACGGCGGCGACGAACAGCCTGCTCGTGGCGGAGCGCGAGGCGGGCGTCTCCCATCACATCGTGCTCTCCATCGTCGGCGTCGACCGTATACGTCACAACCCGCACTACGTCGGCAAGCAGCACCAGGAGCGGCTGGCGCGAGCCGGGCCGATCCCGGCGACGATCGTGCGGGCGACGCAGTTCCACGACTTCGCCGGCATGGTGGCGTCGTGGACGCGGAGCGGCGACTCGGCGTTCGTGCCGCCCCTGCTCGTCCAGCCGGTGGACGTCGGCGACGTCGCCGAGACGCTCGTCGAGGTCGCGGCCGGCGCTCCGGACGGCAACGGCCTGCTGGAGGTGGCGGGGCCCGAGTGCCAGGCGCTGGTCGACATGGCCCGTCGCACCCTCGCGGCCCGCGGTGAGGGCGTCCGGCTCACGACCGGATGGGGCGCGCCGTTCGGCGTCGAAATGGCCGGCGACGTCCTCCTGCCCGGCCCCGACGCGCGCATCGCCCCGACGACGTTCGACGACTGGCTCGAGCGGCAGGTCCTGGCCGTCTAGAGCCGGCCGCTGCGCACGATCGAGAGCACGAGCACGAAGCCGAGCGCGCTCGCCGTCAGGAAGCCGGCCAGGGCGAGCACGTGGATGCCGAACAGATGCCAGCCGCCCTGGGCGGAGATCCCGATCAGCGAGGAGCCGATCAGAAGCGCCGCCATGACGACGGCGATGACGAGCCGGTTGGCGACGACGTCCGCCTGACGGGTGAGCTCGTCGAGGCCCTTGTGGCGAAACTGCACCTCCACCTCGCCGTCGCGCAGCTGCTCGAGCGTGTCGTGCACCTGGTAGGGCAGCTCCATCAAAAGCCCGCCGTAGCTCTCGAGCTCCTCCCGCGACCGGTCGAGCAGCCGCCGCGGCGAGTAGCGCCGGGCCACCAGCTCGGCGGCGTACGGCTCGGCCACCTCGAACACGTTGAAGTCGGGGTAGAGCTCGGTTCCGACGCTGCCGAGCGTGGCGAGCGCCTTGTCGAGCAGGGCGAAGCGGGTCGGCAGCCGCAGGTGCATCCGCGAGACCAGCACGAACGCCTCCCGGATCACCTGGAGCGGGTCGATCTGCCCCATCGACGCCCCGTAGTAGCGGTAGTAGACCTCGCGCAGCTCGATCCGCAGCTCGTCCTCCTGCTCCTTCGAGAAGCGCACGCCGAGGTCGTAGAGCCGCCGCGGCAGGGCGTCGACGTTCTCGTTCACGGCGTCCAGCAGGAGCCGCGTCAGCCGGCGCATGTCGGCCTCGCTGAGCGAGCCGGTCATGCCGAAGTCGACGAGGCCGAGGCGGCCGTCCCGGAGCACCATGATGTTGGCCGGGTGCGGGTCGCCGTGGAAGACGCCGTGGCGGAAGATCATCTCGAGCCACGCCTCGGCGATCAGGATGGCCAGCCGGCGGCGCTCGTCCATGGGCGTCATCTCGAGGTCGAGGTCGCCGAGTTGCACGCCCTCCAGCCGCTCGAGCGTCAGCACCCGCTCGCTGGAGTAGGTGCCGTACACGCGCGGGATGGCGACGCGCGGCTCGTCGGCGAAGTTGCGCCGGAAGATCTCCGCGTTGCGGGCCTCGATGCGGTAGTCGAGCTCGCGCCGGATCGACCGGGCGAACTCGTCGACGACCGCAACGGGATCGATGAACGACAGCCGATCGACCCGGCGGCGGACGATCCGGGCGACCTGGTAGAGCAGGCTGAGGTCGGACTCCACCCTGCGGGCGGCGTTCGGCCGCTGCACCTTCACGGCCACCAGACGGCCGTTGGCGAGCTCGGCGAAGTGCACCTGCCCGATCGAGGCGGCGGCGACGGGCACGGGGTCGAAGTCGACGAAGAGGCGCTCGATCGGCGAGCGCAGCTCGGCGGCGATCACCTGCTCGATGTCGGCATACGGCACCGGCGAGACGGAGTCCTGGAGCAGCCGCAGCTCGGACAGGATCTCCGGCGGGACGATGTCGGGACGGGTCGAGAGCAGCTGGCCGAACTTGACGAACGTGGGCCCGAGCTCGTCCAGCATCTCGCGCAAGTGGCGGCCGAGGGCGGGCAGGTTCTGGGTCTCGATGACCTGCGAGCGGCGCAGCGTCCGCCGCTCGAACACGAAGCCGAACCCGTGCTTCGTGGCGACCTGGGCGATCTCGCGCAGGCGGCCCATCGTCCTCCGCCTGTCCGCGAGCGTCGCCATCGCGGCAATGTTAGGCGTTCAGACCGGGTCAGACCCCGAACGGAAGTGCAACGGAACTGCAACGGCCGCCGTTCGGGGTCTGACCCCGATTCAGGCCGATGCCAGGGCGCGCAGCGTTCGCTCGCCGTGGTCGAGATGCCACTCGATCGCGGGGTCGGCCGGGTCGCGCCAGGCCAGCTCGAGCGACTCATGGCTCTTCCGCAGCTCGCCGCCCAGGATGCGGCACACGTAGACCAGGCCGACCTGGCCGTGCGGCGCCGCCGGGAAGGAGGCCGCCCGGAACTCCACCGAGCCGAGACGCACCACCTCGACGGCGAGGCCGGTCTCCTCGGCCACCTCGCGGACGACCCCCTCGGCCGGCGACTCGTTCGAACCCAGCCAGCCGCCGGGAAGGCCCCAGCGGCCGTCGTCGGCGCGGTGGTCGAGGAGCACCCGGCCGGCCCCGTCGGGGATCACCGCCGTCGCCCCCACCTTGGGCGTCGGCGTGCCCAGGTCGCGGGCGAAACGCTCTCCCACCTCGGCCGCCGGCAGCCCCGCCAGCTCGGCGTAGAACTCGTCGACGATCTGGCACATCCGCCGGTAGCGGGCCTGGTCGAACTCGTTCTCGGCGTAGGCCCTGCCCTCGTAGGCCAGGGTGCGGAGCTCGTCCAGCAGCGCGGCCGGGTCGATCAGACGAGGCTCCGGCCCTGCATGTCCGCGGGCACGGGGAGACCGAGCGCGGTCAGCACCGTGGGCGCGATGTCGAACAGGCGCGCGTCGGCCGGCACCGCCGCCGGCATCCCCGGGCCGGCGAAGATCGAGATGCCGAACTTGGCGTGGTTGGCGTCGTCCGGCCCGGTGTCGTTCTCGCGCACGTGGACGCGGCCGTCCCCGACGGCGCCGATCGAGCGCCAGCCCAGATTGCCGAAGTAGGCGATCAGGTCGGGCGCGACGTTTCGCACCTCGCGGTAGAGGTCCTCCGGCCGGAAGACGCGGGTGCCGATCGAATTGCCGTCCTCGTCGCCGAGCGCCTCGAGCTTCCCGATCAGCTCGTCGCGCAGCGGCTCGTAGTCGGCCGGGTCGACCGTGCCGTCGGGCTCGCGGCCCTTCACGTTCAGGAAGATGCGCGAGTAGTAGCCGCCGTCGGCCCACACCCGCGTGCGCGGCCAGTCGATCGTGCAGCGGCCGATCGGCGTCTGCTGGGACGGCGGGTCGACGAGCGTCAGGTAGCCGTTCTGCATCAGCCACTCGTTGATCTGGATGCCGCCGAACATCGCCTGGGCGCCGTGGTCGGAGACGACCATGAGCGCCGTGTCGTCGCCGAGGCCCTCGATCAGCGACCCCACCTCGGAGTCGAGGTAGCGGTAGTAGTCGCGGAAGGCGGCCTCGAGCGGCGTGCCCGGCACGTAGTCGGGGTGGTTCGGGTCGTAGAACCGCCACAGCGCGTGGTGCAGCCGGTCGGGGCCCATCTCGACCAGCATGAAGAAGTCCCACGGCCGCGTGTCCCGCAGGTGACGGGCGAGCGCGAAGCGCCGCTCGGTCATCGTGTGGATGTCGCGCACGACTCGCTCGCGGTCGTCCGTGCGGTAGTCCGGCACGTCGACCATGTAGTCGCCGACGACCTCGCGGATCTCCTCCTTCAACGCCTCCGGATAGGTGTAGCGGCTGTCCGTCGAGGGGGTGAGGAAGCAGCTCACCATCTCGCCGTTCACCTGCCGGGGCGGGAACGTCTGCGGCACGCCGAGCGCGACGACGTGCTTGCCGGCCCGCGAGAGGATGTCCCAGAGCCGGTCGGCGCGCACCTTCTCCGACGTGGCGAACGCCATCCCGTCGTAGGAGTGGTCCTTGCGGTTGCGGAAGCCGTAGAAGCCCAGCGTGCCCGGGTCCTTCGACGACATCATGCACGACCACGCCGGCACGGTGATGGGCGGGTCGCACGACTCGAGCCTGCCCCAGGCCCCCCGCTCCATCAGCCCCGAGAGCACGGGCAGCTCGTCGCGCATGTCGTCGAACACGATCTCGGGCGCGACGCAGTCGAGCCCCACGATCATCAGCCGCCGCGGACGCGCCACGCCTACTCCCCGCGGTGGGTGAAGCAGAGCATCTTCTGGTTGCGCGGGTTGTCCCAGCCGCCCATGTACTCGACCTTGAGCCCCGTGCCCTCGCACAGCCACTCGAACACGCTCCGGTGGTAGTGGAAGAAGTCGCGGTCGAGGTGGGTGACGAGGCCCGGCTTCTGCTGGACGTCGGTGATCTCGCGCGGGCCGCGCGTGTCCTCGTAGAACGTGGCGAAGAACTTCCCGCCCGGGGCGAGCGCCCGGTCCATCTCGACCAGGCAGCGCATGATCTCGTTGATCGAGAGGTGGGTGAACACCGACTGGGCGAGCGCGAAGTCGAACGCCCGGTGCAGCGTGTCGAACTCGAAGTGGTGCAGCTCGCGCAGCACCGGCTGCTTGGCGATCAGGCCGCGCGGGCGCAGGTCGAAGTCGCGGCCGGCCTCGATCAGGTCGAAGCGGCGGTCGATGCCGTAGTAGTGCCCGGTCTCGAGGTACTCGATGAAGCGCCAGCCGCCGCGCAGCGGGCCGCAGCCGACGTCGAGCAGGTAGTGCTCCGGCTGGAGGCCGTGGTCGACCAGGTACTGGAACTGGAGCGTCCCGAGCTCCTCCCACATGCCGCCGATGCCGCGCCGGTGCCAGCCCGGGTCGACGTACTTGTAGACCTGGCGCGGCAGCGCCTTGCGGACGCGCCGCTTGACGGGGATGGGCACGATCGGCTCGATCGTCCCGAACGCGCGCTGGAGGGCCTTCTGAGTGGCGAGGCGGGCCTCGCCCGTGATTCCGCCGGGGCTCTGGGTCGCGGGCATCGCAGGACATTAGCGCGTGACGGTGTGCCAGACTGGAGGCACCGTGGCCACCGTTCTCGTCACCGCCGCCGGGGCGCCCGGCTGCCCCCGCCTGATCCGCGCGCTGCGCGAGGCCGGCCACACGGTCGTCGGCACCGACGCGAACCCGCGCTCGGCCGGCTCGCGGCTGTGCGACCGCTTCGCCGTCGTCCCCCGCGGCGACGACCCCGGCTTCATCCCGGCGATGCAGGCGGCCGCGGCCGAGCTCGGCGCCGACGTCGTCTTCCCCACGTCGTCGTCCGAGATCGTGGCCTGGTCGCGCGCCCGCGACGACTTCGGGCTGCCCGTGCTGGCGGGGCCGGCCGCGGGCGTCGAGGCGGCCTCGGACAAGGCCGAGACGTTCCGGCTCGCCGACCGCGCCGGCGTCCCCCACCCGCGCACCATCGAGGTCGACGATCCCGACGCGTTCGCCGCGGCTGTGCGCGAGCTCGGCTACCCGGAGCGGCGCGTCGTCATGAAGCCGACGCAGGCCAAGGGCTCGCGCGGCTTTCGCATCCTCGACCCGACGGCCGACCGGCGCCGCTGGCTGCTCGAGTCCCGCCCCGGCGAGGCGGCGCCGGAACGGCTCGAGGACGTGCTCGAGCTGCTCGGGCAGGGCTCGTTCCCGGCCTACATCGTCCAGGAGTTCCTGGACGGGCCGGAGGAGACCGTCGATGCGATCTGCCTCGGCGGCGAGATGCTGCTGCCCATGACCCGCACCCGGGAGGCCCTGCGGGCCGGGCTGGCGATGGACTTCACGCTGCTCGACCGTCCGCAGGAGGAGGCGCACTCCGCCCGGCTCTCCGAGGTGCTGGCCGCGGACTACTTCCTCTCGGTGCAGTTCAAGGGCGGCAAGCTGATGGAGATCAACCCGCGCGTCTCGACGATCGTCTACACGCCCGAGATCAACCCGCCGGCGCTCGCCGTCGGCCTCGCCCTCGGTACGACCGATCCCGATGAGCTTCGCCGGCTGCGCCCGCGCGTGCCAATTGGCAGACGCGCGATCCGCTATTTCGACCAGGTTGAGTTCGCGTAGGGCACCGGTTCAAGCGGGCAGGACTCGCGGGGCCGGCCGGTAGAATCGCCCGCTGACATGAGCGCATCCGCACCCAAGAGGCCCGCCGCCGTCGTCGCCGACGTCGGCTGGGTGAACGGCCTCGCCGCGATCCGCTCGCTGGGACGAAACGGCGTGCGGGCGCTCGCGGTCGACCACCGCCCCTGGGCGCTCGGCTTTCGGTCGCGCTACGCGACGCCGGTGTCCGCGCCCGACCCGGTCGCCGACGAGGACGGCTTCGTGGCGGCGCTCGCCCGGCTCGGCGAGACGCTGGACGGCCCCGTGCCCGCGTTCGCCACCCACGACGAGCACATCAACGTGCTCGCCCGGCGCAGCGCCGACATCGGCGCCGTCTTCCGGCCGTGCACGCCCGAATGGGACGTGCTCGAGGCGATCCAGCGCAAGCGCCACCAGCTCGACGTCGCCGCGGCGGCGGGGGTGCCGGTGCCGGCGACGCGCCATCCCCGCTCCGCCGCCGAGGCCCGGGCCGCGGCCGGCGAGATCGGCTACCCGGTGCTGGTGAAGCCCTCCGATCCGGTCGGCTTCAAGCGGATCCACGGCCGCCAGGCGTTCCGGTGCGAGTCGGGCGCCGAGGTCGAGACGGCGTATGCCCAGGCCGAGCCGTTCCAGCCGATGGTGCAGGAGTACATCCCCGGCGGCGACGAGGAGCTCTACACGCTCGGCAGCTATCTCACGGCCGACGGCGAGGCGCTCGGGATCTTCACCGGCCGGAAGCTGCGCCAGACCCGCCAGCACATGGGCGTCTGCCGCGTGGCCGAGGCGGTGTGGGTGCCCGAGGTGGCAGAGCACGGCCTCGCGCTCCTGCGGGCGCTTGGCTTCCGCGGCATCTCGCAGGTCGAGTTCAAGCGCGACCCGCGCACCGGCGAGCACAGGCTGATCGAGGTGAACCCGCGGCT
>Ga0207695_10010426_pt1 | contig 11369 bp, 8 predicted proteins | sample KBSC54metaG_FD_184354 | JGI IMG/M metagenome (GOLD analysis project Ga0207695, IMG submission 184354) | Corn rhizosphere microbial communities from Kellogg Biological Station, Michigan, USA - KBS C5-4 metaG (SPAdes) (version 2) | ecosystem: Host-associated > Plants > Roots > Rhizosphere > Soil... | reverse complement strand
GACGGTCGTCTTCTACCTGCGCATGGTTCGCTGGGGCCGACAGCGTGACGCCGTGCTGTCGATCGTGTGCGCGTTTCTGTTGGCGTTCACAAAAAGCCAGCACACGATTCTGGGATTCTGGATCGCCCTGCTGTTCATCGGTGCGGCCGGAAGTGTTCGCGCGTTGCGGCGGCGCTGGTGGTATCTCGCCGCCGCGGGACTGGCAGCAGCCGGCACGCTCATGATCTGGAAGGCGCAGCCGGCCGATTACGCCAGCGACGCCATTTACAACGTGGTCTTCGAAAAAGTGGTGCCGCATTCCCACGACCCCGATCGCACCTTGCGCCAACTGAACCTCGACGAGTCCTACCGCCGCTGCATCGGCATGAAATCGTACCTGCCCGGCTCTGGCATGCAGGATCCGGCATTTCGCGCCCGCTTCATGCAGCGCATCTCGCTGGGGAAGCTGGCGGTCTTCTATCTGAAGCGGCCCGACATCGCCTGGCGCACGATGACCGACGCGCTTGCCGAAGCCGGAAAGCAGCGCCTCTTCGGCAGCTTCGCACTATCCACAGGCAACCCGCCTTTCACGCGGAGCCACGCCTTCGCCCTCTGGAGCGACGCGAAAGCCGCGCTGTTCTTCACCCGCGGCAAGCGCTTCTTCTTCGTCTATCTGGCGCTGCTTTGGCTCATGGCCGCGCTGCTGTTCCTACATCGCCGCGGGCTCGCGGAGCGCGCCTGGCTGGCCGGACTTTGCCTCGCGGGCGGCGCCACCATGGAGTTATGCGTCTCCACTTTGTGCGACTCCATGGACATCGAACGGCACGTCACGATTTTCCTGGTGCTCTTCGATCTCGTCCTTCTCACGTGTATCTGGCTGGTGCTGGATTACTCGCGAGTGCGCACGCTTAAGGCGCCAACACCTCAACATCGTACACGAGCATCGCGTTGGGCGAGACCACGAACCGACGCTGCCCCGGCACTTCCGGTGGATACGTTCCGGCCCGACCGTACGCCTGTGCGGCCGGCACGATGACGATGCGGCGCTCGCCCGGCTGCATGGTAGCGATCACCGCATCGAGTCCCGGATTGATCTTTGCCGGGAGCGGAAACGCATGCGGCGACTCCACAAAGCCTGGAAGGCCATTGTCGTTGCTGCCGAATTCGATCGGCTTGATCGGCGGACCCTCGTACCCGAGCACATCGCCCGCGTACAGCAGTTCCGTGCCGCGATATCGCACGCGCAACGGACCCGTCTGATCGTTCGCTTGGCCCGCCGCCACTTGCTCGGTGAGAACGCCACCCCCTTGTCCTGAGGCCTTGGGGTGATGCGCGGCGACCCATTCCCGCTCGGCAGATCTCTTCTTCTCGACATGCTCGGCCACGCGCTGTTGGGCGGCGCGCACCATCGCCTGGAAACTCTCGGTGGTCGGGTGGAATCCCTCGGCTTTCATGCCGATTCGCAGGATGCGCACGCGCTCCACTGAGTCGCCCTGCACGATCCGCATCACCACGTCGAGGCCTTCCACCACTTCGCCGAAGACGGTGAAATTACCGTCCAGATAAGAGCGGTCGCCCAGCGTGACGCAGAACTGCGATGAGTTCGTATTGGGTCCGCTGTTGGCCATGTTCAGCGCGCCGGCATGGTCGTGGCTGAGCTTCGCGTGCACCTCGTTGGGGAACTGGTAGCCCGGACCCTTGGCGCGATCCGATTGCGGAATTCCAGTCTGGATCACGTGGCCGGGCACGACGCGATGGTAGACCGTGCCGTCGAAGAACGGCCGGCCGGGGTCGAACGCGGCGTTAGCGATCGTGCCCTCCGCCAGTCCCACGAAATTGGTGACCGTCATGGGCGTGAGTTCTGCTTCGAGGCGCGCGACGATCGTGCCCTTGTTCGTGCGGATTTCGGCGTACAGGCCGTCGGGCCGCTGCGCGAGAGCGGCGGCGGAAAGCAACAGCGCGAGTAGAGAGAGTCGGTGGATGTTCATCGGCGTTCTTCGGCGGCCCCAATTTTGATTTGCTGAAACTCGGGAGATCCATGTAGCGCAGCGAAGGCCGGCTCGGTGCCGGCCAGCGGCATCAGCAGGTGGTGTTGCGCGCGCGCCAGCTTCAGCGCGGCCAAGGCTTCCGCCGTCCGGCCCAGTTCGGCAGCCGCCAAAGCGCGGCGGTAAGGATCGGCATTGGACAGATCTTTCTCGAAGAATGCCCGGTCGGTGCGCTTGCCCTGGTACAGTTCGGCGCGGGCGATGCAGGCTTCCGCTTCGCGGAGTCCGGGCTCGAGTTCCAGGGCACGGCGCGCGCTGCGGATCGCCTGGTCGAAACGATGCGCCTGCAGCAGGACCCACCCGGCGTCCACATTCACACGCGGCGAAAGCGGATCCAGCACCAGCGCCCGTTTGAGCGATGCCACTCCAGCTTCCGGGTGGCCGGTGACTACCTCAACGAACGCGTAATCGTGATACGCCTGCGCGAGGCTCGGATTCAGATTCAACGCACGCTCGAACTCGCGGCGCGCGGCGGCGAAATCCCAATCGCGCCAGAATGCGACGCTGCCGAGGACATTGTGCGCTTCCGCGTTGCTCTCGTCGATATGCACCGCGCGAGTGGCGGCGTCACGCGCCTTCTCCAACGCGTCAGGCGGGGGCGCGGCGCCCGACAGCGCTTGTCCGAGATAGGCCTCACCGCTGGCGGCCCACGGCTCGGCGTAGGACGTGTCCAGCGCGCCCGATTTCGCGAACCACTCCAGCGCGCGAACGTTATCCGCCGGGGTCCTCTTGTGCTGCCAGTAGCGGCCGTTGACGAAGGCTTCGTACGCGGCCGCCGACGGCCGGTGGTTCTGGCGCCCCGCGGACTGCGGAAACAGCGCCCGCACCACCGCCGCACTGGCGCGTGCCGCCGCGTCCTCTTGAAATTCCAGCGAGCCGGCGCCGGCCAGCTGGTAGGTGTCGTTCCACACCTGCACCTGGTCCGCGACCTTCACCAACCGGATCGAGACACGCTGCACGTCGCCCTCGCGGCGCAGGTCGCCCTCGACGATGTAGTTGACTCCCAACTCCGCGCCGATGCGCGGCAGCGGCGGCTTCTGCCCGGCGTACCGGAGCACGCTCGTGCGGCCGATCGCGCCCATGCGGTCGGGCAGCAGGCTGCCGAACTGCGTGATCATCTCGTCCAGCAGGCCGTCAAGCATCGCGTCGTCGCTTTCCTGGTGCGTCGTGTTGGCAAACGGCAGGACGGCGATCAGGGTGCGCGGCACGGGCGCGGTAGTGCGCCATAAGAAAAAGATGGCGGCGGCCGCAGCGGCGATCGGGGCCAGGAAAGCAGCCCATCGCCGGCGGGCTCTTGGCGGAGTGGGCGACGTTACAGTTGTAACCGAATCCACGGGCGCTACGAAACGGTAGCCGCGCCGGGGCACCGTAAGGATGAAGCGCGGCGCTTCGGAATCGTCATTCAGCGCGGCCCGGATCTGCGCGATGCTGACGTTCAGGCTGCGGTCGTAATCGACGAACGTTTCGCTGCCCCAGATCGCCCGCTGAATGTCGTCGCGCGAACAAATCTGTCCCGCGCGCTCCACCAGGAATCGGAGAATGCGGAACTGCTGCGGGGCAAGTTTGATCAGCACACCGCCGCGGCGCAACTCCTCCTGTGCGAGGTCGAGTTCGAAGGCGGCGAATTTCAGAATGCGGGCCGGGGTGGCGGCGGGCGTCACGGTTTCCAGTATAACGGGGGTCCTCGGGGGAGGAGCGCCCGTACACCTTTTGCAGCATTAATAACAAGCTGCAACGCCATGACGGACAAGCAGTTCGCCGATAACACAAAAATGACCGCCGCTGTCTTGCGGCATTTCGCGGAACACCGCAGACTCGCCTGCATGAAGAACACCAGACGTGATTTCCTGATGCAATCGGCGGTGGCTGCGGGAGCGGCGGGAACGCTCCGTGGACAGACGGCCCCGCTCGACATCTTCCAGGCGGCGACCGCCGGCAACTCGGCGCGGGCGATCGAACTGCTTACCGCCGCTCCGAAAGTCGTGCGGTCCCGGTCGGCAGATGGACGGACCCCGCTGCACTTCGCCACCGCCGCCGGCAAGGTCGACATGGTCATGCTCCTGGCGACGCGCGGCGGGGAGTTGAGCGCCGAACCGGAGAGTCCCCTGCTGGCCGCTGTCGATTTCGGCGATCACGGCGCGGCCTGGGACATGAGCCAGTTTCTGCTGGCCAACGCCTCGGACCCCAACGCGCGGCGCAAGGACGGCAAGTCCGCGCTCGAACTGGCGCGCGCCCGGGGCTACGACGACGTCGCCGAGATGCTGATTCACCGCGGCGCCTCCAGCGACGATCGGAGGGTGGAGCGGGTCCACTTCGCCCGCCGCTTCAATAAGGATCTGACGACGGATGTGCCGTGGGTGGAGGTGAATCCCTTCGTGTCGATCGCACACGCCAATTTCGACAAGGTAAAGGAACAGCTCGCGGGGAATTCCAGGCTGCTCAATACCCGGGCCAGTTGGGACGAAACGGCCATCGAGGCCGCTGCGCATACCGGCCACCTTGAGATGGCCCAATGGCTGGCGGAAAAGGGCGCAGCGGTGTCGACCTGCACGGCGGTCCTGCTCGGCAATGCAGCGCTGGTGAAGGACGCGCTGGCCGCCGATCGCCTGGTGGTGAACGAACGCGGCGCGCACGACATCTCGATCCTGGGATATACGGCGTACGCGAACGAGCAGCCCGCTATTGCCGAGATGCTATTGAAAGGCGGCGCGAATGTGCAGGGTAAGGCGTTGGGCGTGACGCCCCTCCATCTTGCGGCGCAGAAGGGGTATGTCGAACTCGCGGAGGTGCTGCTCGCCCACGGCGCAGACGTCAACGCGTCGGTGAAGTCCCGCGGCGAGATGGTGACCCCGCTGGCAGTGGCGCTGAAGGCCGATCAGAAGAAGATGGCCGAGTTGTTGCGCAGCAAGGGGGGCGCATAGGAAAAGGCGCTCCGTTTAGCGCGGCGCGTTTGATGCGCCAGCGGCCGTCGGCGACGGCCTGGGTGAGGTCGGTTTCGACGGGGCCCTTGGGGGCGAAGTCCTGCATGTATCCGGCGCAGTGCTTTTTGTAGGCCTGCTCGTCGGCGGGCGTACAGAAGCGGACGTGGCCTGTCAGGCCGTGGCGGTAGGCGTTCAGGGTCCGAGCATCCTGCTTGGACTTGGGAGCTGACTTCGCAAGCTCGATCAGATCGTCGATAGTATTCACAAAAGAAGCTTTCAGCGATCAGCTACGGCGGATTACGGCTTCGAGTAGATGAATTCTAATCACTTTTTGGGATGGGGCAAAAACGCCGGCTTTAACGCTTCTTCGTCCGCTCCAGCAACTGAGGGTCGCCGACGATCTCAGCGAGGGCTACCGCGCGCTTGTGCTGGACCTCCGCCGCGGCGGCATCGCCCTTGCCGTCCAGCGCGAGAGCCAGGTTGTTGTAGCTCAGCACCGCATCTTTCTGCCGCAGCGCGAGCGAGCGTTTATACAGCGGCACCGCCAGTGCGAACTTCTCCTGAGATGCGTAGACGACCGCGAGATTATCCAGCGTGGTCGCAAGCTGCGGCGCGTCCGAGCCCAGCTTCGCCTCCCAGATCGGCAGCGACCGTTTGTACAACGGCTCGGCCTCGGCATACCTCTGCGAGAGGTAGAAGACCATCGCCAACGAGTCGAGGTACGTCGCCACGTTGGAGTCGTTGGGACCGTACACGCGCTCCTGGATCGAGATTGCGTGACGCAGCGGCGCCTCGGCGGCGGCGAAATTCTTTGTGTTCACGTACAGGGCCGCGATGCTGTCCAGCACCGGCACGAGGGCAGGGTCGGCGGGACCGCGCCGCTTCTCGATGATCACGAGCGCGCGCCGGAGATTCGGCTCGGCGACCGCGTAACGCTTGCGATCCAGATAGAACGTGGCCAGCGCCGCACAGTCGGACGCGAGGTCGAGATCGTCCATACCGCGATTCTGTTCGCGCACCGAAATGACCCGCAGCAGCATGCGTTCCGCGTCGGTCGCGCGCGCGGCGCCCATGCCGCTGTAGATGGCCGCCAGCGCCTTCAGCGACGGAATCAGGTCGGGATTCTGCGGACCCGAGGACTTCTCTTTGATATCGACGGACCGCAGGTACAGCTTCTCGGCGTCGGAACTGCGGCCCTCCGAGCGATACACACCGGCGAGCGCTTCGATCGTGGCGGGCTCGGCCGGCTGCTGCTCCAGCAAGCGCGAGAGCACGGGCTCCGCGTCGGCGTACTTCCCCATGGCAACCAGGCGCTCTGCCTGCAGGCGAAGTTCACTCGGGTCGTCGGCCGCGTGTGCAGCGGCGGCCAGCAGCGCTAAAATTGCAAAAAGCATCGACCTTATTGTATGGCAGAGTAAAAGGTGTGGCTCGCCTCCCGCTGTTGCTCGCCGCGTTCGTGATGTCGGCCGCGCCGGCTTACCGCCAGGCCGTGCCGGGTTACCGCTACGAGTTTCCGCGCGACCACTTCAACCATTCCGACTTCCAGACCGAGTGGTGGTATTACACCGGGAACGTGCATGCCGCCGACGGTCACCGCTACGGCTTCGAACTGGTCTTCTTCCGGCGGGGACGGGAGGGCGCGCCAGCCAATCCCTCGGCGTGGCGCGTGGACGATATCTACCTGGCTCACCTCGCCCTCACCGATATCGACGGCCGCAAATTCAGCTCGACCCAGCGGCTCAATCGCGCGGGACCGGGCATCGCCGGGGTCAGCCTTTCCGAAGGCCGCATCTGGAACGGCAACTGGCAGGTGCAGTGGCAAACGCCCGGCGACGTGCAGACGCTCTCGGCCGTGGCTGCCGGCATTCGTTTCACGCTGCGCCTCACGCCCCGCAAGCCCGCGATCATCCACGGTGAGAACGGACTCAGCGTGACCGGCGCGGCGCCCGGCGAGGCGGCCTACTACGTGTCGTTCCCGCTGCTCTCGGTCGACGGGTCGATCAATGGCGCGGCGGTCACCGGCATGGCCTGGATGGATCACGAATGGTTCACCAGCCTGCTCGATCCGCAGCAGGTGGGCTGGGACTGGTTCAGCGTCCAACTGGAGAACAACACCGAGTTCATGCTGTTCCAACTGCGGCGGCAGGACGGCAGCATCGACCCGCACTCGTCGGGCACGTATATCGCGCCGGACGGCCGCGCGACCTTCCTGCCGCGATCCGATTTCGGGCTGCGTCCGCTGGAGTTCTGGACCAGCCCGAAGACGCACGCACGGTATCCGGTGAAGTGGCATATCGACATCCCGCGCCTGCATGTTTCGCTCGACTTCACGGCGGCGCTGCCGAATCAGGAACTCACCGGGGGAGGCGAGGGACTGACCACATATTGGGAGGGCGCGGGCAGTTTCGAGGGCTCGATGCGTGGCGTTGGATACGTCGAGATGACCGGTTATGACCACGCCCTGCGAATGTGAGTTCTCCCCCGCCGATATAATGACCGTATGAAACTCTCTGAGGGCAAAGCCAAGCGCATGAAGGCGCTTGCCAACGACCGCGGTGTGATCGCGGCCGCCGCTATGGACCAGCGCGGCAGTTTGCAGAAGTCGCTGGCGTCGGCGCGCGGAGTGGACGTGAAAGAGATCACTCCCGACATGATGAGCGAATTCAAAGTGGCGGTGAGCCGGGTCTTAACCCCTCATGCCAGCGCCATTCTTCTGGATCCCGAATTCGGCCTGGAGGCCGGCCGCGCGCGCAGCAAGAACGCCGGCCTGCTGCTTGCCTACGAGTTGAGCGGCTACGACAACACGCGTCCCGGACGCCTGCCCGACCTGCTGCCGCACGTGTCGGTGAAGCGCATCGTCGAGTGGGGCGCCGATGCCGTCAAGATTCTGATCTACTACACGCCTTACGACGATGCGGCGGTGAACGACGTGAAGCACGCGTTCATCGAACGGATCGGCGCGGAATGCGCCACGCACGAGATCCCGTTCTTCCTCGAGTTCGTGGGATACGATCCCAAGGGCGGTGACGAGAAGAGCGTGGAGTTCGCCAAGATCAAGCCGGAGATCGTGAAGAAAAGCATGGAGGAGTTCTCCAAGCCCGAGTACATGGTGGACGTGTTGAAGGTGGAAGTGCCGATCAACGCCGAGTACGTGGAAGGCTCCAGCGTGTACAAGGGGCAGAAGGCGTATACGCGCGACGAGGCGCTGAAGCACTTCCGCGAGGCGGCGGCCATCGCGACCAAGCCGTTCATCTATCTGAGCGCCGGCGTGAGCAACGCCCAGTTTGTGGAGTCGTTGAATATGGCGGCGGAGGCCGGCACCAAGTACTCCGGCGTCCTGTGCGGCCGCGCGACGTGGAAGGAAGGCATCCCGGTGTATGCCAAGCAGGGCGTGAAAGCGCTCGAGGAGTGGCTGCAGCGGGAGGGCGTGAAGAACATCAACGCGGTGAACGACGCGATCCGTCCGGCGGTGGCGTGGTACGACCGGTGAATTATAGCTGCTTGAGAATGACGCCGACTGCTTTGGTTAAGGCCACAACATCACCTTTTACAAATTGGCCCAGGCCGCATCCTCCTCAGGAGTGAGCCAATCCTTAGCCAGCAATGATTCAGCCGCCAGCGCCGGCAAAGAGGTCTCGGCGTGGGCTTCCTTCAGGGATCGCAGGTATGCCAGCAGTCGATCGAGATCCTGCTCCGGCACGTGATCCAGTTCCCGGGCGATTAGCTCTCGTTTGCTCATTGCGGCCTCAATCCTAGCCGTTCTTCAAAGGGACACGATGGGGTACGACCGGTCGGGAGTCTACGGCGTTTTCGGCTCGACGCGCCCGAGAGCCTCGTCGGTTGCCAACTCCAACTCCTTTGTCAAAGCATCGCTCTGGGGCTGCCGAGGTCCGCCCACCAGACCTCTCCTCTCTTCAACTCCGCTCCGTGTCATCGAGCAGATAAGACCAGTCCGCCAAGCCCTGCTCAGAAAGAGTACTGGGCCTCCACAACTCTCACGCATCATCGGTATCACGCAGGTCCGGTTGGTCGCGCCGCAGAGAGCTCAACTGCGGCGGACGAAGAGAGGGGCGACCGAAAGCAGGGCCAGTCCGCAGATGTAGCAGACCAGCATGAGGACGGCGGCGAGCTTCAGCTTGAGTTCCGTCCGGCTGAATTCTCTCCACACGAGCAGTCCCCAAAGAGCGGCGACGATCACCATGCCCTGGGGCAGCGCGGAGTTGAGCACCGGGCCGAGATTGGCCGCCGCGGGAGCCGCCTGTGCGGCCAGTACGGCCGTGGCGCCGGCGGCGAAGATCGCTCCACCGACGAAACCCAGGAGGTGCGTCTTGAGACCGGATTTGACGTAATCGCCCAACTCTACAGGCTCGCCCTCCACCGGAAGGTTCACGAAGAAAATGTTAAACACGAAGGTGGAGAAGAACATGCCGGCTGCAAAAACGAAGCTCGTGGAATACGGGCCGATGCCGATCTCGCCCTGCATGGCCGCCCGGATCAGGAGAGGCGGCACACACATCACCAGACCACTGGCGACGCAGAGAATGACGCCTTTAAACGGGCCGGGACGGCGGGTGCTCTTGGCCTTGCCGGACTTGGCCAGTTCCTCGTGACGGTTTACGAGCAATCCGCCGTACGCGAACACGTCGGCCCCGATGGCCAGAACGATCATGAGGCAGCCCGTAATGACCAGCGTCGTATTGGTGGCATCGCCAGTAAACAGTTGCAGCAGGGATCCCGCGATCAGGGCGCAGCCGACGGCCAGCGGGAATGCGATCGAGATACCGGCTATCGACACGGCCGCAACCAGCAGCAGGTTGGCGAGGTTAAAGATCATGCCCGCGAGAAGCCCGTAGAACCACTGGTGCTTGCCGCCGTGCATCATGTCATCCGTGAACGAGAAGCCGTCGAAGCCCATACTGCCGACCGTGAAGGCTAACACAACCGCCGTCAGAATCACGCCGAATGCGAAATCGAAATAGAACAGTTCGAAGCGCAGACCCCTGGCCATTTTATAAGTGCTGACCCATGATCCTAAACAGAGCATGGCGGCGATCATCACGATCAAGGTTGCTATGTAAGACTGAGGAAGAATCATGAATTCAATACCGGAAGTGTGAGGGTACACTGCCTCGTGGCGCCGGGTCAACCCATACGTATGGATCGCCTCCCGCGTTCTGTCGGACCTCGTACCGGCTGTGAACCGCCGTGCAGGCCGGCAGCGGCACGGTCGAGTAGTAGTTCAGGCTGTACAGCCAGTTTCGCGTAAGTCCGGCGACACAGGACTCGGCCGCGACGGGAGAGAGCCTGCTCCACAGTTCGCGCGCGGAAGCCTGACGATCGAGTTGCGGGCCGGCTTGCACTTTCACCGCGATCATTCCCATGGCGGCCCCGGCCGCGACGAGGAACACGGCGGCCAAGTGCCGGCCACGCGCATCCAAGATCCAGGCCGCCGCGGCAAACACGATCGGCAGCAGCCAGATCGCCTGGAAAGGCGGCCGCGGCGAATGGCTCAGTCCCCCACCGACGGCGGAGGGGAGCAGGGCGGCGGCCACTGGAAACGCGACCAGGAGAATGGCGCAGCAGGCCAGCAGCGGCCGGGGGTTCCCGGCTTCGGCGAGCGCGGTCCCTATCAGGGCGGCGGCGAATGGAAGCAGCGGCAGCACATATCCCGGCAGCTTATTCGGCGAGATCGAGAAGAACAGCAGGCCCCACAAGATCAACGCCAGGAGAAAGGCGCGGCGCGGATCCTGGTACGCGGACCGGCGAAACAGCAGCGCGACGGCCGGAGTCCAGGGCAGTAGCAGCGCCAGGATTACCGGCAGGTAATACCAGAATGGTTGGACGTGCAGCAGTGCGCCGCTGGTCAGCCGCTGCAGTTGTTGCTTCAGGAACAGTTCGCGCAGAAAGGGCGCGCCATTACGTGCGTAGCAGACCACATACCACGGGAGAGCTACGGCGAGAAAGCACAGAATCACCCGCGGACGCAGCAGGTCTGGCAGACGGCGGCGTCCCCACCAGGCAAGCGGGAGCAGCAACACCAGACCCACACCGCTCTTGGCCAGCACAGCGAGTCCGACGAGTCCGGCCGCGATTGGCAGATAGCGGACTTCGCCTTTGGAAATCCACGGGAGCGCCAGCAGCATGGCGGCGCCGAACGTGGCGGTGAGCAGCAGGTCCATGTGGCCGACCTGGCTGTAACCGAGATACCCGCCTGTGGTTGCGAGGATCAGCGTGGAGATCCAGGCGGCGAGACAACCGAATTCGCGGCGGAGAATCCACCAGAAAAAGATCAGAAAACCGACAGCGCAGAGAGCGACCGGCAGCCTCGGCGCGACTTCGGGTCCCAGTCCAAGCCGGTACGCGATGGCTTGCAGCCAGTAGAGCAGGACGGGTTTTTCGAACCAGGGTTGACCCCACAGCCGGG
>Ga0207695_10010423_pt1 | contig 11371 bp, 11 predicted proteins | sample KBSC54metaG_FD_184354 | JGI IMG/M metagenome (GOLD analysis project Ga0207695, IMG submission 184354) | Corn rhizosphere microbial communities from Kellogg Biological Station, Michigan, USA - KBS C5-4 metaG (SPAdes) (version 2) | ecosystem: Host-associated > Plants > Roots > Rhizosphere > Soil... | reverse complement strand
CGCGCGCATCAGGCGTCCATTCCAGCCCCAGCCTTGTACGCAGCGAAGCCAGAGCCGGAGGCGAAAGCGGACGCACCGCGTCCAGTTTCGCCTTGTCGGCATCGATCGCTTCGAGCATCCGTTGCAGAGACGAGTCCATGACTCAGATCCGATGTCGCCGGGAATCGCGCGACGCGTGCTGGCGAGCTTTTACGCGCACCGCGACGGCTCGCAGGCCGACCTGACCCTTCGAGAGCGGCAGGTCCTGGACCTGCTGATCCGCGGAGCGAGTTACGCGCTCATCGGTCAGGCGCTGGAAATCTCGACGAACACGGTGCAGAGCCACATCCGCTCGATCTACGACGGGCGCTACAACATCAATGTACTGCTCTTCCGATGTGCACGTTGTGTTGGTGGTGCGCTGTGGGGAGGGGTATGGATCGCTGTGCGCTGGGGCTATCGCTACGATCCACCGCCAAGGGGCGCGGTGGCAGGTGCGCCGGCCGCAATGAGTCAGGGCCACGTTCACACGGGGATTCGCGCAGGCTGAAGTCTCGGCACCGATCCAACCTATTGCGTGGTAAACGCTGACAAGCCCACGGTGAATTGGCCTGGATTGCACCTCGCCGCTAGCCCATGGTCGTATTGTCTGGCGTGTTGATAGGAATAACATGGCGCACGCAGGGAAGTGAGAACCATCGCAATTGAATGCAGGTTCGTATGCCAGCGGAAAAAAATGTCAAATCGTCGCGACTGGATGCTGGGGAGGCATTCTTACCGGAGTTGGAGTCGGTGGAGCTCGGGTCTCTGGAGTTTGAATTCCCGGGTCCGGGGTCCGTGGAGTTGGCGTCCCGGGAAGTCGGGTCGCTGAAGGTCGGGGCCCGGAAGAACGCGACCCTGGAGGATGAAACCCTGGAGCACGAGTCTTTGGAGGTCGAGTCGCTGGGGTATAGGTCCCTGGGGTTCGGGTCGCTCGGGCTCGACTCGGTCGGGCTCGACTCGATGGGGTTCGAGTCCGTAGAGATCGAGTCGATGGAGATCGAGTCGGTAGAGATTGAGTCGGTGGAAATCGCGTCCATGGACATCGAGTCGGTAGAGATCGAGTCGGTGGAAATCGAGTCCGGGGAGATTGAGTCGGTGGAGATCGACTCCCGGGAAGTCGGGTCCGCGGAGTTGGGGCTCCCGGATATTGAGCCTCTGCCGCCCGGACGTGTCATTCATGATGCTCGGGGTAATGCGGTGTGGAAGTGGTCCGGGGACATTCCTGGAACCTCCAGTACGGGCAGTAAACCTGGCGTACTCGACAGATTCGACCTGAATAATCTGGAGATCGAGGATCACGCCGGTCCAGTAGTCACTTTCGGTGGGGGTTATGACCCCTACAATCAGAGTCGGTCCATGAGCCAGCCGGTGGGGAAGAAGGGTGGGGGGGCCAAGCGTTGAAACAGAGGCCGTTGAGCTCGAACAGGCTGGGGTGAGTTGGGGCGGTCCGTGGGGGGCCGGCAACACCGCTGTGATTGTGTGAAGAAAGAGAATGACGCTCGGTGGGGGCTCGAGCAGGCCGGTGGGGGTCGGCAACGCGCCGCCGCCATTGCGTGAATGATAAGAATGACGCTCCGAGTGAGTTCGAGCAGGTCCGGTGGGGCCGGCAACACTGCTGCGATCGTGTGAAGAAAGAGAATGAGGCGCGGTGTGGGCTCGAGCAGGCCCGTGGAGGCCGGCCGGCGACATGCCGCCGCGATTGCGTGAAGAATAAGAATGACGCTCCGGGTGAGTTCGAGCAGGTCCGGTGGGCCGGCAATACCACTGCGATCGTGTGAAGAAAGAGAATGAGGCTCGGTGTGGACTCGAGCGGACCCGAGGGGCCGACGACGCGCCGCCGCGAGTGCGTGAAGAATGAGAATGACGCTCCGGGTGAGTTTCGAGCAGGTCCGGTGAGGCGGCAACCCTATCGGGCGGGCGCAGGTCCGTGAGCGGCCGCTGGGGGATCGGGGCCTGGCTGGGCTATACGACTAACGTCTAGTCAGAAGTTGAGACAGCGGTGTCGGTGCTGCTGAGTCGGTAACCCGATGTACGGTGGGTGTCCCGGATGTGGCTCGTTGCAGGGGGAGGGTGTGCCAACTCGGGGCACACTGGCCGCTGAGGGTCGCCGTACGTCATTCCCCCTGGAGCGATTGTCCTCACCGTGACAATCTGCTGGGAGGTCCCTCATTACTGCCGCCCCTGCCGGCGGGCATCGTCGGAGTTGATTACGGTCGTGGTCCGCTTCAGTTGGCGTGGCGGGCTCGCGAAAGGCGCGACCGAATAGCCGTTGGGGGGCGATCGGTGGGGCCGGCGGACGCAAGCCGTCGATGGGTCGCCGCCGGGAACAGATTCAAAGGGACGTCATGGCGGCGTAACAATTGTAAGGGCTGACGGGCCGGGACCAACACAACATATGGCACGGCGTTGGGGTGTCCGTTGACAGCCCGTAACCAACCGTGATTAACTGAAAACAAGAAATAGATGATTGTAAGAAATACTATCCCACTTTACGTATCCACGCCTTGGAACACGAGTTTAGGGTCGCAGCACCATTTCCGGGGTAGGGGTCGGCAAGGGAAGGGCAATTCCGCGCTTTAGAACGCGAGAATAGGGTCGCAGCTAACATTTCCGGGGCAGAGATCGGTAGGGAAAGGGCAATTCCGCGCCTTAGAGCGCGAGTTTAAGGCCGCAGCTAACATTTCCGAGGTAGGGGTCGGCAAGGGAAGGGCGATTTCGCGCCTTAGAGCGCGAGTTTAGGGCCGCAGCTAACATTTCCGGGGCAGGGATCGGCAGGGAAAGGGCAATTCCGCGCTTTAGAACGCGAGAATAGGGTCGCAGCTAACATTTCCGGGGCAGGGATCGGCAGGGGATGGGCAATTGCCGCACCTTAGAACGCAAGTTTAGGGCCGCAGATAATATTTTCGGGGTAGGGGTCGGCAAGGGATGGGCGATTTAGACAAGGAGCTGGCACTCGCGCTCTCGACGCGAATGCTATGGACCGCTGTGTACGTGTGCTTGCCGCTTCTCGGTTTCAGCATGCTGGTCGGACTGGCGGTTAGTGTGCTGCAGGCGGTCACCCAAGTGCAGGAAGCTTCGATCGCCTTTGTCCTGAAGATCCTGGCGGCCGTCATTACGTTGCTGGTGTTCGGGCCGTGGATGCTGGGGCGAATCACTGACTTTGCCCGCACGCTCATCGGCAACATTCCGACGTACTTTTGATGTTGCTCTCAGCGGAAGTCCCGTGGTTGATGACGACATTGCTAGTGTCGCTGCGACTGGGAGCGGTGATGCTGATGACGCCGGTCTTTGCCTCGCTGGGCATGCCCCTGCAGGTTCGTGTTCTGCTGGTGTTGGCACTCTCGGCCACCCTGGTGAGCGGTATGACACCCGGGCTTCTCACTTCCGCACCCGCCTCGCCAAGCGATCTGGCTTTGGCCGCCGTCAATGAGCTCGTGGTGGGGAGCCTGTTGGCTTTTGCCCTGTTCGCCGGATTCGCGGCCTTCCAGTTTGCCGGCAGAATCATGGACATACAGATGGGCTTCGGTGTGGCGGGACTCCTGGACCCGGCCACGCGTAACCATGCGCCGCTGCTGGGAATGCTACTCAACCTGACAGCGGTCATGACCTTCTTCGCGATCGGTGGCCACCACCTGTTGCTGCGTGGACTCGCGTTTTCGCTGGAGCGGATTCCGCCGGGGTCGAGACTAACGTCCCTGCCGATCGACACGGTCATCCAGCAGTTCGGGGCGATGTTCGTTTACGCCGCGCTGTTGGCCGCTCCCGTCATGACTGTCATTTTGCTGGTGGATATTGGCATGGCCATGATGGCGCGCACCATGCCGCAGATGAATGTATTCATCGTCGGGTTGCCCCTGAAAATTCTGGTGGGGTTGGTGGTCCTGGCGATTTCGCTCGGGTTTATCGGACCGGCGTTTGCACGAGTGTTCGACGGATTGTTCGCGGGCTGGCAGAAAATAATTACTCACTGACGATTGGACGATGGCCGGACAGGAACAGGATCAGGACAGGACAGAACCTGCGACGCCCTATAAGCGCGAGGAAGCGCGCCGTAAGGGGCAGGTTGCCAAGAGCCTGGACACCAACTCGGTGTTCATGCTCGCCGCAGCGTTGGCGAGCGCCGCGCTCTGGGGGCGGCGATTCATCAGCGATGGGGCGGACGGGTTCCGGAGTCTGCTGGGGCACGCGCAGGAATTTCCGTTCGAGCCTGCCGGGGTGAATGCGTGGATGGGCAGTTTGTCCCGGGAGGTGGCGCATTCGCTGGCGCCGTTCTTCCTGCTGTTGATTCTCGTCGGGGTGCTCTGCAACTTGTTGCAGACGGGGCCGGTCTTCAGCTTTCATCCCTTGAAGCCGGATGTGCAGCGTTTGAATCCGGTGCAGGGATTCAAACGCATCTACTCGACAAAAGCCCTGTTTGAGACGGGCAAGTCGCTCGTGAAGCTGGGGTTGTTCGGGGCAGTGGCCTCGAGCGCTATTGTGAGTCTGCTGCCAGGCATTCTGGCAATGTTGGGGGCGGAGCCTCGGGACTATCCGCTCCTGTTGCTCAGGTTTGCGGAGTCGTTGGCTTTCAAGCTCACCTTGGCGATGCTGGTCGTGGCGCTGCTCGATCTGGCGTACGTGCGCTGGGATTTCGCGAAAAAAATGCGGATGAGCCGCCGGGAGCAGAAGGAGGAAGTGAAGCGGCGTGAGGGTGACCCTCACATCCGGGCCAAGCGCAAAGAGCTGCAACGTGAGGCGGCAAAACGCAGTGCCTCGTTGCGCCGGGTGCCCGATGCGGACGTCCTGATCACCAATCCGACCCATCTTGCGATTGCGTTGAGATACGAACGGGGCCGGGCCCTGGCGCCGAGGTGTCTGGCAAAAGGAGCCGGTGAGACTGCGTTGCGCATGCGGGCAATGGCGGAGCGTCACGGCGTCATCATCGTGGAGCAACGGCCGCTGGCCCGTGCATTGTTCGATGATGTTGCCATCGATGCTTTGATTCCGGAGTCACTGTACGAACCGGTCGCTCGTGTTTATGCGGAGGTCGTGGCCGTCAAACGCAGTAGATCGGCAGCACCTGGGCCGGGGGCACCTGGATCGACGCTGGAGGTGCGGACGTGAAGGCGGGAGCACACGGACTGGTGGCGCGCGAATCTGTGGCGCATGGGTCGGCGGCACCTCGATCGACACTGGAGGTGCGGTCGTGACAAAATCGTCGGGAACGATTTTGGACGGCGAAGGCCGGCCCGCAGGGACGGGGCCTCGCAATGCGGCTCTGCGTCTGTTGAGTCGGCAGTCTGACCTGCTTCTGGTCGTCGGGATCGTCTGCATTCTGCTGTTACTGTTCGCGCCGATTCCGCCCTGGCTGTTGGACTTTCTGCTGCTGTCGAATTTCAGCTTCGCGCTGCTGCTGCTGTTGCTGACGTTCTACGTGGGTAAGCCGCTCGAGTTCTCGACGTTTCCTTCGCTGCTGCTGATCGCGACCCTGTTCAGGCTGGGTCTGAATCTCTCGGCCACGCGGCTGATTCTGACCAGCGCCAACGCCGGTCATGTCATTGGCGCTGTGGGTGAGCACGTCGTGGCGGGAAACTATGTCATCGGTCTCATCGTGTTCACCGTGCTCATCGTCGTTCAGTACGTCGTCGTCACCAACGGCGCGCAACGGGTTGCGGAGGTCGCGGCCCGCTTCACGCTCGACAGCATGCCCGGCAAGCAGATGAGCATCGATGCGGACCTGAACATGGGGCTCATCGATCAGGACGAGGCGCGTGCCCGGCGTAAGGTGATCGAGCGTGAAGCGAACTTCTACGGCTCGATGGACGGGGCGAGCCGTTTCGTCAAGGGCGACGCCGTCGCCGGCATCATCATCATTCTGATCAACATCATCGGTGGGCTGGCGATCGGTATTTCGCAGAACGGGCTCGGTTGGAACGAGGCGCTGCAAACGTACACGCTGCTCACGGTCGGCGATGGTATCGTCACCCAGATACCGGCCCTGGTCATCGCCACCGGAACGGGCATCATTGTCACCCGCGCGGCGACGGATGCGCAGCTCAGTGCCGAAGTCGCACGCCAGGTCACTGCGTATCCAAAGACCATTGCACTCGTGGGGGCCGCGCTCGCCGCTTTGCTGTTGCTGCCCGGCATTCCTATGGCACCCGCTTTGTTTCTGCTGGCGGTCGCTGCGCTGGTGTTTGTCTCGGTCACGAAGCAAAAGGCCGGCGGCAAAGACCTTGCGCCGGGCAGCTCGGGACAGTCCGCCACCGCAAGTGGTAAGGATGAGGATCTGTACGGGCTGTTGACTGTGGAGCCGCTGGAGCTGGTTCTCGGTCAGAACCTGGTCTCGCTGATCGGTGGAGACAACGGGGTGTTCATGGAGCGCATTGTGGCGTTCCGGAAGCAACAGGCGTTGGATCTGGGTTTCGTGTTTCCGCGGGTACGGATCAAGGACAGCAAACGGCTCGGTCCTAACCGTTATGAGATTTGTCTGTATGGCACCCGCGTCGGGGAAGGGGAAATCGTCGCGGACCGCTGGCTGGCCATCAGCGCGGGCAACACCAACTCGCGGCTCGAAGGGATCCGGGCGAAGGATCCGACGTATGGCCTGCCCTCTGTATGGATTCTGGATGAACAGCGGCGTGCTGCCCGCGATTCTGGTCACACCGTAGTGGACGCCGCTACGGTACTGCTGACGCACTTGACTGAAGTGATCAAACAGCAGTCGCCGAATCTCTTGACCCGCGCTGAAACAGAGCGGATGGTCGGACGGGTCCGGGAGCGGCAGGCGAGCCTGGTGGAAGAGCTCATTCCGAAAGTGCTGAGCCTCGGGGACGTGCAGAAAGTGCTGCAGAACCTGCTGCGTGAGCGGGCTTCCATCCGCAACATGGAGTTGGTGCTGGAGGTATTGGCGGATTACGGGGCCCGCAATCGGGACGCGGAGTTTCTGACGGAAAAGGTGCGTGAGCGTATCGGGCCCTCGATCTGTCAGAGCCTTGCCAACCCGGCCGGGGAGCTTTATGTCCTGACATTCGATCCCAGCCTGGAGCAGGCGATTACCCAGGCAGTGCGCACGGTCGATGAGAAGTCGACGCTGGTTCTGGAGCCGCGGCTCGCCGAGCAGGTTCTGAGGCGCCTGGGGGGTGAGATGGAGCGGATGATGAGCAACAATCACACTCCGGTGATCCTGTGCTCACCTAATCTGCGCCGCTATGTGCGCAAGCTCACGGAACGGGTGCTGCCGCAACTGTCGGTCATTTCGCTGTCGGAAGTGCCGACCACGGTCAGCCTCAAGGCGTTCGCCATGGTGACTGTATGACGACGGTCAACCCCATGACGGCGGTGAATCGTGTGACGACGGTGGCGTCATGACCGTACAGAACATTGGCGCGGGCGCGTTGCTGACCGGAACGTCTCCGGCTGGGAAGCTGTTTCTTCCCGGTGCCAGCGCCTTCGCGGACACCTTGAGTATCGGTCAGATCCTGCAGGGGCGGGTGCTGCGTGGCTATGAGGAAAATCGCTACCTGGTCGCGTTTGGAAGCGACGAGCGGGTGGTTGACAGTGCGATACCGCTGACGACCGGTGAGATTCTGTATGGCCGTGTGGTTGGGCTCGGCGATCGGGTCGAGCTGCAACGGGTCTATGGGAATTCGCGGGATTTGGGCTCTCAACGGGAGTCGGCCGCGGTCGAGCCTCGTCCGGCACTGTCGTCGACCGTCAGTGGGGCTGCGATCGATAACGTGTTGCAACGCTATCGGATCGAGCTCACCGATGCGGATCGGGCGACTTTGTTGCGAGCGGCCCGATCGGCAAATGACCCTGAAGCGATGGGACTCGCCGGTGCGATGTTGAGTAAGCTCGGGCTGCCGCAGACGAGCGTCCTGCTGGAGGCTATGTACCGGGCGCTTTATGCGACGGGTACTGCTCCGTCGGCCGCTGATCAGACACAGAGCGAGTTGCTTCCTCAGGTCATCGCCTCCTGGGGGCAGAGCGCGGAACTGCAGGCGAGCTCGATCCAGCAGCTTGCTAACCTGGTAGGCCGCATTCTGGAGGGGTCAGACACGGCCGCTGCGCAGCCGGAAGGTTCTCGCGCTACCGAGGGCGCCCGTGGCACTGGGGGTTCACGAGCCACCGAGAATTCTCGTGCCACAGAGAGCTCCGGCGCCACCGCCTCCGGCAGTCTGGCGGCGGGCGTTTCTCCAGGAACGGTTCAATACACCTCCAACCGGCGTCAGACCGATCTCCTCGCGGACGAGGACTCCCGGCGCAAGGTGCAGGAGTCACTCGCGGCCCGGATTCTGAACGCTCAGACCGGCGGTGTGGTAGCGCATCGCTCTGGCCTGCTGCCTCTGTTGGTGGGTGGCAAACTGGTGGAAGTGTCGTTCGCTCTGTTTGAGCAGAAGCGCCCGGCCAACCAGGCGCAGGGACTGCAACACCGGCAAGTGCTCTTTTCTCTGCATACGGAGCGGATGGGCCGGGTGGACGTGCTCGCCCGCATTACCGGGGGACACGTTCGCGTGCAGATCACAACCGACAGTGAGGAGCGCACGTCGCAATCGGCACGCCACGCGGATCTGCTCAAGGGAACCTTGTCGGAGAGCGGTTGGAACGTGGATGAGGTGGCCTATGCGACCCGGACGGACAATCCGCACAACGCGGTGGTGCGCTCGGTCATCGAGCACGTGGTCAGCCTGGACTCTTTGAACCGGCTCGTATGACTAACAGTATGAATAACAGGAGCGCGCCTCAGAAAGTCGTCGGTCTTGCCTATGAGGGAGGCGACGAGCTGCCGAAAGTGGTCGTGAAGGGCTGCGGGGAAGCGGCTGAGCGAATCCTGCGTGAGCGCGACTGGCTGCGCGGTCCGGAGGTCGTCAAGGACCCGCAACTGCTCGAGCAGCTCTATCGTCTGCCCATGGACGGGAACATAGGCCCGGAGCTATTCCAACTCGTTGCCATACTGCTGACACATGTGTTTGCCATAGAAGAGAGACTGCGGGGGGAAAATCAGTGAGCACGATTGTGGCGGCGACCGAAATGGGTATGCTCGATGATGCGGAGCGTCTGCGCATCATCAGCAACAACCTGGCGAATGTGGGCACGGTGGGTTTCAAGCGGCAGCTCGGGGTGAGTCCGTCGTTCGACCAACAGTTGGTGGAGTCGAGCGCCGGGACGCAGCACAGTGCGCAGACGGGGTCGCTGCTGACGGCCTACACGGACCGGTCGCCCGGAACGCTGACTCATACCGGCAATCCGCTCGATCTGGCCATCGAAGGCAATGCCTATTTTGTGATCGATACGGGGCTGCAGGAGGCCTACACGCGTCAAGGCACTTTCCGGTTGGACGCGGACGGGGAGCTGGTGACGGCCAACGGTCAGAAAGTTGTGACGACCGAGGGCGATGTGCGCCTGACGAGTCCGGCGCCGGCCATCGACGCGCAGGGAAACATTCGCGACAACGGGGCCATCGTCGGCCAGTTGAAGCTGGTTACCGTGAGCAATCCGCAGTCGCTGCTGGAAACCAGCAACGGTGTCTACACGGCGACGGATTCGACTGTCGCGACGCCGACGGATTCGGCGCGTGTGCGCCAGGGTTATACGGAGGCGGCCAACGTGGTCACCATGAACGAGATGATCAAGATGATCGAGACGGTGCGGCACTTCGAAGCCAGTCAGAAGATGCTGCAGGGGTATGACGCCATGCTCGATCGGGCGATCACGGATCTGGGTAGTACCTGAAAGAAAACGCAAAGCACCTGAAAAAAATTAGGGATCGAACACCATGCTCGAATCACTGTACATCGGGGCCACTGGCATGCAGGCGCAGCAGGCCAATCTGGACGTCATTGCCAACAACATGGCGAACGTGAACACGACCGGGTTCAAGCGCAATCGCCTGGACTTCGAGGATCTGTTGTATCGGGCCATGCCCGGGACCCGGAGCACGGCGGGCCCGACGGTCACCGGAATGGGGACCAGTGTGGCCACGACCGACAAGGTGTTCACGGTCGGGGACGTCAAACAGACCAGCCAGCCCTACGATCTGGCCATCCAGGGGCAGGGATTCTTCGAGCTCACGCTGCCGGACGGGAGTAGCGCCTACACGCGCAACGGTGTGTTTCACGTGACCTCCGACGGCTCGCTCGTCAGTCAGGATGGTTATCCGCTCGCTGCCAAAATCACGGTGCCTGCCGATGCAAGCGCGGTCACGATCGGCTCGGACGGGACGGTACAGGCCACCGTGCCCACCCAGCAGAAACCGGTCAACCTGGGGCAGATCGAGCTCACAACATTCGTGAACCCGGCGGGCCTGCAGGCTATGGGGGACAACCTTTATATCCCCACGACGGATGACAGTTCGGCCAACAGCTCCGGGGAGCCGCAGTCGGGAGTCCCGGGACAGAGTGGAATGGGGACTCTCTCGCAGGGGTACCTCGAGGTTTCCAACGTCAATCTCATTGACGAGATGGTCAACCTGGTGGTGGCGCAGCGTGCCTACGAGGTGAACTCGAAGGTCGTGCAGGCGGCGGATCAACTTCTCAACATCAGCAATAACCTCTACCGATGATCCAGGTCCTGGCATTGCTGCTGCTCCTGGCCGGCGGCACGGCTGTCGCGGCTGATGCCGACAGTCCGCCGGTTGCGGTGGCGCGCGCCCATCTGTTGGATCACTTGCGCCAGGTGCGGCCTGACGTGGAGCGCTTCGAGTTGACATTGATAGGGCATCCTCCGTCATTCGCTCGTGCTGTCGTGCCTGACAATGCCATTCACGGCAATGCGCTGTCGTCCCGCACGTGCGTGTGGATCGAAGGGGGCCGGTCGGCGGGCAGCGTCGTGCCGGTCTGGTTTGCCGTCAAGGCTTACCGGCCGGTGTTGGTCAGTCAGCGCGGCCGCGGTGCGCGTGACCCGGTCGATGCTGGTGATTTTTCTGTTGAGGAGCGTGACGTGGCGCCTCTGAGCGGCGTTCCGTTAGCGGTGAATGAGGATCTGTCGCGGTTGCGCGCGCGTCACGTCATCGGGGCGGGCCGCGTCGTACTGAAGGACGATGTCGAGGACATACCGCAGGTTCTGCGTGGGCAGGAGGTGGACGTGTTGGTCAAGCATGGGGCAGTAGAGATTGAGACCAGCGCCGTAGCTCTGCGCGAGGCGCGCCTGGGTGACGCGGTGATGCTGCAGAATCCAACCAGTCATCTGACGTACGCGGGCCGGGTTGTTGGGCAGGGGCGTGCGGTGGTGAGCGAATGAGTACGTTACGCACTAGCGCCTGGGGGCGGGTAGGGGCATGGGGACGGACATGGACCCGGGCATGGAAATGGGCGTGGGGCCAGACATGGACCCGGGCACGGAAATGGGCGTGGGTGCGGGCAGGGACGTG
>Ga0207695_10010419_pt1 | contig 11374 bp, 13 predicted proteins | sample KBSC54metaG_FD_184354 | JGI IMG/M metagenome (GOLD analysis project Ga0207695, IMG submission 184354) | Corn rhizosphere microbial communities from Kellogg Biological Station, Michigan, USA - KBS C5-4 metaG (SPAdes) (version 2) | ecosystem: Host-associated > Plants > Roots > Rhizosphere > Soil... | reverse complement strand
AGAGCTCGCCGGTCTTCAGCCAACGGGCGCACTCCGCCCCCAACCTTTCCTCCGCCATCCGCTCATAGGCCAGGCTTTCGGCCGGCGAGAGCACGTCGCGCCAGCGGCCGTTGACGCCCTTGTGGATGAAGGTGTCGCCGCCGCCCTCCCAGAAGGCGCCGCCGCCGGGAGCATGCCGCTCCGGATGGGCCTTCATCCAGTCGAAGGTGCAGTGCTCCACCATGGCCGGCCATTTGGCTTCCGGCACGTCGATCTCCAGGAACTCGGCGATCGCGCGCATCTCGCCGGCGAGGTCGGCCTTCAGCCGCGCGAAGTGCACCAGCCTGACGTTCGGCAGGTCCTTCAGGGCCCACCAGGTGGCCACGTTCTCCCAGAACGACCAGTAGGGCGCGCCGTCGTTCTCCAGCCAGGTCATGAAGTAGCGGCGGATGTCGGGGTCGGCCCTTCCCAGCGGCGGCCCGACGCGCCCCGGCGTCTCGTTCAGCAGCTGGAAGGCCAGTTCGGAGTGGTTGGAGTGGTGGTTGTGCAGGCTCCAGATCACATCGCGCCCGTCGCGGGCGACATAGAGATACTTCACCTTGGGCGACAGGTTCAGTGCGTCGGCCGGCAGGTGGGTCTTCACCACCCGGCGGTGCGGCTGGGCTGCCACCGCCTGGCGCACCTCGGGGGGCACGATGCGCATGTCCCACCACGGCGAGAGCGCGGAGATCTCGATGTTGGGATCGCCCCCGTGGATCAGCTGGCCCACGATCTGCTGGGTCCAGGTGGTGCCCGACTTGGCGTAGGTGGCGACGATGACGTCGTCGTCGCGCAGCTCGAAGCCGTCCCACAGGGTCGAGTCCATGTGGTGGTTCTGGACCTCGCGCGACTTGCGCGGCCAGGTGGCGACAATCTCGGTCATGGTTGAGCCCCCCTAGTGCTCAACCCCATACCGACGATCCTTCAGCTCGGATGCAAGCCTAAATAGCCGCCAGTTCGCGATCTTCCTGGTCGGCGTACTGGCCGCCCTTGCGGTAGCGGTAGAGATAACCCGGCAGCACCGCTTCCAGGGTCGTGGGCGTGATGCCGAGGTCCGCGAGGCCAGGATAGGCGCCGCTCACCACATTGTCGGATTTCAGCAGGATCACCTGGTCGGCGGTGATCGGGGTCGGCAGGGCGGCGCCCGTGAAACCGACGAGCGCATTGGCCGCGTCCCCCGCCGCGCCCAGCAGGCCGGCGAGCGGGAAGGGCAACGGCGCCAGGAACCGGCGCTTGCCGATCTCCGCCAGCATCAGCTCCATCAGCTGGCGGAAGGTAAAGGTGGCGGGGCCGCCCAGCTCATAGGTCAGGCTCGCGGCCTGCGGCGCCGCGACCACGCGGGCCAGCGCCTTGCCGACGTCGCCCACGAACACCGGCTGGAAGCGGGTGTGGCCGCCGCCCACCAGGGGCAGGGCCGGACTGATCTGCGCCATGGCGGCGAAACGGTTGAAGAAGTCGTCCTGCGGCCCGAACACCACCGAGGGGCGGATCACCACCGCGTCGGGATAGACCGCCCGGACGGCCGCCTCGCCCTCGGCCTTGCTGCGGGCGTACTTGGAGTCTGATCCGGCGTCCGCGCCCAGGGCCGACATCTGCACAACCCGGGTGACACCCTCGGCCCGGGCGGCGGTCGCGACATTGTGCGCCCCCGTGACGTGCAGCGCCTGGAAGCCCTGGCGGCCGGTCTCGCGGGCGACGGCCACCAGGTTCACTGCGGCCGCCGCTCCGGAAAGGGCGCGACGCAGGGACGGCTCGTTGCGGATATTGGCCTGGACGATGTCGATCTGGCCGACGTCGCCATGCAGGCGCATGGCGTAGGCCTTCGCCGGATTGCGCACGGCCACCCGGATCCGCCAGCCCGCCTTGGCGAGCTGGCGCACGGCCTGGGCGCCGATGAAGCCGGATCCGCCGAAGACGGTGACAAGGTTCTGCATGGGCATGCGGATAGACGATGCGGCCCCTGGCCGCAATCGGCGGGGCCCCAGATCCTCCCCCAGCGCGAAGCGCGATTGAGGGGGAGGTGTCTGGCGGCGAAGTCGCCAGACGGAGGGGGTTCAAGTCCACTCAACTTTCGGTCGCCACGCGGGAGCGGCGGCGTAGATTCGCGGCTGGGCGCGCCGCGGGCTGCAACCCCCTCCGGCCCTGCGGGCCACCTCCCCCTCAATCGGGCTTCGCCCTGGGGGAGGATCTAGAGTGCTCGCCCGTTGACCGCCGGGAGGCGGCGCTTTAAGGACACCGGCTCGCGCGATCCGACGGATCGGGCCCAGGTGGCGGAATTGGTAGACGCGCTGGCTTCAGGTGCCAGTGGCTTAACGGCCGTGAAGGTTCGAGTCCTTTCCTGGGCACCATCCTTGTTGGCGAGGCGCCTTTCCTGGGCGCCATCCTTGTTGGCGAGGCGCCTTTCCTGGGCGCCGTGGTTCTTGGCAAGGCCCCTCCAGGGCGTCGCCGTTTCGGTGGCGAAGACGGCGCCCCTTACCTCGGCGCCGGCCGGCTCTATATTGGGCGCGGGCGAGAATCGGCGGAGCGGCGTGAAAAAGGTGACCACCTTCCTGCATCAGGGCGACCTGCCGGACGGCGTGCTGGCCGGCGCGAGCGCGGTGGCCGTCGACTCGGAGACCATGGGCCTGCGCCTCGGCCGCGACCCCTTGTGCGTGGTGCAGCTCTCCGACGGCCAGGGCGACGCCCATGTGGTGCAGCTCGACCGCTCGACCTACGACGCCCCCAACCTGAAGCGGCTGCTCACCGACCCGATGGTGACGAAGATCTTCCACTACGGCCGCTTTGATATCGCCATGTTCTGGCTCCACCTTGGTGTGGTGACCGCCCCCGTCTACTGCACCAAGATCGCCTCGAAGCTCGCCCGGACCTACACCGACCGTCACGGGCTAAAGGACGTGACCAAGGAGCTGATTGGCGTCGACCTGTCCAAGGCGCAGCAGAGCTCCGACTGGGGCCAGGCCAGCCTCAGCGAGGAGCAGGTGGCCTACGCCGCCTCCGACGTCGCCCATCTGCATGTCCTGCGCGCGCGCCTCGACGAGATGCTGGTCCGCGAAGGGCGCGACGGCTTGGCCCGCGCCTGTTTCGAGTTCCTGCCCCACCGCGCCCTGCTCGACGTCCGCGGCTGGGAAGACACCGACGTCTTCGCCCACAGCTGACCGATGACCACGGCCTCGGACATGTCGCTCCCCATGGCCTCCACCGGCGGCTCGCGGCGCGTGTCGATCCAGAGATGGCGCCGCCGCTCGCGGGTCATCGCGATCCTGCGCGTCGTGCTGCCCGCCCTGATCGGACTGGTCCTCGTCGGGCTCGCCGCCTCGGTGGCCCTGAACACCTTCAACAGCGCGCGGGCGCCCGGCGGCAATGCGTCGGACCCCATCCGGCTGGTCAATCCGCGCTTCGTGGGCCGCGACACCCGCGGGCGGCCGTTCCTGCTCACGTCCATCACCGCCACGCGCGATCCGCGGAACTATCAGCGGGTGGTCCTCGACAAGCCGACCCTGGTGCTCGACGCCGACGGTCCCGATCCGCTGCACATCACCGCCGGCGCGGGCCTCTTCCACGAGGACACCGGCAAGCTGGAGGTCAGCCATGGCGTGCGGCTTTCCGGGGCCCGCGGGGCCTTCGACACCGCCCAGTCGGTGTTCGACACCAAGTCCGGCGAACTGGAGGGTTCAGGCCCTGTTCACGGGCTTGGGTCGCTTGGAGAAATCAGCGCGAAGTCCTATGGCGTCTATGACAAGGGCGAGCGCATGGTCTTCACAGGCGGCGTCCACACGCGCCTGCAACCGAAGTGAGGCTGAGCCTGCCGATGAAAAGCCTGATCGCGATGGCGGCGGCGGTCGCCGCGGCGGCGGCGCACCCCGCGGCGGCCCAGACGTCGCAGGATTCCAAGCTGCCCTGGGACATCACTTCCGACCGGGGCGAGACCCACACGTCCGACTGCACGGCGATCTGGAGCGGCTCGGCGGAGGCCCTGCAGGGCAGCTCACGCCTGCGCGCCGACACCATGATCACCCACCTGGAGATCAAGAAGGGCAAGGCGGGCGCGCCGGGGGCGGTCAGCAACGCCTGCGGCGACATGGTCAATCTCGAGGCCAAGGGGTCCGTCTACTACGTCTCCGCCGCCGGCCGCCGCGTGCATGGCGACAATGGCTTCTATGACGCGGCCAGCAAGACCATCACCATCACCGGCGACGTGACCGCGGTGGACGGCCAGAACGTCATGCGCGGGACGAAGATGGTCTACAACATGGACACCGGCGAAGGGCGCGTGGAGGGCGGCGGCAAGGGCGCCGGCGCCAAGAACCGGCCGCGCGGGGTGTTCTATCCGAAGGACGCAGGCGCCCAGAGCGACGCGGGCGCCAAGCCCAAGAAGGCCGCCAAATGAGCGGCGATCCGGCCGGGGTGACCGCTTGAAGGTGGAGCGCTTCGATACGCCTCCGGGCCTCGCCGGCGATGGTTTGGTGGTGGACAACATCGGCAAGTCGTTCCGCGGCCGGCCGGTGGTGAAGGGCGTCAGCCTGCGCCTGGCGCGCGGCGAGGTGGTGGGCCTCCTGGGCCCCAACGGCGCGGGCAAGACCACCTGCTTCTACATGATCACCGGCCTGATCGCGGCGGACTATGGCGCGATCTACCTCGACGGCGAGAACATCACCGCCCAGCCGATGTACCAGCGCGCCCGCATGGGCGTGGGCTACCTGCCGCAGGAGACCTCCATCTTCCGCGGCATGAGCGTGGGCGAGAACGTCATGGCGGTGGTCGAGCTGCGCGAGCGCGACCGCAAGCGGGCCCGCGCCATCGTCACCGAGCTCCTGGAGGAGCTGCACATCGAGCACCTGCGCAACGCGCCGGCGATCTCGCTCTCGGGCGGCGAGCGTCGCCGCGTGGAGATCGCCCGGGCGCTGGCGTCCGAGCCGTCGTTCATGCTGCTGGACGAGCCCTTCGCCGGCATCGACCCCCTGGCCATCACCGACATCCGCGAGGTGATCGCCTATCTGAAGCAACGCGGCATCGGCATCCTGATCACCGACCACAACGTGCGCGAGACCCTGGACATCATCGACCGGGCCTCCATCATCCATGCTGGCGAGGTGCTGTTCGAGGGCGCCCCGAACGAAATCGTCGACGACCCGGAAGTTCGCCGGGTCTACCTGGGCGACACCTTCGCCTGATCCCCGCTCAACGGAGCCTGTCATGCGTCACCGGCTCTCGAAAACGTCCTTGGCACTGGCCCTTGCGCTGGCGGTCGCCTCGCCGGCCCTGGCGGCCGACAAGGTGGTCGAGGCGAAAAAGCTCTTCGTCTACCTCGAGCCCTACCTGAAGCTGCCGCCCGCCGAACGCAGCCGCTTCACCATGGCCTACTACCTGCACAGCGGTCCGCGTCCCCTGACCGTGCCGGTCGTCCTGGTGGACGGCGAGCGCCGCACGCCCGTGCCGCTCGGCCCCACCGGCAGGGTGGAGCGTCTGCCGACCCTGGCCCAGCTGGCCGACGGCAAGCTCGACTTCGCCATGGACAGCGCGGTGAAGTTCAACGCCACCCTGGGCCTCGAACCCCTCATGGCCCCGGCCGCAGACATGGATGCGCGCGAGCTCGCCGCCGCCATCGCCCAGGCCGCCGTCGGCGAGCGCAAGATCGGCGGGATCATGGCCGCGGCGCTTCCCAGGCTGAAGGACGTCGGCTTCGTGGGCGCGCCCTCCGGCGAGGTCGAGTTCGCCGACGGCCGGCGCGCGCCGCTGCCGCTGGTCAAGGGCGTGCCGACCTACAATCCCGAGGCCATGCCCAACGCCCGGCGCATCCACCTGCCCAAGGTCCCGGAGAAACTCGACATCGGCTGAACGGCTCAGATCGGGGCGCCCGGCGCGGCCATGCCCATCTGGGTCATCCGCTCGGTCATCAGCTTGCGCCAGCGGGCGCGAAGCGCGGCCGGCCGCTCGGGATAGCGCGCCTCCAGGAAGTCCGCCCGGGTCACCCGGTCGGTGCGGAAGCTGCGGAAGTCCGCGCGCAGCTCGCACCAGGCGATCAGCAGGCGTACGGTCTCGTGGTAGCCGACCGCGAACGGCCAGACGGTGCGCTCGCTGACCCGGTCCTTTTCGTCGCTGTAGCGGAGCGCGATCTTGTGGCCGTTGCGGATGGCGTGGCGCACCTGGGCCATGTCGAGGCCGTCGGGGGCGACGTTCCAGCGTGGCGCGGCCCGGGTCGCGGGCTCCAGGGCGTAGGGGCGCAACCGCTCCGGCACCGTGGCGCCGATCTTGGCGATCAGGTCCAGCGCCGCGCGGGCCAGCGCCGGGTCGCCGCGCCCCGCCACCCACTGGGCGCCCAGCACCGCGGCCTCGATCTCGTCGGGGGTCAGCATCAGCGGCGGCAGGTCGTAGCCGCCGTCCAGCACATAGCCGACGCCGGCTTCGCCGCGGATCGGCACCCGCTGGGCCATCAGGTCGGCGATGTCGCGGTAGATGGTCCGCTTGGAGGTCTCCAGCTCTGCGGCCATGGCGTCGGCGGTCACCGGCCGGCGGGTCCGCCTGAGCACCTGGATGATCTGGAACAGCCGGTCGGCGCGCCGCATGGACCTATCCTGCCAAAATGCTGACAGCCTGGCCATCCCTCCTCTCCCCCGGCGCAGCCGGGAGCGAGAGGGCAGGGAGAGGGCCGCCTTCGCGCGGCCCATTAACTAATCGGTGGCTTTCCCGCCGCTAAGGTTCCCAGCAAGAAACAGGCCAAGGGCCTTAAAGGGGGACGGTCTTGGCGCTCAGCGCGCGACTCGAGATTCGGCAGGGCCAGGGCCTGGTCATCACGCCGCAGCTGCAGCAGGCGATCAAGCTGCTGCAGTTGTCGAACCTCGAGCTCGAGGCCTTCGTGGAGGCCGAGCTGGAGCGCAACCCGCTGCTGCAGCGCGACGAACGCGACGCCGAGCCGGACGGCGAGACCCCCGTCGAGGCCGCCGCGGACCTTTCCACCGACCGCATCGACGACGCCGGCGCCCGCGCCGAGCTGGACACCGCCCACGACGAGGCCTCCCCCGGTGAACGGGTCACCGGCGACGCGCACAACGACCTCGGCGCGGCCGAGGCCGGCGCCTCCATCGACTGGTCGAAGGCCGGCCGCGGCGGCGGTGGGATGGAGGGCGACGGCGAGGGCTTCGAGGCCGCCCACACCCGCGGCAAGACGCTGAACGAGCATCTGCACGACCAGCTTTCGTCCTCGGGCCTGGCGGGCGCGGAGGCGGTCGCCGCCACGGTGCTGATCGACGCCGTGGACGACGGCGGCTATCTGCGCGCCGACCTGCCGGAGGTGGCCGAGCGCCTGGGCTGCGCCGTGGCGCTCCTGGAGGGCGTGGTGGCGGTGCTGCAGGGGTTCGAGCCGGTGGGGGTCTGCGCCCGCGACGTGCGCGAATGCCTGATGCTGCAGCTGAAGGACCGCAACCGCTTCGACCCGGCCATGGCCGCCCTCCTCGACAACCTGGCGCTCCTCGCCCGCCACGATATGCCGGCGCTGAAGCGCGCGAATGCCTGATGCTGCAGCTGAAGGACCGCAACCGCTTCGACCCGGCCATGGCCGCCCTCCTCGACAACCTGGCCCTCCTGGCCCGCCACGACATGCCGGCGCTGAAGCGCGCCTGCGGCGTCGACGACGAGGACCTGCGCGAGATGGTGGCCGAGCTGCGCGCGCTGACGCCGCGCCCCGGCGCGGCCTTCGGGGCCGAGCCGGTGCAGACCGTGGTTCCCGACGTCTTCGTGCGCGAGGGCCTGGGTGGGCTCTGGCACGTGGAATTGAACTCCGAGACCTTGCCGCGCCTGCTGGTGGACCAGCGCTACCACGCGCGCGTCAGCGCCAGCGCGCGCACCGACCAGGAGAAGACCTTCGTCTCCGACTGCGCGGCCCAGGCGAGCTGGCTGGTCAAGAGCCTCGACCAGCGGGCCAAGACCATCCTCAAGGTCTCTTCCGAGATCGTGCGCCAGCAGGACGCCTTCCTGGCCTTCGGCGTCGAACACCTGCGGCCGCTCAACCTGAAGACCGTCGCCGACGCCATCGGCATGCACGAGAGCACGGTCAGCCGGGTGACCTCCAACAAGTACCTGGCCACGCCGCGTGGCGTCTTCGAGATGAAGTTCTTCTTCACCTCGGCGATCCAGGCGACCGAGGGCGGCGAGGCCCACTCCGCCGAGAGCGTGCGCCACAAGATCCGCCAGATGATCGACGCCGAGGCCCGCGAGCGCGACGTGCATTCCGACGACGCCATCGTCGACATCCTGAAGGAGGCCGGCGTCGACATCGCCCGCCGCACGGTGGCCAAGTACCGCGAGGCCATGCGCATCCCCTCTTCGGTGGAGCGGCGCCGGCGGCTGAAGGAAATCGCCTAACTTCCCTCTCCCTGCCCTCTCCCTCTCGGCTTCGCCGGGGGAGAGGAGTCCGCACGCCGACGCCGCAGCCTCCTCTCCCCCGCGCGGCGAGAGGGAGAGGGTAGGGAGAGGGCCAACCCCCGCGCAGCGAGAGGGAGAGGGCCACGCCGATCACCGCCAGTTTGATTGACACCTTCCCACGCCCGGCGCGTTGATCGCTTCATGCAAGTCCAAGTCACCGGCAAACACGTCGACGTCGGCGAGGCCCTGCGTTCGCGGGTCTCCGACGAACTCTCCTCCAGCATCGGCAAGTATTTCGAGCGTGGCGGCGGCGGCGCCGACGTGGTGGTCAGCCGCGAGGGCCACGCCTTCCGGGTCGACTGCGCCGTCACCCTGGCCACCGGCCAGCAGCTCACCACCCAGGGGCTGGGCGGCGACGCGCACCTGGCCTTCGACGCGGCGATCCTGAAGATGCAAAAGCGCATCCGCCGCTACAAGAACCGGCTGAAGGATCACCATCCGCAGGCGCTCGCCCGCCAGGCCGAGACCGCCGCCTACTACGTCCTGCAGGCGCCCGACCTGGACGCGGACGACGAGGACGCCGGCGGGGGCGCGCAGAGCTTTCCCGAGCCTCTGGTGATCGCCGAGACCGAGACGGAGATCGGCACCATGACCGTTTCCATGGCGGTCATGGAACTCGACCTGAGTGAATCTCAAACAATCGTGTTCCGAAACGCCGCGCACGGCGGATTGTCCGTGGTATATCGCCGGCCCGACGGCAACATCGGCTGGGTCGACCCGCAGCGCACGAAGGCGAACGGGTCCGGAGCGGAAGGAACCGGCGAGGCTTGAAGTCGCTTCAAGCCACCGTCTAAAGGCGGCGCGTCAGGGGGACGGGTCGCGGTCAGTGCGAGCGATCAGAGAGACCATGCAGATCGGCGACCTACTCGATCGCAACGCCATTTCGCTGCGCGTCAGCGCCGCCAACAAGCGCCAGGCCCTGGCGGTGATCGCCGAGATCGCCGCGCGCAACTTCGGCCTGGACGCGGGCGACGTGCTGGACGCGCTCACCGAACGCGAGCAGGCGGGCTCCACCGGCGTCGGCCACGGCGTGGCGGCCCCGCACGCGCGCCTGGAGGGTCTCAACCGGCTGCGCGGGGTGTTTGTGCGCCTCGATCACGCGGTGGAGTTCGAAGCGGTGGACGACCAGCCCGTGGACCTGATCTTCGCCCTCTTCGCGCCGAAGGAGGCCGCCGGCGTCGAACACCTGCGGGCGCTGGCCCGGGTCTCGCGTGTCCTCAGGCAATCGAACCTGCGCCAGCAGCTGCGCCAGGCGCGCACCGCCGACGCCGTGCACGCCCTCCTGGTGCAGGACCCGGTCAGCCGCTCGTCGGCCGCCTGAACATAATCCGGAAAAAGGCCCTCCCCGGGGCTGGGGAGGGCGGCTTTACTCCTGCTTTTCCCTCCCGGGCCGGGGGCGGGACAATGATCTCCTAGTGCACCGAGACCGGCGCCAGTTCATGGGCCAGGGCGGCGGCGACGGCGCTGTCGCGGTCGGTGAGCACGGCCAGGCGCTCGCCGTCGGCGCGGTGCACCGCATAGAGCGTCTGCTCGGGGCTCAGTTCGAAGCCCTGGATCTGGGCGGAGGGAACGCTGGCCAGGATTTCGGCGGCGCTCACCGGGCGGACATAGACAAGGTTCGGGGCGCCCAGCGCCGCAAAAGCTTCAGTGGATAGAATAGGCGTCATCATGACCACCTCCATAGAACGCAACGCTCCGAACGGTCGCCGGTTCAGCCAGCCGTTCGATTGACGAGACGCCGGACATCCGACCGTCTCCTTTTTGATACTTAACCTCTGCTCTAGACCCTGATGGGTTCAGATCGACGCGATCTGAACGCTGAATCAGGGTCGCCACTCTTGATTCTAAAGCACGATTCAGCGGTCAGGTGATTCCACCTGACCCCATCGTGCTTTAGGCTCCGGTGCGGATCGGCACCTTGAGCACCCGTTTCTCGGGCGCGGGCCGGCAGAGATCTATGTGCAGCAGGCCGTGCTCCAGGCGGGCCTCCTCCACCACCATGCCGTCGGCCAGGACAAAGCTGCGGATGAACCCCCGGGCGGCGATCCCGCGGTGCAGGAAGGCGTCTTCCGGCCGGGCGGTGTTGTCGTCGCGCCGCCCGGCGACGGTGAGTTGCCGGTCCTCGACCGTCACCTCCAGCTGGTCGGGCGAGAAGCCCGCCACCGCGAGTGAGATGCGGATCCCGCCGTCGCCGCGATCCTCCACATTGTACGGGGGATAGCTCTCGGCGGCGGCTTTCGCCGCCCGCTCGATCAGACTGCGGGTGTGCTCGAAGCCCAAGAGGAAGGGGCTGTCGAAGAGTACCGACCTGTTCATCCTTCAGAGTCCTTGTCGAAAGCGACTCTCCGGACGGGCCGCCCGGCAGCGGCGCGGCTCGACCGGACACCCCCTATGTGGGGACCGAAGGGGCGGATTTCAATGCCGCCGGGGCTCGGCGAAGCGCACGGTGAAGGCGATCGGCGGACCGTCGAAATAGCCCTTGCCGTCGGCGGCGATCACCCGCACCGCCGCCTGGTGGTCGCCGACGCCCACCAGGCCCGCCGGCAGGGTCGTATGGAAGCCCACGGCGGTGAGCGCGGGGGCCTTGAAGTAGGCGGCGACGTCGGCTCGCTGCGCCCCATAGGCGGTTCCGTAGGGCCTGCCGTCGATGACAACGTCGACGCCCCGGCCCGGCCGCCGCGCCACCGGGTCGAACCCGAACCCCTGCAGCGTCAGCGGCTCGGCGGCGGAGACCACCGCCGGCTGCTTGTTGAGCGGGTCCCAGGCCGGGCCGATGGCGTCCAGGGAAAAGCCCGCCATCTGCGGCCTTTTCGGCAGGCCGGGGGAAAGGCCGCGCGGGGCCCGCGCCGCCAGCACGGCCGGCGGCGGCGGCGCGATGGCGAAGGGGTCCGGCGGATCGTGCCTCGGCTTGCCTTCGTCGCAGGCGGTCAGCGCCAGG
>Ga0207695_10010413_pt1 | contig 11377 bp, 10 predicted proteins | sample KBSC54metaG_FD_184354 | JGI IMG/M metagenome (GOLD analysis project Ga0207695, IMG submission 184354) | Corn rhizosphere microbial communities from Kellogg Biological Station, Michigan, USA - KBS C5-4 metaG (SPAdes) (version 2) | ecosystem: Host-associated > Plants > Roots > Rhizosphere > Soil... | reverse complement strand
CCGGAAGTTTGCGCGAACACGCCGCTCTGTAAAGTTAGCACGCTCGCGCCGGAGCATTCAATTGTGACCGGGAATCCGCGCCTTTGCGAGGTAGCGTTTGCCGCCGCGCAGACCTCGCATTACAGCGCCGCACGCGCGAAAAAATCCGCTGATTTGTCCGGCACGCCGCAGCCCTGAAAGCCCGTGATGCCACGACAGCAGGAGTTGACGACGCGCTCGTGACTGCGGCGCGCGCGCGAGGTCGGGCGCTGAAATCGAATCGAGCGGACGCAGCGGAAAAAAGCGATCGCCCGCGCCGAGCGCCTTCATCGCCGTACCGAATTGCAGCACCTGCGCGCGATCGGCCCAGCGCGTGAAACCGAACGTGGCGTAGGGTACGATCAGTCCCGCACCCGTCGCCTGCGACCATTGGGCGGCCTCTTCGGGACCCGCCGTGTACTGGAACGACGCCGACACCAGGTCCTCGTCCACGTAGCGGCAAAACTGGTTGAGGCTGCCGTCGCGGTAGTAATAGACGACGCGCGACACCGGCAAAAACACCACGTCCGGATGATACTCGCGCTCGACCTGATCGATCACGCGACGCATGTCGCCCCACTTGTCGCGATAGCTGTCAACACCGCCGTACACCGTCAATCCGCGAGTGCGCATGACGCAGGTGTAATGATCGATTTCGGCGCCAGGCTCGTCGGCTTCGCCATAAAACGGCACCGGCACGATCTCGATATCACCTATCACGACCGGCTCCCACAAGCTGACTTCGCGGATATTCGTGAAGCCGAACTGCTGGAGCAGCGGGACGATCGGCGGATTGAGCGCCGACGGCCGCCGCACCTTCGGGATCAGTATCGGAACCTCCTTGTCGAACCGGATCAGCGTTTCCGGATTGCAATGGTCCCAATGGCTGTGGGTGAGACAAATCGCGTCGAGTTTCGTCCGGAAGATCTCGAGCGCCGCCTTCGGCGAACCCATCTTGCCCGTGACGATCGGATCGACCAGTACCGCGGTGCGCCCCGATTGCATCAGCAGCGTACTATGGCCGAGGAAGGTCACCCACGGTGGCGCGAGGGTGAGCCACTTCGCGCCGGCCTCACGATCGACCTCGATCAGGTTGTCGCGTTTGAGCCGATCAAGAAGTTCACCCGCCCACGCGCAATCGGTTGCGGACAAGCGTTGCGCGAGCGTGCGGCGGATTTCAGCTTCGTCGCGACCGCCCTCCAGCAGCGGCATCAGGATGCCGAGCGCCGTGAATCGATCGAGCGCGAGCGGATAGAGATGCGCGCGCATGCGATGCGTGACCCGTAGCGAAAACTCGATTCCTTCGAGCGGGCCCTGCTCGAAAAAGGCCTCGTCGCGCATCGTGATCGAGACCTTGCCGCCGGCCTCCGCACTCACGTAATGCCGCTGCACCTCGGGGGAATCCGCCAGCCGCTTGAGCAACTCCGCCCGCCCGCACCCGGACTCGAAGATACGAATCGCCGCGGCATAGGAGCGCCTGGCCTCGAACCAATGTGCGCCCATGAAGAGCAGACGGCAATCGACCTGCGCACTGAGCCCTTGATCGGGATCGCGAAAGACGAAATCAATTGCGGCGCCGGAGCGCATGCGGATCGGGCCCGGCGCCATCAGCGTTCCGGCCCGAGTGCCTGGCGGTCAGGATTTATGCGCGCCGCCTCGTCGCGCTCGGAATCTTCCGCGAAATTCATTTACGGTGAAGTCGCGCTCGATGCGGCGCCGGACTTCTTTTCACGCACCGTCAGCTCGACGTCGCAGCTTCCCGCGGTGCGGCCATAGCAATAATCGCGCACGACGCCCGCGACCGTCTGATCGTTCTCGTCGGCCTGCGCCGAGCAAATCCAATGGCTGCCCTCGCGATACATCCCGACCCCGTACCACTGCCCGCTTTCGAGCGATCCGGTGACCCGCCCGCTCACGTCACGCGTATCGAACACGGTGAAGCCGTCGTGCCCGCCGGACGGATCGAAACGCATGAATATCATCACCCAACGGCCGCCGCCGCGCAGGTTCGCGTCGTAGGTCATCGGCTGGTTGGAGGAGAACACCGGCTTGTCGCGGCACAGCCATGGACGCGGCTCGACGGCCCGCGCTGCCGGTGCTGCCGCCGCCAGCATGATCACCGCCGCCGTAATCGCGATCGCCGCGCGTTTCATCCTTCGCATCATCATCATTTGACCCTTCTTCACAGCTCCTCCGCACACCTGCCGGCACCGCTGGTCCGACCGCTCACAATTCCGTTGATCGTTCCGCCAAGCTGCCCGCGTCGCCCGCCGGGCGTCTCAATCATCGCGCTCCTCACCGATCGCGACGATACGCTCCATGATCGCGCCGAGGTTTGAATCCTTGGGCGTGAAGACCGCGCGCACACCCATCGCCGCGAGCCCCGGACGGTCGGCCTCCGGGATGATACCGCCCATCACGAGCCGCACGTCGGTGGCGCCGCGTTCGCTCAGCAGCGCGAGCGCCTCGCGCGCGATCGTCATGTGCGCACCCGCCAGACTGCTGATCGCGAGCACGTCGGCATCCTCCTGCAGCGCCGCTTCGACCAGTTGCGCGGGCGTCTGCTTGAAGCCCGCCAGGATTACTTCCATCCCGGCCTGCATGCACGCGTGGGCGAGCAGCTTGACCGCGTTGATATGGCCATCGAGGCCGGCCTTGCCGATCGCGATACGAATCCGGCGGCGCGCATGCGGCACCTTGAAGGCGCCCACCGCCACGGAGCGATCGAGAATCGGCGGCGTGTACCGGCCGTGCGTCGCGCGCTCGATCGCGGTGGTCCATTCGCCGACCGTACCGCCGACACGCGCCAGTTCGAGCGTCGCCTCCATAGTGCCGGTGCCCGCCGCCGCCGCGCGCCCGAGCTTTTCGCAAGCCCGCGCGACCGCGCCGTTGTCGCGATCCGCCCGCCAGGCCGCCAGCGATTCGATTCGTTCGCGCTCGAGCGCCGCGTAGTCCGGCACGTCGGCGTCGGCCGCCATCGGGGTGAGCCCAATCTCACCCAGGAAGGCGTTCACGCCGACTTGAAGAATTTCACCCGCTTCGATTCGCCGCTGGCGATCGGTCAACGCCTGCGTCAGTTCCGCACTGACGATCGCGATCGCTCGCGCATAGCCGGCCGCGCGCAACCGTATCGCAATCGAACGCGCGCGCTCCGCGGTCTCGTCCGTCAGCCGCTCGATCACCGTGCTGCCCTCGAAAATGTCGCCGTAGTTCGCGACTCCAGTCTCGTGCATCAGCACCTGCTGCGTGCGCAGTCCGATCAACTGTTCAGCCTGGTCCGGCAGCGCCATCGCCTCGCGAAAGCCCGGTAGTTGCAGGGCGTTGACGCGCGCGTTGGCCGAGAGCACGACGGGCAACGCCTCGTACGCGATTCGGATGATATTAACTTCGGGCTGCTGCTCGGTAAGGGTGAGCGACCGAACCTGGCATCCCGCGCGAAAGGCGACGCCGTCGATGCCGTATTCGGTACGGCACAGCTCGCGCCAGAGCTTGAAGTACGCGCGGATTTTGCAAATCTCGGGCACCAGCTCGATCCCGCTGTTGATGAAAAACGAAATCCGCCGCACCGTCTGTTCAAAGTCGGCGGCGCTGAGCGACGGCCTGATCGCGTCGAGGATCAGCAGGGCGTTGCCGAACGCGTACCCAATCTCCTCGGCCGGACCGGCGCCGCTTTCCATGTAATGGTAGCCGCAACAATTGATCGGGTTCCAATTGGGCGCGTGCTCGACCGCGAACTTGATCAGGTCGGCCGAAAGCTTGAGCGAAATCTCCGGCTGGAAGATCGAGGTCCCGCGCGCGACGAATTCCTTGAGCAGATCGTTCTGCGTGGTGCCGCGCAATTCCGTCCACGGCACCCCCTGCTTTTCGGCCACCACCAGGTACAGCGCGAGCATGAACGGCGCCGTCGCATTGATCGTCATCGAGGTGTTGATTTTGGCGAGCGGAATGCCGGCGAGCAGTTGCTCCATGTCGCGCCAATGCGAAATCGAGACGCCCGCCTTGCCAACCTCGCCCGCGGCGACCGGCGCGTCGGGGTCGTAGCCGTTTTGGGTGGGAAGGTCGAAGGCGATCGAGAGGCCGCGCTGCCCTTCCTTGAGATTAGTGAGAAAACGGCGATTGGCCTGCGCCGCGTCGCCGAAGCCGGCGTAGGTGCGGATTATCCACGGCTCCCTCGGCTTCGCGGACTCCCTCGGCTTCGCGGGTTCCCCCTGCTTCACGGGCTCGCTGCTTGGCGTCGCGCACTCGCGAGTCGGCATTTCGGCCATTCCGTCCTCCACTCGGCGCGCAAGCTGACGTGCCTGAACGCCGGCATTCCAGCGTAATTGCGCTCGCGCGCGGATTCCAGCCGTCCTCCACCGGGACGCGCGCGCAGACCCGCGTTGGTTTACGATAGCGCGATGGCATTGGAACGCCGACACCAACCGCTGCTATCGCGCCGCGACTTTGCCTGGCGCTACCTCCGCTGGGGTACCGTTGCCGCCGCGATCCTGATCGGGTCGCTGGCGATCGGCGTCTGCGGCTACCATTTCCTGGAAGGAATTCCGTGGATCGACTCGCTGCTGAACGCCTCGATGATTCTGGGCGGGATGGGGCCGGTGGATACGCTCAAGACCTCGGCCGGCAAGATCTTCGCGTCGTGCTATGCCCTGTACAGCGGACTGGCGCTGATCAGTATTGCGGGCATGATGCTGACGCCGGTGGTGCATCGCTTGCTGCACCGGTTCCATCTGGAAGCCGACCAAAAGAAATCCGGCGACTAATCTCTAATCGCTCGCGCCGCCCGCCGTGCGCACGTCGCAGACTCCTCTGCTCGACTCCGCCGCGCTTCGTCCATTGCGTTCGAGTTGTTCGACCAGGCGGCTCGCCAACGCGGCGCCTGAGACCCCTTTGCGTTCCTCGATTTCGAGCACCTCGCATTGGGACTGGCGGCGCAAGAGTGCCAGTGCCCGCCGCTCACGCGCGCGGCGCTGCAACTCCGCGCGCGCGATATCGGCTAGCACGTCCAGATGTTTCACGCCGGGGACACTCGCACCGCGCCGCATCATCCGCGCGATATCGCCGGTCGTGAACGCGGCCGGGCTGACGCGATTGAAGAAGATCGCCGTGGTCTCGAGCTTGAGCGACGCCAGCGTATGCTCGAGTTCGAGTGTCTCGGCGATCGCGAGCGACTCCGCGGTGGTCACGGCGATCATCGCGCAGCGCGCCGCATCGCCGAGCAGCGTCGCGATATTTTGCGCCTCGCGGCCGACCACGCTCTCACCGAAGGTTTCGCGCGCGGCAAACGGCGTGCGGATCATGCTGAGCGCCTGCCCGCTGGCGGGCGCGTCGAACACCACCAGCCCCCACGGCTTCAGCGGCGCGGCGCGCCGCTCGATCTCGTGGTACACCTTGCCCATCATGGTGAGTTCGCGCAGCGCCGGCGCGGCGTGCACGAAGTATTGATAGATGGCGCTGGCGAAGACCAGGCGCAGAATTGGGCGCGGCACCACGAAGCCCAGGTAGTCTTCGAGCGATTCCTGTCCGCCCAGCGTCATCGCGAACAGGTTCGGCTCGAGTTCGACTTGCTTGAAGGTAGGCGCCTTGCCGTAGATCGCGGCGATCGGGCCGCGCAGGTCCGCCTCAATTATCAGTGTGCGGATGCCGCGCCGGGCCGCCAGTGTCGCGATCCCCGCACTGATACTGGTGCGGCCGACCCCGCCCTTGCCGAGCACGACGATCAGGCGACGGCTAAGCAGTCGATCAATCATTGAGCCGGGTGCATCAAGCGGCATTCGATACTGACGTTGGGAGAATTCTTTGTGTCATCCTGAGCGCAGCTAAGGAGATCCGCACGCTGAGGGTCACATATTGAGGTTTCCACAGGGCGAAGCCCGCATCCTGGTAAAAGGGAAGTCTGAAACCTTTATAAGGTTTCAGTGAGCTAAAGATTCTGCGCTCCGCAACAACTCTCCCCTTCTCTCCCGCGCTACCAGCGAATCAGGTTGGCGCCCCAGGTCAGGCCGCCGCCGCACGCGTTGAGCATGATGAGCTCGTTGTCGCGCACCCGATTGGCCTCGATCGCCTCGTCGAGTGCGATCGGAACCGACGCCGCCGAAGTATTGCCGTAGCGATCGACGTTGGTGAAGACCTTGTCCGGGCCGAGTCCGAGGCGCTGCGCGACCGCGTTGATAATCCGCAGATTGGCCTGATGCGGCACGATCAGCGAGATATCGTCGAGCTTGATACCCGCGCGCTCCGCGACCTTGCGAGTGACGTCCTCCATACTCTTGACCGCGATTTTGAAAAGCTCCGGCCCCTTCATTGTGATCGCGTCGTCACCTCGGCGGCGCACCTCGGCGTCCATGGTGGTCTGCACGCCGCGATTTTTCACGTAGAGCAGGTCCCAGTAGCTGCCGGAGGAGCGCAACATGCTGGCGAGCACGCCACGCGGCCCATCTTCCTTGACCAACACTGCGGCGCCCGCGCCGTCGCCGAAGAGGACGGCGGTCCCCCGATCGCCCCAATCGACCATGGTCGAGAGGGCATCGACGCCGAGCACCAGGATGCGCGACCATTCGCCGGCGCGCAGGTAGGTGTCGCCGACGCTCAGCGCGTACACGAAGCCCGAACACGCGGCGGCGACGTCGAAGGCCGGAATTGTATCGACGCCGAGGCGATGTTGCAGTTGGCAGGCGAACGAAGGAAAGCCGTAATCCGACGACACCGTGCCGACCACGATCGCTTCGAGGTCGGCGGCCTTCAGGCCGGCGCGATCGAGCGCGATCTGGCTCGCCTCCGCGGCGATTTCGACCAGCGATTCCCCGGTGGAAATGACATAGCGCTGGCCGATACCGGTGCGCGTACGAATCCATTCGTCGGACGTGTCCATCCGCCGTTCAAGGTCATGATTGGTGATTAGGGTGCGCGGGGTCGCGCGCCCGGTGGCGACGATTCTCGAGCCCATCTCTATAGAATCCGTTAGCTCTCGACCGCGGGCCGGAACGCCACGGTGGTGTTGGTGCCGCCGAAACCGAAGGAGTTCTTCAGCGCCAGCCGGATTTTGGCCGGCCGCGCACGATTTGGCACGTAGTCCAGGTCGCACTCCGGATCGGGGTATTCGTAATTGATGGTCGGCGGTATCGCGTTATTGAGGATCGCCAGCACGGTGTAGGCCGATTCGATCGCGCCCGCCGCGCCCAGCGTATGCCCGGTCATCGACTTGGTCGAGCTGATCGCGATCCGCGCGGCATGTTCGCCGAAGACTTTTTTGATCGCCTGGGTCTCAGCGATATCGCCCTGCGGCGTCGAAGTCCCATGCGCGTTGATGTAATCGACTTCGCTGGGATCGAGGTCGCCGTCTTCGAGGCATCGCTGCATACACTTGGCAGCGCCCTGCCCTTCGGGCGACGGCGAGGTGATGTGATAGGCGTCGGCGTTGGTCGCGTAGCCGACGATTTCCGCGAGGATCTTCGCGCCGCGTGCGATCGCACTCTCGCGCTCCTCGAGAATCAGCGCGGCGGCGCCCTCCGCCATTACGAAGCCGTCGCGCTCGCGGTCGAAGGGGCGGCTGGCCGCGGCGGGATTGTCGTTGCGCGTCGAGAGCGCGCGCATCGCGACGAAGCCGCCGACACCGAGCGAAGTGATCGCGGCCTCGGCGCCGCCGGTGATCGCCGCGTCAAGGTAGCCCGCCCGGATCATCCGATACGCTTCGCCGATCGCATGGCTGCCCGAGGCGCACGCGCTGGTTGTCGAAAAGTTCGCCCCGCGCGCGCCATAGCGAATCGAGATCTGGCCCGGCGCGAGGTTGGAAATCAGCTTCGGGATGAAAAACGGCGTGATCCGCTTGAGCCGGCTCTCCAGGAAGATCAAGTGGTTCTCCTCGATCGTGCACAAGCCGCCGATCCCGACGCCCACCAGCACCCCGACGTCGTCGGCGTTGTCCTCGGTGATCTTCAATCCGGATTGGCGCATCGCCTGCTCGGCCGCACCCATCGCGTACTGGATAAAGAGGTCCATCTTGCGGACGTCCTTCTTTTCGATCCAGTCGAGCGGCTCGAAGTCGGGCACCTCGCCGGCAAATTTCGTCGGGTAATCGGTGGTGTCGAACCGCGTGATCGGGCCGATCCCTGAGCGCCCCGCCATCAGCGCGTCCCAGTTCTTTTCGACCCCCGTCCCGAGCGCCGTGACAAGGCCCAATCCGGTCACCACCACGCGGCGGTTGCGGTCAAGGTTACGTCTCATGATAGAAGCCCGAATCCCTCCCCACAGCTTACTTTTTCCATTTCTTACTTAGCAGATGCGCTAAGTGAAAACACTCACGTCTCGATTCGCGGGCGTGGCAAATCGGCGTTTACCGGATGCGACGGGCGCGGCAAAAGCTACTTTGGCGCGATCGCGCTCTTGACCGCCGCACTCGCCATCTTGCCGTCGAGCCGCGCCCCAAACTGATCGCGCAGCGCCTTCATGATCGGGCCGATCTGATTCACACCCGCCGCCACCTGTGCCGCTACCGCGGCATTCAATTCCGCCTCGCCGACTCCCGCCGGCAAGTAGGTCTCGAGGACCTTCGCCTCGGCTTCGTACTGCGTCACCAAATCGAAGCGTTTGCCGCGGCGCGCGAACTCCAGCGACTCGTCGCGGCGCGCCCGCTCGCGCTTGATGATCTGCACGATCTCGTCGTCATTGGCCTCGCGCCGCACGTCCTTCTCAAGGCGGGTGACCTCCGCCAGCACGCCTCGCACAGTCATCAGCCGCAACTTTTCGCCCGCCTTCATCGCGGCCTTGAGGTCGCCCTGCAGTTTTTCCTTCACGCCAATCTCTCCGCTGGTTCCAGCCAGTTGATTTTACGCGAAAAGAGCGCGCCCCACAGCCCCTCGGGATATCAGCGCCGTAAACCCTACGTAGAGGCAGGGAGTCGAACGAAAGAAAGACGCGCGGTGATCGGCTTTTCGGAGTCAGTCAACTGTTATAAGCTCAGGCAATTGCGTAGTACCCGCAAGGGTCGGCGGCGCCAAGGAGACTGTCTATGAAATTTACGTGGTTTCACCTGATGCCCTATCGATATTTGCCGGACGATTTCAAGGACAAGTATCGCAGCGTCTGGGTCGATATTCCGCGCGACCTCTACGATCCCAAGGTCGGTCATCGCCTCTACAACGACTATCTCGATCAGCTCGAATTCGCCGACCAGATGGGCTTCGACGGCCTCGGCGTCAACGAACATCATCAGAATGCCTACGGCCTGATGCCGTCGCCGAATATCATGGGGGCCGCGATGGCGCGGCGCACGCGCAACGCCAACCTGGTCATCCTCGGCAACTCGATCGCGCTCTACAATCCACCGGTACGCGTGGCCGAGGAGTTCGCGATGCTTGACGTGCTCAGCGGCGGACGGCTCGTCGCGGGCTTTCCGGTCGGCACCTCGATGGATACCAACTTCTGCTACGGCGAAATTCCCGCGACGCTGCGCGAGAAGTATTCCGAGGCCCACGACCTCATCATCAAGGCGTGGACCGAACCCGACGTGTTCGCGTTCAACGGCAAATATACCAAACTGCGCTACGTCAACCTGTGGCCCAAGCCAATCCAGCAACCTCATCCGCCAATCTGGATCCCCGGCGGCGGTTCGGTCGAGACCTGGGATTTCTGCGCCGACCACGCCTACCAGTACAGCTTCCTCTCGTACTTCGGATACATCGCGGGTAAGAAGGTGGCCGACGGCTACTGGAACGTGATGGCGAAAAAAGGCAAGGAGCTGAATCCTTACAGCCTCGGCTTCGCGCAGGTGGTCGCGGTGGCAAACACCGACGAAGAGGCGGAGCGGCTGTACGCGCCGCACATGGACTATTTCTACAACCGCTGCCTGCACGTCTATAACGGCTTCGCCGACGCGCCCGGCTATCGCACGGTCAGCACGATTCGCGCGGGCGTGCTCGCGCAGGTCGGCAAAGAGGCCGCGCTGCGCCGCGAAGGCATGACCTGGAAGGACTTCGTCGATCAGGGCTACGTCATCGCAGGTTCGCCCAAGACCGTGCGCGAGCGCCTGACCCATGCGATGAAGAGTCTCAACTGCGGCCATCTGATGATCCTGCAGCAGATTGGCTCGATGCCGCCGGAACTCGTGCGTCTGAATACGGAACTATTCGCGCGCGAAGTGATGCCGCACATGCGCGGCCTGTGGACGGGCTTCGAGGACAAGTGGTCGCCGAAGCCGCTGCCCGAGCCTGAGCGCGCGATGCCGGCGCCGCTTAATTTCCGTCGCACCGAGGCCAACGGCAAGACCGTGACCACCGCGGCCGCCCCCGCTCATGAGAGCCGGAGCGCGAAATAATGAAGACCATACAGAAAGTTCGCGGCGGCAAACTCGCGGTCGAAGTGCATTCGTTCGGCAACAGCGGAGAGCCGCTGCTCTATCTGCACGGAGCGGGCGGCCTGCTCGGCGTCGATCCGTTTCTCGACGAACTCGGCAAGGACTTCCGCGTGATCGCGCCGCATCTGCCCGGCTTCGGTGAATCAACCGGCGGCGAGCTGATCGACGACGTCGTCGATGCGGCCCTCTTCTACCACGAACTGATGGACGAACTCGGCATCGCCAGCGCTCACATCGTGGGCCATTCGATGGGCGGGATGTTGGCGGCGGAAGTCGCCGCACTCGACGTCAGCCGCGCGAAGAAACTCGTGCTGGTCGGCGCGGCGGGCTTCTGGCTCGACGAGAATCCGATACCCGACTTCTTCGCGCTCGACCTGAGCGAACTCGGCTCCTATCTGTTCGCCGATCCCAAGTCGCCGCTCGCCCAGATGTTCCTCGCCATACCGGAGGACATGAACCAGCTCGCCGATATGTACGTCGAGCGCGTGAAGCGGCTCTCGATGGCGTCGAAGTTCCTCTGGCCGATTCCCGACCGCGGCCTGAAGAAGCGCGCGTATCGGATCGCGGCGCCCACGCTGGTGCTATGGGGTGCTTCCGACCGGCTGATTCCGCCGGTGTACGCCGGCGAATTCACCCGGCACATCAAGCACGCACGCGCCCAGATGATCGAAGGCGCGGGCCACATGCTGCCGTACGAACAGCATGACGCGTTCTGCACGGCGGTGCGTACCTTCCTCAAGAGCTAAGCAATCCGCCGGGAGCCGGCCTAACGGCCGGCTCCCGGCCGTGCCGCGTCGCGGCACGCACGCCAACAGTCGAAGAACGCGGTCTCAGCCCCGTAGAGGGCTATCCATTCAGCCCCTTTTCACAGGGCGAAGCCCGCGAGTCCTTGCAGACAATCGAGTAACGCGAGCGTGGTGCACCGGGGGCATGGAATGCCGTGAAACCTTCGTGAGGTTTCAGAAAGAAACTGTAGTGGCGATGGGAGAGCGCCCGCCTGGCACTCTCCCA
>Ga0207695_10010412_pt1 | contig 11378 bp, 9 predicted proteins | sample KBSC54metaG_FD_184354 | JGI IMG/M metagenome (GOLD analysis project Ga0207695, IMG submission 184354) | Corn rhizosphere microbial communities from Kellogg Biological Station, Michigan, USA - KBS C5-4 metaG (SPAdes) (version 2) | ecosystem: Host-associated > Plants > Roots > Rhizosphere > Soil... | reverse complement strand
GTTATTTCGAGTTTCTTCGCGAAGTTATCGGTGTAAACGCTAGATCGCCGGAATTCGGCCGGTTATGTACCATGGTAGTTATCGATATCGAGTCGGATCAATCGCACCATGAGCGAAACGGCAGTACTGGAAGAAGCGGACGTCGTCGTCACGGCGTTGCAGGGGTTCTCGCTGGACGAGAGCCGGTCATATACGGAGCAGGTGCACGCGCTGCTGCGCCACGCGATCGTGCGCGGCGCGCTGCCGCCGCGCACGGCGCTGTCCGAGGCGGTGATCTCCACGACGATCAAGGTCAGCCGCACGCCGGTGCGCGAGGCGTTCGCGCAGCTCGCCGACGAGCGGCTCGTGCAGATCATCCGCAAGGTCGGCACGCTGGTCGCGCCGATTCCGGTGTCGATCCTCGAGGAAGGGCGCTTCGCGCGCAGCACGCTGGAATGCGCGAACCACGTCGAGCTCGCGCAGAAGATCACGCCGGCGCAGCTCGCGGAGCTGTCGCGGATCATCGACGCGCAGCGTGACGCGGTGGCCGCGGGCGATGTCGAAGCGTTCTTCGATCTCGACGAGGCGATGCACGGCCGGATGTTCGCGTTCGCGGGCCGGCCGCACGTGTGGGAAATGCTGCAGCCGATGAAGCGTCAGTTCGACCGCGTGCGCTGGCTGCTGCTCGAGCGCGTCGAGGATCACGCGCGCCGCGCGCTGCAGGAACACGAACAGATCCTCGCGCACATCGCGTCGCGCAACATGGCGCTGCTCGGCGCGTCGGTCGCGGCGCACGTCGACCGGATCGGCTCGCACCTGCCGGACGTGCGCAGCCGCGCGCCGCATTACTTTGTCGACTGACATTTGAATCGCCCGCTGGAGGAGCGCAGTGAAAATCGAACGCTTGCAGACCATCGTCACGTGTCCGGGCCGGAACTTCGTGACGGTGAAGATCGTGACCGACGAGGGCATCCACGGCCTCGGCGACGCGACGCTCAACGGGCGCGAGCTCGCGGTGCGCGCGTACCTGGAAGACCACGTGTTCCCGTGCCTCGTCGGCCGCGACCCGCGCAACATCGAGGACATCTGGCAATACCTGTATCGCGGCGCGTACTGGCGGCGCGGGCCCGTGACGATGACGGCGATCGCCGCGATCGACATGGCGCTGTGGGACATTCTGGGCAAGCTCGCGGGCATGCCGGTCTACCGGCTGCTCGGCGGCAAGAGCCGCGACGGCCTGATGGTGTACGGCCACGCGAACGGGCGCGATCACGAGGAAGCGGTCGACGCGGTGCGTGCGCACATCGAGGCCGGCTATCGCGCGATCCGCGTGCAGTCGGGCGTGCCGGGGCTCGACAAGGTGTACGGCGTCGGCAAGACGGCCGGCGCGTACGAGCCGGCCGAGAAGGGGCTGCCGCCCGAGGAGCCGTGGGACACCGCGCTCTATCTGCGCCACACGCCGGAACTGTTCCGCAAGGTGCGCGACGCGGTCGGCGATGCGCCGCACCTGCTGCACGACGCGCATCACCGGCTCACGCCGATCGAGGCCGCGCGGCTGGGCCGCGACCTCGAGCCGCATCGGCTGTTCTGGCTGGAGGACGCGACGCCCGCGGAGAACCAGGATGCATTCCGCCTGATCCGCCAGCACACGACGACGCCGCTCGCGGTGGGCGAGGTGTTCAACTCGATCTGGGATTGCAAGGACCTGATCCGCGACCAGCTGATCGACTACATCCGCGCGACGATCGTGCACGCAGGCGGCATCACGCACGTGCGGCGCATCGCCGATTACGCGGCGATGTACCAGGTGCGCACCGGCTTCCACGGCGCGACGGACCTGTCGCCCGTCTGCATGGCGGCGGCCGTGAACTTCGGGCTGTGGGCGCCGAACTTCGGCATCCAGGAACTGATGCCGCACAGCGCGCTGACCGACGAAGTATTTCCGCACAACTACCGCTTCGAGGACGGCTATCTCGTGATGGACGACGTGCCGGGCCTCGGCGTCGACATCGACGAGACGCTGGCCGCGAAGTATCCGTACGAGCGCGCGTACCTGCCGGTCGCGCGGCTGCGCGACGGCTCGATGTGGAACTGGTGAGCGGCGAAGATCCGAAGGAGAGAACCGAAATGTTGAGCGTCGTTGTCGATCGTCCGAACAGCATGGGCGTGCGTGAAGTGCCGCTGCCCGTGCCCGCCGCCGGCGAGGTGCGCGTGAAGGTGCGCTATGCGGGCATCTGCGGATCGGACCTGCACATCTTTCACGGCAAGAACCCGTTCGTGTCGTACCCGCGCATCATCGGCCATGAATTCGTCGGCACGATCGAATCGGTCGGCGCGGGCGTCGATGCCGCGCGGCTCGGCGAGACCGTCGCGGTCGATCCGGTGATCAGCTGCGGGCATTGCCACGCGTGCACGATCGGCCGGCGCAACGTGTGCCGGCATCTGACCGTGCTCGGCGTGCATCGTGACGGCGGCTTCAGCCAGTACACGTGCGTGCCGGCCGGCAACGCGTACCGGATTCCGGATGCGATCGCCGACACCTGCGCGGCGATCGTCGAGCCGTTCGCGGTGGCCGCGAACGCGACGTCGCGCACCGGCGTGCTGCCGGGCGATGTCGCGCTGATCTACGGCGCCGGCACCGTCGGGCTGACGATCCTGCAGGTGCTCAAGCGCGTGTACGGCATTCGCGCGTTCATCACCGACCGGCTCGACGCGCGGCTGCAGCTCGCGCGCAAATGCGGCGCGGCGCAGGACGAGATCATCAACACGAGCGTCGAGTCGCTGCCCGACGCGCTGGCCAAGCGCGGCGTCGACGGCGGCCCGACGCTGATCTTCGATGCGGTCTGCCATCCGTCGATTCTCGAGGAGGCCGTGACGATCGCCGCGCCGGCCGGCCGGATCGGCGTGCTCGGGTTTTCGTCGGAGCCGTCTGCGATCGTGCAGGCCGAACTGACGAAGAAGGAGCTGACGCTCGCCGCATCGCGGCTCAACTGCGCGATGTTCCCGCAGGTAATCGACTGGATTGCGCGCGGGCTGATCCAGCCGGAACACATCGTCACGCACAAGGTCGGCTTTCGCGACGTCGCGCAGGCGTTCGAGATGGCCGAGCGCAATCCCGCGGAAAGCTGCAAGATCCTGCTCGATTTCGCGGGCGGTTGATCGCGCGTTCAGTTCATACCGGTTCGTGTCGCCGGCCGGCGCGCGTCGCGCGTGTTGCGCGCCCCGGCCGGCCGGTGCGACGGTGTGTCAGAACGACACCGTCGTCGTCAGCGTGACGAGCCGCGGCTCGCCGACCGCGACGATCAGGTTGCTGTTGCTCGACGGATAGTAGGTCTTGTCGAGCAGGTTCTTCACGTTGAGCTGGATGCGCGTCGGGAACTTGCCGATCGTCGTCTCGTACGCCGCGAACGCATCGACGGTCACGTAGCCGGGCAGCGTGAAGCTGTTCGTGGTGTCGCCGGGCCGTGCGCCGACGAGCCGCGCGCCGCCGCCGAAGCGCCAGCGGCCGGGCAGGTTCCCGAGCGCCGTGTCATACACCGCGAACAGGCTGCCGGTGTGGCGCGCGACGTTGACGAGCGACGTGTTGCTGTCGCGATCGTTCGCGTTCGTATACGCGTAGCTGCCGATCAGGCTCAGGTGCCGCGTGATCTGCCCCGCGACGTCGAGTTCGATCCCGCGCGAGCGCGCGGTGCCGATCGTCGACGTGATGTCGTCCACTGTTACCGCGACGTTGCGCTTGTCGATCTGGTAGGCCGCGAGCGTGCCGGTGATGCCCGGCTTCAGGTCGAACTTCAGGCCGGCTTCCAGCACGCGGCCGAATTCCGGCGCGAGCGGTGACGTGACATTCGACGCGACGTTCGCCTTGAACGAGCGGCTCACGTTCGCATACGCGGTCAGCGACGGCGTGAGCGCATACGCGAGCCCGAACTGCGGCAGCCACACGTTGCCGTGCGAGCGGTCGGCGAACGCGAACGGCCGCCCCATCCCCGATTCCTGCTGCCAGTCCTCCCAGCGCAGCCCGCCGACCGCGGTGAGCCGGTCGGTGATCTTCACGGAGTCCTGCACGATCATCGAATACGTGTGGACCTTTGACAGCGAATCGCTCGACTTCGCGTTCGGCGTGCCGCCCGGCGCGAGCAGGCCGTAGACGGGATCGTAGAGATCGAAGCCCTTGATCGCCTTGCCGCGGATCGTGTCGCCGCGGAAGCTGCGCTGCCGTTCGTATTCGCCACCGATGTAGAGCGCGTGATTCATCCCCGCGAGCGTCAGGTTGCCGAGCAGGCCGAGCGTCGCGATCTGGTCGGAGTCGTTGCGCCCGAGGTTCGCGTCGGACGTGCGCGTCATCGCGCCGGTCGCGCTGTTGAAGGCGGTGCCGCGGGCGATGTACTGATCGTAGCGGTCGCGGCCCCAGCCGTACGTCGCGCGCACGCGCCACGCGTCGGAGAAGCGGTGCTCGACGCGCGCGCGCAGCGTTTCCTGGATCCCGCTGCTTTGTGCCCAGGCTTCCTCGTAGCGGCGATAGCGCAGCGCGTCGTCGGGGCTGCCGTTCACGAGCACGGTGCCGCGATCGAACGGCATCGTGTAGTCGACGTACTGGTAGCTGACGTCGATCGACGTGTTCGCGTCGTGCCACGACAGCGCGGGCGCGATCAGCGCGTTGCGTTCGCGGCCGAAGCTGCGCCAGTAGCGGCTCGTGTCGTATTCGCCGGTGAGCCGGAACGCGAGCGTGCCGCCCGCGACCTGCCCCGGCTTGCGGAGCGGGCCCGTCAGGTCGAACTGCGCGCTGCTGCCACCGTGGCTCGTGCGCGATGCGGAGATCGAGCCGCCGAACGTGTCCTCCGGCTTGCGCGTGACGAGGTTGATCACGCCGCCCGGGTCCTGCATCCCGTACAGCAGCGAAGCCGGGCCCTTCAGCACTTCGACGCGATCGATCGTCGCGAGATAGCTGTGCAGCACCGGCGTGCGGACCCCGTCGACCAGCACGGAGCCGTCGTTGTTCGAACCGAAACCGCGCTTGATGAACGCGTCGCGCGTACCGCCGAGCGTGTTGGTCTGCGTGACGCCGCTGATGTTGCCGAGCACGTCGTCGAGCGAGCGCGCCTGCTGATCCTGCATCACGCTGCTGCTGACCACGGCGACCGATTGCGGGATCTCCTTGAGCGGGCGCTCGTCGCCGCCGGCGATGCTGCTGGTGCGCGGCTGATAGCCGACGGTCGGATCGGCGACCGCCGATGCGTTGACGCTGATCGTCGGCAGTTCGCGTTCGGGCGGCGATACGGATGCCGGCGCGGAAGCGGATGCCGCCTGGGTGGGCTCCGCATCGGCATGCGCGCCGCTGGCGACGCAAAGGGTGATCAGGGCAGGCAGGCTCGCGCGCCACGGGCGCAAGGTCCGCGCGCGGCGGGGCGTTCGACGGGATGGCATGAATCGATGAGTGACGGAGTGCTAAGGACGGAGGCACAGGCCGCAGCGCTTCACTGCGCCGCTGCGGCAGGATGCGCATGATATAGGTAATGAGAATCGTTTGCAATTGTAACGAGGCCGATACGGACCGTGAACCGCGATTGCCGGACCGTCGGCCGTCTGCTACCGTAGCGGCCAAAATCAGACGCAGTGAAATCCAATGAGAGCCGGGGGCCGCACCATGTCATCTTCCTGTCACGTCGCGTGCAGCGCGGTCGACCGTGCGGGTGATGAAGTGATCGCAGCCGTGTTCCGCCATTCGAACGCATAAAGCAACGGAAGCGAATTCATCCGGCGTAGCGCCGGGCTTCAATCACTTCAATCACCACGCTAGAGGGGAGACCACCCATGAACAAGATTTCCGCGCCGTTCGCGGCGGTGACGCTTGCGTCCTGCGCGCTGCTGACGGGCATTCAGCAGACCGCTTGCGCGGCTTCGGCCGCCGAGTCCGCGATCGACGCGCATTACGGCGCCGTGATCGAGGCCTACACGCGGGACATGGCCGCCGCGAAGACGAAGTACGACGGCAAGCGCCTCGTGTTCGTCGGCGCCGTGATCCGGATGGGCAGCGACCCGGGCGGCACGTACTTCGGCGCGTTGACGACCGACGGCGAACAGTTCGACACGCACTTCGACGTGGCCGATCAGGCTGCGTTGAAACCGAAATTCCCCGGCGGCGAGATCAAGCCGTTCACGGCGTCCGCGAATTTCCGCTTCAGCTGCGTAAACGAAGGCTATATCGATGCGCCCGTGTTGCCGGGGCTGAAGCTGGCGCATTGCCGGCTGGAAGGCTAACTCCGGCACGCGCGGGTCGCGGGCGGCGGAGAGCCGCCCGGAATTGCGCTGCCCGGGCCGTCAGAATTTCTGCTGAATCCCGGCCATGACGCCCAACTGGTTGCTGCCTGTCGCGACGGTTCCACCCGCGGCCACCGCATTGGCGGCGGTAGCGCTGTTGAACACGTAGCCCACCGACGTATAGACGGTCGTCCGCTTGGACAGGAAATAGTTCGCGCGGCCGACGAGCAGCGTGGCGTTCGTGCCTTCGCTGCTTTCGCGACGCTGCAGGTAGCGCACGCCCTGCAGGTCGAGCGCGAGGTACGGCGTTGCGTAATACGTGCCGCCCGCGAACACGATGTCGGCCTGCAGGTGTGCGGCCGCCGCGAGATTGCGGCGGATCCAGCCGGCGCCGAGTTTCGCCGGGCCGATCTTCACGTAGCCGGCGACGATGTCGCGCGTGTCGGTGTACGCCGAATTGTTCAGCGGCGCGAGCGCGCCGCCGCCGCCGCGCATCACGTCGTGCGAGGCGGCCAGCCCGAAATTGCTCGCGTCATAGGCGAGCATCGCCGTGTATTGCCGGCAGGCGACGATGTCGCCGGGCACCTGGCCGGCGCAGCCCGTCGCCGACGGTCCCGCCGGGCCGGCCGCGTCGCGGCCGAAGCTGTAGGTCGCGCCGAGCGTCACGCCGTGGAACGTGCCCTTGTAGCCGATCGCATTGTCGCTGCGCGAGTTCGGCAGGTAGGAGTCGAAATCCGCCATCGAATGAATCGACGGGCCGATCACGTCGGCATTGGTCAGCACGATCATCGTCATGTTCATCTGGCGGCCGAGGGTCAGCGCGCCGAACGGACTGTTCACGCCCACGTTCGCCTGCCGCCCGAACAGGCGGCCGCCATAGTTCAATGCGCCGGTGCCGGGCTGGAAGCCGTTTTCGAGCACGAAGAAGGCCTGGTAGCCGCCGCCGAGATCCTCCGTGCCTCTGAGGCCCCAGCGTGACGGAACCTCGCCGGTCAGCGTCGGCATCCCGGTGAACGACCCGCCGTGCGCGGCGTTGTTGTAGTAGGACACACCGGTATCGATGATCCCGTACAGCGTGACGCTGCTTTGCGCGCAGGCCGGTCCGGCCAGCGCCATCGCCGTCGCGAGCGCGGCGCCCAGTTTCGTTTTCATGGCTGTCTCCAAACAGTATGTAGATCTGCTTATCGTTTTTTTGATTGCCCCGGACTTGCCCGGGGTACCGACGGGTATCGGTCGAGCCTGCGGGTGTCGTGCGTTACGACAGCGCCGGATCGCGTTGCCGGCGCGGTGCCGCGGCGCGCGCGCCCGCCACGGCGACGGCGATCGCCGCGCCGGCCAGCGGCACGAGGAACGCGAGATAGAGATGGGACACGGACCAGCCGTCGTCCAGCAGCGCGCCGACCGTCATCGGCGACAGGATCGCGCCGAGGCGGCCGATGCCGACCGCGAGACCGATGCCGGTCGTGCGGATCTCGGCCGGATACGGCGTCGGCGACAGCGCATACATGCCGGCCACGCACGCATTGATCACCGCGCCGAGGAACACCGCGACCGTCATGCCGATGCCGAGCGAGCCGGTGTTCGCGCCGAACACGACCATCAGCGCGCCGCCCAGCAGCAGCGTCGCGCCCAGCAGGTTGCGCAGCCCGAACCGCGTCGACAGCAGGCTGAAGAGCGACGCGCCCGCGATGCCCCCGAGATTGAGCAGCACGCCGCCGGTCACGCCCTGCGATGCCGACATGCCGGCCTGGACCAGCAGTTTCGGCGTCCAGCTCACGACGAAATAGAAGCTGCCCATCACGAGAAAGAACGCGATCCACAGCGCGATCGTGCGGCGCGTGAGCGGTGCGCGCAGCACGGCCGTCCAGCTCGACGCGGGGTTCGCCGTGCCGACGGAAGCGGTCGCGGCCGGCAGCGTGTCGATCGGCGCGCGCTTCATTCTCGCGAGGATGCGGTTGATTTTCGGCAGCGCGTCGTCCGGACGCCGCGCGAGCAGGAAGTCGAGGGATTCCGGCAGCAGCGCGAGCACCATCGGGATCGACATCAGCGTCAGGATGCCGCCGAACGCGAACACGCTGCGCCATCCCCACGTCGACAGCAGGTAACCGGCGATCACGCCGCCGGCGGTGGCGCCGATCGCGTAGCCGGTCGACTGCATGCCGATCGCGGCGCTGCGCCATTTGTTCGATGCATACTCGCCGCTGATGACGGTCAGGCTCGCCAGCATGCCGCCGATGCCGAGGCCCGTGTACGCACGCGCGGCCGCGAGTTGCAGCGTGCTGTGGGTAGCCGCGCAGGCCAGCATCCCGGTCGAGATCACGGCGAGGCACAGCAGGATGATGCGGCGGCGGCCGACGCGGTCGGCCAACGGCGCGATCAGCACCGAGCCGATGCCCATGCCGGCCAGCCCGGCGCTCAACAGCAGGCCGATTTCCTTGCCGCTCAGTTTCCATTCGGCGGCCAGATGCGGCGCGACAAACGCGATGGCCAGCACGTCGAAGCCATCGAGCATGTTCAGCACGACGCAGGCCGTGACCGCCATCGTCTGGAACGCGCTCATCGGGGATTCGTCGATCGTATTGCGGATATTTGCGCTCACGTCAAAGATCCTTCATAAGAATAGTATGACTAATTGATGGGGATGAAATCGACGCACTGCCGTAGCGAATGGGACGAAAGCGAATGCGTGGGCTGACGGGCAGCCCGGGTTACGCGCGCCGGCGCGCTGGCTACGCGGGTTCGGGTTGCAGCAGCCGCTCGATCACGCGCCGCGCGCGATTGGGGCCCGCGTCGACATGAATGTCGATCTGGCGGCCGTCCGGGAACCGCAGTTGATTCCGGTATTGCGCTTCGATCACGGTCTTGTCCTCGTCGAACGTCGCCGCGGATTGCTCGATGACCGTTCGCGCGACGCGTTCGATGTCGTGCCGCGGATTGGTCGCGACGGTCCAGAAGTAGTGCGTGGTCGTTTCCGTCTCGGGCGTGATTCCGTGGAAGCCGCGCATGTGAAAGCCGCCGCGCGCCGGATCGTGCAGGTCGCCGGTGCCGGCGTCCATCGCGCCGGTCCAGATCCGGATGTGCGACACGTGGAACTCGATTTCCTGCCAGCGATCGACGCGGCCCGCGAACGGCCATGCCGCCGTGTAGGTCGGCGGCGGCTCCGAATCCGGCATGCGGCGGACCAGTGTGACCGTGTCGCCCTCGGCGCTGACGCGGGTTTCCGCGCCCATGTGCAGCGACGCGTTGCCGCCGATCGTTTTCAGATGGACATAGCCGAGGTGGCTCAGGTCCATCAGGTTGTCGTGAATCAGCTGATACGGCGCGTCGTAATGGTAGTGGCCGCCGCCGAACCGGTAGTGCGGATCCGCGTGGAACGGATAGCGCGGCGGCGCGCAGGTCGGTTCAGCGTGCGCGTCGGCGCCGATCCAGATCCACACGATGGCGTCCTGTTCCCGCACCGGATACGACGCCACGCATGCCTTCGCCGGAATCCGGTCCTGGCCGGGAATCTCCACGCAGGCGCCGCCGCGGTCGAACAGCAGGCCGTGATAGCCGCAGCGCAGGCCGCGCGCTTCGAGCGAGCCGCACGACAGCGGCAGCGACTTGTGGCAGCAGCGATCCTCCAGCGCACCGACTTCCCCGGACGGCAAGCGGAACAGCACGACCGGGCGGCCGAGCAGGGTGCGCGCGACGGGTTTGTCCGTCAGTTCGGATGACAGCGCGGCGACCCACCATCGGTCGACAGGAAACTTAGTAGTATTGATTGGTGGTGCGGCATGATGCGCCATTGATCGTCTCCAGTATTGTGGTTTTCCGCCGCGTGCCGCGCGGTCCGTCTACAGATCGAGTACCAGCAGGTCGGTTCGCGATCGCGAACAGCACGGCATGAACTGGTCGCCGGCCGCTTGTTCCGCTTCCGTCAGATACGAATCGCGATGGTCGGGTTCGCCTTCGAGCACGCGCGTCATGCACGTTCCGCATACGCCTTGCTCGCACGACGTCAGCACGTCGATGCCGTTGGCCGCCAGCGCCGCGACGACCGTGCATTCGGCCGGCACGTCGATCACCTTGCCGCTGCTCGCGATCCGCACCTGGAACGCGCGATCCGCGCCGGACGTCGCCACCGCGCCGCCGAAGAACTCGTAATGCAGCCGCTCGTCCGGCCAGCCGCGCTCGCGCGCGGCGTTCAGCACCGCATCCATGAAGCCGCGCGGGCCGCAGACGTACAGGTGCGTGCCGTCAGGCGCCGCGGCGAGCACGGAGGCCAGGTCGAGGCGTTGTGCGGGGTCGCCGTCGTCGACGTGGAAGCGGGTGCGGTCATGAAACCCGGCTGCGTTGATCCGCTCGACGAACGCCATGCGGTCGGCCGAGCGCGCACAGTAGTGCATGTCGAATGACATGCCGGACGAGAACAGCCGTTCCGCCATGCAGAGAATCGGCGTGACGCCGATCCCGCCGGCGAGCAACAGGTGGTGCGGTGCGTCGGGCGCGAGCGGGAATTGATTGCGCGGGAGGCCGATCCGCACGGTATCGCCTTGCCGCACTTCGTCGTGAATGGCGCGCGACCCGCCGCGACCGTCGGCATCGCGCAGCACCGCGATCTGATAGCGGTCGCCGTGCTCCGGGTGATTGCACAGCGAGTACTGGCGCACGAGGCCGCCCGGCAAATGCACGTCGATATGGGCACCGGCGTCGAAGCGCGGCAACGGCGAACCGTCGTCGCTGACGAATTCGAAGCCGCAGATGTCGCGCGCTTCCTGCCACTTGCGGGCGACCCGGACCGTCAGCGTCTCGGCGTTCATGACGCCTCCTTGACCTGCGCGACCGGAATCACGGGGCGCTGCGGGATCGACGCCTGTTCGGCGGCGAGCAGCCGCTCGATCACCTTGCGCGACAGCACGCCGCCGGCGTCGATGTTCAGCTTGAGCAGCTTGCGGTCGGGCCACTGCTCGAGGTTGAGCTGCTGGCGCTCGAGCATCTCGAGATCCTCGGCGAAGATCTTGCCCTGGCCCTCGCGGATCTCGGCGGTCAGCGCGTGATCGTCGGGCCGGAAGTTGCGCGCCATCCCCCAGAAGTACCAGATCGAGGTGTCCGTCTCTGGCGTGATGAAGTCGACCACGATCGACGAGGCCTTCAGCTCG
>Ga0207695_10010408_pt1 | contig 11381 bp, 9 predicted proteins | sample KBSC54metaG_FD_184354 | JGI IMG/M metagenome (GOLD analysis project Ga0207695, IMG submission 184354) | Corn rhizosphere microbial communities from Kellogg Biological Station, Michigan, USA - KBS C5-4 metaG (SPAdes) (version 2) | ecosystem: Host-associated > Plants > Roots > Rhizosphere > Soil... | reverse complement strand
GTGGAACAACATGAAGGCGGAGACTAGCCGACGCTCCTTTGTAAAGAATGGGCTTTCTGCCCTGGGTGCCGCAACGGCTGGCTCAGCGCTGCTGACCAATGATTCGCCCCTTTTGGGAGAAGACGATAATAAAAGACGTTTAACTCGCGGTGATGCGGCGTTGCTGCGCTTTGCAGCAGCAGCCGAAATCCTCGAAACCGATTTCTGGGTCCAATATAACGAGCTTTGCGGGATTCCCGATAGCGAGGTTCCGGGGGGAACGGGCAACCCCGCATTTACTACTGCTCTCTCTGTGCTGGACTCTGACATGGCCCAATATGTCCACGACAACACGGACGACGAATTTACTCACCGGAATTTCCTGAATGCATACCTTGCATCCAAGGGAGCCCAACAAGTTGACCTCGAACCGTTTCGGACTTTGACAGGAAGCACTGCTTCGGGTTCGAGCGGCAAGATGCGTCTTACCAATCTCATGAAGCTAACACTCGATACAAGCTGGTGGACTCGCTATAGAAGCAGTACCCATAACCCCGACCTTGATCCAAATTTCACATTTCGGCAGGCGGTCCCGACCCTGGCCGTCGGTCAACATACGGCGATTCCCAGAACTGATGACGACGCGATGGATTCGAACTTCCTTCAGGCAATTGCCAATACTGCTGGATTCCATATGGCAACGATCGAACAGGGCGGAAACAGCCTTTACCCAGCAATGGCGCAGAGAGCAAGCAGTGTAGAGGTGTTGCGAATCCTGATCAGTATTGGTCCCACCGAGACCATGCATTTCCAAACCTGGTCAGACAAAGCAGGAAATGCACCTCAGCTGACTGCCAAGGACCCGGTCACGGGAGTGTCGGTTACGTTTCCTGATTTGAATTCATCGCCATTCGGCGGCGAGCACTTCCAAACCAACCTGATTATGCCTGAGCCGTGCCCCTTCCTCAGTCGCAAGCTTCCACCGTGTTCGATCATTCGGCCCACTGAGACACAGGGAATTGCAATGAATGTCGTGAATTTTTTGACTGCAATGGGTTTGTTCATCGGTCAGTCACCAGCCTTCTTCGCAACGATTCGCGATCTCGCAGCCGATGCGGATCAGGCAAGGCGCGATGAGCGCAATGAAGATTAAGCAGATACTGTTTTGCGAAAGACCTGAGTGCCAATCTCATGATCGATACAAGAAGCCGGGTCGGAATTCATTTTCGACCTGGCTTCTTGCATGAGAATTGTGCGTTGCTTACCAGACCAACGAAAACTGCTCTGTCCGCCAGTTGAGCCAGACGGCAATTACGCTGGGTGTGTCAAAATCTGCTGGTCTGGATACGGTCAATGTAAATGAGACATCAAGGGCGGAAATGTTAGGAGGCTCGATATGGGCAAGATCCTTTTAGGCTTATTGATAGGAGTCGTAGTGTCTTTCACCGCTGCGCTCTGCTACGTTCGTATGGGATTCGTCGATCCCCGGGCAGACATCGAAGTCGGTACGCTTGAAACAAAACTAGCAATGCCTGCATTGGACCGGTCAGTTGACAGGCGCGCCCCGTCCCTAAAGAATCCGATTCAGGCTACAGATGAAAACCTTGCAGCAGGGATGAATATCTATCAGCAAAACTGTGCCGGATGTCATGGAGACATTCAGCATGTTCATTCCCCAATTGGTGATTCGTTTTATCCGCGAGTACCTCAGTTTATCGATGATGCGCCGGATATGTCAGAGAACCAGAACTACTACATTACGAAGCACGGCATTCGGTTGAGCGGGATGCCCGCATGGGGAAAAGCTCTGAACGAGCGCCAAATCTGGCAGGTAACCACATTCTTGAGTCACATCGATAAGCTGCCGCCGCAACTTTCAGCTGCTTGGAAGGCGGTCGCTGGCAACTCGGCAGTAGGCTACGAGTCGGATGCCGGTTCTAAGATGGAGAAATAAGGCAGATGTATTGGCGAGCGATCGCGGTGTGTTCTTCTTTCGGCGGCCTTGTCGCTATGGTGGCAGCACGAAATAGCGAGGGGGGGCAATCGAACCTTACCTTCTCAACCCATTTTGCCGCAACACTCTGCGAGCTACTGGCCGATCTACATGGAGATTGAAGCTTGCGGGAACGGCGCTCCCGATTATCCTTGTTTTTGGTTGGTTAGAAACGCAGGGGGAGCCTCTTGCGCATCGGCTTGTCGGCGCTGGAGTGAACATACTTTTGACCGCTTTGATATGGTCAGCATTGTTGCGGAAGGGAAAGGCCGAAGCCCATCAGACGAAACGATTCGAATAGAAGTCTCCGAGTACCCGACGTCCATGTAAAACAATTCGCTCAGAAGTGTTCTGCCGTTACGTTCTATTCGGTTCTCATGAGCGAAACTCCGTATTCCGTTTCTGTTGTTCTTGATAGTGAGTTTGGCGAACCCATTTGCGAACTCCTGAAAACGGGACCTGTGTGGGTTGTGGATTCCGCAGCCAATCGAGTGGCCGCCCACCGGAGATCATGACAGCGGGATGTGAGCGCAGGACATCCATCACGGTCTGTGCGTCAAAACGGGTGCAGTTGTACACGCACACGACGGTATCTCGGTAGCCTGAAAGCACTCCATCCAACCGCGCTTCATATTCGAGAAACCTCTCGGCACCCGGCCAATCTTGCAACATCCACTCCATGTGCGAAATCGCGCGGACTGATTTAAATCCCTGCGCATGTCCACTTGTCAGGATCTCTTCGATCATGGAAATCGCTTCATGCGGGTCAAACCGGCCTGAACGCAGGTAAATTTCCTGCTAGACCTTTACCTCAAGCTGGCGGCGTGCCGCGCGGCCTCTATTTCAATGGACGCTTCGTGCAGGCGTCGAAAATGTTTCTCGCGCAGCCTGGGATCGACGATGTGGAAGGCTTTGTCGCCGTGTGTCAATCCCGCACGAATGTGCGAACTACATCGGTTGCAGGAGCAGCTTCTAACGCAGGAGCGAGTATGTTCGAGGAGCCTTGCACTGTTCTCGCCCATCTGAAATCTAAACTGATTTCAATTGCCTCTCTGAGATCAAATAGTCACGGGGAGTTCGCCGCTTACAGGCAGCGAAACTCGTGTGATGAGCTTCTAACGCGGCTCGAGGACTGCAAAATGATCGGTGTGGCATATGAACACGCGTCGGAAGATTCCCAGTGTCAAAAGACCGTCGAAGTCCGCACTCTGCTGGGCACGAGCGGCAGCGATGAAGGATACATTTGATAATTCAAGTGAACCCATCTTCACCTCCTGCGCCGGCAGCTGCAAAAAGGTGCATTGCGCTCCACTCACTCCGTTTCCGCACAACTGCGCAGCTTTGTACATCGGGAGCGCTACATATTGACGGACGTTGTAAAGGAGCGAAGAGTTTGCTCCCGAGTCGAGCTTGAGGCGAACGGGACGCATCCCGTCGGATAGCCGAGCCTCAACGATAAGCATGCTGGGAAGCGCACCAGGGGCTTCTTCATCTTGTTTAGCTAATGGAATATGGAATCCTTTTACAGCCGCGCGCATGGCGGCAGACTTGTCGAGACAGAGCAGACTATGGGCGTTGTCGATAAGCATGTCGAAGTGCTCGAGAAAATTCTCGCCGAGGATGCCTTGAATGTTGACGCCGGCGAAATGTAGATTCTGAAGGCCGTAGATGAGCACCTGCTGATTTGCAACTCCTTCAGACCCGACTTGGATCAGGTCCACTGGCGCAAGAGCGGCTGACTGTCGTGATCCAACGCCCTCGATGGTGACTTCACCTTGAGTCGGTAGATTAAGTCCCGCTGCCAAAGCGGGGGTAACTGTGGTGACCTGCGTGCCGGTATCCAAAAGGAAGTTGTAGGGGCCGGAGTGATTGACGGAAACGGGCACAACGATTTGGTAGCGGTTTACAGAACGAAAAGGTAAACTTTCGACATTCCCTGGGCAGCGGGTTTCTGCTGCAAGCGCGGAAACGACGGTTACCGCAAGAATCAAAGAAGCGATCCACTTAAGATTTGCCATTGCGAGAGCTCCTCAGCCGGGTTGGCTGAAGGAACTCTGGGCGCATGGTGCTACATGGTCTTGATCGGCTCCTGATCAGTTTCTGAACCAAGTTGATGAAATCCTGAATACGGATGAGGAACTTATGATGGGGAGTAAGTCCTTTACTTTCCGCTTTGCTGACGTGGAGGTCCGCGAGCGGGAGTTCAGCCTGATCAAGGGTGGCGAAGTGTTGCCGGTTGAGCCGAAGGCATTTCGCGTGCTTTTAATCCTGCTGCGGAATCCACGGAAGCTGATCACAAAGGAAGAACTGCTGAACGCGGTGTGGGGCGACGCTTCCGTTACGGAGAATTCGCTGGCGCGCAGCATCGCGCTGCTGCGCCGACTTCTAGGAGACGACATCCGCAACCCTAGTTACATCGAAACCGTGGCTACCGTTGGCTATCGGTTCGTGTCCAAAGTTGAGGTCTCTGAGGAGGCCTCAGGAAATCTCGAATATGCAGACAGCCTGAATGGTCCGGTAAACATTGACGTACTACGGGTGACAGGAATTCAGGACGTTGCGGGAGCTGCAGCCCATCCCGTGACGCAGATCGGGTTTCTCACCGAAGGACAAACGGTGCCGGCCCGCGCGCCGAGTGGTACGGCCAGAAAATCCAGGCTGCTGCTGCTTGCGACCGCCGTTGTCGTTGCCATTAGCATTACTGGTGCAATCTGGTATCTGCGCCGCCCGCTGCCACGCCCGCGAGTCGTCGAGTATACCCCGATCACTCACAAAGGCCGCCGAATCATCAATATTGCCGGAACAGACGGAAGCAGAGTCTACTTCAATTGGGCTTACGGTCCGGACCCGCAACCCAATGCTGAGGTCGCGATATCCGGGGGAGAGATCGCGCCGGTGCAAGTGGCTTTGCCTCTTGCCCTGATCAAGGATGTTTCCCCGGACGGGTCCACTCTTCTCGTTTCCTCGCAAGATGGCGGTCAAGGGAGCCTATGGAAGGTTGAGGTGCCAGGAGGCTCGCTCCGCCGTCTATTGACAGGCACCCTGATCGCCTCCGCGGCTTGGTCTCCCGACGGAAAGTCTGTCGTCTACAGTCCGGCAAATGGGGACCTCGATATCATCCGGAGCGATGGAACAGGAAATCGCAAACTTGCCTCTCCAGGCGGCTATCCCGACTGGCTCAGCTGGTCGCCAGATGGAAGTAGGATTCGGTTTTCGAGCGATAACAGACTTTGGGAAATGTCGTCCGACGGGTCGGGACTCCACCAGCTGCTGCCGGGCTGGCGCCCCATGTTTTCGCAGTGCTGTGGCCGTTGGACTCCTGATGGGAAGTTCTTCGTGTTCCTGTTGCGAGATGGTCTCTCCAACAACTACGGTCAAGTTCCTAGAAGCCAGCTGTGGGTGCTTGATGAGCGTAGCGGGCTATTCCGGCGGACGCCAACTGAACCGGTTCAACTGACTTCAGGCCCAATCCGGTGGAATAACCCGATTCCCAGCAAAGACGGGACAATGATATTTGCGCACGGTGTTATCGAGCGAGGCGAATTGATTCGCTACGACGCGCAGTCTCGGCAGTTTCAACCCTACCTCGGGGGTATTTCGGCCGAATTCGTCACTTTCTCCTCAGACGGTCGGTCCGTTGCCTACGTTACGTACCCTGAAGGTATTCTGTGGAGGGCTAATCGGGACGGAAGTCACCCCATACAACTGACCGAGGCCCCCCTGTTTCCCATGATTCCCCGCTGGTCGCCAGATGGCTCGCAGATCGTGTTCTGCAGCTATGACTCGAAAGGGCTGAAAGCTTACGTCATGTCCTCCCAAGGCGGTACTCCACAGCTCCTTCTTCCGGATGAGCTGGGTGGACAGAGCGATCCCGGTTGGTCGCCAGACGGAGGCAAGATTGTTTTTTCCACGCTGGAATCAGTAGGAAATTTCAACTCTGTCTTAAAGGTTTTCGATCTTGGCACCCACAGGGTCACAACACTCTCCGGGTCGGAAGGCATGTGGTCGCCTCGATGGTCTCCTAATGGCCGCTTTATCTCGGGTTTGCATGATGGCTCCTCTGGAGGCATCAAGATCTTCGACCTTGAGACGCAGCGATGGTCGCAGCTGCAAATAAAAGGCGAGTGTAATTGGCATACGTGGTCGTCAGACAGCCAATTCATCTACTGTTCACTCCTCCTGGGGGACCATCCGGGGATGTTTCGAGCCCGCATATTGGGAGGCGATCCGGAGCGTGTTGTCGATCTGAAGGGATTGCGCTTCACGGGGGCGTTGCAGAGTTGGGAAGGCCTTGATCCGTCAGGCACGCCAATATTGCTACGCGATATGGGAACAGACGACATTTACGCGCTCACACTGGACGAGAAGTGAATACATTGAAATCAAGCTCGGAGATGAAATCAAACTCTGCGAGCAGTGGTTGAACAATGGGAACCAGGGCGACGATTTTCAAATTCGCTGATGTGGAAGTCCGCGAGCGGGAGTTCAGTCTCGTCAAGGGTGGCGAAGTGTTTCCGGTGGAACCGAAGGCGTTTCGCGTGCTTCTAATGTTGTTGCATAATCCTCAGAAGCTGATCACAAAGGAGGAATTGCTGAATGCGGTCTGGGGCGACGCTGCCGTTACGGAGAATTCCCTGGCGCGCAGCATTGCGCTGCTGCGCCGACTTCTGGGAGACGATATCCGCAACCAGCGTTACATCGAAACCGTGGCTACGGTTGGCTACCGGTTTGTGTCCAAGGTCGAAGTTTCTGAAGATGCTTCAGGAGATCTTGAATCGACTGGCGAAGCGAATCGTCTGAATGACGGTAACTTTGTCGAGGCACCTGCGAATGGGCGGCGTACAGCGAATCAGCCGAGGCAGATCAATAAGCCAGCCGACGGCAGGGAAAGACGCAGTTTCCGGAGTTGGCTGGTAGCCGGGGCTGTCATTCTTATGGTCGGTCTTCCCACTGAAATCTGGTACCTGCGCCGTTCGCTGCCGCCGCCGAGACTTACCGATCCCGTTCAGCTCACGCGCGACGGTCGGCGCAAAAATGTCGTGGGGACGGACGGGAACAGACTATTTTTGAATATCTTTGAGCCGAGAGCCGTTGGCCAGGTGCCGGACTCAGGTGGACTAATCACCGAGATTCCATTCGACCTACCCTCTGAGGGTGGCCTATGGGGAATCTCGAGTGTTTCACCCGATGGATCCAGTCTTCTGGCTTTTGATCACTTCGACCTTTTCCAGGAAGTTGCAAGAGTATCGATTGTCGGCATTCTCGGGCATCCGGTTCGCTACCTGACAGAGTCCTACGTCGCTATATTTTCACCAGACGGCGGGTCTGTGCTCTATGCGACTCCCCATGGGGACATCTATTCAATGGCGGCGGAGGGAGGTGAGCCGCGACTAATTCTCGCCTCACACGCTCCGGAAGGTGAGATCGTGCGAACCGGGGATCTGAGTTGGGCACCGGACGGAAGTACCATTCGGTTCACCCGTGACCTGAAGATCTGGGAGGTTTCGTCGAGTGGCTCCAATGCTCATCAGCTGCTTCCTGGCTGGCACACATCGGCATCGCAGTGGGGCGGTCAGTGGACCCTCGATGGGCAGTTTTTTCTATTCGTGACAGGAAGCATAGGAAGCCTGAACAGATTTCCGAACAACAACCGGGGCGGCCAACTCTGGGCAATTGACGAACGACGCGGAAGGCTGCGGCCGCCAATTGCGGAGCCAATTCAATTGACATCCGGACCCATGGTTTGGGGTCCGGCCGTCTCCGCTCGGGATGGGCACAGGATCTTCTCTCGCGGCATGTCCTTTCGTGGCGAACTCGTCCGCTACGATAAGCGGTCCAATCACTTCGATCCCTATTTGGGGGGTATTTCGGCTGAAATGGTGGCCTTTTCAAGGGACGGAGCATATGTGGCTTATGTCACGTTTCCCGACGGCATTCTGTGGCGAGCCAACCGGGATGGCACTGGACTCCTGCAACTGACCAAACCGCCCTATTACCCGAGAGATGTACGCTGGTCGCCCGATGGTTCGCAGATCGTGTTTACCGATAATTCGCAGAACGGTACGGACGCAATCTACGTGGTCCATTCTCAGGGGGGCACTCCCGAGCGCTTCATTCCCGAGGAGAGTGGGCCGCATGCCGATCTCACCTGGTCTCCCGACGGCAAAAACGTGGTGTACTCCACGATCCCATGGCTTAGCGTCGGAAACTACTCCGTAGCCAAAACTGAAGTACGGATTCTCGAACTTGCCACTCGGAGAACCACTACCCTGCCTCATCGATCGGAGGGATTTTGGTCGCCACGATGGTCTCCGGATGGGCGATACATTGCTGGAATGCGGTCCAAAACGGACAATCTGAGCATCTTTGATCTGAAGACGCAAACGTGGAAAGACCTTCTTCAAAAGGGGCTGAGTAGCCGAGATGACAAGCTCATGCCCCAAATAGGTTTTCCCAGCTGGTCGAAGGATAGCAGGTTTATCTACTTCCAGCGTTCAACGGATAATCGTGGCATCTTCAGGATCCCTATCTCCGGCGGCGATGAGGAGCGGATTGTTGATCTGAAGGAATTTCGAAATATGGGGTGGTACACCGGTGGTTGGCTGGGTCTTGATCCAACCGACGCACCGCTTTTGCTTCGCGATACTGGGACCGATGAGATATACGCTTTCACACTGGATCAGAAATAACGGTGTCAAGAATCGACGGTGCTCGCCCGTCGCTTGCCGCACTCGGAATCGACGCTCGAGTGCCGGTGATAACTCGCGATCAGGTGAACCGTGCGAAGCCTGATCCAGACCTTTTCCTGAGAGCGGCAGATGCATTGGGGACCTCCATTTTCGACTGCATCGTTGTGGGTGATAGCGTGTGGGATTTGCTTGCCGCACGACGCGCCCGCGCGCTGGGTGTAGGGTTGGCGTCCGGCGGTTACGGTCAGGACGAACTTGAGAGGGCAGGAGCGTATCGAACTTATGAAGACCCGCTCGACCTGCTAAACCACCTTGACGAGGTAGGAATACGACTCGACGCGATCGAATAGACCCGTATCTGTTCGTACACCGCCTAGGTGTATGCGCATTCCCGATAACCACCTGGTGTAACGAGGGGTTGATCGCAATTCCAAGCGGCGTCATGCCCGATCCTCCTAGTTAACTTCGATCCGATCCTCCGCAAGAGCGTACGAAATGACAGCTCCTCCGCCGTTAAGGCTCGTCTGTTTGAGATTCCAAGTCTGTTCAACCTTGAACATTGCTTCATTTCAGGGCTGCGGCTCCACGGAGATTGGTGTTCAGGTCCAGTCCCGAACGTCGGGCCATTTTCTCCTCACATTCGGCGGGCCAAAAATACAAATCTGAACTGCACAATGGGGATCGATATGAAGTGCATGACCGTCAAAGTGAGATGGATTGGTATGTGAGTTTATGAACGATTGTGGGATATCCATGAAATGCGAAGATCACTGGCTGTGAAGATGCGATCGAAGTCGTCGTCGCCAAAGCAAGCTCAGTCTTGATCCGCCGGAACGGAGTGATGGCCAGGAGTGCCCCAGAAGCGAGATCTTCGATGCTGCGCTCGGTACTTCGCCGGCAGTGCTCAATCCCGAAACACATCTGAACCTTTAGGGGAGGGCTGTCGCAACGTTGAAGAGTGGAACCAAGACAACTCCTCCAATTCAAAACTTCAAGCATATATCACAGACTTTTCTCCCCGGAGTGTCTGTTCAATCTCTCACATCCAGCCGTTGAGATCTTGCTAGATAGACGGAGCTAGGTTGAAAGGGCTATTCGTGGTCCCGCGGCTCTCGGCCACCCATCATGGCAATTTCGATTATCCAGAATAATCACTCGATCGGAACGTCAATAAAGACTCGCCGGCCATCGACGGGGTGATCGCGCCCTATCTAGCCTTTAGCCAGATCTCAAAGTCCTTCGGATCAAAGATGGTTCTGAATCGAGTGAGCTTTGCGGTCAAGCGAGGCGAAACCGTCTCCATCATGGGCCGAAGTGGAGTGGGGAAATCGGTATGTCTGCAACTTCTCATGGGATTTCTGAAACCGGACGCCGGTCGGGTAGTTGTCATTGGCGAGGACATTACGGACTACTCCGAAGAGCAGCTTGAGAGCATTCATAAGAAAATGACCATGGTCTTCCAAAACGGCGCGCTCTTCGATTCCCTTACCGTCCGAGAAAATGTTGCCTATGTAATGCGTGCGCGCGGGGTACTAAACGAAGATCAAATCTCCCAAAGGGTCAACTCATTATTGGACATGGTCGGAATCGTTGACGAACGTGATCGCTATCCAGCAGAGATTTCCATCGGAATAAAAAGGGCCGTGGCGATTGCAAGGGCAATATCCGAGTCGCCCGAAGTAGTGCTTTATGACGAGCCGACCACAATGGTGGATCCGATTATGGTGCGACGACTGGGAGACCTGATCCGACGGCTCAAAGTCCAATTGAAGTTGACCAGCGTTGTGGTCACTCACGATACCCGACTCGCCAAGCAACTTTCTGATCATGTGATGTTCCTGGACAAGGGGAAAGTGCTTTTCTTCGGTTCTGTTTCGGAAATGAAAAGAACCACAGAACCTCTCATCCAGGAGTTTCTGAAGGATGATCAGTTGGATGTTCCCGGAACCACCAGTGCTTGAAAGAGGACAATGGAACCGGTGAGTTTTCTGCGGCACGGCAGGGACGAGTCATCCTGTTGTTGTGGCTGCAACTTGCTCTTTCTGGCTGAATTGGCAGGACAATGTTTTGAAGAACGGATTCATTGTAACGGGAGGAAAGTCAATCCATGAGCGACTCGCAGGAGACGGAAGCGTTTGAGGCGGAATTGGCTCAAGTAGAGGAAAGGCTCCGCGAAATCGAACGGATCGAAGCAAAGCTGCTTGAGAACATCCCGCATACAGGATTCCGCACAGCTAACGATGAAGCTAGGCTGCGCAGTGAAAAGGAGATGCTGGGCGATACGGCACTTAAACTCAGGAACCGAATTGCGGTGGCAAAACGCCAGAAATAGGATCGAGTCCGCGGCGGTTACCACCACTCAGTCTGATACGCAAAGCTCCTATTTGGGAACCACTCTCGAACGGAACGCAAGATTTTTTACTGACGTTGCTTCGCCTCACCACCCTCATCAGCAAGATTGACCTCAGATTGAGTCGCGATTGCTAGCCGCTCACTGCTCGAGGTCGTAATCCTTCTCACCGTATCGTCATTGCCTATCGCCCGATACCGCTTCACAATTTATCGATGCTGATTTCTTGCCACTCGCACCATCGCGGGGCGCACAAGTTGATCGCCCAATGTGTACCCCCGCTGCAGTTCCTGAAGGATGCGCCCATCTTCGGCCTCGCGGGTATTGGCGACTTCGACGGCCTCGTGAATGCGGGGGTCGAAGATCTCAC
>Ga0207695_10010406_pt1 | contig 11382 bp, 13 predicted proteins | sample KBSC54metaG_FD_184354 | JGI IMG/M metagenome (GOLD analysis project Ga0207695, IMG submission 184354) | Corn rhizosphere microbial communities from Kellogg Biological Station, Michigan, USA - KBS C5-4 metaG (SPAdes) (version 2) | ecosystem: Host-associated > Plants > Roots > Rhizosphere > Soil... | reverse complement strand
AAAAGGAAAACAAAAAGGATGCAGGTGATGGAGAAGATCGCTGCCACGCGAGGGAAGGTGCGTTGTTCGCGCGCGTGACCTACACCAGGTACGTGAACGCGGATGTTTGGACGTCCATGGCTGCGATCTTCCCCATTCCTTACATCCTTTTCGTTTTCCTTTGAACCCTTTGTCGTGGGGACTCGGCTCTGCGCTCACAAGTGATCGCGCGAGGACCAGGTCTCCTCGACGACGGGTCAAAGGGATAACAAAAAAAATCTTGATTGCCGCGATCGTCTTCATCGTTGGCAGACTGTTATACCGGCGGCGCCGATAGGTACGGTGCGGTCGCACCTGATTCCGGGAGGGTCATGCGTGTATGGAAATGGCGTATCGAGAGCGGTGGACGGCGGAGATCGCGGCGATGCGGCGCGTGCTCGCTGGTTTTGAAATGAAGGAGGAATGCAAGTGGGGGAAACCCACGTACACGGTGAACGGAAGGAACATCGTGATCATGCAGGGTTTCAAGGAGTATTTTGCGTTAGGCTTTTTTCAAGGCGCCCTCCTCGAGGACCGCAAGCACGTGCTGGTGCAGCTCGGCCGCGTGCACGCCGCCCGCGTGATGAAGTTCACCAGCGCGAAGGAAATCGCGGCGAAAGCGCCGACCATCAAGGTCTACGTGCGCGAGGCCATTGCAGTCGAGAAGGCCGGGCTGCGGATGAAACCGAAAGCGAGCTCGGATTATCCCGTTCCCGAAGAGCTCCGCGAACGGTTGCGCAAAGATCCACGTTTCAAGCGCGCTTTCGAGGCGCTGACGCCGGGCCGGCAGCGGAGTTATCTGTACCACTTTGCGGCGGCCAAGCAGTCCGCGACACGGCGGGCGCGAATCGAAAAGGCGGTGCCCGCGATCTTCGAGGGCAGAGGGTTCCTCGAACGACGCTGACAGAGCGGACGCAGCACCGGCATCAGAACCGGGGTCCGACGGACGTGGAGCGCCGATCGCCGACGGCGTCGTTAGGCAAGAATCCTCGGCTCGCACGGTTAGCACGGGGATGCTGATCATCGCCGTTGGCGGTTTTCTGTGGAAGGCCGGGTCTACGGGGTGATGACGCTCGAGAGTCGCGCTTCGCGTGCACACGAGCGACATTTCGCGACCGATTCCAACCTACTCGAGCATGACGGAGGTTCCTTGATTCAGCTTCGCGACAAGACCACCAACGCGCTCCTCGGTACGATCGACGATGATGATCTGAAGTTCCTCGTCGATGAGCTCGAGGAGGAGTCGCCGACCGACCAGGACTACTACTTCGACTCGGCGACCATCGACATGCTCGAGGACGACGGTGCACCGGCAACGCTGGTCGCGCTCCTGCGCCAGGTGCTCGGCTCTCAGGATGGAATGGAAATACGGTGGGAGCGGCACTGAGATGCCGGCATGCGTAGCGGTAGTGCGCCGAGCCAATGCGCGCGAGCTCCGCGATCGTCCTGCCGTGGTGAGCGAGCTGAACAGGTCGGCAGCCATGCATCGCACGCCGTAGCCGGTGGGCTCGGTCGCGTTGGCGTCCGGCGTGTGGAGTGTTACAATGGTGCTCCGACGCCGGACGCCCGGCGGCAGCTGCAGCCGTCTTTCCACGACTTGCGACGAGGGTCGACGCCCCAATGCCTAAAAAGAAATCTGCGCCAGCGCGCAAACCGAAAGCCCTGAAGCGGCCGAGCAGCACTCGCACGAACGTGTTCAATGCGGACGAACGCGCGGCGATGCGCGATCGCGTGCAGGAGGTGAAGGCCGAGCGCGGCGGGCAGGCCACGGGACAGAGCGGCAGCGCTCTGGTGCTCGACAAGATCGGCGCGATGGCCGAGCCTGATCGTGCGTTAGGCCGTAAGCTGCATGACCTCATCATGGCGAGTGCACCGAACCTGACGCCACGGCTCTGGTACGGGATGCCGTCGTACTCCAGGGACGGCGATGTCGTGTGCTTCTTTCAGCCGGCGCAGCGGTTCAAGACGCGGTATGCGACGCTCGGCTTCAGCGACAAAGCGAAGCTCGACGACGGCAACCTGTGGGCAACCGGATTTGCGGTGCGGCAACTGACGGCGGCGGATGAAGCGCGCATTGCTGCGCTGATCAAGAAGGCAGTCGGTTGATTCGACGGACGGCCCGTGCTCAGTTAGGCCCGGGCGCCGGGGGCTCGAGATGGAACGCGCGTCAGTGCTTGCCGCGATCGAGTTGGGCGAGCTGCTCCCGCGCGTCGGTCACACGCGGCTGGAGCTCCGGATCGGCGTTCTTCCACAAGTCGACGAAGCGCCCATAGTACTCCGTCGCGTGTGCCACATCCCCCGCGCTCTCGTACAGCTCGCCTAACCGGAACAACGCCGGGCCGAGGTGAAACTTGTCCACGTTCCAGCGCCCGGAAGCGTGCATCTCGACGTATCGCGTGAGATACGTACGGGCCGAATCGGCCTTGCCCGCGCGGTCGAACGCCAGACCGAGAAAGAGCGGCGTGCATGGGACGCATTTCTGTGTCGGCAGGCCGTCTGCCTCGTTGTCTCCGAGATGGAAATCGGCAACCGCGCTGTCGGTCTTGCCCTCCGCGAGCGCGATCAGTCCGTGCAACCTCGCCAGGTTGACGAAGTACTCGCGGCGATCGGTCGTGTCCATCCGCGACTCGTACCGGCTCATCATCTCACGTGCCTTGGCCGGCGCACCAGCCATTGCGTACCCTGCCGCCACCCAATAGAGGTCCGCAGTGCGAGTCGGCGGGACCGAGGCCACCGGCGTTCCGTGTACCGCAGCGTCCAGTGCCGCAACGCCGCGCGGCGGATCACCTCGTATCTGGGCATCCACGAGCGCGTCGCCGTAGGCGGCGAGGTAGGGACTGGCGGTATCGGCGTGCAGGCGCTCGTTTGCCGCGTCTGCGTGATTGTACAGCTGCTCGGCTTCACGCAGCCGTCCGCGTAGTTGGGCGATGTCAGCGACTGCGTATTGCGCGTCGGTGCTGGTGTCGGCGTACGTTCGCGCGATTTGGTCGGCGGCATCGTAGTCGTGCTTGTCCCACAGCTCGGCGTATCGCGGCCCAACGGTTGGAAACGGCACGCCGCGACTCGCCATGACCGCCATGACCGAATCGAACGACGCATGCCGGCCCATCGCGGTGTAGAGAATGGCGAGGTTGGTAAGCAGCGTGCCGTTCGACGGCGAGTTCGCGAGCGCCAGGTGGTACATCCGCTCGGCGTCCGTATAGTCGCGGGTCTCGCTGAACGTGACGGCCAGTGAGTTCGCGGCATCGTAGTTCGTCGAGTCCAGCTCGACCGCATGCCGCAGCGCGGCGATGGCCTTGCGGCGGTCTGGCGCCACGTTCATGTAGTAGCCGCCCTCCACGTCATAGCGCTCCCGCTCGGGGAGTCGCTCGCGCAGATGAAATGCCGTGCTGAGCGCCGCCTGGGCCTGCGCCCGTGAGCTCGAGCGGGGCTGCGACAACAGCGAATACGCGAGCTGCACGTAGGCCATGGCGAACGTGCTGTCCTGCGCAATGGCGTCGCGGAAGTCCTGGATTGCCATCGGGTAGTTGCCGCGGACGTCGTTCGCCTCCATCCCCGCCGCATAGCTCTTGAGCGCGCCTAACGAAGCGGTGGTCACCTGGTCGAGGGGCGGCGCCGCGCGCACGGTCTTGAGCGATTCGCCGATTTTGCCGCGCAGCTCCTTGGTTAGGCGGTCCACCGACGGGATCAGGTCGCCGGCGTCCTTTGCCGACTCGCTGTACGACGCGAGCTCGTCTCCCGATTGGGCCGCAATGAGCCGCGCCGTGACGATGTACCCCGTGCCGGCCGGAACGATGCGCCCGCCGACCACCGCCTTGGCTCCGGTGCGCTGTGCAATGTCGCGCGCGATCGAGAGGTCGACGCGCGTCGTTTCCGGCCGCTGCATCTGCTCGAGTGCCGCGACGATCGAGCTCGTCTGCTCCACGCGCACCACCCGGCTCTGCGACAGGTTCGTGCGCACCGCCTCGGCGATCGTCGAGCCTAACGACGTATCCGCGCCCGCCGCGTCGAACGTGGCGACGATCACCTTGTCGCTCGCCGAGAGTTTCCCCGACGCGAGCAGCGATCCCGCCGGCCCGATGCCGAGCATGCGCATGAGCATGTACGCGGCGACGAGCAGCACGAATACCGCCACGGCGATGATCCCGCCGCGCATCGTGCGCTTCCACGACACGTGCGGACTCGCTCGGATCGCGAGCGTGGCCATCGTGCCCTGCAGATTGCCGCGCGACGGCGTGCCGCCGGGCGTGAACGTCGGCGTCGCCGTCGCCATGCGGTGCGACACGTACTGCGTGTAGGCCGTAAACAGGATTACGGGCAGCCCCAACGCCATCACCGCAAGCGCACCGGGGAATACCCAATCGGGCAGGCCGATCGCGATGATCGCCGCGCGCGCGACCACGGCGACGGCCAGGAACGCAACCGCGTACACCGCGAGCGCGCGACCGAGCATCCTGCGGCCGCCTAACAGTATCGCCGGCATCGCTGCCTGCGGGGCGGACGGCGACGCCACGGCATCCAGGCGCTGCAGCAACTCCGTGGCGGTCGCGGGACGTGAGGCCGGGTCCTTCGCCAGACACTGCATGACGAGCGCGGCGAGCGCGGGCGGACAATCCGGCCGCAGGTCGCTGACCGGCTTCGGCGTCTCGCCCATGTGCGCGACGAGCAGCTTGTGCGGCGGCAATCCCGCGAACGGCGGCTGTCCCGCGAGCAGTTCGTACGCCATGCAGCCGAACGCGTAAATGTCCGCGCGATGATCGGTGCTCGGATCGCCCGCCGCCTGCTCGGGCGCCATGTACGTGGGCGTGCCCACCGCGGTGCCGAGCTGTGTGAGGGTCGCGCCTAACGCACCATCGGCCGCGGCCGCGATGGCTTTCGCAATGCCGAAGTCGGTGACGACAGCCGTGTGGCCGGACAGGAGCACGTTGTCCGGCTTGATGTCGCGGTGCACGACGCCGTGATCGTGCGCGTACGCCAGGGCACGCGAGACGTCGCGCAGAATGCTGACGGCCTCGCCGATCGAGAGCGGACCGCGGCCGAGTCGTGCGCGAAGGCTCTCGCCCTCGACGTACGGCATGGTGTAGTAGGGCAGGCCTTCCGCCGTCCCGGTCGTGAGCACCGGGACGATGTTGGCCTGCTGCAGCGATGCCGCGACCCGGATTTCGCGCTCGAACCGCGTTGCCGACATCGCCGCCGCGAGCTCGGGCGAGAGCAGCTTGACGACCACCGTGCGTCCCAGGCTGTGCTCGTGCGCGACGAACACTTTGGACATGCCGCCGCCGCCGAGCTCGCGTTCGAGCGTGTAGCTCCCGGCGAGCGACTGCTGGACGCGCGACTGGAGATCGGTCATTGCGGAGTGTTGGGGAGGGCCGGCGAGCGGGCTGCGCACAAATGTATGGCGGATCGACGCTCGCCGCCATTCGTCGTTTCGGTACCGGCGCCGCCCGGCGGCTGTCTTGACAATCGGGGGCGACCGGCGGCGAGGCTTACGACGCCAACGGGCGTCCGCGCGTCTCGGGCAGCAGGTATGCGGCGATGCCCATGAGGCTGTACGCGATCGCCGCGAAGATGGCGATGGCGCGCGACAGCGGCATGGTCGCCGAGAGGTACCCGACTAACGCAGGGAACGTGGCGCCGATGCCCCGGCCGAAGTTGTACGCGAACCCCATGGCCGAACCGCGCACGCGGGTCGGAAAGAGCTCGGCGAAGAAGGCGCCGACGCCGGCGAAGTATCCCGACACGACGAACCCCAGCGGGAAGCCGAGGATCCAGAGCATTCCGTTAGTCAACGGCGCGCGGGTGTAGACGAGCGTCATGACGACCGCGCCGGCAGCGAACAGGAGAAAGAGCGGACGCCGGCCAATGCGATCGGTGAGCCACGCGCCGGTGATATAGCCGGCGAACGCCCCGAGGACGAGAAACGCGAGGTAGCCGGTGGAACCGACGATGCTCAGGTGTCGCTCCGATTGCAGAAACACCGGCACCCAGGTGTTGACGGCATAATAGCCGCCTTGCGCGCCGGTGCCGAGCAGCGCGGCCAGCACGGTGGTCTTGAGCAGATCGGGTTTGAAGATGTCCGCCATCGAGCCCATCGACTGCGCGCGGGCGCGGCGGGCGACCGGCGGCTCTTCGATGTACCGCCTAACGAACAACACGTACAGCGCCGGAATGAAGCCGAGCGCGAACATCCACCGCCAGGCCTGCCGGTCGGGGACGAGCGAATACACGATCGCTTGCAGGATCACGGCGCTGCCCCAGCCGACCGCCCATCCGGACTGCACTGAACCGACGGCGCGCCCGCGGTAGCGCGGCCGAACGACTTCGCTCATGAGCGCCGCGCCGGCCGTCCACTCGCCTCCGAACCCGAACCCGAGCAATGCCCGGCTGAGCGCGAGCTGCGTGAAGCTCTGCGAGACAGCCGAGAGCAGACTGAAGACCGCGAACCACAACACGGTGAGCTGCAGGGCGCGCACGCGCCCGACGTGGTCGGACACGTATCCGGCGATCCATCCGCCAATCGCCGAGCACACGAGCGTCGCCGTGACCGTGAGACCGGCCGGCCCCCGGCCGACGTGCCAGACCGCGATCACGGTGCCTAACACCAGCGTATAGATCGTGAAGTCGAGTCCGTCGAGCGCGAAGCCGAGCGCACACGCGAACATCGTGCGCCGCTCGACCGTGGTCATGCCGCGGTAGAACGCGACCATGCCCGCGTCGTCGGGACCGGCGGCGTCGGGTGATGGGCGTCCGGCTTCGGTGAGCTCGGCCATGGTCACCAACGTACGACACGAGCGGGCATGCCGCCATCATCGTCACGCCAGCCGGTCCATCGGGCGTGCACCGCGGGCACCCGGGTCGCCGCGATCACCAGCTCGACGTTAGGCGGGCGGATGCCGCCGGCGGCGACGATCTCGATACGGCCTGCCGCGCGGTCGACCAACCGTTGGAGCGTGTCCGCGCCTGCCAGCGCCGTGGCCGCTCCGCCCGACGTGAGGACGCGTCGCACGCCGAGGTCGATGAGCGCCTCGAGCGCGTCGTCGAGATGGCCTGACTGATCGAACGCCCGATGGAACGTGACCGGCAGTCCGGTCGCAGCGGCGACCAGGCGGGCCGTCGCCGCGGCATCGATGTCCTGGTGGCTCGACAGCGCGCCGGTCGCGAATCCGGCGGCGCCGCGCGCGGCGAGGTCGCGCATGCTGCCGCACATCGCGTCGATCTCCGCACGAGCATACGTGAAATCGCCGGGTCGCGGCCGTACCATCGCGATCACCGGGATGCCGACGGCGCTGCAGCACTGCGCCACGACGCCTAACGGAGGCGTGCAGCCATCGTGCGCGAGGTCTGTGCACAGCTCGATGCGATTCGCGCCCCAGGCTGCAGCCTCGCGAGTCTCGGCCAGTGTCTCGACGCATGCTTCGAACAAGGTGCCTGTCATGGCAAGACTGGCTCGGGATTGGCGCACGGAGCGTTAGGAGTTATCGCATTGCGCCGGCGGGCGCGGTACGATATGATGTGTGCGCGTCCGTCGCGCCAGTACGCGTTAGCGCTTAACCGGTTGCGCAACGAGGCCACATGGGTCTGTTGAGCGAAGACATGCCCGACATGCCACTCGGTGCCTGGCTCGTGCCGATCGGCCTCCTCCTGCTCGTCTACGCCGGCATCAACGCGCTCAATTCTCGCACCGGCGAAGGCGGCGACTATCATTCGCTCGCCACGCTGCGCGGCGTTGTGACCGGAGTTTACACGGTCAGGGATCGTGTCGAGGGCAGACGCGTCGGCGTTTGGCTCGACACCATGCCGCAGACCGAGCAAGTGCAAATGTACGCGCCGGGAGTGTCAGAGGCGGATCGGCGCGTCCGTGCGATTCCGGTAGGCACGCGTGTGACCGTCCATTACGATGGATACACGCAGAAAGTGTGGGCGCTCGAGCGAGCGGACGGTGGACCTGGGTTCAGTGAGGCAGATGTTCGGCCATGGCTCACCGACGCCCATGCGTCGGAGCGCCGCATGATGCACTGGCTGCTCGGCGCCGGGCTCGTGGCGATCGTGGCCGGTATCGGTTTCATGCTTCGCGATTCCTCGTGATCGTCGGCGCGCGCCCACCTCTTGCATTGGTGAAGCGCCACGGCGGTGCACTCATCTCACGAGATGCCACGGGAGCGAACTCATGGCGACAGCCAAGCAGAAAGCGGCGGCGCGGCGCAACATCAAGAAAGCAGCGAAAGCCGCGCGCCGGAAGAAGACGATCTCCAAGCTGCCCAAGAAGACGCGTACGGCGCTCGGCAAGCAGGGCGCGAAGATGGCGAAGCGCAAGCGCCGTCGCCGTTGAGGGAGCCGGCTCGGCTGTCGGCGGTGTTGATTGCGACGATGCTTTCGACCATCATCGTGCGACCGATGGAGCGGGAAGGCGGCCGGGCCGTCTAACTCGCCACGTTAGGCACTTGAACAGGTGGGCCTGCCGCCGGTGACGACGAGCGAACCCGATCCGCTGCGCGCAGCGGTCGATGCCGCAACCGCCTTTTTCGGAGACATCGACGCCCAACGCTGGGCTGCCGCGGCGCACGCCGTCGATCCGGAGACGGCGCTCCGCTGCCGGGACGCGGCGCTGACGGTGCTCCTCCGTTGGGCGGCGATGCAGTCCGCTCGACCGACACCGCCCGGTGCGCGCGCCGCGTTCGAGATCCGCATGACGTCGGACCCTGCCCAACTGGATCGTTTTGGATCGACGCCGCTGAATGGCGTCCGCGGCATCTCGACGCTCGCCGAGTTGGCTGCCCTCACGCCGGATGAATTCGTCGCCGCGTCGTTCGAACATCAGCACGGCAGCCAAGCGGGCGATACCGGCTCGGAGACGCCGGCGCGCGAGATATTGGCGGCAATCGGGGACGGCGCACTCGCGGCTCAAATCCTCTATCGCACGCACTCGAGCGAGATGCGCTCGTTCGCACGTCCGGTGGAGCAACTGCGTATGCGGCTTCGCGACGGCCGGTGGTTCGTCGATCTCGAACACCACGAGGCCTCGCTGAGCATTCCGAGAAGTCACGTGCGGGCGCCGCAGCGGGATGGCGACGCCGGGCAACCGGCCCGTGCCTAACGCAGGTGTGAGCCGGCGCATTGCCCGGCCGACGGGTGCGGCCGCGCACGTCGTCCTGGTGCAGCCCGAAATTCACTGGAATACCGGCAATGCCGGGCGCACGTGTCTGGCAACGGGCAGTACGCTGCATCTCATCGAACCCCTCGGCTTTTCGCTCGACGAGCGCGAGGTGAAGCGTGCCGGGCTCGACTATTGGGAGCACGTCGATCTGCACGTCTGGCCGAGCTGGGATGCGTTCGAGCGCGAGTTGCCGGGACTCGGCGAAGCGTACTTCTTTTCGACGAAGGCCGAGCGCCTCTATTGGGATGCGCCGCTCGGCGCGGCGAAAAGCGTGGTGCTCGTATTCGGCCGGGAAACGGCGGGACTGCCGCCGGGGCTGCACCAGCGATATCGTGATCGGTTTCTGAGAATGCCGGTGGTGTCGCCGCTGGTGCGTTCGCTCAATTTGTCGACGAGCGTCGCGCTGGCGCTGTACGAAGTGCTGCGACAACGGGAGGCGATGACGCGATGACCATGGGAACGTTAGGCAGCATCTCGCTCCGGCGCGCCTTCGGGCTCGCCGTGCTCGGCGCGGTGTTCACGGCCCGCGCCGGCATCCAGGCGCAGGCAAGGGCAGAGCCTAACGCACAGACGGACGGCGCGCCGGTGCAGCTCGACACGGCTGCGATTCTGGCCAGCGCGAAACCGGACATCGACGCCGGGAACGCCGCCTGGGTGCCCGGACTCGCACACCACGACGCCGCGATGATCACCGCGGCGTACGCCGACAGCGCGGTGTTCATTGCCGCCGACGGAAGCGTGACGCGCGGCCGGGATGCCATTGCTCGCCTGTACGCGTCCCGATTCCCGCGTTTACGGGCAATCCGCGGCGGCCAGGTCGTGCAGGGCGGCCTAACGGTGATCGCGAAGACCACCATCGTGGAGTGGGGCCACGCGTGGATCGCGCAGGCGCCCGCCAGCGGAACCGGTCCTCCGGTGCGCTCGGGCGGGGCCTACCTCTCGGTATGGAGCCGCCAAGCCGATGGCCACTGGCGCATTACGCGCAATCTCACATTCTAAAGACCTGCATCCGACATCAACCCAGGAATCCCGACCATGAACGCCACTGCCAATGCGCGCTTCGCGATCAAGAGTTGGGACGAAACGCCGTACAGCGAAGGCCCGGATCTGCCGAAGATGACCAAGGCGACCGTAGCCAAGACCTTCACCGGAGACATCGAAGGCGACAGCCGGGTCGAGTACTTGATGATGTATCGAAGCGATGGCACCGCGCTGTTCGTCGGGTTGGAGCGCTTCACCGGCCGGATCGGCAACAAGTCGGGAACGTTCGTCCTTCAACGGAGCGGCGAGTTCGACGGCAAGCAGGCGAACGAGTCGTACACCGTCGTCGGTGGCTCGGGCACCGGCGACCTTCGAGGCTTGACGGGAGAAGGAACGTCTTCCGTTGGGCATGCCGCCGACTTCCCGTTCGTGTTACGCTACAGCTTGCCGACGTAGCCGCCGGTAGTCGTTAGGCGCAGGCCAGGCGACACTCCTGATTCGGGGGCCCCGGGTGGAAACGGCACACGCGTACATGCGACTGGTGGACATGCTCGAGGAGGCAGGGTTGTCGCCCACCTCGATGTCGCCGTGGCCGGCCTGGAAGATCTTCAAGCGATTCCTTCGCGAGCCGCTGGACGACGCGGCGAGCGACGCGTTGGTGCAGATCGGGAGCTACCCCGACCCGGTAGGCTATCGCATTCACCTGTACTTCGTGCGTCAGTTCTCGGACGCGCTGGCGCATGAGTCGGCCGCGCACGACAAGCAGTTCGCGCACCTGGTATGCGATCTCGCCTTCGCGGACCGCATTGCGCGCATCAGGAAGGATCGCGAGTGGTGGAGCCAGGATTTCCGCGCACGCGGTGCATTCATCGATGCCGTCGAAACCGATCCGATCTTTCAAGCACTGATGAGCGGGGAGCCGCTCGAGACGGGTGTTTACTGGGAGCAGGCCTGACTGGCGCGCGTGCGCATGAAAGGGGCGATCGGGTGGTGCGGCTGTCCTATATAATGAGTGGAACTAATGATTTCGCGTGAGCAGCTGCGGGTACATGCGGTCTTCGGTATTCGCGTGCGAATAACGATCGTGCGTTAGGAGGGAAATCGTGCTCCGCTATGTGGCGTTTCTTCGCGGCGTGATGCCGGTGAATGCAAAGATGCCCGCGCTCAGGCGGGCGTTCGAATCGGCGGCATTCGCGGATGTGGCGACGGTACTGGGCAGCGGCAACGTC
>Ga0207695_10010403_pt1 | contig 11383 bp, 11 predicted proteins | sample KBSC54metaG_FD_184354 | JGI IMG/M metagenome (GOLD analysis project Ga0207695, IMG submission 184354) | Corn rhizosphere microbial communities from Kellogg Biological Station, Michigan, USA - KBS C5-4 metaG (SPAdes) (version 2) | ecosystem: Host-associated > Plants > Roots > Rhizosphere > Soil... | reverse complement strand
CGCACGTATCCGCGACGCCGGCGCCGTTCTCGGGCAGCCTGCCGCCGTCGATCGGCCCCGTCGTGTGGGACGCATCGTCGCCGGATGCGGCGCAGAGTGACTTCCCGTGACCGCCGCCGGCGCGTGATCGAACGGGCGGCCGCCGTCGCGCTGGCCGCGATGTGCCTGGCATCGCCTGCGTGCGCTGCGCAGGTCCACGTGCGCGTACGCGCCGGCGTCACACTCCACGACGTCGCGCCATCGGCGCTCCGGAACGCCAACGGCAGCCCGCGCGTGGCCGACACCGTCCGCTACGAGGCGGTGTGGCGCCGCATCGCGCCCGGCCTCGTGCGATGGTCGCACGACACTCGGTTAGGCATTGATCCCGGGGTCGCCGCCGCGCTCCTGGCCAAGGAGAGCGGCGGCGATTCGCTGGCCGTGAGCGCCGCCGCTGCGTTGGGCATCGCGCAGCTCACCGCCGCCGCGGACACCGACCTGCGCGCCATGGCGACGTCCGACCGCTTCGCCTGGATGCGCCGCGAGATCCATCGCTGGCCGCGGTCGCCGCTCGTGCACGACGCGCCGGCGTCGGCGGCCACGATCGATTCGCTCCTCGCCGCCGGCGTGCTCACCTCGCGCAACGAATACCTGTTCGATCCTGCGTTAGGCGCGCGCGCCGCCGTGTTCTGGCTGCGCATGCTCGTCGACAAATGGACCACCAACACCTGGCCCGGCGGCTACGGGAGCTTTGCCCGCCGCGCCATTGCCGCAGGCCATCCGCTGGACGACGATCAGCTCGCCAACCTCGTGATCGTGAGCTACAACCGCGGCTACCTCGTCGTGCACGATCTCGTCGCCCGATACGGCGCGCAGTGGACAGCGCATCTCGCCGACCTGGGCCCAGCGGGCATCGAGGCGGCCGATTATCTCGATCGCGTGCGTTCCTATGCGCTGCTGTTCGACGGGGTGCGCCCGCCCTGACGCGGCGGATGCGGCGACCGAGATGCAACGCTTTTCTGCGCCGATCGTACTAATCCAGAGTGCTGCAGCAGCGATCGCGTCTCGTGCAGATGCGATAAGCCGCCGGTCCCGGTGGTACGAGCGTACGCGGTCGACTTCTCCTTGCGCGCGACGTCTCTCTTCCAAACCCCGGGCCGGCGGCTTCTCGTTCGCGCCAATGTACGGCGCTCCAGCGCACGCGTCCAGATCACAAATTGAGCGACATCTGCCGCGCCCGCTCGTCGGTCAGCGCAATCGCGATCGGGCGGTCCTGTTCCGACACGTAGAGTCGCCCTCGAAACGCGGTCCTGCCCAACGCGGCGCGCATCGACGCGTGCGCCAACTCCGGGCTGTTGCAGCGCCGGCTCAAGTGCGCCAGCACCACGGTCGTGAGGCCGCGATGCGCGCACGCGGCGGCCACGGCGCCGGCGGCGCGGTTGCTCAGGTGGCCGAACGGACCCGCGATTCGCTCGCACACGCTCGGCGGGTACGGTCCCGCCCGAAGCCATCCTTCATCGTGGTTGGACTCGAGAATGAGCGTATCGAGTCCGGAGAGTGCGTCGACGAGCGAGCGCGTCGCGTGTCCGACATCGTACGCGACGCCCAGGCGCTCGCCGGATTCGCGCGCCGTCGCAACGAGTGCGACGGGCTCGGCGGCATCGTGCGCGATGCGCATCGTGCGCACGGACATCGTGCGGAGATCGAGCGTCGCGCCGCTGACGAACGACGTGCCGGTTCGCGGGCGACGCAGCGAGCGCCACGTCCCCGCGCTCGCGTACGTGTGCCAGCGCCATTTCGTCGCGCACGAGGCCGCGGCGCGCGCGTGATCGTGGTGTTCGTGCGTGAGGATGAGCGCTTCGATCGATTCCGGCGCGATGTCGAGCGCGCGAAGCCGGCGTGCCATTTCGCGCGGCGGGAAGCCGGCGTCGATGAGCACGCGGCCGTCGCCCGCCTCGAGGACGAGCGCGTTGCCCGAGCTGCCGGTGCCCAGCGCCCACGCTCTCATACGGCGACGCCGGACGCGACCGCGTACGCGTCGCCGAACAGCCGGCGTCCGCGCTCGCCCAACGACATGCCGCGCCGCCCCATGGCGCGCTCGGCCGTCTCGAGGAACTTGTCGAGGCGGTAATTGCCTAACGCATCGCCCTCGCCCCACGAGAAGGCCGGCACGACCTTGGGCGGCATGGTGCTGCCGTACACGTTGCTGCCGGCGCCGAGTACGGTGCCGGTGGTCAGGCGGAGTCCGATGCCCGTCTTGACGTGGTCGCCGAACATGGTGCCGAGCTTCAGGAGGCCCGTGTCCCGCACTCCGTTAGGCGTCCACATCTGCACCGGGCCGTACGTGTTCTTCAGGTTGCTGGTGATCGTTCCCGCGCCCAGGTTCACCCAGCGCCCCAGGTACGAATGCCCGACGAATCCATCGTGCGACTTGTTGGAGTGGCCGAGCACGATCGTTTCGCTCAGCTCGCCGCGGACGATGGCACCGTCGCCGATGGCGCATCCGTTGATGCGGTCGCCGAGCACGGTAGCGCCGGCGCCGACCACGCAGGGCCCGACGAGCCGCGTGAACGCGCGCACGATTGCGCCGCGCCGCACGAGCACCGGTCCGGCGCTCACATCGAAGACCACGCCCGGCTCGATGACGGCCTCCGGCTCGACGTAAATCGGCCGCGCGCCGATGACGATCGCACCGGCGGGCTCGGCGCTCGCGGCGAGCGGACCGAGCACCGCGATGTCCTCTGCGAGCTGGGCGACGAGGTCGGCAATGAAGCTCCACACCGCCGTGATCCATCGGCCCGCGACGGGTTCGACGCGCGATCCGGCGGCGCCCAACGATTCCAGCGGCGCCTCGCCGCGATCGAGCTCGGATACCGGCGTGTCGCGCGCCAGCCGGACGGCGGCGATCGCCCCGGCGCAGGTCCAGACATCGGCGTCGCGCGCCTTCCAGCCTAACGGAGCGACGCAGCGGCTGTTCACCAGCACCGCCCGCGCCGGCAAAACGCCGGTGGCGGCGGCCGGCGCACCGGGTTCGTCGAAGGCGTCGAGGTGGGGCGCGACGACGGCGCCCGCCGCGGAGGTGCCGAACGCCAGCTCCCAGCGGCGGCGCACCAGCTCCGCGCCGGCGCGCATTTCGCCTAACGGACGGGTGAGCGCGAACGGCGCGATGGCGCGCGCCTGGGCGTCGTCGTACAGGTAGAAGGCGGTCACCGGCGGTCCCGCACGTGCGCCGGCAAGGCGTCGATGAGGGACTTGAGGTCGGCCGCGCCGTCGGTGGTGGTCACGACCGTGAGACCGTCGCGCGCCACGACCACGAGGTCCGCCACTCCATACAGCACCACGGTTTGCTCTTCGGCGTAGGCGACGCAGTCCCGCGCCCGCACGAGGTGCACATCGCCGCTCACTGCATTGCCCGCAGCGTCGCGCTCGTGCACGCGCCGGAGCGCCGCCCAGGTGCCGACATCGTCCCATCCGAATTCGCCGGGGATCACCAGCACGTTGCGGCTGCGCTCGAGCACGCCTTCGTCCACCGTCACCGGTGTGACCGCGGAATAAAAGGCATTCATGTCGCCCGCGGACGCGTGTCGCAACGCGGACGACATCTCCGGCGTGTGGGAGGCGATCTCGGCCAGAAAATCCTGCGCGCGCCACACGAAGATGCCGGAGTTCCAGAGATAGCCCTCGGACACCATCCGCTCGGCTGTCGCCCGATCGGGCTTCTCGGCGAATCGCGCCACGCGCCGCGCGCCCGTGACGTGCTCGCCGGGCTGAATGTATCCGAACCCCGGATCGGGCCGCTCGGGCACGATGCCGACGGTGACTAACGCACCGTGGCGTTCGGCGACCGCCGCCGCGCGCGACAGCGTCTCGCGAAATCCGTCGTCGTTGCGAATGGACCAGTCGGCGTGGACGCAGATCATCACCGGATCATCGGCGTCGCGTCGCGCGATGTCCGCCGCCGCCCACGCGAGCGCCGGCCCCGTGCCCGCGGCGCGCGGCTCTCCCACGATGTTCGCGCGGGGCAGGGCAGGCACCACCGCATGAACGGCGTCGGCCAGCGCGGCCGATGTGATGATGAGCGTGCGTTCCCCCGGCACGAGCGGGCCTAACCGGCGGATCGCATCGACCAGCAGCGGTTCGCTCGTCGCGAGCGGGAGCAACTGCTTGGGTCGCTCGGGCGTGCTGAGCGGCCAGAATCGCGTGCCCGAGCCCCCGGCCAGAATGACGGCCCAACGGCTCACGACTCGGGCGTCCTCAGCTCTCCGGAAGGCTCGACGTCGTCTCCCACGCCGAGCAGATCCGCGGCGCGTGCATACAACTTTTTGGGGCTGAACGGCTTCGTGAGGAACTCACTCGCGCCGAGCGCCATTGCTTCTCTGTGATGTTGTTCCTGGCCGGCCGCGGTGAGGATGATGCACGGCAGGCGCTGCCAGCGCGTATCCGAGCGCATGCGCGCCAGCACATCGAGTCCGGACAGATGCGGCATCATGAGATCGAGCATCACGAGTGCGACGTCGCTGTCCTGGGCGAGCGCATCCAACGCTTCGCGTCCGTCGTACGCGAGCGTGACGGCAAACGGCCCCTGCTCGAGCTTCATCTTGATGATGCGGCCGATGTGCGGCTCGTCGTCCGCCACCAACACGTGAAGCCGCTCGGCTTCGACGGGCATCTCAGACAAGCGCGGCGATGTTCTCGCGGTTGCGCCGCAGTTCGAACAACAGGGGCGCCAGGTTCGCCGTGGCCTTGGCGAGGACGACCAGAATGGCGTCGTTGTTGAGCACCGAGATGATCGCGATGCCTTGCGCGAACTCGAGCACGGCAGTGGTGAGCGAGCCGCGTTCGTCGTGCGAGCCGTATTCGTCGGCAGCGGCGACGATGGACGGGATCAGCGCCGCGACGCGCTCCGCGTCCACGGTTGGCTCCGTTTGGCTGTCGATGAGCAAACCGTCGCGACCCAACACAACGGCTGCCTCGACACCATCGCGTTGGCGCAGTGCGGCCACCAAATCGCGAATCGTAGGCATCATCACTCCGGCTTCGAGTGCTGCGAAGCTAGACCCGGATGTATGTGAAGTCAAGCACGGAGAATAACTTGAAACCGCACCGCCGCGTCGGTATCGTTCCGCCATCCACCACGATGCTTAGTTCACCATTGCACAGCCACATGCCGGCCAGATCGCTGGTCTTGACCTTTGGCGCTCTTGCCGTGCTCGCGACGTCGGCGTGCGGCAATCCGTTCGCCGTACACGCCACGGTTGACGTCATCGCCGACACGCTGGCCGTGTACGGGTTGACGCAGGCGCCGACCAACGCGCCCACCGCACTCAACACGTTCGGACCCCAGCTCGTCACGACGAGCCCGACGACGCACTACGACATCGTGTTCGACATTCGGCCGGACAGCCTCGGGAATCCGCAGGCGTACGCCGAGCCGCCGCGCGCGGTGGCGTCGTTCGGCAACGCGGGCTTCATCGTCGATTCCACGCAGGCGTTCGATGCGATCACGTTCGCGCCCAACGTGACCTACAACGACAGCACGGTCGTGCCGCTCAAGGTTGGTACGATCCTGGTCGTTCAGGCCGCGTCGAGCGCGTGCGCGGTCCAACTGGTGACGTCGCAGACGTTCATTTATTCCAAGATCGTCATCGACAGCATCAACTACACGCCGTTCAACGAGCTCACGAATCCTGCGGGCAACACGATTTATTTCCGGATCGTGGTGGACCCGAATTGCGGATTCCGATCGTTCAAGGAAGGCCTCCCCACATTCTGACGTGCACGACCTGAAGCTCCTGCGCGAGAACATCGCGGCGCTTCGCGACGGGATGCGCCGTCGCGGGAAGCTCGAGATGCTTGGGCCCGTGATCGACCGGGCCGAAGCGCTCGACCGCGAGCGGCGCGCCTTGCTCGGGCAGATCGAGGAGAAGCAGGCGGCGCGCAACGCGGCCAGCCAGGACGTGGCCCGGCGCAAGAAGGCGGGCGAGGATGCGTCGGAGGTCATCGCCCGCACCCGCGCGTTAGGCGATGAGATCGCCGCCCTCCAGCACGCTTACGACGCGCAGTTCGCCGAGCTCGAGCGGCTGCAGTACGAGTTGCCGAACATTCCGTTAGGCGACGTGCCGGAGGGCGGCGAGGAGGCCAACCGCGTCCTCCGCACGTGGGGCGAGCCGCGGTCGCACGATGGCGTCCGGCCGCACTGGGAAGTCGGCGAGCAGTTAGGCATCCTGGATCTGCCGCGCGGCGCCAAGATCGCCGGCTCGGGCTTCATCGTCTTTCGCCGCGGCGGCGCGCGGCTCGTGCGCGCGCTCCTCGCGTTCTTCCTCGACCTCGCCACGCGCGAACACGGCTACGAGGAAGTGTGGGTGCCCACGCTGGTCAACCGCCGCTCGATGACCGGCACCGGCCAGCTGCCCAAATTCGAGGAGGATGCGTACGTCACCAGCGACGACTTCTTTCTCATTCCGACCGCCGAAGTTCCGGTCACCAACCTCTATCGCGACGAAGTGCTGGATGCCGGCGACCTGCCCATGGCGCTCACTGCGTACTCGCAATGCTTCCGCCGCGAGGCCGGCGCCCACGGCAAAGACACGCGCGGCCTGATCCGGGTGCACCAGTTCGACAAGGTCGAGCTCGTGCGGTACGTGAGGCCGGAGGACTCGGACGCGCAGCTCGAGCTGCTCACGTCGCACGCCGAAACGGCGCTCAGAAAACTCGAGCTGCCGTATCGCGTGAAGATTCTCGCCGCCGGCGATACCGGATTCTCGAGCGCCAAGACCTACGACCTCGAGGTGTTCGCACCCGGCGTCGGCGCTTGGCTCGAGGTGTCCTCCTGTTCCACGTTCACGGACTTTCAAGCGCGGCGCGCGAACATTCGCTACCGTCCCGGCCCCGGTGAGAAGCCGCGCTTCGTGCACACGCTCAACGGATCGGGGCTCGCCTTTCCGCGCACGATCGTGGCGTTGCTCGAGCACCATCAGCGCGCCGACGGCACCGTCGCCGTGCCGGAAGCGCTGCGTCCCTACCTGGGCGCGGACACGCTCGGCTAACGCCCATGCGGCGCAGCGCGACGGTCGTCCTGCTCGGAGGACTGCTCGCCGTCCTTCTCAGCGCGTACACCGTGTACTCGCGGCGCGTCGTGCGCGAACTGCGGCGCGACGCCGGACGCTACGGCGCGATGTACGCGCGAGTGTATCAAGCGCTCACCGATCCGACCGAAGAATCGGGCAACACCGCGTTGCTCGCGCTGTCGCAGCAGATCAACGAGCTCGGTGTGCCGGTCGTCATCACCGATACGGCGGGAATGCCCACGGCGGCGGTGAATCTACCGTTTTCGGCGCCGCTCACCGATCCGCGGGTGCGCACCTACGTCGCATCGCTCGACAAACAGAACGCCCCCGTAATCGAGCCCGGCATCGGCAAGGTGCACTTCGGCGACAGCGTGCTCATCACGAGCCTGCGCTTCATTCCGCTCTTGCTGGCATCGCTGCTCGTCCTAACGGGAGCCGCGATCGTGTACGTGATTCGCACGCGAAGCCGCGCCGACCGCGAACGCGTGTGGGCGGGCATGGCGCGCGAATCGGCGCATCAGCTGGCGACGCCGCTCTCGAGCTTGAGCGGATGGATCGAGCTGTTGCGCGATCATGCGGACGATGAGGTCTCGGCATCGGCGGCGCGGCACATGGAGGCGGACCTGGAGCGGCTCGAGCGCGTGTCGCATCGCTTCGAGCGCATCGGCCGGCCGCCGCGCCGCGACAAGCTCGACCTCGGCGACCTGGTGGTGCGCGTCGGCGCGTATTTCCAGGCGCGCGTGCCGACGCTCGCCCACGCGGTCACGCTCGTGGCGTCGCGCGCGAACGAGCCGATCGTGATCGAAGGAGATGAGGTGCTGCTCGAATGGGCGCTCGAAGTGCTCGTCAAGAACGGACTCGATGCGCTCGCGGGCCGCGGCGGCCGACTGTACATGACCACGAAGCGGCTCGATCCCGACCGTGTGCGTGTGCGCGTGGCCGACGATGGTCCCGGCGTGCCGCGCGAGCTGCGCGCGCGCATCTTCGAGCCGGGCTATTCCACCAAGCAGTCGGGGTGGGGAATTGGACTCTCGCTCGCCAAGCGCATCGTGGAAGAGAATCACGGCGGTCGACTCGTGCTCGCGCCGTCCGAGAAAGGCGCGACGTTCGACATTATACTTCAGGGATGAGTCGCACCGCCATCTCGCCGGACGTGCTGGCCTCGCTCAACGACGCGCAACGCGAGGCAGTCTTGCATTTCGAGGGACCGATTCTCGTGCTCGCCGGTGCGGGCTCCGGGAAGACGCGCGTGCTCACGACGCGCATCGCGCGGCTGATCGAGCACCACGGCGTGGATCCGCGGCACATTCTTGCGGTCACGTTCACGAACAAGGCGGCAGGAGAGATGCGCGAGCGCGTGGCGCGATTGTTGGGCGAGGAACCGGAGGGCATGTGGGCGGGAACGTTCCACGCGATCGGCGCGCGGATGCTGCGCCGTGAAGCGCCGCTGGTGGGACGCACGGCGAGCTTCACGATCTACGACGAGGACGACAGCCTCGCGCTCGTTAGGCGGATGATGGAGCAGGCGCGCATCTCCACCAAGGAGTGGGCGCCAAAGGCGCTGCGCGCCGAGATCTCCGACGCCAAGAACGCGCTGGTGACGCCGGAGGAGTACGCCGCGCGCGCGCTGCATCCCGTCGAGCGCGCCGCGGCCGTGGTGTATCCGCTGCTCGAGCGGGCGCTGCGCGAAGCGAACGCCGCGGACTTCGATGACCTGCTCGTGCTGCCGGTGCGCCTGCTGGAACAGCATCCGGACCGGCTGGCCGAGTACCGGCGCCGCTTCCAGTTCATCCTGGTGGATGAATACCAGGACACGAATCGCGCGCAGTACCGGCTGATCTCTCTGTTAGGCGGCGAGCACGGCAACGTCCTCGTGGTGGGCGACGACGACCAGAGCATCTACGGCTGGCGCGGGGCCGACATCCGCAACATCCTCGACTTCGAAAAGGACTTTCCGGCCGCGCGCGTCGTGCGTCTCGAGGAGAACTATCGGTCCACGCCGCAGGTGCTCGAGCTGGCGAACATCGTCATCAGCGCCAACACGAGCCGGCGCGGCAAGACGCTGCGCGCCACGCGCGGCGCCGGCGAAACCGTGACGCTCGTCGGAAGCCTCGACGAGCGCGACGAAGCCGAGTTCGTCACCGCGGAGCTGTTGTCGCGACGCGCCGCCGATGAAACGCTCGCCTTACGGGACATCGCGATCCTCTACCGCACTAACGCGCAGAGCCGCGCGCTCGAAGACGCGTGCCGCGCGCGGGCGATTCCGTACCGGCTCGTGGGCGCCGTCCGCTTCTACGACCGGCGCGAGATCCGCGATCTGGTGAGCTATCTCAAGCTCATCGCCAATCCGGCCGACGACGAGGCGTTTCGGCGGGCGGTGGCCGCGCCGCGCCGTGGGTTAGGCGAATCGACCATCGAGCAGCTCGCCGAACGGGCGCGCGCCGCCGGCATCCCGCTGCTCGCGGCCGCCGGCCGCCCCGACCTGCACGACGGCTTGCGCCCCGCGCAGCGTCAGGCGCTCGTCGGCTTCGCGGCGCTCATCACGCGGTTTCGCGCGCGGGCGACCGACGCGGCCGTGGACGAGCTCCTGCTGCAACTCATCGAGGAGATCCGCTTCGAGGACGCGCTGCGCGCCGAAGGCAAGGACGGGCTCGACCGGTTGGACAACGTGCGCGAGCTCATCACCGGCGCGGCCGAGACCGTGATCGACGAGGGCGGAGAGTTAGGCCTGACGCCGCTCGACCACTTCCTGCAGCGCGCGATGCTCGTCACCGATTTCGACCGGCAGGACAAGAACGCGGATGCCGTGACGTTGATGACGCTCCACAACGCGAAAGGCCTCGAGTTTCCGCTCGTGTTCATCACCGGGCTCGAGGAGGGACTCTTCCCGCTCTCGCGCACGCACGATGCGCCGAAGGAGTTGGAGGAAGAACGGCGGCTGTTTTACGTCGGCATCACGCGCGCCAAGCGGAAGCTGTTTCTCTCGCACGCGCGGAGCCGGCGCCGGAACGGCGAGACGATGCCGTCGGTGCCGTCGAGCTTCCTGCGCGGCATTCCGGAGACGATGATCGAACAGCGGGCCACCGTGCGGCTGCGGGCGACCGGCCGCGGCGTGCTGCCGCAGTCGGCGGCCATGCGCCGGCCGGGCGAGCCGGTCGTTCGGCGCTCGTCGGCGCGCTGGGATCCGGACATCGATGCGTCGCAAGACGCGCCGCGTTTCGTCAAAGGCGAACGGGTGCGACACCCGCGCTTCGGATCGGGCACGGTGATGGAGTTGAGCGGAACCGGCAAGGAAACCAAGGTGACGGTGGATTTCGACGACGAGGAAGTCGGCCGAAAGCGCCTGGTCGTCGCCTACGCGGGACTCGAACGGGACTGGGAGTAACCGATGGCCGTGACGCGTGAGGACGTTGCCCACATTGCGGGATTGGCCCGCCTGGCGCTTCCCGACGAGCGCCTAACGGAGCTCGTCGGTCAGCTCAACGGCATCCTCGCCCACATGGACGTGCTGCAGCAGGTCGATACCAGCCAGGTCGTGACGACGGCGCAGGAAGGCAACGAGCACCTGCCGATGCGCCCCGACGCCGGGCCGCCGATCGCGATGCACCGGACCCGCGAGCAGTTCGCGCCCGAGATGCGCGACGGCTTCTTCCTCGTGCCGCGTCTGGCGACGCACGAGGACACGAGCGACGCGTCGTGACGGCGGTCGAGTCGGTCACGGCATCATTCGCCCGCATGGAGGCCGTCCGCGCGGGCGCGGACGGCCTCAATTGCGTGCTCTGGTCCGACCGCGAGCGGTCGCTCGCCGAGGCGCGCGCGGTAGACGCGCGCGCCGAGCGAGCACCGCTCGCCGGATACCCGGTGGCGGTCAAAGACAACATCGCGACGCTCGACCTGCCCACCACCTGCGGCTCGCGCATCCTCGAGGGCTACGTGAGTCCGTACGAAGCGACGGTCGTCTCGCGGCTCCGCGACGCCGGGTCCGTGGTCGTGTGCAAGACCAACTGCGATGAATTCGCGATGGGCTCGTCCAACGAAAACAGCGCCTACGGCCCGGTGCGCAATCCGCTCGACCCGCGGCGCGTGCCCGGCGGCTCGTCCGGCGGCTCGGCGGCGGCGGTGGCGGCGGGCATCGTGCGCATTGCGTTAGGCTCGGAAACCGGCGGCTCGGTCCGGCAGCCGGCGGCGTTCTGCGGCGTCGTCGGCGTCAAGCCGACCTACGGGCGCGTGAGCCGGTTCGGCCTCGTGGCCTTCGCATCGTCGCTCGACCAGGTGGGCGTCGTGGGCCGCACCGTGGACGACGCCGCGTTAGGCATGGAAATCATCGCCGGACGCGACCC
>Ga0207695_10010400_pt1 | contig 11385 bp, 10 predicted proteins | sample KBSC54metaG_FD_184354 | JGI IMG/M metagenome (GOLD analysis project Ga0207695, IMG submission 184354) | Corn rhizosphere microbial communities from Kellogg Biological Station, Michigan, USA - KBS C5-4 metaG (SPAdes) (version 2) | ecosystem: Host-associated > Plants > Roots > Rhizosphere > Soil... | reverse complement strand
CTGAACCACCATCCACCCGAGCATGGAGATCCCATGACCAGACGTATCATCCTGAGCGTTGCCGCGCTGGTCCTCGCGATGCCGCTCACCGCGAGTGCGCAGGCCGGCGCCACTGATCTTCGTACCGAGATCGCCAGGATGGACCAGGCCTGGCAGACGGCGTACAACGCGAAGGACGCGGCCGGACTTGCTGCGCTGTACGCGGACGACGGGCAAGTCATGGCGCCGGCCCACGAGACGGCGTCCGGCCGCGCAGCCATCCAGGCGTACTTTGCGGACGACCTGAAGGCGGGCGCGAAGAACGAGCTGACGACGAAGGAGGTGCTCGACGGCGGCGATTACGCCATCGCGATTGGCAGCTACGTGGCGACCGGGCCCGATGGCAAGCATCTGGATCACGGCTCGTATGCGACGACGTACAAGAAGGTGAACGGCGCCTGGAAGATCTACCGCGATATCTGGAACAGCAGCATGAAGTAGGGAGGGTGGCGGGGCCGCAGACCCCGAACTCGATCGCGGTGCAGCTCTGGTGTTGCCTCTCCGACACGCCCCCTCCGGCACATTGCCGGACGGGGGCTTTCTCGTAGCGTGTTCCTGTCGGAGCTCGGGGCACACGCCGTCACGCCGCAGGTGATGGTCTGGTGACGCCTGCGTCACGACCCGGCGTACCGTGTGGCTTCATTCGGCCATCGCGCCCAGGCGAGGCCTTCCCCTCAAGGAGCGCTCACATGAAGACCACGCCGTATCACACCGTTTCATGGCGACTCGGCTCACTCACCGGATTGTTTGCCGTTACCCTCGTTCTCGCGACCGCCGGATGCGGCGGATCGAGCTCGACGTCTCCATACACCGGACCGACCGGGACATTCAAGGGCACGCTCGTTGGAGAGAGTGGGAGCGGTGTATTGACGCTCTCTTTTCCCGCGTCGTCCGCGAGCCGCTCCGTCAGCCCGTCGCGGTTTGCCCTCGTGCGCGAAGCTGAGGCCGCCAGCGGGCCGGTCACCGTCACAGGAACGCTCGTGCTTACGGGCGGCAGCACCATCCAGCTCACCGGCACGTACAATGCGAGCGCCGAGCCACAACTCGTGCTGGCGGGCGGTGGCTACGGACTCACTGGCGACTACACGTCCACAAACGGCCAGTTCTCCGGAAGCTCCACGTTCCCCGACGGCAAGAGCGGGATGTGGACGGTGTCCGCCGATGCCGCCACGGTGTATGTGTTCTGCGGGACGTACACCAGTACACAGGGGAACGGTGGCGGCACCTGGAACCTCGTACTCGACAAGAACAACAACTTGTCGGGCGTGGCAACCGCGGCGGGGCAGTTGCAGGGGACATTCAGTCCGGGCAGCGGTGCGATCACGGTCACGTACACCGGCGGGACTGCGTCGGGAACACTGAATCCGACGACCGGCGGCGGCAGCGGATCGTACAGTGCGCCCAATATTGGCGAGGGCGACGCGGGGAACTGGACGGCGAATACGGGAGGGTGCTGAGGGGCGGCGGACGCGCACGGCGGGAGATGTCAGATCGGCGGGGTCGGTGTCGAGTGATGCTCAAACGCATCACTCGACACTGACCCCGTTTGATCCCGTAGCCGGAGCGGCGATGAGAGTCTCAGACGTGCCCTATCGTTTCGCCGCCTCGTCTCATAGTGTATAGCCCCACGGTGGTGCCGCCGGGATCGACTGGAGCCCCGCAACAGATACCACCGCCCCGCTGTTTCGCCGCACGGACTTCTTCCGGACCAGTGGCGCCCTCACTCGGGCCACTGCTCTGCTCACAGCTCATGAACCGCGAAAACGAACTCGCAGTCGCCCTGTCACCGCGCGCCCGACGCCACCAGTTCGCTCGTCGGACTCGAGCCCTGCGCCGACTCTCCGGCCTGCTCCTGATCGCGCAACTCGGCGCCGCCGTGTCCTGCGGAACCGACACAACACAGCCCGGGCATCGCACGCCGCCCGCTCCGGAAGGGACGCTGCAGATCGGTCAGACCCTGACCGGGACGGTATCACCGGCTGACACCGCTCGCTTTATCCTCGCAACGCAACCTGCCACGCCATTCGTGGTGGTGCTCGAAGTGGACAGCGGGGCGGCGACGCTCGAACTGCATCGCGACCTCAACAAGCCGCCCATTCAGTCGGTCCGGGCACAGGCTAATGCCCGACACACGCCTGCGTTTACGTCCACGCTGCCGGTGAACGGTGGCGAGGCATATCACGTGGTGATCGAAGGGCTGGCCGTCTACCATCTCGTCGCCTATTCGGGTGGAGACTATCCCGAGCACGTGCCGGTCGTTCTCATGTCAGGCGATACGGTAAGTGGAGAGTCGATTGATGAGTTCACTCCGCACGACAAGGATGAATTCCTGATCGTGGGGAAACCCGGCGACGAATACGACGTCTTTCTGCAGGCGCTCACGCCGGCCGCCAACCAGGTCATTCAGCTCCAGGTCCCCGACGGCGTGGGCAGTGATCTGACTGCTGAAGGTAACGGTCTGGACACGTCGCTCACGGAGCATGGCACGGGGCGCTTCACGCTTCCGGCGAGTGGCATGGTGCACCCCACCGTATCCGGCAAGGCGGACTCGCTTGCCAACACGAGCGTGGGGGCGTATCGGCTGATCGCGTATCAGGTGCACGACGCGCCTGAACACAGTCCGGCCGCACTCAACATGGGCGACAGCATTCTCACTGAGGCGATCGACAACCCGGGTGACGTGGACGAGTACACGCTCACCGTGCCGAATCAGGTCTTCACCAACCTGCTTATCGCGTGCACGAGCAGCGTGTTCGACATGAGGGCGAACATATACGCATCCAATGGGCAGGCGGTCGTGACGAGCTACTATTGTGGCCCGCCATCCGGATTGCAGGGAGCATCTGGGCGCGTCCTGCTGCCCGCGGGCACGTACACGCTCAAGGTCGACGCGGACGTCGAACACGGTAGCGGTTACACCGGGCCGTATCAGTTATACGTGTACGCGCTCAATGACGCGCCGGAACACCACGCGGTGGATGTCTATGTCGGAGATACGATCACGGACGAGTCGCTCTCCCCGATGGGGGACCAGGACCAGTTCCTGCTGCACGGAAGACGTGGCGACGACATCGACATCCACTTCGAGGGGCTGGATCCACGATGGCCGCAGGTGATCCGGTTGCTGTACTCCACTACGCTCGCGTCCGAGCCTGCCGCAGCTATTGCCTATCCGCCGGGGCCGGCCGACCACGCCGGCGAAACAGGACATGTCGTCATTCGCGACAGTGTGCCGCGCGGTTTTCTGGTGCAGCCCGAGAACCAGGGGGGTGTGACCTCGGAGAGCGGACCCTATCGCGTGATCATCGAGCGATTGAGCCGGGTTCCGGAACATCACGCGGCGAACATTGCGCTGGGTGACACCGTGGCAGACGAGGTGTTCGACGGGGCCAACGACGTGGATCAGTTCATCGTCACGGGGGCGCCCAATCAGGAGATAACGGGATTCCTCGCCGCCGATCGGGAAACCATGGGCACATATCTCGGGGTGATTGACACCGCTACCGAGACGACGCTGCGGTTCGCTGACGCCGTCGGCGACACCGTACCACTCGGCAGGCTGAATCTGCCGGCGAGCGGCGTGGCCGCGATCCGTCTGTACAAGGAGCCGTACGGCAACTTCACGACCGGTGGGAGCTACCAGTTTTCGGTGATGGCGGTGAATCGTGCGCCCGAACACGTGAGTGCCGCGATCACGATCGGCGACACGGTGCGGGGCGAGGACATCAATCCCGTGGGCGACGTGGACGAGTACACCTTCTCGGGCACCGCGGGTGACACGTTGCGAGTTCTTTTCGCGCCAGCGCTCGACTCGCACCCGCCGTTGGCCGTGGATGTTCTCGATGCGGCAACCGGACAGGTGCTCGCGACTTTCTTCACCTATGACAGCTCGCAGGAGCTGGGCACCCTGGGACCGCCGCCATTCGCGCTGCCGGCGAGCGGCACGTACATGGTGCGCGTGCGCGGCAATACCGATGTCACCGGAAGTGGAGGGTATCAGTTCTCGGTGCAGCGCGCGCCGTAGCGGGGGCGTGCCGACGCCATCATCTCAGCCATGCACATGAAACCGAGTGGCATACACGAAAAGGCCAAACAGTGCCTGGACTACGCCGACGGTGAGCACCGTCATGTCGACTCGGCCTCTCCAGAGCCACCGGCCTGCCGCCACGATGAGAGCGCCCGATACGAGCAGGATGATGAGGAAGCCCGCCACATGGTCCCGGTAGGCGATATAGCTGCCGCCGATCGCTCGTGCGGCCAGGAGATGTCCAAGCAAGCCAATTCCGAGCAGCACGAAGCCGAGCCACATTCGGGCGCGGCGACTTTGGTCGACGACGTCAACGACGGCTGGGGTTCTCATTCAACCTCCGAGGCAGGATTCCGCAGACCGTATGCGGTCCGCGATGTCAGCTCGCGTGCAGGCACAGCGCCTCCGGAGCCATGATCTGGTCGGACATTGGCGTCGTGGCGCCTGCAATGACGATCTGGTTGAGCTGTTTCTTCTTTCCGAAGATGTAGTAGCTGATCGTGTCAGGAGCGTTTGTGCTTCTCGCTGTCGCGCAGGTGGGTGAGTCGTTGCTTCACGTTCGTCACCTGCGGCTGGAGGTCGGTGTCGGCGTTGTTCCAGAGGTCCACGAACCTGGAATAATACGCCGCCGCTTCGCCCGGGTTGTTCGTCTGCTCGTACAACTCGCCGAGGCGGCGGTACGTGTACGCGAGCAGATCGCCCCGAGTAGTGTAGCCGAACCAGTAGTGCAGCGCCTCGAAGCGCCGGAACGCGGCAATCGCGGAGTCTGGCATCTGGGCGCGGTCGAATGCCATCCCCACATAGAACGCGCCGCACCCGCTGCACTCGGCCACCCACTGCGGGGCATCGGACAGTGTATCCGCTGTCCGGAACTCCCGCAGCGCATCCTGCGGATGACGCTCGGCGAGCGCGATGAGCCCCCTGGCCTGGTGCGCTCCCTGCTCCAGAGGGCGCCGCAGCAGCGAGTCCCGGACTTCCGCATCCATGGACGCCAGCACCGCGCGCGCCTTGTCGGGGCGATTCGCGAGCGCATAGACCGACGCTACGAGGCCATAGGGCCGGGCCGGCACAGGTAGAGTCGCAATCGGGGTTGCCGCCAACGCTGCATCGAGGGTGTGCACCGCCCGTTCCGGCTGTCCACGGAAGGACGCATCCATGAACGCCACCTCGGCCGAATCAATGAGCGGAGGTGAGAACCCATTGGCCTCGCGGTTGGCCGCAATCGACGCGGAGTAATCGCGGCGCCAGGCGTCGAGCTGGCCGTGCAGTTCGTCAATGGACGCCAGGATTCCAAACCCGTTGTACCTGGCGACGAGATCCTGAGACGTCGTCCAGCGCGCCGCAACGGCACGAGCGGAGTCCACCATGCCGCCCGCGTACAGCGCCGTGGCGTGGGCGAAGTCGTCCTGGAAGTTGACGCCGAACCGCGCATTGCCGGCCAGCGCCGCCGAATCGGCCGTGCGCCAATTGCCCTGGTCGATCAAGGCGAGGGCAAGTTGCTGGTAAGTGAGTGGAGAGACGGCGGGGCCGCGCGCGATGATCACACGCGCGAGAGACTCCGCCGCCGCGTACTGGTGCACGGCGCGAAGCTGGTTCGACAGGTTGCCGGCGGCGACGGTCAGGTCGCCGAGGTTGGCGGCCGTCTGATAGGCCTGAATCGACCTGGCGCGGTCGGGGCGCGGACCCATGTCGAAATACGACCCGGTCATCGTGTACTTCTCGCGATCCGTCAGGTGGTCACGGAAGCGATAGGCTCTGGACAGCGCCGAATCGATGAGATCCGGCGACATGCCCGCATTGTAGTACGCCACGGCCAGCTTGCGCCAGCCCATGGCGAACTCGCTGTCCTGCACCAGCGACTGCTTGAGCAGGGCAACGGCCCTGGGGTAGTCGCCAGTGTCGCTCGCGCGCGCTCCCTCGCTGTACAGCTTGAGCGCCTCGAGCGACGCAGTGCTCACGTCGGCAAGTGGTGGCGAATTCTGCACCGAGCGGAGCGACTCGCCGATCTTGCCGCGCAATCGCTTGCTCAGCTCGCCCACGGTCGGGATCAACTCGGCCGGACTGTTCGCGGTGCCCTGGAAGGACGCGAGCTCGTTGCCCGTGGCCGCGGCCACGATGCGCGCGGTCACGAGGAAGCCGGCACCGAGCGGCGTAAGGTCTCCGGTGATGACGGCCTTGGCTCCGGCACGCGGGGCGATCTGGAGCGCGAGCTTGGCGTCAACCCTGGTGTCGGGCGCCATCTGCATGCGCTGCAGCGCATCGCGAATCGCGCTGGCTGGGAGCACGGTCACCGCGTTCGACTCGCTGAGGTCGGTGCGCACCGCCTCGGCGATCGCGCCACCGAGCGCGCTGTCGGCGCCGCCCTTGGCCGCGAAGTCCGCGACGAGCAGCGGCTGGTGCGCGTCGAGCTTGCCGGAGGCGAGCAGCGACCCGAACGGACCAATGCCGAATGCGCGCATCGTCATGAACGCGCCAATGAGCAGCACGAACGCAGCGAGCGCGTACGCACCGCCCATCGCCGTGCGTCGCCAGCTCATGTGCGGGCTCGCCTTCATGGCGATCGTCGCCATGGTGCCGCGCCCGGCCGACGAGCCTCCGGGCGTGAAGGTCGGCGTCATCGTGATCATGCGCCGTGCCGCGTGCTGCACGTAGCCGGTGAACAGAATCACCGGCAGCCCGAAGGCCATCACGATGAGCGCGCCCGGGAACACCCAGTCGGGGAGCCCGATCACGAGCGTCGCCGACTTGGCCAGCAGCGCGACCACGACGCAGGTGACCGCGTAGATGGCCAGTGCCCGGCCGAGCGCGCGCCTGCCGCCGAGCAGAATTGGCGGCATGGCGGCGTGTCCGTGGCCGCTGGTTACCGTGTCGAGCACGCGCAGCACATCGGCCGCGCTCTGCGGGCGATCGTCGGCATCCTTGGCGAGGCAGCGCATCACGACCCCGGCCAGCTCCACCGGTGTGTCCGGCCGCAGATCCAGGATCGGCTGCGGAGTCTCTCCCATCTGCGCCGCGAGCAGCTTTTGCGGTGTCCTGCCCATGAATGGCGGACGACCCGCGAGCAGCTCGTACGCCATGCAGCCAAACGCGTACAGATCGGCGCGGTGGTCGGTGGCCGGATCGGCGGCAGCCTGTTCCGGGGCCATGTACGCCGGGGTCCCGAGCGAGGTGCCCACTTGCGTGAGCGTGGCGTTCGGCGCGTGCATGCGCGATGCGCTGATGGCCTTGGCTATACCAAAATCCGTCACGACCGCCGAGCCGCCAGCGATCAGCACATTCTCGGGCTTGATGTCGCGATGCACGATGCCCCTGGCGTGGGCGTAGGCCAGCGCGCGGGCGACATCGCGGAGAATGCTGATCGCGTCGGTGACCGGCATGGCGCCCTTCTGCTCCAGCAGCGCGCGCAGCGACTCGCCTTCCACGAACGGCATCGTGTAGTAGGGCAGCCCGTTCGTCTCACCGGCGGCGAGCACCGGGACGATGTGCGCGTGCTGGAGCTGCGCGGCCAGCAGGATCTCGCGGTCGAACCGATCCACGTTCACGCCGGCGGTGAGCTCGGGCGGCAGGACCTTCACCACGACCTTGCGGTGGAGCGCGTTCTCCTCGGCCAGGAACACCCGCGACATGCCGCCGCCGCCGAGCTCGCGCTCGAGCGTGTAGGCGGTGCCCAGCGTGTCCTGCAGTTGCTCGCGCAGGTCCATTCGTGAACCGGTCAGGAATGAGGAGATCGGGGCTGCAATCGGGAGCGTAGAGTATGGCGCGCCGCGTCACGCCGCGCCACCTGCGTTGGGGACTGTCAGGCTGCTGACAGGTCGGCGGATGTAGGTTGCTCCCGGTAAACGCGCACCCCGTACGAGACCATGATCCCGAAGCCGGGGGAGCAGCCCGTTTCGTTTGTCACAGAACCCTTGTCCAGGAGCTCCCATGCTTTGCGTCCGCGTCGCCGCCTTCGTCGCCTGCGCGCTGCTGGGCGTCCCCGTTACTGCGGTCGCCGCGCAGCAGACGCACTATCACGTCGTCAAGCGAATCGACCTCGGCCACACCCGAGCGGACTACATCATCGTCGATCCAGTGGGCCGGCGACTGTACGGGTTGGGCGACAAGGTCATTGACGTCGACAACGACAGCGTGATCGGCACCGTCGCTGGAGGCGGAGGCGGCTATGCGATTGCCGCGGACCAGAATCGGGGGCTCGTGCGTGATGGAGTGCTCTTCAATTTGAAGACGCTCGCCGTCACGGGACACGTCGACACCAGGGGCGACGGCATTCGCTACGATCCGGTCACGCATCGCGCGTTCACGTGGGAAGGCAAGAACACATGGGTCGTCGACATGAAGACCGGGAAACTCATCAGCACGACGTCGATCGGCGACGGGCTCGAATCCGGAGTCGCCGACGGGAAGGGGAAGCTGTTTCTCAACGTCGAGGACTCGGGATACGTCCAGCGGGTCGATGCCAGATCCCTCAAGATCGAAGACACGTATCGCATACCCGGATGCGGGCGGGCGCAGGGATTGGCCATGGACGCCTCCAGCCGCCGGCTCTTCATGGCGTGCGATACCGAGATGGTCGTCGTGAACGCGAACAACGGGAGCGTCGTCGCGCGAATCAAGGTGCCAAGCCGGGCCGACGAAAACGCCTTTGACCCGGAGACGAAGCTCGCGTTCAACGCGAACCGGGCCGACAGCACGCTGACGATCGTGCACGAAGACACGCCGGATAGCTTCTCGGTGGTGGACAAGGTTCCCACCGGCGGTGCGGCACGAACCTGCGCGGTGGACGAAAAAACGCACAAGGTTTACGTCTTCTACTACAACGGGACAACGCGCGCGACAGCCCAGCTCGTCCTCGCCGTGCTCGCGCCGTAGCCACCCGGGGTCGATGGGGGTCGATGGGGTCAGAGGCTGATAGGGGTCAGAGGCTTATCAGCCTCTGACCCCTATCAGCCTCTGACCCTTTTTCGCACGACTCGGCGCTCCGCACGCTTGGCCTCCGGCATGTATGTACATATATTAATAATGTACATACAGGAGCTCCCATGCCGACAAAACCGGGGCGATCCAAGCCGGGCGTTCGCCCACGCACGCCCCAGCGGCGGGGCGCCAAGGTCCCCAGGACCTACCGCCTCGACGCCCGTACGATCGCGGCCGCCCAGGAGATCCTTGGGGCAGCCACCGCCACCGAGGCCATCGAGACGGCGCTCGACATGGTCGTCTTCCGCCAGGAGCTCGTTGCAGGGACGCGCGCGATGTTCGGCACCGAACTGCGGACGCCGCGCGGGTGATGCCTCGCCGGGAACGGAAGTACACGTTGGATACGCAGCTCTTCATTCGCGCGTTTCGCGATCCCGATGCGAACGCGGCGTTACAGGCGTTTCATACCGTATTTGCGCCGTTCGAATACCTGAGCGCCGTGGTGGTGCAGGAGCTGCGCGCCGGGGCGACACCGGCACAGGCGGATCGCCTGCAGGCGCACGTCTTCGCACCATTCGAGCGGCGCGCGCGCGTGCTGACGCCGAGCTATGCGGCCTGGAAGGAAGCCGGCGTGGTCCTGGCCCGCCTCGCCGACACGGAGGGGCTTCAACTCCGGGCAGTCGCTCGGGGCTTCGTGAATGACGTGCTGCTGGCCGTCACGTGCCGTGAGGCAGGGGTCACGCTCATCACGGAGAACGCTCGGGACTTCGCCCGAATCGCGGGCGTGCGCCGGTTCGAGTTCGTCGGACCGTGGCCGATGCCGTCATCATAAGAAGATGCGACGATGCCATCGTCGCGTCGCGCTGGAAGGCGCCGGCGCGCGCCCCGAAGCTGTGATCCACCTCGACACGTCATTGCTGCTTGAGCTGCTGCAAGAGGGAGCGGATCAATGGGGTCAGAGTCGATTGAAAATCAATCGACTCTGACCCCATTGATCTTCAACTATACGACTACTGCGGTTCGTCGCCCAGAGCTTCCAGATCCGCGAGGTCTTTCGTTCGTCCTGTCGCGCGTTTGTTTCGAATGAACGACTTGCGGCCCAGAATGGGTACACGCACACCAGCGATCTCCCCATCGACGCGCTCCGTCCACGCAGCATCGAAGTCCACGCCGCTGATGGAGGTCAGGAGGTCGATGCGGTACGGCGGTACGCCGAGTTGCGCGACGACATCTGGTCGCGTGAAATCCCGGGCGTCAATCCCGAGCGCCTCGACGGGTGCTCCGAAACGGCTCAACGCGGTCATCACTCGCGATGCGTTCTCCGGATCAGGGCGGACCCAGACGTCGAGATCTCCGGTGGCGCGCGGAACGCCGTGCACACTCAGTGCATGTGCCCCGACGACGAGAAACGTCGCATCGACGGCGACGAGCTCCCGAAGCAGGTCGCCAAAATCCTCAATCACGCGTCGTCCGGCCCGCCCTGATCGCGCAGCGTGGTGAGCCTCACGGGCATGTTGCTTCGCTCATACTGGGGAAACGCTCGGCCGCTCGCCCTCCAGGCGAGGCGCGACAGCTCGGCGAGCATCTCGAGACGTTCGCCAGCCGTGGTGCCGAGTCGCGAGTTAGACGCTTCCGTGCTTCCGAGCGCCACGACCCGATACGTCATTCCACGCCGTGTCATGCGCGGAATATGCGAGCGTTGCATCCCGGCATCCAGTGGAGAGCTGCCGGGGAGCAGATTGGTGGCCATGGTGACGAGCCGGCTCGTGCCGGGCCTTCAGATCGAGGAGCGCGCACACACCGCTGGCCACTCCGGCCCCCTGATCGATCACGATTGCCGTAGGGTCACCATCCAGGATCTGCCGCCGTTGGTCTGCGGTCCGTGCCGCGAAACCGCCACGACCGCGCTCTCACCGCGCCCTCGTCCGTCGCACATTCCAGCCCGAAAAAGGGTCAGAGGCTAATAGGGGTCAGAGGCTCATCAGCCTCTGACCCCTATTAGCCTCTGACCCTTTTTCGGGCTTTTTCGCACGTTCCAGCCGCTGACGATCACATGTGGCGCCGCGCCGCCGAGGTCGCGCGTGCGCACCGTCGCGGTGAGCGTGCGCGTCTCACCGGGCAGGAGCGAGATGTAGTTGTCCTCCCAGAACACCGGCAGCGCTTCCTGTCCGCCGCGTCCCGTCAGTTGCAGGCGCACGAAGAACGCCACCGTCTTCCCCGCGTTCACGAGCGTGACGCGGGTCTGCGTTCTGCCGGCTTCCGCGGAGAAGCGGGCGGTGGCCGTCACGGTTGCCTGAGGCATGCCCGCGAGGGCCGTGTAGTCCGCGTACTGCGTGACCGGCGTCATGTACCACGTCGAGGTATCCGCGAGCACGTCCGGATGCGTGGACAGCCAGTAGAAGTTC
>Ga0207695_10010398_pt1 | contig 11386 bp, 25 predicted proteins | sample KBSC54metaG_FD_184354 | JGI IMG/M metagenome (GOLD analysis project Ga0207695, IMG submission 184354) | Corn rhizosphere microbial communities from Kellogg Biological Station, Michigan, USA - KBS C5-4 metaG (SPAdes) (version 2) | ecosystem: Host-associated > Plants > Roots > Rhizosphere > Soil... | reverse complement strand
AGCAGCGCGCCCAGAGCCGCATCGAGCAGCGCCCCGGCCGCCCCGTCATCAGCCACCACGACCGCGCCATCGTCGCCGCCCGCAACACCAACGCCGGCCTGATGACCGTCGGCGAGTACCTGCACGGCATCGGATTCCCCGAGGCGGACCTGTACGCGTCGGCTTTCGGCCGGGCGTGCGCCAAGGCCTACCGCGCCAACCACAACGCTGAGCCCCAGCGCGTCTACGCCGCCGTCAACGGGCGGATCCGCCGCAGCCAGTTCGGCTACGCCGACGTCGCGGACCTGCTGGCCGGTGTCCACGTCTACAGCCGCACCGCCGAGTTCTTGGACGCCGAGCAGAACACCGACACCCGCACCCTCGTCAACGCCTGACCCGCAGACCGCACACCACCCTGCTTCGAGGAGAACCCCGTGCCCATCACGACCGCCGCACCGATCACCATCGACCCCGCCACCGGCGTCCGCGAGATCAAGCCCACGCTCCCGGCCACCACCCGCATCTTCACCAACGGCCGCAACGCCAAGGGCCAGTTCGCCCGCTGGAACGCGGTCCGCGTCGCCGTCACGGCGCAGGGCCACTGGTACCGCTCCGGCGACGTCGCCGACAGCCTGCACAACGACACCATTTGCCGCGGCTGCGGCCACCACGGGCACTACGACTACATCCTCGACTACGAGCGGTGCACCCACCCGGCGACCGCCGAGGACGTGGTGGCGGCGCTGTCCGGGCCGGCGCGGCATGTGCAGCCCGGTGACCGGGTGCGGGTGTCCGTGGACGACGGCGGCCTGGAGTACGGCAAGCTGGTGGGTTTCTACCGCGACGTGGACGGCGTGGATTTGGCGGACGTCGATCTCGACTCGGGCGGGGCGTACTCGCAGACCATCGAACACCTGGCCGCAGCCTGACCGCTCACTGCGCACCCCGGATTCGGGGCCGGGGTGCGCAGTGTACGACCAGACCACAATCACCTGATCCCGGGAGAACCGCATGTGCGCTACTGACAACCCGCAGAACGTCCAGGCTGGCGACCGCGTGTCGTTGCTCGTCAGCGAATGCCCCGACCCGGTGACCGGCGGTATCGTCCGCGTTTACCGCGACGCCATCGGCAGTCTCGTCGCAGATGTTGCGATCGGCGACGACGTCCGGCCGCAGAACATCGAGTTCCTAACGCGCGTCGGATCTGGTTTCGAGCCCGCCTACGTTCAGGTCGTCGTCAGCCTCGGCCGCGAATGGCGCGGCGCCAAGGTGAACGGGGACACGCCCCGGCAATTCCGCGACGGCATCTTTGCGGAGCTGCACGCCGCCGCCGAACGCGAAGGCATCTCGGAGGGCAAGGCGCACAGCGACTTCTGGGACGAGGTGGACGGGCGCGAGTGGGCCTGACCGCTCATCGTGGCTTCCGGAAACGGGGCCGGAAGTCGCGATGTACGGCCAGACCTGCGAGCGAGAGGATAGGTACGTGATCGACCCACCCGAGGAAGACCTTGACCACCCAACCTGGATTTGCACCTTCGACCACATCCAGGCGCCCGAGACCTGCACCTGCCCGTCCAGCACCGGGCCTCGCCGCGTTACCCTCAACATCAACGAAGGGCACGTCGACAGCCTTGGCTGCGCCACCTGCGGACTGAGCCTGCCCGCCGTTGGCCCGCTGGACGTGAACGCTTCCGGGTTCACCATGACGCTGACCGAGCAGGGCGACTACGGGGAAGGCAAGTGGTGGAAGCTCAGCGATCCCGGGCCATACGAATATCCGGCAAAGCGCTGACCGCTCAAGCCCCGGTTCCGACCGGGGCTTCGTCGTGTCCGGTACCCGCTACGCTGGTACTGCTCCGCTTCTGCCGCGGGAAACCACGGCACCCGGCACGCCGGCATAGCAGCGGACGATTGTTCCCCGCCGTCGGCTTGCCGACTGGCGGGGCTTTTCGCAACCCTGGAGGATGCCGTGCCCCAGACTCTGCCCGACCCGAACAGCACACCGCGTGCAGTCGTCGCCATAACCGCTGTCGAGAACGTCCGCGCCGTACCGTTGTGGCAGCTGGCCGACACCGCCGAGCGGATGCTGCATCGAATCATTCCGCTGGCGGACGCGGCGAAGCGCCGGTCGCAGCGTTCGACGCGTCGCTGTGACCGCGGCCCCGGCTGAGATGTGGCGTCGTTCGTCGGCGTGCTCGGAAGGCACCAACTGCGTAGAGCTGGCGCCGTGCGGCAACAGGGTGGCGGTGCGGGATTCGAAGCGCCCTGACGGCGCGGTGCTGGTGTTTGACCGGGGCGCGTTCGCTGGGCTGCTGGCTGCGGTGAAGGCCGGACAGCTCGACGACCTGGCGTGACCGCCCAGGATAGGTTGGGCCCGCCGCCGGAAGTCTCGGCCAGAGCAGGCGGCGGGCCCGCCTCACGGAGGCGGAAGGGAACGCCTCTACCTATTAGTGCCCGCGAACGCCCCTGATTGTTTTAACGCTTGGCGACGGAGTGCGGGCCCGGCAGGATCTCCACGCCGACCGGCTCGCCACCGGCGTCGTAGTCGACCATGCACCACGGCGCGGCGTGAACAGTCCGCGCGACCGAGGTCCGCGGCTTCAACGTCACGTACCGGGCGCCGGTCTGCACGTCCTCCGAAACGAACAAACCGTCCGGGTCTGGTTCGGCAACGATGCGGTACACCTCGATGCCGTCGGGGTCGCCGATGAGGATGCGGTTGAGGGTGCGCTGCCGTACCTGCTCGGAGATGCCTTCAGCCTCCATGGCGCGGAGGAACCAGCTGCACGCGTCTCGGAGTGCGTCGAGCACTTCGGGGGCTGCCATAACCGACAGGATAGGACGGTCCCGAGTGTCGGTTACGGAGCGGTTGGGAATGCGGTCGGCCTCGGCTACCGTCGTTTCGCCAGCTCGGCCTCGGTCGCAGCCTCGCATGCGGTCGACGCCGTCTCGGCGCTGGTTGCGTAGGCGTTGACCACCACCGATCCTCGCAGCTCGCAGATCAGCAGCGTCGGGTCTTCGTGTTCGTAGTCCCAGCCGCTGTACGGCTTCTGCTCGTACTTCCGGACCGTGCCGTCCACGTGGATGTTGGCTTGTCGGTGGTGCCACGTCACCCGTTGCGGGACCGCATTCAACACGGAAATCACCACAACGGCGTACCCGCCGCGGCCGTCGGCATTGAGGGCTGCACAGTGGTCGTTTGCAAGGTCTTCGGAGGTGAAGACGACGACGGGCCCGTTCGACTCCCACTCGTCCTCGCAAACCGCCCAGGCGGTGGTCCGTTCGTTGACCATGAGGTCATGTTAGGTGGTGCGGCCCGGCAGGATTTGAACCTGCTACCTGCGATCTCAGAGGGCTTGGCCCCGGCCGGAAGCACCTACCTCACACGCTGCTCTGCCTGTTGAGCTACAGGCCGCGCCTGGCGTCAGAGTAACAACACGACAGCGGCCCCGCAGCAACAGGACCGCTGTCAAGGTGTGCTCCAGGTCTCATCCCAAGCTACCCAAGGTGCGCGCCCCAGATCCCCATCTCGAGCCCGCCACCACGTTCAGTGTTCCGCATGCCGTTCGCGCAGATCCAGTGCTCGGACAAGCTCGGACAGCAGCGCGCTCGCCCCGCCCGGATTCGAACCGGAGTTACCGCGACGGGGGCCACCTCGGGTAAGGCTTCGAGGACGTGCGCACGCCCTCCAGGGGGCACGATCCCCACCGCTGCGGCGTCCTGGGCCGCTGAACGACTGGGACGAGCAGCACCATAGTAGGTGGTGCGCTCCGACGGGATTCAAACCCGCAAGCCGCAGAGATTTCACGGCACCCTTGACCCTTGCGGCAACAGAGGGGCGAGTCATTCCATTTGCACCACGGAGCGCACCGCCAAGCAGTCTATGCGCACCGGATGGGTCGGCCCCGGACGTCATCCGCAGCGCACGCCCGGGGCCTCATCGTGGGGCGGAACGTCAGGGCTGGCTTTCGGTTGCCAGAACCGGCCAGGGCAAGCCGCTGCGGGCGGGGCCTGGTCAATCCCTTTCCTCTACGTGACGTTCCTGTTGGGAATTCTTCGGGTGCCCCGGCCGGGTGACCTGGGACCGGCCGGGGCTGTCGCCTTGGGGCAAGACGACGAGTAACCCACCGTCGAGAGTATGCCGCCTACGCCACGTCCGGCGCGCAAACGAGGAACCGGGACCCGCGCCGCGCGTACCAGTCGTCCGTGAGTTCGGTAATGATCTCGCCGAGTTCCTCGAGAACGCCTTCCAGGTGCGCCCCGTCCGGCAGCTCGGAGGCCGGCTTCAGCGTTACGGCGACCAGCAGCGAGCCTACCGACACCGGTTCGCGCCGCACGGGTCGCTCCTCATGGGGACGGTCGCGAGGTGTCCACCATCGCATTGTGCACCGCCCTGGACGTGATGGTGCGCCCCGCAGGCTGCTGGGGCGCCGGTCCATTGTCTCACTCTGCCGCGTCGTGCCGCACGCTGTAGACGCGCTGTCCGGTGTTGTCGAAACCGCAGTTCGGCGCCGGTTTTTGCCCTACCTTTGAGTCCATGACCAGCCCGTTACCCAGCGACACGCATCCCGGGTACGCGCACGCCGAGGCCGAGTTGAAGACTGCCGCGGACACGGGCACCAAGGCAATCATTGACGCGATCGGTGCGATGGCGATCCTCGGTGAGATGCAGCGACTGCGGGACCGGCTCGACACGGCGGGACGGCTGCTGCGGTGCGTTGCGGACGGCCGGTCGTGCTGGGCTGCGACGGCACATGGGCTCGAAGTGTGCGAAGTACCGGGCGTGGGCGAGTTCCTGGCCGGTCAGCCGGCGCGCAAGCGGTGGTGGAAGCGCTGACATGCCGACGCCCGGCCGCATCGGGCCGGGCGTTCGTCGTAGCCCCGCAGTGGCGGGGAGCAATACGCCATCGTGTGCCTGAGTCACTGCCGACACAAGGATCATCCCCGCGCAGGCGGGGAGCATGGCGGACGCGTCGCCAGCTTAAGGACCATCCCCGCATACGTGGGGAGCACGATCAAGGCGCCGAACGCTCAAGGACCATCCCCGCACAGGCGGGGAGCATGTTCTGACCGTAGCAGTTGCCGAACGCCGCGTCAGCCGTTCGCAAGGTCCGTCCGCGCGCCACGTCCGGGCCGAGCGGACTGCGCAGTTCGAACCTGCTCCGCGTCGTACCTCGCCTCAGGGCGCCCGGTCTCACCGCGCTGGTAGTCAACAGCTTGTACGCCCCATCGGGACATGATGCGCCGCGCCGAGCCAGCCGAGGCGAGGCTCAGGTATTTGGCCACCTGGGCGGCGGACCACAGCTCACGCTCGGGCATCAGACATCGACCGTGGCGGCCGGGTAGGTGGCGGCGAAAGTGTTGCGGATGTCGTCGGCGGCGGCGGCGGTGATGGTGGTCCAGTAGTCCACGTCGAGGTCGCTGGGGTTGTCCAGGAGCAGCTCGGGCTGTACGGCGCGGGTCATCTCGACGACGTTGTCCTCGCCGTCGATATCGATGATCTGCGCCAGGAATGCGGTGATCGACTCGTGGGCCTCGCGGCGGTCCAGACCGTAGGTCTCCTGCATCTCGTCGAGCAGGTCGTAGCTGCTAATCGCGCGGCCGGTCTTGCCGGTGTAGATGTCGGTGCTCATGGCTGTGGTCCCTTCGGTTGGGTCGGCGTGTCCGGCCCGATGACTTAACTATGTCTCACGTGAGACAAAGTGTCAAGCCTCAAGGGCCGGCACGTGCTCAGCCGCCGTACTCCCGCGCCGCCTCCTCGATAACCCGCTCAGCCTCGCTCCTGGAGAACGCCCGGCACCACCACGGGTGTTTGTAGAACGCCAGCGCCGCCGCAGACTCCGCCGCGTCCGCCTTAACCAGCCGCGGATCCCGAACCGGCATGATGATCCCACCGGCGTCCGTCTCCCCGGCTGGCGGCAGTGTGCGCTCGAGCTCAACGCGCCGTTCCCGTGCAGCCTGCCAGGTGATGTACAGCCGGACCGCGTCCTCCGGTGGCGGATCGAGCGGCGGACGGTCATCCCATGGGGCGCGGTCGTTCATAACCCGACCCTAGACGCGCCAACGCCCGGCCGATCACACCGGGCGTGGCACCGCAGGATCACAGATCCTTGGCCGGCGTCCCGGCACGGGCGATGCGGTCTCGCCACAGCCAGCGTAGCGCCGTGCAGTCCCCCTGGCGCTACAGGCTGGCCCGTGCCGCTTTCGACGCCGCCTCGTCCAGCTGGTAGTGCTCGACCTGCGACAGGCCTTTGAACGCGGGATGCCGGTGGATCAGCAGCGCCGCCTCGGTCAACGCCCGCTGCTCATCCCGGAGCCGGACACGCTGGTCCTCGGTGGGCTCGGGCGGCAGGCTGGCGCAGTACGCAGTATGTGCAGCATCCAGGGCGTAGAACTCCGTCTTGGCGCGGATCAGGTCGGGATCAATCTCAGGGTCGGTCACGGTCCGATCCTGCCACGGGCCGTGCTGCACATGGACGGGCTGACCCGGCAACGCGCGGTGCGCTTATCTCGGCAGCGCCGTTCCAGGCGGAACGCCGGTGGCGGGGTCGCAGCGCACCCAGCGCGGCTTAGGCGCCCTGCCGAGCGTGACGGTGATGTCGTCGCCTTCGATGCGCACCCGAAGAGTTCCCGGGGTCATGCGCGGGTCTTCCAGGATGAGGCAGCCGTCGGGCAGTGGCTCTCCGTAGACGCGGGCGGTGGGGATCTGCTCGTTAAGGTAAGGCCGGTCAACGGGGTGGACGGTGAGGCTCTCGGCTACCGGCGGTCGCCAGCGCCAGCAGGTCTTGCACTCGCGCCATTCACGAGCACTCGGTCCGTTGCCGTAGACGTGAGGGTTTCGCGGGCTGCCGTGCGCTTGCGGCATGTCGGAGAAGAACATGCTCAGGCCCCGCCTTCCCGTCGCATTATCACGATCGGTCCGCTGTTCACGGGCGCAGCAATGTAGTCGGAACGTAGGAACGGTTCGGCCTGCTGCTTCTGTTCGTCGGTGAGCCGGAAGGGCTTGACGACGCAGGTCTCGATGAGCAACTCGCGGAGCTCATCCCAGAAATCTGGGCCATACGGCGGCTGCGGGAACGAACTACCACTCATCAGCCAGCCCCGTTCGGTACGTCAACCTGCACTTCGATCGGAAATGAGTCGCCTTCCGCAACGGCGCCGGGCCATCGGGCGCGGACGCCGGGAGCGATCTCGACATATTCCAGTCCGACGGCAACCACCACGCCCTGCTTGGCCGGATCATGCTTCCGGCAGTAGTACTTGCCGTCACGCTCGGGCCCAGCCGTACCCAGCGAGATCAGTAAGGAATTCCGGCGGGATCTGCCGGTCTAGCTTGTCCGCGGTCCAGCTTGGCTCGCCGCAGAAGCCAAGGCCGCCGCTTGCTTCGCAGTGGACGCTGATCCGGTACGTCATGACCGCATCCCCTGCTTCTTCGCGAACATGAGAGCGTAAGTATGGTCACCGCCGCATACGATCGACGCGTGATACCGGCAGGTCATCTGCCCGTTGATCACGGTCAGCACGTTTCTGTCGGCCAGCTCGTCCTCATCGAGGGCATTCCAGTCAACGGCGTCGTACAGGCAAATGGAGCAGATGAACTCGACGTCGGCTACGCCTTCCGTCTTCGCGACGCTGTCCAGTTCCATGAGTCGAGGTTACGCCGGTTACCGCAGGCCGGGTGCACACTTGGTGCGTGGACGTGAACGATGCTCAAGAAACGCCCGACGGGAGCGAGGGCGACGATCCCAGCTACGCCAAGAAGGTCAACGCGCCGCTGTCGCCTGAAGCGATCGAGGCGCTGCGGAAGGCGCTGGAGTCCGGCGAGTACGCCAGGTTCCGGCGGCCGCGGAAGAACTAAGCGGTCGGCCCGTCGCCATCTGCATCCGCCCGCTCGTCTGATGCCTGGATCCACAGCGACTGTTCCACGTAGGAGCGCCTGAACTCCGGGTCCTCCAGGTGCCGGTCCAAGTCGGCCCAGAACGAGCTACCCGGCTGGGCGACATTCTGCGTCAACCACTTCTGACGCCACGCCTCGAACTCTTCCTGCGACAGCACCGCATCCGTCGTGATCCATCCGCTCGGCTTCGGCCCCAGCGCTTCCCGCCCCGCATCGGTGATCGTCGTCATGTCCGCCGGCCCGGTCGGCACCTCGGCCAGCAGCCCTGCCTTGAACAGTTTCATCGCCGTCCGCACCATTTCCTCCCAGCGCAGACGCCACGTCCGCTTGCCGCCACGTCGAGGCCCGCGCGGGCGGGGAGGCAACAGGGACTCCACCACGTCGCCCCAGTCGAGCGGTTCGGTGGCTTCGGCGAACACGCCGAGGATCGCGCGTTCGTCGTCGGACAGGACGGTCACGCTCACCACTCCAGGTCAAAGCGAAGGTCATCCCGGATTTCCGGCGGAGGAAGCTCCCCGGCCTGGAACCGGCCGGCGGCGTCATAGGTCCACGAGCCCCCGCATGGGCAGACGTGCGGAGGGGTGTGGCCTGCTGGCTGACGGCAGCGGCAGTAGGACGCGTGGTCGTCGCAGAAGACGGAATCGGGAACGGCGGACGGAGCGGTCATTAATCACTCCCGTCGAGCATCTCGCCGAGCTCGGCATCGACGGCAAAGCTTTTGAACGCCCCGGCGGTGAACTCGTCACGCCGCGTGGAGTTGCCGCCAAGCCAGTTGGCATCGAGTTCGAGCACGTCGTCAATGACATTGCGGTCGCCACCAACAATGACGGTGACCACGAGGCGCCGGTGCAGCAGGCCACGGAGCAGGTCGGGCCAGCCGATGGTCACGCGCTGGGTGACGAAAGGGTCCTGGATCGGCTTCTCAAACAAGATGGTGCGGTCGCCAACGCGGGTGGTGACGGTGTATGGCAACCCGCTTTCGCGGCTGTCATAGGTCGGCTGGATCGAAACGCGCTTACTCACCCTGGACCTCCGCTACTGTCCCAAGCGCCTGAATCGCCGCCGCAATCAGCGTCTCGGCCGCGTCGTCGTTGCAGCGCACGATGTAGCCGTCCTCGTCGAGTTCGCCTTCGATGGCGCCGGCCTGGATCAGTGCCACGATCAGATCACCGTCCCAGCCGGAGTTGCCGAACGGCCGCTTACCATCAAAGCCTTCCTTCTCGTCCCACAGCGTTGCGAGCAGCTTGATCAGGTAGTCCCGGATCGTTGCGGCGTCGGCGTCGTTCTCCTGCATCGGCAGCGCCAGGATCTGCTGCGGGGCCAGGAAAGAGGCTTCGGCTGTGCTCACAACGCCCTCCACGGCTTGATTGTTGTTGCGGGATCAATACCGCGAGCCACGAGCCGCTCATCCCAGATTGCTTCGAGCTGCGGCTGCATCTCAACTGGGATCCGGCTAGCCGCCGGCAGGCCGGCAAGCAGTACATCCGCCTTGCTGACGTCGCTACCCCAGGCGCGGAACTTGCCGCACTGGGCGCACTGCCCATAGCCCTGTGACAATAAAGTCGGGTCGTTGCACAGGCACTTGCGGCTGGCGCGCCATACTGTGTCGCAGTCGTGGTGACGCAAGTCCGGCTCGCCCTGCCACCAATGGCTCCGGGGCCCGTCCCACGACGAGCCGAAGTTGATCGGGTCATCCTTACGGCTTCGGCCGCCGCACCACGCACACCGCGTCAGGGCCCAGCGGCGCAGGTGCTGCAGGGGATGGATTTGAAGTCGGTAGTGGTGTACGTGCCACCGCCAGTGGCCACCCCACTTGCAGATGGTGCCGGAGTCATGGCCGCCTGGTTCGCGATGCCACACGGTGATCATTAGCGGCCAGTGGCGCCGTTCGGACGGCGCGGTACTACAACGCGGCCACGGACGCCGAATTTCGAACGCAACCACTAGCGGGTCATGCATGGGCTCCTCCTCATTCAAGGATGCCCCAATTTCACTTGCCAGTTTGCCGTTTCGGCAAGTCGTACACCGCCACCGGAACGCCGCGCTCCACCAGGTGCTCCACGATCAGCGGCTCAACCCGGTCCCAGGTGACGCCGGCCAGGCCACAACCAATCCGCGGCATGTGCACCGACGCCTTCCGTTCGATCGCGCGCGACCCCACCACTTGCAGGCACCTCTGCAGCGCCTCGTACCGAATCGATGGTGGCCCGCACCGCTGCTGACGTACCCCGTGCTGGCCGATCATGTTCGCCACCTCGATGCCGTCGCCGACCGACACGAACTGCACCACCCCAAGCCGAAACGAAGACGCCTCGCCCGGATAGCTCGCGCCCTGGTAGAACCGCTGGTACTCGCGGCGCGCCTCGGGCCATCGTGCGGACACAGCCATGACGAAGCCCCGGCCCCACCAACCGCGGTCGTTGACGACGTGCGCGATGATCCGTGGGCCTTCGCCGGCCGGGTTGGTGGCGTCGCCGACGGCGTAGGTGATCTCAGGCATTGCCACTACCAGACAGCCACGCATCCGGTGAACAACCCGGAACCACGCCCCGGATCCCTCCGCGCGGATCCGTTACATCACCAAAACGACGCGGAATCAGGTGGATGTGAACATGGTCGACGGTGCGTCCTGCTGCGCGGCCCTCGTTTACACCGATCGTGTACCCGTCGGGGTTGCATTCGGAATCAATCCGGCACCTTGCCGAAAGGATCAACGCGTAGGCGTCGCCGATCTCCCGGGGCGTCAGTGCGAAGAACGATTCGACATGGCGCTTGGGAACAATCTCTACGTGTCCTTCGGCTGCCGGGAAGTTGTCGCGACGCGCATAGCAGGTCTCGTTCTCGGCGAAGACCGTGTTCAGGTCCGGGCGGTCCTGTTTGCAAAACAGACACTCAATCATCGCTCCTCCAGCTCATCCCCTGCGCTCCTCCAGCAGTGAATCCAGCCGTTCCGTCTCGCTCAACGCCTCATCGAGTTCCCGGTAGGCGTCGGCGAGCTTCTCCAGCAGGATCCGCCGGTCGGCCTGATCGATGTTCAGCACCCGATGGTCAGGCCCCAATGCGGTGTCGCGGGCCAGCATTTCAGCAAGCAGGGAGTCGCTAACTGCCCAGCTCGGGAAGGTCGCGGGAAACGCGCTCACCGCGGACCCCTCGCGATTTCGGCTGCCGCGGTCCACGTCCGCGCCTCAACGCACTCGGGCCCGTTCACATCGGCAACGGCAGCCCGGTAGGCGCGCTGCTCCAACTCGCCAGCAACCGCGCCACGCACCATCTGCTCGTGCAGCGGCAGCACCGCGTTCACGATGGCCCGGATCCGCCGCTCGGCTTCTTCCAGGCTCATGCCGGCGGGCAGTCCCGGGAAGCCGGCGTCCATGCAGAGCTGTAACCAGCCGTCGGGCAGCGGCGTGTCCACCAGGCGGCGGTGCTCGGCCGCGCGGCGGTCGAAGAACTCTTGAACGGTCTCGGTCGTGTCGGTCACGGCTGCCTCTCCTTAGTTCGTGGGCCACAGGC
>Ga0207695_10010392_pt1 | contig 11391 bp, 7 predicted proteins | sample KBSC54metaG_FD_184354 | JGI IMG/M metagenome (GOLD analysis project Ga0207695, IMG submission 184354) | Corn rhizosphere microbial communities from Kellogg Biological Station, Michigan, USA - KBS C5-4 metaG (SPAdes) (version 2) | ecosystem: Host-associated > Plants > Roots > Rhizosphere > Soil... | reverse complement strand
GACGCGAGCGTATTCGCCGCGCGCTGAGCCTGTTTGTGGTCTCGATCGTCATCTCGTGCGTTGCGAGCGACGCACGCCCCGGATCCGCGCCGCCACCGGCGAGCAGCGACACCGATTCTGTGATGAGGAAGCCGGTGGCGGTACCGCCCCAAGTTGCCGCTGGCTCCGACACCATGACGCCGTACCTCATCCCCGGACGCAGCACGCATGACTCAGCGGCGTTCGCGTCGGCGGTCGCATTCGGACGACGGCAATTGGCGAAGTGGCCCGAGCCACCAACGCCGCTTCCCGGCTCGATTTTGCCGGCGAAGCGTATCGTCGCGTTCTATGGCAATCCACTCTCGAAGCGCATGGGCGTGCTCGGCGAATATCCGCCGGAGGTGATGCTCGCGAAGCTCGACACAATGGTGCGCCAGTGGAACGAAGCCGATCCGACGACGCCGGTGCAGCCCGCGTTGCATCTCATTGCTGTCGTCGCCCAGGGCGCGCCCGGCAAAGACGGTATGTGGCGCTCGCGCATGGATTCGGCGATGATCGAAAAGGTCTACGGATGGGCGAAGCAGCGGAACGCGCTGCTCTTCCTCGACGTGCAGGTGGGAAAGAGCACGATGCAGCGAGAGCTGCCGCACCTCATGCCCTTCCTCGCGCGGCCCGACGTGCACCTCGGAATGGACGCCGAGTTCTCGATGCACTATGCGGCCGAAGGCAGCGCGCCGAGCAAACGGATCGGTCAGTTCGATGCGGCGGATGTGAACTGGGTGTCGGAGCAGCTACGCCAACTCGTGGATGAAAAGAAGCTTCCGCCCAAAGTGCTCGTCGTGCATCGGTGGACCAAGTCCATGATCTCGCACGCGAGTCGGATCACGATCGATCCACGTGTCCAGATCGTGATGCACATGGACGGATGGGGGCCGCCGTGGATGAAGTTCGAATCATACCGCGACTACATCGATCTCGAGCCCGTGGAGTTCACGGGGTTCAAGATCTTCTTTCACAACGACACGAAGAGGAAGGATGCGTTGCTGACGCCGGGTGAGATCTTGTGGCTGCGGCCGCGGCCAATCTACATCCAGTATCAATAGCGTACGGCATGTCGCGATTGGAATGAGGCCAAGGGCGCTGAGCTCGATGGGACCACGAGCTCAACGAATCGCGAGAAACAGGATCTCGATTCCGGGCGTCACGCGCACGAGTTGTCGCACGAGGCGGCGCGAGTCTTTAGAGATCCAGAATGTCACCGCCCGCCCGCCGACATCCGCCTCGACCCGCCACGTCGCGCCGAGCCCAGGCAGCGTCTCGCTGGCAGCGACCCTGGCGGAAAGAGTCTTCGCGCCTTGCCGCCCGGAAAATGCCGGGACGGTGAGCGTGTAGCCTTGGGTCAGCGGCGCCGCCCGCACGACGAGATCGAAGCTCGCACTGCTGTACACGCCACCCGCCGCGGCCGTGTCGACCTGGCGCGTCGCGGTGCCGCCTTGCTCGACGACGCCGACGACACGCCCGTCCCGCCACTCTGTGTGCTCCACGCCGCCGCCATCGGACCGAGAGTCGACCAGTCGGAGCCTCAGGTCGGCATACGCATCGACGAGGGTGTCGACGCCATTCCCCAACACCGCGTCCGTCCTTCTATAGATGCGTCGCAAGCGAAGCTCGCCACTCACGCGCACCGTGTCGAGCGCGTCGACGATCGTGCCCGTGCGCTGGCGATCGCCTTGGCGAACGACGTAAATCTCGAGCGAATCGGTCGTGACCTGAAGTCGCCGAGGGTCTAGTCCGGCGACGGGCTTCGACTGAGCGTGGACTGTACCGATGAGGAGGACGGTGGCAGAGAGCGCGCGGATCAGCATGTGCGAACGGATTGGTCGAGAGAACGATTGGACGTCTTCAAGGTGCCGGACGGACGTCTTCCTGCGCAATCGCGAGCCGTCAATTCGCAGTCACCTGCCGATACCATCGCCCGGCCGCATAGTAGAATGCGTCAGCAGCCTTGCCCTCGAAGATGTCCTCGATCGCGTCGTGGTCGATCGGTTGAGGAATCGGATGTCCGTCAACATCGTCGCGCCAGACAGGGATTTTGGGAACCGCCAGGGTTCTGATGAGCCGCGAGTAGCCCCATCGCTTGCCGCCGATTCCCTGCACCGACGCGCCGTCCCATGCGCGACCCAACGAGTCGGCGAGACGAACCCCCCGGTCGATTCTGTAAATGAGGATTAGCGATGTGTCGTTGACGGAGCACAACACAGCCCACTCGCTCACGCGTGCGGCCGTAAAGGACCCGTGAATGACATTTTTCAGTATGCGGGCATCGTAGGGTTGCGGAACCAGACATGATCGGCGCTCGAGGTCACGACGCACGGCGAGCGGGAGCGTCGTGAACGCAGCGGGGCGGAGACGTCGAATCACATCGAGCGACGCGTTTGGCTGCGCCTGCACCGCACCCGTACTCAAGACGAGCGCGGCGGCAACAATCTCGGCTCTCAACCCGCGCCGCTCACTCCAGCGAATCGCGATCGGCCGACGCCGCCATGCCCCTATGCACATCTAATGGAGCACGTGTAAGTTTCCCCTAGACCCGCATAGTAAACCATTTCTCCGCTCCCGTTGTCTACCCACATATGTTCGCCAAAGAGTCCGGACTCCTGCAAGGCACCGTCGAGCTCCTCATCCTCAAGGCACTCTCCTGGGGACCGATCCATGGCTACGGCATCGCCAGCTGGATCGAGTCCGCCACGGACGACGTCTTGAGCGTCGAGGAAGGCTCGCTCTACCCCGCCCTCTACCGCATGGCCCGCAAGGGATGGATCAAGGCGCAGTGGGGCGTGACCGAAAACAACCGCCGCGCAAAATACTACCACCTCACCGCCGAAGGACGGCGCCAGTTCCGCGACCAAACCAGCGGATGGCAACGCTTCGCCGGCGCCGTCACGCAAGCCATCACCACCCGAGCCATCCCCAGCTGGGCGAAGTAACGAGGCATCCATGACCAGACGCGACTTCCGTATCGTGCCCCCGAAGCCACAGGCCGAGATCGACGACGAGCTTCGCTTTCACCTCGAGGAGCGAGTGCAAGCCTACATCGCGAGCGGCATGAGTCCCGACGACGCTCGGAAGAAAGCGCTCGAGCGGCTCGGCGACGTTGCGAGCGTGCGCGACGAATGCGCGGCGCTGCTCACCGAAGATCGGAGAGCGGAGGCGCGCCGCGACTGGTTCGGCGACCTCGCGCAAGACCTCCACTTCGCTCTGCGCTCCGCGGTCCGCGCACCAGCATTCACGCTCGCGGCGATCGTCACACTCGCGTTGGGGATTGGCGCAAACGCCGCGGTCTTCGGTGTCGTAAAGTCCGTATTGCTCGACCGGCTGCCGTACGCCGACGCCGGCCGCCTCATGCGCATCTACTGCCCGTACCGCACCGGATTCACGGAACGCGGCGCGCTCAGCGCCGGCACGGTGAGCGACATTCGCGAGCGACAGCACTCGTTCGCGAGCCTCGGTGCATTCCTCCCGCAACGCGACGCGATTTACGCAAGCAGCGACGTGCCTCAGGTGATGAAGTCGATGTTCATCGAGCCGGAGCTGCTTCGCACACTCGGCGTCACACCCGCTCGGGGTCGAACGTTCGCCGACGACGATGGCAATCGCGACACGACGACCGTCGTGCTGATTTCATATGGTGCCTGGCAGCGCGTCTTCGGCGACGACGCCAATGTGGTCGGCAAAGTCATTCGCCTCAACAGCATTCCGCGTACGATCATTGGCGTCTTGCCGCGCGACTTCTTGCCGCCCGAAGGGACACCCGACTTCTATCTCCCGCTCAGCATCAAACCGATGATGCGGGACCCGATCAGCGTGCGCGGCTCGCACAACCTGGGCTTCGTCGGACGGCTGAAGCCCGGCGCCACCGTGGAGGGCGCGCGCCACGAGCTCGCACGCATCGGCGCGGAGCTCGAGCGGCTGTACGCCAAAGACAACCTCGGCATTGGACTCGATGGCATGTCGCTTCGCGATGCAATGGTCGGCGACACGCGGACGCCGCTGCTCGTTCTCCTCGCGAGCGCGGGACTCGTGCTGCTCATCACCTGCGCGAATCTCGCCGGCGCGCTCGTCTCGCGCACGATCTCGAGGCGCAAGGAATTCGCCATCCGCGTCGCACTCGGCGCCGGACGCGGACGCCTCGTGCGACAACTGCTCACCGAAAGCGTTTTGCTCGCGCTCGCCGGCTGCATCGCCGGACTCGCGCTCGCGATGATCGGACTGGGCTTGCTGCGCGGGCTCGCGCTCTCATCGCTGCCCGCCTACGCGAACCTCTCGCTCGATCGTGGCGCGGTCTTCGTCACCGCGACACTCGCGCTCATTACAGGACTTGCATTCGGCGCCGGCCCAGCGCTGTCCGTCGGACGCGCCGACCCGCAAGATACGCTTCGCGAGCAGACGCACGGCGCGAGCGAGAGCCGCCGCACACGGCGCGCCCGCGGCGTGCTCGTGGCGGGACAGATCGCGCTCTGTGTGAGTCTACTCGCGGGCGCTGGTCTCCTCGTGCGCAGTCTCATCGCGATGACGACGGCGCCGCTCGGCTTCAATCCCGGCAAGCTGCTCACGTTCACCGTGCAGCTTCCGAACGCGAAGTATGGCACGGTGGCCGCGCGAGTGCAGGCGTACGACGAGCTCGCGCGACGCATTCGTGGGCTGCCTGGCGTCGCCGGGGCGGCGAACGTGTCGCAACTGCCAACAACCATCAGTAACAACAACGGTCTTTTCATTCGCGACAAACCCTGGGCGCCGAACGAGCCGGTGCCGTTCATCCTCACGTCGCGCGTCTCCGACAACCTGTTCGCGACGCTCGGGATTCCGCTCGACCAAGGACGCACATTCACCACCGCCGACCGTGACTCGGCGCCGCCGACGATCATCATCAATGAAGCAATGGCGCACCGCTACTGGCCCAACGGCAACGCGGTCGGCGCGCAGATTCACATTGGTCCGCCGGATCCCACCGAGCCGTGGATCACCGTCGTGGGTGTCGTCGGCAACGTGCGCAACGATCCAACGCATCTGACTCCAGAGCCGACGATGTATCTGTCGCTTCGCCAATCACCGTCGGCCGACGCGTTCGTCGTGCGTGCAGCGGGGAGCATCGACCCTTTGTCATTGTTGACCAGCGTGCGTCGCGCGATCTCGTCGTTCGACCCGACCATTCCGGTCTACAAGGTCGCGACGATGGAGTCGGTGCTCGGCGATGCATTCGCGCCGCGACGCCTGCCCGTCGTGCTCATGACCGCGTTCGGTGCACTCGCGCTTCTGCTCGCGTCGGTCGGCGTCTACGCGATGTTCGCGAACATGGCGGCCGCGCGCGAACGCGAGTTCGGCGTGCGTGTCGCGCTGGGCTCGAGCCGAGGCGCGATCGTGCGACTCGTGCTGCGGCAGGGCGGCGGGTGGATGGTGCTCGGGTTGGCCGTCGGTGCATTCGGCGTGATGATGGCGGCGCGGCTCGTGCGCACGCAGCTCTTTGGCGTCGCGCCGTTCGATCCGCTGGCGATCGGCGGCGCGGTGCTCGCGCTGATCGCTTGCGCAGGAGTCGCGTTGCTCGTGCCGGTGCAGCGGGCTAGCCGGGTTGATCCGATCACGGTGCTCCGGTGAGGGAATCCTCGCTTGTCACAATCGCTGGGCTCCGAATCGAGCGTCGAAGAGTCATCGGCGCGACAGATGCGCATGGTCAAAGGCCTTCGCACGCTGTGGGCGCGTTGCCCACCATGTGAGTTTGCGCGTGAGAGGTCCGAGGCGCGGATGATCGAGCAGCGGCTCGAGATCACGACGTACGCGTGCGCCAGCGGCTCGCTCGGATCGAGAGCGAGTCCGCGCTCGAGGTCCCGAGCGGCTTCGTGCCAGTCTTCGCACAGATACAGCTTGAGCTGTCCCCGCAACACGTGCACGATCGCGAGATTTGAGAATCGAACGCCGAAGGAGAGAGTCCGCACCGGCATACTCACTGGTGCGCATCAAGAGCATTCCGAGGAGGCGTTCCGCGGCCGCGACGCCAGGTTCCCGGTCGCCGGCCGATTTTGCGGATCCGGATGGCGACGCGCACCAGCGTGCCTGCCTCTACTGCTCCACGCGAATCGGCACTCTCGAGAGAAGTCGGTGGAGCGCGGCTGCGTTGATGCCGCCCGTGCGGACCTCCAGGCGAAGTGTTCCCGCGCGAGTTGGCGTGTACTCGAAGTCGTACGTCTCACCAAGGCTGAATGCCTGTCGGGCGAGACGCGGCGTCTGCTCGGACGCAGGAAGGTCGAAGCCATCCTTGGCGACTGGACGCCAGCGAACCGCCATCGTGTCCGCGACGAACGTTGCTTGACTATCGGGGCGCGGCGTAAGCCACATCGCCACCGCCGGATTCGCGGTGGACAGGTTGATCAAGCGAAACCGAGCGGGTTCGCCGACATGGAGTACCAATGTGTCGGGGTTGGCTTGGCCGTTGATCTCGAGCGGATGTACCGGATCACCAACGCCGCGCCCCTTGAAGAAGAACACATGATCGTCGCGCGACGCGACCGCGCCCGGTTCGCGCACAATGATCGGTCCCTCCATCCCCGCGAATTCCTGGCGCACCTCATCCATGTGCGCGTGATACATGAATGTGCCCGCGCGCCGCGGCGTGAAGCGCGCGACGAATGAGTCGCCTGGCGCGATCGCGGGCGCGAGGCGCTTGCCGGCACCGCTGAAGCCCGGCACACCGTCGACGTAACTGTCCTCGACCTCGATGCCGTGCCAATGGACGCTCGTTGGCTCGGCGAGTTGGTTCACGACGGTGATGGATACGGGCTCGCCGCGCACGAGGTCGAGCTCAGGGCTAAAGTCCGTCCCGGTGTCGGTGCGTTTGCCGCGCTCCTCGAGAATGAAGTGCATGGAGGACGTGGTATCTCCGGCGCCGTCCATGTTCGTCGGTCGACTGGCAACGGCGACGAGGCGAATGTGCCGGACCGGTGCCGGCGCGCCGGCCAACCGCACGCCCCCGCGCTCGGCGACCTTGATGCCAAGGATGAGACCCACCATGTCGCGCATATGTGGGTCATCGGGCGCGGCGGATATCGAATCGGGCTGAAGATGGAGCGCGAAATGGCAGTGGAAGAGCCAGTTGCCCGGGCGGTCGGGCGACCAGGACATCGACATCCCGGAGAACGGCGACATCAACTGCGTCACGACCATCTGCCCCGGTGCGGGCCGTCCCTGATACTCGGCGGCGGGTCCGTTGAACGCATCGACCCGGTAATAGAAACCGTGGAGGTGCATCGGGTGCACGTCACTCGTCGCGTTCAGCACTCTCCAGTGCATGGAATCGCCGACCGTGGCGTGAATGGGATCAGTGTTCGGCCATGAGCGTCCGTTTATTGTGAAAATGAAACGGCCAACCGGGCAAGCGAGTGGATTGCCTCTCGTGGTGTCGGCACACGAGATGAGCGAGGCGTCCGGCGTCTGCATGATCACGAGGGCGCGGTCTCGTGGAACGACCGGTGCGCCCGTCGTGTCGATGACCAACGCGCCCGCAAGCAGGCCCGCGACTCCGAGCGCCTTGTTCGCACGGCCTGGGGTCGTGGCCCGGTAGACATAGTTCCCCGCGGTTGTCACGCGCTCATTGACCTCGCCGACCATGCCCGGTGCGACGACGATCGAGTCCAGGGCGCCGGTTCGGTCCGGTTCACCGTGGACAGCTGAAGGTACGAAGAACGTGATCGGCGTTTGGAGCGAGTTGCGGACCGAGAGCCGGATGTCGGTGCCGAGAGGAACGCGGATGAGCGGGCCCGGAATGAGCGGAGCTTTGCCTGGTTCGGAGAACGCCGCGATGGCCATCGGCGGACGTTTGGGGCCGTTGAGCCACCAGGTGCTCTCTTTGGCTTCGAGCGTGATGGTTAGAACGCCATCGTGCAGGACGCCGGCGCGCGCGACGTTCGGGTTCGGGTCGACAGTCGGCAGCGCGCGGTGCGGCGCGGGCGCTGTCGCGAAGAGGACTCCGCCGAAGAGCGCGAGCGCGGGAAGGAATTTGCGAGCCGGCATTGGCATCGCTCCGGATGGGGGCCAACCCGCTGAGCACAAACTCTGATACGGGCGCGCGACCAAGCTAGCAGTGGCGACGCGGGGCGACAAGTCACATGCGACCCGGCGGCGCGGAACCAGAGAGCGCGATGATGAGAACGTTCATCGATCGTTTTCGCGAGAGCGAGCGGCGCTGGTGTCTCGTCTCGGCTGCACCAAGTCCTGCAGCCACTCCATCGGCGACAATCGCCGGAGGCGGAGCGGCGGATGGATCGACGCATCTCCGATAATGGTGAACGCCGCCCAATCCGCGATGCTCGCCCCGTCGCGGATCGCCGCCATCTTCGTCGCACGCAGTGCGTCGCCGGCGCTCGCGCCGGCGGCCATGCTCGCGTAGAACCGATCGACAAACGGAAGAACGCTCTTGTCACCGATCGACCACTGCGTCACCACCACGGCGCGCGCGCCGGCCTCGAGAAACGGCTCGCTCAATCCGCGCAGGCCCTCGCCGCCCAAGATCTGACCGCCGAGCGATTGGCACGCCGAGAGAACGACGAGCGCGCCATTCAAGTGTAGCGAGGCGATCTCCGAGGTTGTCAGAAGACCATCGTCGGACGCGCCGGGAGTGAGCGCGAGCGCGGTGCGCGATTGGCCCCGCGCGTCCACGAGGGCGTGCGTGGCGAAATGGAGCACGCCAGCAGATTGGAGATTCGCCGAGCGCACCGCGGTTTCGGTGGCCATCTCGCCGATGAGCACCGTACTCGAGCGCCCGTACGCGGCCACGCGCCTCGCCTCGTCGGCCGATCGCGGCAACCTTGCAAGCGACATATCCGGCGCAAACGCCGGGTCGCCAATCGCAATGAGTCGTGTGGCCGAACCCGTCGCCGGCAGCGCGCGGAGAGCCTGTGCCACCGTTGCCGAGGGCACAAGCGAGATCGCGAATCGGTCCACGGCAAAGCGATCGCCGGCCAACCGCAGAGCGTCGAACGGCACCCGGAACAGATCGCCGTCGGGAGAGATCTCGAGTCGCGTCACCCGCGCCGGCACGGCTCGCGCGATCGGATCGAGGAGCATCGCGCCGAGCTGCCGGCCGACGGCAATTGGTTCCACGCCGCCCGCCGCCACGCGCAGGTAGCGATCGATGAGCGGCGTCAGGGCCGCGCGCCCGGGAAGAGAGATCGCGAATGCCGAATCTCTCATCACGATCATCGCCGTGGTTGGCGCTTCATTCAGCCCGAGCGTCAGTACGATGAGCGCCTTGTCGGGAGCAAGGGCCGCCCTCGCATCGGCGAGGCTGACTGTCGACGCCGTGGCCGAGAGCCGGCGAAACCCCGCCAACGCCGCCGCCGAATCAGACATTCGGCCGATCGTCCTCAGCGCCACATCGGCGATCTCGCGCGCACGCACGCTCTCGATGAATCGAAACGCCGACGCGAGGCGGCCCGAGCTCGCCAGCCCCGCCACCAACTCGGAATAGGCATCGCTCAACTCGACGCCCCAATCGCCGTTGAGCTGCGCGAGGCCGGCGCGAAGGTCGCGGTTCGTCTCGCCGGTCCGTCGTCTGGCGATCTCCGCCGACACGAATGCCACCGCGCTATCAGCCGTCGCAACGCGGTGCAAGCGAAGCGCGAGCTGCGCCTCGAGGACGGCCGCAGGCAACGTCCAGAGATCCGCTCCGTCACCGCGGCGCCACGCACTGACGGAGCGACTGGCCCGCAGCAACGAATCCGCGGCAGCGGGGTCGCCTCGCAGCAGAGCAAGCCGGGCACGATGAATCGGGAGCTCGTCGCTCCAGCCGCGCACGCCCGATGTCGCGGCCAACCGAGTCGCGTCATCGAGCGCGCGCTCCGCGCTGTCCAGCCGACCTATGCGCATGTTCGCGACGGCGAGCAGGCGCAGCGGTTCGACCGAATTGAACATGATGCCGGCGTTCCTGAACGCTACGACCGCGGCCGCAAATTGCGTGGATGCGTCGTCCAAGTGGCCCTCGGACTGGAGCAGCAAGCCCTCGAGCTTCTTGTCGTTCGCCACGCCCCACGAGTCGCCCTGCCGAGCGTGAAGCACCACCGCACGAGCCGCCTCGGCGTGTGCGCGCTCCACGTCGCCGAGCGGCAGGTAGACATAGGCGGCGAGGTCGAATCGAGCCCACGCTTCGACGCGCGTGTAATGTGTGGCCTCGGCAGCTCGCAGCGCACGCTGGAGATTCGCCTCGCCCTCGGCGAAATAGCCGCGTTCCGCGAGCAGATAGCCGAGCCATTGACTGGCCTGAGCGACGCCGACCAGGTCGTGCGCCCGCTGGAACAGCGCGAGCGCTTCCTTCGCATAGTGCTCCGCATGGTCGAGTGAGGCGGCGCGTTCCTCGACCTGTGCGACGAACATGTCGCAGTTCGCCCAAACGCCGATGGCACCGAGCTCCGCGGCGGATTGGCGTCCCTGAATCGCACGCGACCGTCCCGTCGAGTCGCCGGTACGGTCGGCGAACGCACCCTCGGTGCAGTCGAGCTGCGCCGCGACGTCGAAGGTTAGACGCCCGAGCCAAGCGCGGGCAGAGCGCACCAGTTGGAGCGCGGTCCGCGGTCCGTCCTTCCTCGCGCGGAGCTGCGCGAGTCCGATCAGCGACTGGACGACGATCTCGGAGTCACCGACAGCCTGGGCCGCGCTGCGGGCACGGTCGAACAGAGAGATCGCGCTATCCTGATCGCTCCCGAGCGCACGTGAGAGCGCCATGCCAAGATCCGCCGCCGCGACGTAGGCTGAGTCGATCGGCTGCGTGTCCGACGCGCGCCGATAGAGCGAATCGGCCAACGTGTAGCGATACCGCAGGCGAGCCAGCGTCGCGAGCGCGAGGAGAGCGCGACGGTCGTTCGGATGTGCGGCCACAGCGAGCCGCCACCGTCGCTCGAACCGTGCGTCCGTTCCTGATTCCACCGCGCGCTGCGCGTCGCGGGCAACCCGCCATGCGTAGGCGCGCGGCGACGGGGCGTCGGGGGCCAGAGTCAAAGCGATGATCAGCGGAAGAAGCACGGTTCTCGAATGCGCTCGAAGGCTGGCGGCGAGGACAAGACCCCGGCCTCTGAGTTGTACCAGCGCCGGACTGCCGTCAAGAGGCGACGGGTCGACGGGATGGTCCGGCGCCGGGATGAATCGAGGTGCGCACCCGGGAGGCGGAGATGTCTCCGAGATTGGATCTCCACTGCCTCGGAACCGTGCACTGGTACGTCGGGCAGGTCGTTCGACATCGGATCGTCCAGAGACAGCTACCGACGCTCTATGAGCCGCAAGCTCCGAGGTCGTAACTCACTCGATGAGCATCGTCTCGTTGTGGTTCAAAGCGAGCCTAAAGAACGGCGTGATACGCGTCTCCAATTCCTG
>Ga0207695_10010390_pt1 | contig 11391 bp, 9 predicted proteins | sample KBSC54metaG_FD_184354 | JGI IMG/M metagenome (GOLD analysis project Ga0207695, IMG submission 184354) | Corn rhizosphere microbial communities from Kellogg Biological Station, Michigan, USA - KBS C5-4 metaG (SPAdes) (version 2) | ecosystem: Host-associated > Plants > Roots > Rhizosphere > Soil... | reverse complement strand
AAGGCACGGTCGTGCTGCGCATCGAGATCGACCAGCAAGGCAAGCCGTGCAATGCGAAGGTGCTGCAGAGTCTGGGGCTGGGACTCGACGAGCGGGCCGTGGACACCGTCATGAAATGGAGATTCAAAGCGGCGATGCAAGACGGCAAGCCCGTGGTCTCGGTGGCGACCATCGAGGTTTCGTTCCGGTTGCTGTGAGCGTGGGGTAGGCGCTTTCGCCCGCCCATCTCGGTGGCCGCAGGCAGGACCGCTTGCCGTACGAGCTACGCACCTCGAACGAAGTCGCCACCGTACCTGGCGTTTGGCCGCGACGGAGCGCTGGTGGTCTATTGCCAGCCGCACACACGCCTTCCGACTCCTGGCTTCTGACTGCTGACTCCTCTTCTACCGCGTCATCAGTTCGGGCTGGCGCACCGGGTTGCGACCGCGAAGCTTGTCCTGCAGCATCTCTAGGTACAGATAAATCACCGGCGTGATGTACAGCGTCAGGAACTGGCTGACCAGCAGCCCGCCGACCACCGCGAGGCCGAGCGGTTGTCGCGCGTCGGCGCCTTCGCCATAGCCCAGCGCGATCGGCAGTGTGCCGAACAGCGCCGCGACGGTGGTCATCATAATCGGGCGGAAGCGCAGCAGGCAGCCCCGCCAGATCGCGTCACGCGGAGTCGCACCGTGGTTGCGCGCGTCGATGGCGAAGTCCACCATCATGATCGCGTTCTTCTTCACCACGCCGAACAGCATGATGATGCCGACGAACGCGTACAAGTCCAGTTCCTTGTGGAACAGCACCAGCGTGAGCAGCGCGCCGAAGACCGCCGACGGCAGGCCGGAAAGAATCGTGATGGGATGGATAAAGCTCTCGTACAAAATTCCCAGCACGATGTAGATCACCAGGATCGCCACTACCAGCAGGATGGGCAGATTGCGCTGCGAGCTCTCGAACTCCTTGGCCGTCCCCTGGAAACTCGTGCCGATAGTCGCCGGCATGCGCAGTTCGCGGATGGCGTTGTTCACCTGCTCGGTGGCAAACCCCAGCGCAAACCCGGGACGCAGGTTGAACCCGATATTCACGGCCGGCAACTGGCCGAAGTGGTTGATGCTCAGCGGACCGGTCTGGCGTTTCATGCGCACCAGCGTATCCAGCGGCACCAGCGAGCCGCTGCTCGACCGCACATATAACTTGGAGAGCGAGTCCGGCGAATTCTGATACTTCGGATCGACCTCCATGATCACCGAGTACTGATCGGCCGGCGCGTAGATCACCGACACCTGCCGCGTACCGTAGGCGCTGAACAGCGCGTCCTGCACCTGCTGCGGATTGACCCCGAGGGCCTGCGCGCGATCGCGTTCAATATCTACCAGCACCTGCGGCGCGGAAATCTGCTGGTCGCTGTTCACGTCGACGAAGCCGGGTAGCTTGCGCATTTCGGCGACCAGTTTCGGCGACCAACTGTACAGTTCGTTGAGGTCGGTGCTTTGCAGGGTCACCGAGTACGCCGCGGCGCCGAACTGTCCACTTACCGTGATCGGCGGCGGATTCTGCATGAACGTCATCACGCCCGGCACCTGGGCCAGCTTGGGACGCAGATCCTCGATGATCTGGTCCACCGAGAGCAGCCGCTGGTCGCGCGGCTTCATGTGCGCGAAGACGAAGCCCTGATTGCCGCCCGGCGCGAAAGCGATAGTGTCCTTTACATCCGGATCGGCATGCACGATGTCGCTGACTGCCTTGATATGCGAGGCCATGTAGTTGAAGGACGCGTCCTGCGGTCCCAGTACGGCGCCGAACATAGCGCTGGAATCCTGGCTGGGAATAAAGCCCTTGGGCATCGTTTCATAAAGGTATACGGTGCCCGCCAGCATCAGGAAGGCCACACCCAGGGTAACCGGGCCGAAGCGCAGCGCAATTCGCAGGGTAGCTTCGTACCAGCTCGCCAACCCGTCGAAGCCCCGCTCCAGAAACCGATAGAAAGCGCCGTGCCGCACCTCGTGTTCCGACTTCAGGAAGCGGCTGCCGAGCATCGGCGTCAAGGTGAGCGACACGAAACCGGAGATCAGAATCGCGACCACGATCGTCACCGAGAACTCGTGCAGCAGGCGTCCCACGATGCCGCTCATGAAGAGCACCGGGATGAACACCGCCACCAGCGACACCGTCATGGAGATGATGGTGAAGCCGATTTCGTGCGAGGCGGCTAGTGCGGCTTCCATTCGCGACTTGCCCAGTTCCATGTGGCGGACGATATTCTCCAGCATCACGATGGCGTCGTCCACAACGAAGCCTACGGACAGCGTCAGAGCCATCAGCGAAAGGTTATTCAAGCTGTAACCGAGCAGGTACATTGCGGCGAACGTGCCGATGATCGAGAAGGGAACCGCCGCGCCCGGAATCAACGTGGCCGAAATATTCCGTAGGAAAAGGAAGATCACCATCACCACGATGCAGATGGTCAGCAACAGAGTGAACTCCACGTCGTGGATGGAGGCGCGAATGGATTGCGATGCGTCGAAGGCCACCGAGAGATCCACCGCGGGCGGCAGTTCGCGGCGGAACTCGGGCAGCAGCGCGCGGACGTTGTCCACCACGTCCACCGTGTTGGTCCCAGGCTGCTTGTTGATGGCCAGCACGATGCCGTGCACGTTGTTGTACCACGCGGCCAGCTTGTCGTTTTCCACGCCGTCCACCACGTTGCCCAGTTCTTCCAACCGGACGGGCGTGCCGTTGCGGTACGCGACGATCACGGGGCGGTAGGCGGACGCCTTCAACAGCGCGCCGCTGGATTCGATGGTGAAGGCCTGGTGGCGCCCGTTGATCTGTCCGGTCGGCAGATTCGTATTGGCGCTGGCGATGGCTCGCTGCACTTCGTCGATACCGATGTTGAACGCCGCCAGCTTATCGGGATCCACCTGCACCCGTACCGCGTACTTCTGTTCGCCGTACACCTGGACGCGCGAAACACCGGTCACCATCGAGATGCGCTGCGACATCTGCACATCGGCGTACTCGGTGGTCTTGTATAGCGGCAGCGTGTTGGAACTCAGCGCCAGGTACAGCACCGGCTGTTCCGCGGGATTGATCTTCTGATACGAAGGAGGCCGCGGCATGCTGGTGGGCAGCCGTCCTCCAGCCGCGGAGATGTGCGCCTGAATATCCTGCGCCGCCGCATCGATGTTGCGGTCGAGCGAGAATTGCACGGTGATGCTGCTGGAGCCCTGGCTGTTGGTCGAACTCATCGACGAGATGCCGGCGATGGTGGAGAACTCGCGCTCGAGCGGCGTCGCCACCGTCGATGCCATGGTCTCGGGACTGGCGCCCGGCACGGACGCCGTCACGTTAATGGTCGGGTAATCCACGCTCGGCAGCGCCGCCACCGGCAGTGCGCGAAACGCAATCGTGCCGAACAGGACGATGGCGAAACACACCAGCACCGTCATGATCGGACGTTCGATGAAGAGGCGCGAAATGTTCATGGCTGGCCCACCCCTGCGGCCTTCGGACTTTCGACGGGCGTGACCTCCGCGCCGGGAAACAGACGCAATTGTCCGTCCGTCACCACCACATCGCCGGCCGCGAGCCCGCTTTGCACTACCGTGCGATTGCCCTGGGAAGGGGCCACGGTCACCGGCCGGATCTCCACGTGATTGTCGGCCTTCACCATGTACACGTACTGGCCCTGCTGTGACGATTGCACAGCTTCGCTGGGAATCACGATCGCGTTCGGTACCGTGTCCAGCGTCAGGATCACGGTGACGAATTCGCCGGGCCACAACATGCCGTCGGAGTTCTCGAATGTCGCCTTCAGGTGGATGGTGCCGGTGGCGGAGTCCACGGTGTTATCGATGGTAGCCAGATGGCCCGTAGCGATGCGATTCGGCTGGTCCTGCGCGAATACCCGCACGATCAGCGGATGAACGGCATTCAGCCGCCGGATGGTTCCCAGGTGCTGTTCCGGCACACTAAAATTGACGAAGATCGGCGCGATTTGGTTGATCACCACGAGCGGCACGTCGTTGACCTTCACCAGGTTGCCGGCATGCACCAGCAGGTTGCCGGTGCGTCCCGCGATGGGCGCGTGGATATCGCAATAGCTCAGGTTCAGCCTAGCGTTGGAGACGGCGGCCTGGTCGGCGCGCAAGGCTGCTTCCGCGGTGTCGATGCTGGCCTTGCTGGCGTTCGCCGTGGCGCGCGCCGCTTCTGCGGTGGATTGCGCCTGGTCCAGCGTGGATCGCGGCGTCAGTCCGCCCTGAATGAGTTCTGCCTGGCGCTTGGATTCGCTGTCCGCGAATTTCACCTGGGCGGCATCGCGAGCGAGCGCCGCCTGGGCTTGGGCGACCTGGGCGCGGTCGCGTTCCACCACCGCTTCGGCCTGCTTCAGTGCGTCTTCATACGGTCGCGAGTCGATGCGAAAGAGGAGTTGTCCTTTGGTGACGTTCTGGCCCTCGGTGAAATTGACGGATACGAGTTCCCCGGCGATTTGCGATTTGACCTGAACCGCGGTCGAGGCCTCGCCCGTGCCGACGACGTGCAGTTCGGTCGGCACCGATTCCTGCACGGCTTTGGCCACGGAGACGGGGACGGCGGGCATACGGGCAGCCATGGCGGCAGCCGGCTGGGACTGTTGCTGCTTGCATGCGGAAACAAGAAGCGTAGTTCCGCACAAGAAGAGAGTGAGGGATATGCGCACAGGAAACTCCAGTTACTTTCACTCTAGCAAACAAACGGCGAAAATTTTGTAAACTGGCAGGCGCTAAAGATCGACCTTCTCGTATACATCGGCAATGGCGATGTGGCAATCAATCGATTCGATTCCGAGCGACGATTCCATGCCATCCGCCGAAGTCAACATCCAGCGTCCATCCGGCTGCCGCGTGAAGAGATCGGCGTGGACGCGGTCGGACGCGACCAGTAGATACTCACGGAGAGACTCGATCGTCTTATAGTGGTCGAACTTCTTGCCGCGGTCGTAAGCCTCAGTGGAGGGGGAGAGCACCTCCGCGATGAAGGTGGGATTCAAGAGGGTATCGGTTTCCGCGTGCTGAATTTGTTCCTCGCCGCAAACTACGAGCACATCGGGATACGTATACAAGCCTGTAGCGTTTACTCGAACGCGCATGTCGTGGGAATAGACGTGGCACGGCCGGCGCCGGAAATCCTGGTACAACATCCCTACGAGATTCGTCACGATTCTGTTGTGGGAGACCTGCGCGCCCCACATTGCGAATACTTCTCCCTGAAAGTATTCGCTGCGGTTTTCGGCCTTGTGCTCGAGTTCGAGGTACTGTTCCGGAGTGAGGAAAGTCTTCGGATTGCTGGCCATCGCGTATCTCTATCATCACACTAACAAATAACGGAATGGACTTGCGTATCCGCTTGACTAGTCCGGCGCGGCCTGACATCCTGATCTGCACCGATGATTAACGATAAAGCCGCGGCATTTTCCCGTCGCGGATGGCTCGTGCCCGCTGCTGCCGCCGCTCTCACGCCTGCCATGGCGCAGCAGACAGCGCCGCAATCGCGGACCGCGTCCTCCATCTACAACGTGCGCGATTTCGGAGCGAAGGGCGATAACAAGACGCTCGATACCGCCGCCGTGCAGGCCGCCATCGACGCGTGCGCGAAAAACCGCGGAGGCGCCGTGCTCATTCCGCCGGGCGATTTCGTGGTCGGCACGGTGGAACTCAAGAGCAATGTCACGCTGCACCTGGAAGCGGCTGGACGGCTCGTCGGCAGCGGCAAACCCGCGGACTATTCGGCGGGCAAAGGCGTGCCGCCGGGCAATGGCAACGTCGTCATGCTGTACGCCGCCAACGCGGAGAACATCACCATCGAAGGGCCGGGCACAGTGGACGGGCAGGGCAATCTGTTTTACACCGGCAAGGGCGACAACACCGGCCCCGGCGGGAATCGCGCCGAGGGATACGTCAACCGCCCGCACCTGCTGATCTTTTATCGCTGCTCGAATCTGCGCATTCACGACGTATTTCTGACGCGCAGCGCGTATCACTGCGCGCGCATCCTCGAATGCCGCTACGTGTACCTGGACGGCGTGCGCATTTACAATCGCGTGAACCTCAACAACGACGGCTTCCATCTCAACAGCAACCAGTACGTGAACATCTCCAACTGCAACGTCATCTGCCAGGACGATGCGTGCGCGCTGTTCGGCGGCAATCGTTTCGTCACGGTCACGAACTGCACGTTCAGCACGCGCTGGGCGATCTTCCGTTTCGGCGGCGGAGAGGCCGCGAACATCGCCGTCTCCAATTGCGTCATCTACGACACCTACGGCTGCGTCATTAAGATCAGGGCCGCTGCCGGATCGCGCGTCGAGAACGTCTCGTTCAACAACCTGGTGATGCGCAACGTCACTGGACCCATCTCCGTCGGGCTCGACAAGGGCGTGGTCCGCAATCTCTCCTTCAGCAACATTCAGGCGACCGTGGTCAGCGAGGGCGCACAGTTCGAAGATATGCCGTTCAAGAATAATTTCCGCCCCGGCGAAACGCGCACCTGCATCACGTTGAACGGCGCCGGCGACGAATACCTCGACGGCATCTCATTCAATAACGTTCACGTGACGTATGGCGGCGGAGGCACGAAGGAGGAAGCCGCGCGCACCGGCGTGCCCAAGATAGCCGGCGAGTATTTCGAACTGGGTACGCTGCCGGCCTATGGATTGTGGGCGCGGAACGTGCGGCGGCTGTCGATGACCGGCGTGCGCTTCGAGGTGGAGAAGCCCGACGTGCGTCCGGCCGTCGTGTTCGAGCGCGTTGAGGACTGCTCCATCAACGGCCTCGCCGCGCAAGGAAATCCAAATGCCGAATCGCTCCTGCGATTCAAGGAGTGCCACGACATCTTGATCTCCGGCGCACGCGTCCTCACTCCCGTGCCCGCATTCCTCCTCATGGAAGGCTTGAACGAAGGTGTGAAGATCGACGGCGGCGATACCACCAAAGCGCCCGAGACGCTGGTGACAAAATAGGGGCAGGAAGCCGCCGCTACAGGAACGCCATCGTCTTGACGCCGGAAATTTCGAAGCTCCGCCGGCAACGCTTGCAGGACGCCTTATCGTCGAGCAGCACCATGTAGCTTTGCGCTTTGGCGAACTTGGCGCGATCCCGCTCGTCGCCGCCCCCTGGCAGGCGATCCTTTTTCTTGCGCACCATCCAGCGCAGATCGTACGACTCCTGCGACTTGCAATACGGGCAATTCAACGTCGCTGGCTTCGTCGTCGGCGACTCGGAATAGTACGCGCGTTCATCCATTACCTGTCCTTCACTGGGATCCAGGTCTGCCCGTCGGGGTTCCCTTTGTATTCCGCGCGCGGGCGGATCAGGCGATTGTTTCGGTACTGCTCCAGCACGTGGGCGGTCCAGCCCGACATGCGGCTCACCGCGAAAATCGGCGTGTACAGATCGATCGGGATGCCGAGCGAATAGTACGCCGACGCCGAGTAGAAGTCGACATTCGGATTGAGCCCCTTCACGTTCTTGATGGTCTCTTCCATGCGCTTGGAGAGTCGGTACAACTTCTCGTGTCCGGTGCGCTTGCCGAGCTCCTCCGAGAGTACGCGCAAGTGCGTGGCGCGCGGATCTTCGGTGCGATACACGCGGTGTCCGAAGCCCGGGATCTTCACCTTGCGGGCCAGCGTATTCTTCACGCGCGCGACCGCTTCCTCTTCCGTGCCGAGGTCGAGCAGCCACTTGATCACGTCCTGATTCGCGCCGCCGTGCAGCGGACCCTTGAGGGCGCCGATACCGCTGGTCACCGATGAGTAGATGTCGGACAAGGTGGCGGCCGTCACGCGCGCTGCGAACGTGGAAGCGTTCAATTCGTGATCGGCGTGCAAAATCATGGCGACGTCGAAAGCGTGCTCCATGACGTCGTCGGGACGCCGTTCGGTCAGCGTGTAGAGAAAGTTCGCCGCGAAGTCCAGTGCCGGATCGCCCTCGACCACAGGCTTGCCGTTACGCAGCCGATCGTAGGTGGTGACGATCGTGGCGGTCTGCGACATGAGGCGAACGGCCTTGCGATGGTTCGCCTCCGACGACATATCCTGCGCTTCGGAATCGTACAGGCTGAGCATGGACACGGCGGTGCGCAGAACGTCCATGGGATTGGACTTCGGCACGCCGCGCAGGAACTCGACTATCTGGGCCGGGATGAGCCGGGCCGCCACGAGCTGGCGCTTCAACTCGTCCAGTTCGCCCTGCTTGGGGAGCCACCCGTTCCACAGCAGGAAGATGACTTCCTCGAATTTCGCGTTGTCGGCGAGCGTGTGAATGTTGTACCCGCGGTAGCTCAGGATGCCCTGATAACCGTCGATGTAGCAAATCTCAGACTCGCCCGCAATGACGCCTTCCAGACCTGTCGTTATCGTTCCCATGCCCGTCGCTCTCTCGTCCTGAATTTAGTGTAGCCTGCGCCCGTTCAACGGGGAGCCGGACAACCCGGCAAAGGTGAGAACCCGATCACCAGATCGTCCCGTTGTACCCAAAGCTTCTCTTCCCGCTTTTTGTCGAAATCCACCGTCAGGATGACGCCGGATCCGCAGGAGCGGCTCTTGGTAATGCGAAAATTGGTCGGGTCAGCCTTACCGGGACCCCAATCGTCCATGAAATTCTGGAGGGAATAACCGTTGCACGGCTTGGCGTCGGTGCAACCCCACAAGGCGTACGCGGCCTTGTAGTCTTTGGCGGCCAGCAGATTAAAAAACCTTCTGGCCTGCTGCTCCTGGCGGTAATTATGAAAGATAAACATTAAGGGGCCGCCGATGACAATCAGCGCAATCACCGAGTAGATCAACAGCTTCGTGATCTTCTCCCGGCGCTCGTCCCCCTTGCCGTATTGATCCAGATAACCGGCCATCCGCCTCCTGACACGCGGACTATTTGCCCGCTGGGGCAGCCCCGGCCACAGGGTACGCTTTGTCGTACGCCGCGATCACCTCGGTAGTGATGTCCAGAGCCGGTTTGTAATAATGCGCCGTCTGCGTATCCACCACCAGGTCCAACCCTTTGGCTTCGGCGACCTTCTTGATGACTTCGTTCATCTTCACCGACGTTTTCTGCAAAGTCTCGTTGCGGAACGCATCCACATCGCTCTGCAGATCGTCGCTCGCATATTTCAACTCGCGCTGCTTCTTCGCGCCGTTGGCCTGGATATCGGCTTCCTGCGCGGGTGTCAGCTTGCCGTTCGAATTCTGCAACTGCGCCTGCAACGCCTGAATCTCGCTGGTGAGCAGGTTGATCTTGTCCTGCCGCGGCTTGAAGGTGGCCTGCATATCGTCGTTGGCCTTCTTGATTTCGGCCGACTCGAACACAGCGCGCTGAATGTCGATGACCCCCACCTTCGTTTGAGCGAAAGCGACGTGGCTAGCCACTAAAAGGGCTGTGCAGGCCAGTAGCGGCCTGATGCCCAACCTTGAAAACATGAAACAAACTCCTGATATTAGTGTAGATTCTTAGGTTAACACACCTATTCCAAGACCCCGAGAATCTCCTCTTCCTTCAGGATCAGGTATTCCTGGCCTTCGATCTTAATCTCGGAGCCCGAGTACTTGCCGAACAGGATGCGATCTCCGGCCTTCACTTCCACCGGCACGCGCTTCCCGTTTTCCAGCATCTTTCCGTTGCCGACGGCAACCACCGAAGCCTGCTGCGGTTTCTCTTTCGCGGAATCGGGAATAATGATTCCGCCACGCATCTGCTCCTGCTCTTCAAGCCTTTTCACCATGATGCGGTCGTGTAAGGGACGTAGATCCATACCCATAGGGTAACACTGCCGACCGCACGCCCGACGCCATCTCGCGCGGTGCGCCGCCGGCGCTCGGGTTGCAATGCCATAACGGAGCCGCGCGCGTAAGCAAGCGAAAGACAGCGGCAATTTAACCGCGCAGCATCAGCCGAAAACAACGCGCAGCAGGGTGTTCCTCTTTCGCTTGCTTACGCGCGCGGCTCCGTGGTGGAGACTCTAGCTGACCCCCAAAGTTTTACTCACCAGCGCCTGCGCCTCCTCCTGGATCCGCCGCAGGTGCTCGGTGCTCTCAAAACTCTCGGCGTACAACTTGTAAACATTCTCGGTGCCGCTGGGGCGCGCCGCGAACCAGCCGCGTTTCGTGATCACCTTCAGTCCGCCCAACGGCGCGCCGTTGCCGGGAGCGGTCGTCAACATTGCGTCGATGGGATCGCCCGCCAGCTCCTTCGCCGACACCTCATTCGGAGACAATTTCGCCAGCCTGGCCTTCTGCTCGGGCGTCGCCGGCGCGTCGATCCGCTCGTACACGGGCGCTCCGTACCGGCCGGTCAGCCCCTGATAAATCTCGCCGGGATCCTTGCCCGTGCGCGCCAGGATTTCCGCCGCCAGCAGTCCCAGAATCAGCCCGTCCTTATCGGTGCTCCACACGCCGCCGCCCAGCCGCAGGAACGACGCCCCGGCGCTCTCCTCGCCGCCGAAACCCAGCGACCCGGCGAGCAGCCCTTCGACGAACCACTTGAATCCAACGGGCACCTCGACCAGATGGCGGCTCAATCCGGTGGCCACGCGATCGATCATGCTGCTCGACACCAGCGTCTTACCGACCCCGGCATCGGCGCGCCATCGCGGACGATTCGGATACAGATAGCTGATCGCCGTCGCGAGGTAGTGGTTGGGATTCATCAGACCCGCGCTGCGCGTCACGATCCCGTGGCGGTCGCTGTCGGTATCGAACGCGAACGACACATCGAAGCGGTCCTTCATCGCGATCAGCGGCGCCATCGCGTACGGCGACGAGCAGTCCATGCGGATCTTGCCGTCCCAATCGAGCGCCATAAACCGGAACGTGGGATCGACCAGCTCGTGCGCGATCGTCATCGTGAGGCCGTAATGTTCGGCGATGCGCGGCCAGTACGCCACACCCGCGCCTCCCAAAGGATCCGCCCCGAGCGAGAGCTTCGCGTCGCGGATCGCCCCCATGTCGAGCACCGACCCGAGGTCGTTCACATACGACGACACGTAATCGTAGCGGGCGGCCGCGTGTACCGCTTGCGTGTAGGTCGTGCGGCGCACGTCGGCGAGTCCGTCGCGCAGAATCTCGTTGGCGCGATTCTCGATCTTCTTCGTGGCGTCGGTATCGGCGGGGCCGCCATTCGGCGGGTTGTACTTGAAGCCGCCATCGTTCGGCGGATTGTGCGACGGCGTGATCACGATCCCGTCGGCGAGTCCGGAGGTCTTCCCGTTGTTGTGAGTCAGGATGGCATGCGAAAGCGCGGGAGTTGGCGTGTATCCGAGGTCCTGATCGATACACACAGTTACGCCGTTGGCCGCGAGCACTTCGAGCGCCGTGCAGAAAGCAGGCTCGGAAAGCGCGTGCGTGTCCTTGGCCAGGAACAGCGGGCCGTCGACGCCCTCCTG
>Ga0207695_10010387_pt1 | contig 11391 bp, 10 predicted proteins | sample KBSC54metaG_FD_184354 | JGI IMG/M metagenome (GOLD analysis project Ga0207695, IMG submission 184354) | Corn rhizosphere microbial communities from Kellogg Biological Station, Michigan, USA - KBS C5-4 metaG (SPAdes) (version 2) | ecosystem: Host-associated > Plants > Roots > Rhizosphere > Soil... | reverse complement strand
ATCGGAGTGGGCGGATACGCTTCTGGGCCCGCGATGCTGGCAGCTATCTTGAAACACACGCCTACCCTGGCCTTTGAGCCGAACCTGGTTCCCGGATTCGCGAACCGCATGGTCGCCCGTTTTGTGTCAGGTGCAGCCGTGCACTTCGAGCAGACGTCCGATCACTTCCGCAATGCAGTTGTCACCGGCGTTCCTGTGCGCCCGGCATTTTTTCAAATTCCCAAGAAGCAATATTCTCAAGGCTCACCAACGCTGCTCGTGTTTGGCGGAAGTCAGGGCGCGCGCGCCATCAATCAGGCGGTGATTCGCTCTTTGCCAGAACTGACGCGGCGTTTGCCGGGACTGCATGTGGTTCATCAGACCGGGGAGCGTGAATATAATGAGGTGCAAGCCGCTTACTCTGGGATCTCAATTTCCGCTGAGGTGCACAAGTTCATCGACGATATGCCAGCATTTTTTGCGCGCGCCGATCTGGTTCTGTGCCGCTCCGGGGCTAGCACGGTAGCGGAGATTGCGGCTGCGGGCAAGCCTGCTATTTTCGTTCCCTTTCCTCGTGCGGCCGACGATCATCAGCGCCGCAATGCTGAGGCGATGGAACAGGCCAACGCGGCGGTCGTGCTCGAAGAGACGCGGCTGGACGAAGTTTGGTTAGTGGATACTGTCGAAGCGTTGCTCGCGGATCCTGCGCGGCTGGGCAGAATGAGCGACGCGGCGCGGGCAATGGCGCATCCCGATGCCGCAAAAGAAATTGCAGAGTTGGCGGCGAAAATAGCAGGACTGGAAAATCAGGCCACGGATTAACACGGATTCTCACGGTTTTGTTTCGAAATGTTGTTTTGTGGTTTTGATCCGCGGGAATCGGCGTAAATCTGTGGCCCAGTAATCGACTTATGTTTGCCAAGATTCAGCGAATTCATTTCGTCGGCATAGGCGGCATCGGCATGAGCGGCATTGCCGAGGTGCTGCTGAATCTCGGCTACAAAATTTCCGGCTCTGACCTGAAGCGGTCTTCAGTGACAGATCGTTTGCAGTCTCTCGGCGCAACTATTTTCGAAGGCCATCGCGCCGAGAACGCCTCGGGCGCCGAAGTTGTGGTCACCAGCTCGGCAATTCAGTCAGGTAATCCCGAAGTTGAAGAAGCGCATCGCTTGCATGTTCCGGTGATCCGGCGTGCTGAAATGCTGGCCGAATTGATGCGACTGAAATATGGCATCGCCATCGGCGGCATGCATGGCAAGACCACTACCACTTCCATGATTGCCGCTGTCCTCGCAGGGGGCGGGCTCGATCCGACGGTTGTTGTCGGCGGGCGCGTCGATGCTATGGGATCGAACGCGCGGCTGGGCCGTTCGCAATATCTGGTTGCTGAGGCGGATGAAAGTGATCGGTCGTTTCTGAAGCTTTCGCCGATTATTGCGGTCGTCACCAACATCGACCGCGAGCACATGGACTGCTACCGCAATATGCAGGACATCAAACGCGCCTTCCTGGATTTCATGGACCGGGTGCCGTTTTACGGAATTGTGGTGGCGTGCAATGACGATGCCATGCTGCGGAGCGTTCTGCCGAAGCTCAAGCGCCGCATGGTGAGCTATGGCACGCGCAAGGGCTCTGATTTTCAGATTAGGTTGAGATCGGCGGGTAATTCCGGGAAGGGCACGGCTTCCAGCCGTGCCGCTATGGGCATGCATAATCCTTCGGCTTTAGCCGCTGCGGGAGTTGCGCGACCTGCACGGGCGGGGACGCCCGCGCCACAACAAGTTAGTTTGTTTTCGGTAATATTTCGCGATAAGGACCTCGGCGAATTCCGCCTGCACGTGCCCGGCACGCACAATGTACTGAATGCAACTGCAGCGATCGCAGTCGGAGTGGGATTGGATATTCCCGTTGTTCAGATTCAAGAAGCGCTGGAGAATTTTCGCGGGGTTGACCGTCGATTCCAGGTACGCGGGCGGGTCGGCGGCATTACCGTGATCGACGACTACGGCCATCACCCAACGGAAATTCGCGCGACACTGGCCGCAGCCAAGCAATGCGGGTATCGCAAAATTCACGTCATCTTCCAGCCGCATCGCTACACTCGCACCCGCGACCTGATGGATGAATTCGCGACCGCGTTCGGAGACGCCGACTCGCTCCAGGTCCTTGATATTTACGCGGCGAGCGAACAGCCGATCGAAGGCATCACGGGCGAGACCCTGGCGCAGAAAATTTCTGCGGGCGGAAATGCGACGGCCAAATACGCTGGATCGTTTGAAGACGCGGTTCTCGCGGCAACAGAAAATGTGCAGGAGGGCGACATGATTCTGACGCTGGGCGCGGGGTCGGTGTCACAACTTGCGCCGATGCTGCTGGAAAAATTACAGACAGACGTTGTAGTACGGGCATAGCTCCGTTGATGATCAGAGATAACATGCAGGTGTGGATCGGCGTCGCGGGAGTAACGCCTCTCGCGCGCTGTGAATTGTTATCTCAGGATCAAGGGGCATATATTAACTTTCTTACATTAGCAACCAGCGAAGCAGAGTACCGCGCGAAACTTGCTGGCGCCCTTAATTACTATGATCTTCAATTGTTTGAGCTTTTAGACGTCCGTCCTTTTTTGCCCGCTGACGGCTCGTCGGACGAAATCCTTTCGATTGCTCAGGAATTGGAGAAAGAAGGAAATCTGCTGCACGTGCGGTATTCGACGCTGCACACTTTCCCGCGAATAATGTGAGCTATTAGCCCGAGTGCCTGATATGCATCACATCGCCATCCTTCACGATGTAGTCTTTGCCCTCCAGGCGCAGCGTGCCCTTCGCGCGGGCATTGGCTTCTGAGCCGGCCTCGAGTAGCTGGTTCCAGGCGATAGTCTCCGTGCGGATGAAGTGTTTTTCGAGATCGGAGTGAATCGCTCCGGCGGCCTGAACTGCACGGGTGTTGACCGGAATCGTCCAAGCGCGGCATTCGTCTTCACCAACGGTGAAAAAAGAAACCATGCCGAGAAGCTCGTAAGTTTTTCGGATGAGGCGGCTAAGGCCGCTCTCCTGCAGTCCGTAACTGGAGAGGAATTCGGCGGCATCGGCGTCGCTCATCTCCGCGAGTTCAGCCTCCACTTTGCCGCAAATGGCGGTAGCTCCGGCATTTGGCCGTGACGCAACCTCGCTCAGCTTGTATTTCTGAACTGCATTCTCCAAATCTTGTCCCAGTTGCGTGCTTTCGCCAATGTTCAGCACGTAGAGAATCGGCTTCTCGCTCAGGAACATGAAACCGCGAAAGCGTTTTTTGTCCTCAGGCGTCATTTCCATTTCACGCAGCGGACGTTCTCCTTCGATCTGGGTCTTAGCGCGCTTGAGCAATTCGAATTCCTTTTCCAGATCGACAGAGCGCATCTTCTTCAAATCTTTTTCCACGCGCTCCAGACGCTTCTCAATTTGCCCAAGATCGCTGACCATTAGATCGAATTCAACGTTCTTGATGTCACGCAATGGATCAATTGGCCCGGCATGAGGGATTGACTCGTCCTCGAAAGCTCGCACCACGTGCGCAATCGCATCCACGTTGCGCAGATGAGTGATGTAGCCAGACTCTTTCAGGGCATCCTGCCCAATGGCGCCGAGATCGACGTATTCGACCGCCGCATGAGTCAGCTTTTTGGGATTGCACTGCGCGGCCAGGCGGTCGAGGCGATCGTCAGGAACTTTGGCAACGCCGATGTGGGCCTCGCGAGGATTGGCGCGCCCCGGCGCAAGCGAGGCCTTGGTGAGAATCGTGAATAAAGATGTCTTGCCTACCTGGGGCAGGCCAATAATGCCGGTTTTCATAATGCAGCTTTTAGCTGTTAGCTCCTAGCGGGTAGCTTTTTAGGGGATACTCTCAGTGTTCGAGGTGAATTAACAGGATAAATGATTCTGGAAGCTTCTAGCGTTGACCTGTCCTCCAGCTCTTAAGGGATGGATTTAGGTACTCCGGTGTACAAGCTGCAGAGCAGGTTGTCAGGACTACGACCATGACTTCGAAAAACGACGCGCGACCGAGTAGAGAACGATTAGCCCGAGCAACAACACAGTCATCTCGATGCGAGTGGACCAGGCGTGCAGAGAATCGAATTGGGCGCTAATGGGATTACTCGTAGGAAGCGCTGAAACCTCGCCAGCTGATATGCGCAGCAGATCCATGCGGGGAATGATCGCGAACTGCGAAATTGCCGTGAGCGACAGCATGAGGACTATGAGAATGTGGCTGGCAGAAAAAATGCGAAATCTTCCCAGAGCAACGCGATTGTAAATCACCGAACAGCCCAGAAAAATAATTCCGGCGGCGAAGCCCATCCAGTGCAGATCGATCAACGTATTACGGACAACACGTCCGGCCAGATGGGTTGAAGGCAATACGGTGAACGATGTCTGCGCAACAACAGGGAAGAAGATCAGGGCGCCAAGCCAGATGGTTAAACACAGCAGCAGCATGAAGCGAAGGAAGGTCATAAGACGAATATACTTCGTGTCGTGTAGGGGCCCTCTGGGCCGGCCCAGAGATTAGTTTGTCCAAATTAAGACGCACGTGGCTGGTGAGTTGACTGCCGAACATCCGTGGCTTCGGAAAAAGCCGAACGATCTAGATTGAGTGCGGAGGGTAAAAATAGTGGGGGCGGGTCTGGAGGGCCGCCACTACATGTTCAAATTCAATCAACTAGACCGGTACCGGCACCGAGTCGACGATTTCCTGAATCACTTCTTCGGCGCGGACGGATTTTTTCAGACCAGAAGGATTCATCCCATGGATTGCAACTCGGTGCGCGAAGACTGGCACCGCGAGCGGCTTAATGTCTTCAGGGACGCAGAAGCTGCGCCCATCAAGGAAAGCCATGGCTTGGGCGGCGCGATAGAGCATTTGCGATCCGCGTGGCGAAACCCCCAAGGTAAGTTTTTCGTGTTTACGGGTGCGGGCGACAATTTCGAGCGCATACCCTACTAGCGAATCGTCCACTTCTACTTGCGTGACGATCTGCTGCATTTCCAGAATGTCGGCTCCGGTCAACACTGGCTCAAGATTTTCCAGTTGCGCCGTGCCCGCTTCGGCGCGCAAAATTTCACGCTCCGACTTACGGTCGGGATATCCCATTTGCACGCGCATCAGAAAGCGGTCTAGTTGCGACTCTGGCAGAGGATATGTTCCGTGGTGCTCGACTGGATTCTGGGTCGCGATCACCAGAAACGGCTGCGGCAGCGGATGGCAATTGGCATCGACGGTGACCTGGCCCTCGTTCATGGCTTCAAGCAGAGCTGACTGCGTCTTCGGCGTCGTGCGATTAATTTCATCGGCCAGCAAAATGTTGGTGAACACCGGGCCACGCTTGAATTCAAATTTCTGCTCGGTGGCGGAATAAATCGAGATGCCAATGATGTCCGACGGTAGCATGTCGCTGGTGAACTGCACCCGCTGAAAGCTGCAGCCCAGCAACCGCGCCAGCGCCTGCGCCAGCGTCGTCTTCCCTACGCCAGGCACACCTTCGATCAGTAAGTGACCGTGCGCCAATACCGAAACCAGGGCCAAGCGCACGACCTCGTCTTTGCCACGAATGACCTTTTTCAGCTCATTTTCCAGGCGGGAAGCGCGATCTGAGGCGGCAATCACAGTGTCCGGGGACATAGGGGCGATTCTACTATGTGAATGACGGCTTTCTTTGGTTACCTTAGTTCCTTCAAGTTGCGCTCTTATCCCGGATGTCTGTAGATCAGGTCCTTCTGGCAGCTTTAAGAGTGTCCCCTGCGGGACTCGGCTCCACTTCAGCGTTCCCGGCACTTACGTGCCGGGCTGTCATATGCCGCCCCTTTGCGGCTGGAGCACTCGCGGTCGCCATCCTTACGAGTGAAGCTTACGTTACTTCACCTTTGCATGGTGAACTCTGCGGAACGCCCTGTCAGCCGCTCGATCCGTTTAGCGATCGGCGGATGGGTCGAGAACAGGCTCCCCAGGCTCATACCTAAGAACGGCTGAACGATGAAAAGATGCGCAGTAGATGGAGTGGCCTGCAAGGGCAGGCGTTTGGAGTAGGAGTCGAGCTTGGCCAATGCGCTGGCAAGAGCGTAGGGATTACCCGTGAAATGGGCTCCGGTTTCGTCGGCCTGATATTCGCGTGAACGCGAAACCGCAAGCTGAATGAGCGCGGCGGCGACCGGAGCGAGCAACAACATGAGCAACGCCCCAAATCCACCTCCGCCACGGCTGTCGCGATCGCGCTCATAACCGCCAAAGATCATTCCCCAGCGGGCGATCTCCGCAAGATAAGTAATCGCGCCGGCGACGGTCGCAGCGATTGAACTGATCAGGATGTCCCGATTGCGTACGTGGCCGAGTTCGTGGGCGAGCACGCCCTCGAGTTCTTCGTCATTTAATAAACCCAAAATCCCTTGTGTAACGGCAACGGAGGCGTGGTTCGGATTGCGTCCGGTGGCGAAGGCGTTCGGCGAGTCGGTCGGGATTACGTAAATTTTCGGCATCGGAATGCCGATCTTCTGCGTGAGCCGCTCGACGACTTGATAGACGCGGGGAAGTTCTTCACGCGTGCCCGGCTTGGCGCGATACATGGCCAGCGCGATTTTGTCAGAGTAAAAGTAAGAGACGAAGTTCAGCACGGCGGCGAAGATCAACGCGATGAGCATGCCGTTTTGGCCACCGAACACTCGTCCAACAAACATCAACAACAGTGTCAGCGCGGTCAGCAGAAACGCGGTCTTAAATGTGTTGCCCATGGGATTGCACCTATCAGAATAGATGCCGGGGAGTGACGGTGCGGTTCAACCACATCTTCCCTGTCTGCGTGGCGGGTTCTTGATTTGCGGCAGCCTCGCCTTCTGTTTGCGGCTAAGGTCGGAGCTTTTAGCTTTTACGTTTGATGGCCCGGGCGAGGGTTTGGTCGAGCGCAGATTTCGCCGTGGCATATTCCTGATCGGATATCTGCCCTTGCTTATGTTCCATCTCGAGCTGGAATAACTCTTCCTTCAACGCATTGAGCAAGGCGCCAGAGTGACCGGTCGATCCCACAGCCATCGGGGCGGATGTCACGGTACCCCCCATGGGAATCTGAGTCTTGGAATGCGAAGTGATATAAACCGCGCCTCCTGCCAACGCCGCCCCCAATCCTCCGAGCAGCCACCAACGGTATTGATCGAGCGGATCGGGATCTTCACCCGGCTTTCCCAGTCCGCCGCCGGGACGATTGTCGGCAGTTGTGCCGGTGCTTGGAGGTGCATTGGCGGCGTTCTGATTTTGGTCCTGCAGCATACCCTCGCCGGAAACATTGAAGGCCAGATTTTGCCCCGGCTTGGTATTGCTGGCGACCTCGGCGATTGCGTCCTGAAGGTCAGGCGGTTGCTTGTCCTGATAAACGCCTGATTGGTTCGGCGTAAATCCGAGAGTCCGCGGCATGATGATCACGAAATGCTGCAGCGGATAAATCTCCCTGGGATCTACGGTCGCTTTACCTGAATAAGTCAGGTGGTAAGTGACACGGAATTGCGTCTGGCCTGGACGCAGCGGAAAGACGAAAGCGTAGCGTCCTCTTATTTTCTGCGGGACGGGGTTGGTGTTCACCCATTGTCCGCCGGCAGTCTGGGCCTGACCCTCGTCGATCTCGGCATTCTCAGGCGCGTTGAATTCGAAAGCGGTGTCACTCATCTGAGTGCGCGGCGGCTGCGAAGCGTTATCGACTGCAAAGAGCCGCATGATCGCGAGGTCGCCCTTGCCGGCTTGCAGATACATGAGATCGGCGACGGCATTCACGCCTTCGACTTTTTTTGCCGCATCGTAAACCTTCACGTCGACCGACTGCGTTCCCGGAGGAGCGGGCTGATGATAAGTGACGCCCTGATGAATCACGCGCACAAGGTGAGGCGCGTTCGCATCGTCGTCAGATAGAGATAAGGTGAATTTGCCCTGCGAGTCGGTTTTGGCGTGTGCCGCTTCTTCCATTCCGGCGGCCAACTTGATCAGCATGACTTCGTCTCCCCCGGAAGGCTTGCTGGTGGTGCCGTTAGTCACAGTGCCGGTGAGGGTGGCGGCATGGGCGCAAGTGGCGACTAGTAATATTACGAGCGCGACACCGAGCGGCTGAATCGATTTGTTTTGAGTCTGCAAGTTTCGCTTCCGATTTTCTATGTTTCTTAAATTTCTCTGTGGCTTTTCCACGGTTACACAGAGGCAAAACTCACAGAGATCATTCACAGCGTAACCCGGGCTCCCGGCTCCAGGCGCGAGATTTCCGCTAAAATTGCCGCGGCTTCTTCTTCCAACGAATTTTTCATCGACACATAATCGGCCTCGGGAATTTTCCCCGCCTTGTGTTCGAAGTTCAGGTCACGCAAATTTTCGTAGACCACTTCTTTACGCTCGCGCAAATACATGGCCCGGGTTTTCTCCGGACCCGAGACTGTAGAGTCCGGAACGCTAAAAACGTAAAAGAGCGCTGTCGCGGCGACGGCGACACAAAGAAAGGGAATCACAGCTCAGTCTCCCTCCGCGCCTGATCGCGAAAACGATCAAGCTCGACGCCGCGGACCGCCGTGGGCATGCTGGCGTGCGCGACTAGAGGCCGCTTCTTCCACACCGCGACAATAAGTACGACCAGCCCGATTCCCAGAATCAGCGCCAGATACGGCATGATCCATGCAACCCGACTGAAGCCGTGATCGGTCGGGACGGTCAGCACCGTGGTTCCGTAGGTTTGAATGAACCATTGCACCACGTTATTGTCGCTGTCACTGCGAGTGACGGCCGCCGTCAACTCATCGCGCATGCGGGTGGAGTACGAGCACCCGACGTGATTGCACTCCAGCAAAACCTGGTTACAGCCGCAGACGCACATCAGTTGATGGCCAATGCGATCAATGCGCGCAGAGTCGTCCCCCGCGCCCAGCAAGAGAAGCACGCCGACCAGCAATGCCGGAATCAGGTGCAGGCGGTGAGTCCGAAAATTTTCGCGAATAAAAGAAAACAGCATCAATCGCCGGCTCCCACCGGAGCCGCATGCGCGGGCACTCGCGCCTCGTCGCTTTCGCGCACCGTCGCGCGCATCGGGGCCGCATTCGGAACCAGAGAAAGAATAGTGCCAAAGACCATCACGATCAGGCCGATCCAGATCCACGAGACCATCGGGTTCAAGTGGGCCTTAATAATCGGATAACCGGTATCTGGATCTTTACCTTCAAACACCACATAGAGATCTTCTTTCAAAGTTGAGCGGATTGCGGGTACGTGCTGCTGCTGCTGGCTTGCGGTGTAGTAGCGGCTTTCGGGATAAAGCGTGTCAATCTGCTTGTCGCCTTTGAATACTTGAATGATGGCAAGGTCAGTGCTGTAGTTGGCATTTTCCTCTTGCGTCGAGGAGCGGGATAGCAGGGTATAGGGACCGAGAGCCATCTTGTCGCCAAAACCCATCGGTTTTTCCTTACTATCATTGAATGGTGTACCCAGAATTCCGATGAAGACCAGCGCGACACCGAAGTGGACGATATAGCCTCCGTAGCGGCGAGTGTTGCGGTGCCACAGGCGGACCATCGAAGCCGCCAGGTTCTCCCCGGTGTGACCTGAAATTACACGGCCGCCGCGAATGAACTCTGAGATCACTGTGAAAGCGACCAGTGCTGCCAACATGGCGGCCACCAGCGCGTAAAAATAAGAAACGTCATTCCACGGCTTGACGCCGAGTCCCACGAGCACGATGCCAACCGCCAGCGCCCCCAAGCTCGGCCACAAAAAATTGCGCTTCAGGCTTTCGAACGAAGTTTTTCGCCAGGCAAGCAGCGGGCCGACAGCAGTCAGCAAGAGCAGCAGCAGGGCGACGGGAATGGTGACCTTGTTATAGAACGCTGCCCCCACAGTAACTTTTTTGCTCTGGGCCAGCTCAGAAATTTTCGGAAACCAGGTGCCCCAAAGAACCGTGAAACAAGCTAATACGAAGAGCAAGTTGTTGAATAAGAAACTTGACTCGCGCGAAATCAGCGATTCCAGCTTGTGTTCGCTGCGCAGGTGCGACCGGTTCTTGATGAAGAAGAACGTGAATGTGCCCAGGCTTACGATGAGAAACCAGAAGAACCAGTCGCCGATCGAGGATTGCGCAAAAGCGTGCACCGAGCTGATGATCCCGCTGCGGGTTAGGAATGTCCCGAGAATCGCAAGCCAGAAAGTTCCGAAGACCAGCCACATGTTCCAGGTCTTCAGCATGCCGCGTTTCTCCTGCATCATGACCGAGTGCAGGAATGCGGTGCCGACGAGCCACGGCATGAGCGACGCGTTCTCGACCGGGTCCCAGCCCCAGTATCCGCCCCAGCCCAGCACCGAATAGGCCCAGTGCGCGCCGAGGAAGACGCCGCAGGTCAGAAAGCCCCAGGTCACCATTGTCCAGCGGCGAGTAATGTATATCCATTTCTCGCCGGGATACTTCATGGCCAGTGCGCCTAATGCGAATGCAAAGGGGACGGTGAAGCCGACATATCCCAAGTAGAGCATGGGCGGGTGGATTACCATCTCGGGATACTGCAACAACGGGTTCAATCCATTGCCGTCTGGCGGCACCGAACCTTGAATCACCGCGAAGGGTTTCGCGGCAAAATTCAGCAACAGCAGAAAGAAGACCTGCACTGCGGCAATGACCACCGAGGCATGAGCAAACAGGCGGACATCAGTTTTGTGACGCAGCCGCAATACCAGCCCGTACCCCGAAAGCAGCAGTGACCAGAAAAGCAGCGAGCCTTCCTGACCCGACCACAGGGTCGCAAACTTATAAGGCAGCGGCAGGTCGCGGTTGCTGTGGTGAAGAATATATGAGATGGAAAAGTCGTTGCGGAAAGCAGAGGTCACCAGGACCACGGCGCCTACAAACACCGCGCCGAAGCTGGCAATGCCGGCCCGGCGCGCAGTTTCGCTTAGCCGCTCGGAACCGGGTTGCTTACGAATGAGCGCGATCAGTCCGACTAGAAAAGAATAGCCACTCAGCGCCAGCGCGAGCAGGAGAACAAAACTACCTAATTCCGCCATGATAGAACTTCATTTTTCCAGAATTGCAGGGCGGACGCAACGCCCCTTCGGCAGGGGCGCTACATTCGTGCGTGATCCTAGGTCAGATTCGGTTTAAGAATGCTCACACACCCGCGAAACATTGACGCAAGGCAAAAGCCGAGCGGTCACCGTTACTGACAACGGACCATTAGCTGTTTAAATTACGCGCTCTGAGCGCGACGGGCCAGCACTTCGCGTTCCGCGGTAAGCCAGTCTTCCTTCTCGAATCCTTCGACGTATCCGCGTTTTGCATACAGTTCATAGGCGCGAAGGCGGATTGCAGCTTCTAGGTCCGATGGCAAAGAACCGTTACGTGAAGTTACGTTCTGCGAATTGTTATTGCCGTTTTCA
>Ga0207695_10010386_pt1 | contig 11392 bp, 14 predicted proteins | sample KBSC54metaG_FD_184354 | JGI IMG/M metagenome (GOLD analysis project Ga0207695, IMG submission 184354) | Corn rhizosphere microbial communities from Kellogg Biological Station, Michigan, USA - KBS C5-4 metaG (SPAdes) (version 2) | ecosystem: Host-associated > Plants > Roots > Rhizosphere > Soil... | reverse complement strand
AACAAGGACTGAGCGGATGTGCGGCGGGCTCCGGTCCGCCGCGTATCTCGCGAACAAGGAACGGCCCGTGGACAAGCGAAAGCGCGACATAGACTATTACACGCGACGTTTGGCGGAAGCAGAGCGGCTTGCCGCGGTGGCGAAATCGGCGTCGGCCAGACTGGCCCATGCCGATCTTGCACGCCTCTATCGCGAACGCCTGGCTGATCTCCAGGGAACGGGCGACGACGGCAAGGGTTCGTCCGCAAACGGTTAAGGATCTCATCATGACGGATAGCAATGACACGACAGTGGGCGCGGAGCCCACGAACCTTCTGCTGGCCTCCAACAAGGTGGATGGCACAAAGGTCGCGACGCGCGACGGCGATGCCTTGGGCTCAGTGTACAGCTTCATGATCAACAAGCGGACCGGCGGCGCGACGTTCGCAGTTCTGAGCCTCGGCGGCTTCCTCGGCCTCGGAAAGAGCTATTATCCGCTGCCGTTCGAACTTCTATCCTACGATCATGTCGCCGATGGCTATGTCGTGACGATCGACCGCCGGCTGCTTGAGGGCGGCCCGAGCTGGTCGAACAATGCGCCAGATTTCAACCAGGCTTATGCCGATCGCGTATCAAGCTATTACAGGGTCAACCCCGTCGACCTGTCGGTCGATTGAGGAGACAAGAGATGGTGAGCAACGTGCTGGGGATGCTGATCGGCGCCGAGATCGACCGCGACGAAGGCGGATCCGGATTGGGCGGCGCGGTCGAGGGCTATCTGATCGAAGGCGCGATCAAGGCTGTCGCGCCACTCATCGTGACGTTCGCGCTTGGCTGGGGCGTGCGCTTTCTCGCACGCCGAGCTTATGAGGCCGTCGCCGGCGAACGCCCTCGCGCGTAGACGCGGCGGGCGGATATGCTAAGGCGGGTCAGTCCTGCCCCTTCCTTACACGCCATGCGTTCTGGGCCTGCGCAACCATGTCCCGCGCTCTCTCGAAAGGTGCGCTCATTCCATGCAGCAAAAGGTTGAAGAGGCTCCGTCCGCGTTGAACGGCGCTGCCCGAAGCACGGTCATCGAGAGCTTTGACCTGTCCGGACTGACCGATGACCCGCGCCTGACTGCTATCACGGATTTCGCCTCATCGCTCTGCGAGGCGCCGATCGCGCTGGTTAGTATCGTCGAAAGCGAGCAACAATGGTTTCCGGCGCGCACTGGTCTTGAGGCGCGCGAGACGAGCCGCGATGCCTCTTTCTGCGCGCATGCCATGCTCGGCGATGCGATCATGGTCGTCCCGGATGCGCGGCTCGATCCACGCTTCTCGACCAACCCGCTTGTGCTGGGCGAACCCAACATCCGCTTCTATGCAGGCGCGCCGTTACGAACCGGGGACGGCGTTCCACTTGGCGCCCTCTGCGTGATCGACACGCAGCCGCGCGCCGGCCTCACGTCCGTCCAGCAACAAGGGCTACTCGTCCTTGCCCAGACGATCATGACATTGCTCACGCTGCGCCGATCGACGCACCGCAGCGGTCGCGAGCGTGACGAACAAGAATCCCGTTTCCGGATCCTTGCCGACACGATGCCCCAGATGGTCTGGTCGACGCGTCCGGATGGCTTCCACGATTATTATAATGCCCGCTGGTACGAATATACCGGCGTTCCGGAAGGCTCGACCGATGGCGAGGGCTGGAACGGCATGTTTCATCCCGAGGACCAGGAACGCGCATGGTCGGTCTGGCGCCACTCGCTGGAAACCGGAGAACCCTACGAGATCGAGTACCGCTTGCGCGACGCTAAGGGCCAGTATCGCTGGACGCTAGGTCGCGCGCTTCCGATCCGCGATGACAAGGGGGCCGTCACGCGCTGGTTCGGCACATGCACCGACATCCATGATCAGAAAATGATGCAGGCGCAGCGCGAGGTAATCGCGCACGAATTGAGCCATCGCATCAAAAACATCTTTGCCGTCATCGGAGGCTTAATTACCTTTTCGAGCCGCCATTATCCGGAAGTGCAAGCACTCGCCACCGATCTGCGTGACCGCGTCATCGCTTTGGGCAGAGCGCACGATTTTGTTCGGCCACACTCCGACGCATCGCGCCCGGAGAAGAATCAGAGCAGCCTCCACGGCATGATCGAGGAGCTTCTCTCCCCCTATCGCGAACGGATCAGAATCGAGGGCGAAGACCTGCCGATCGACGACCGCTCAGCGACCCCGCTCGCCTTGCTGTTTCATGAGCTCGCCACCAACGCCGCCAAATATGGTGCGTTGTCGGCCCATGACGGTACGGTCTTGATCAGCAGCCGTCCCGACGGCGAAACGGCCTGCCTGTCGTGGGCGGAGAGAGGTGGCCCGACTGTTGCATCGCCTCAGCAGGAGGGGTTTGGAACCAAGCTGATTGACCTCAGCGTCGCGCGCCAGATGGGCGGAAGGATCGATCGCGACTGGGCGGCTGACGGGCTTGTGGTCAGCCTGACCATTCCCTCAGCGTCGATGTATCGCAGTGACCAGCCAATAATCAAAGCCGGATAACGTCCTCGTGCTCTGCCGCATCCTGCTGGTCGGGATTTGCTAGAGCTGCCGCGGCGAGGATAGCGGCCTCGTTGAACGGCTTGCGGATGCAGCCGACGGCGTTCGCGGCAGGCTCACCGATCTGTGCGGGATTGGCGGTCACGTAAACAATTCGCACGCCGAAGCGCTTTGCGAGGTCCCGCGCAATCTCGGGACCGGTCGGCCCATCGCGAAGGTTGATATCCACGAATGCGAGATCCACTTCGCCGCCTGCGGACATCGCCTCTTTTTGATCGGCGACGATAGCTGCCACATGGTATCCGGCATCCTCGAGGATACGCTCGAGATCCATGGCAACGAGTATTTCATCCTCGACGATGAGAACCGATTTCATGGGCTTGCCGATCTGATTAGGACTGCTTCAATGCCCTGCGCTCATGCCAGTTCCCACTCCATCTTAATTTAAATCAGTATGAGGACAGAGCGTGTCGTCGATGACACGGTTACTAGATGGCTGAGGGGCGGGGCACGCTGCGTTTCAGGTGCACTGGAGCTCGCTTCTGACGTCGCGATTCATTGAATGACGGAGGCCGCTTTCGCTGAGAGCGGACACTTGAGCGCGGTGGCGAACAGCAGACGTTGGTGGCCACGAGCTTCAAGCTGCTCCTTGAACGTAGCGGGAACACCTTATCCGATCATCGAAACAGATCGCTTTCCTGCTCAAACATAGCGACGAGTTCGTCGGCAACAGCTCGGATGGAAGCGTCCTTCTTGTCACGGGTACGAGTGAGCACGAACACGTCCTTGCTCGCGGGTGCCGCTCCGAGATCGCATTCGCGTAACTCAGGATCGCTGCGGCCGATGTAGTGCGGTATGAGAGCGAGCCCGATTCCTGATCGCGCCGCGATTGCCTGCAGGAACTGATCCTTGGCGCGGAATGCGACCCGAGCGCGAGGGAAATGTCTCGTCATCCACGTGGATGCGGACAAATAAGCGTCCGCCTCGTTGAAGCCGATCAGGACCGGATCGTTTCCGCTTTCTACCGATAGACAGGCGTCCTCCGTTCCATAGAAGCCAAACCCGACGGTGGTGACCTTGCGCGCGATGACGTCGCCGTCCTTCGGCTTGTCGAAACGGATCGCGATGTCCGCTTCGTGGCGCTCAAGGCTGATGGATCTCAGCGCGGGGGCAAGATCGATATCGAGCTTGGGGTAACGGGTTGCCAGTGCTGGCAGCCGTGACACGAGGAAGCCCGACGAAAGGCCCGGCGATGCGTTGATCCGCACGAGCCCGCTGGGAGCGCCGTTGGTCATGCCGCGACCCAGGATCTGCGCCGCCTGTTCCATGTCGGTCGCCGCCTCGAGCGCGTGCGTCCCGGCCGGCGTCAGGACATAACCTTCGGGTCGCCGTTCGACGAGCTTCTCGCCGAGACTCTCCTCGAGGGATTGAAGCCTCCGCGCGATCGTGGCGTGGTTGACCGCAAGCATCCGCGCGGCGGCGGACAGGCTGCCGTGCCGCGCAAGGGCAACGAAGATGCGGACATCCTGCCAGTCGATGTCTGTGCGTTTCTGATCAGCCATTGATTGGAGATAGCGAATTTCCGAGCTTCCGACAGCTTCATAAATGCGGGTCACCAATAAGCGTCATGGAGACCACGAAATGCCCGAGATCAAGAAAGTCGCAATCGTCACTGGTGCCTCGAAGGGCATGGGCGAAGGCATCGTGCAAGCCTATCGCAACCGCGGCTGGAGCGTCATCGCAACCTCGCGCTCGATCGAGCCGTCGTCCGATCCGGACCTGGTGACGATCGCCGGGGACATCGGGGATCCCGAGACCGGCAAGCGCCTGGCTGCGACGGCGCTGGAGAGGTTCAACCGTATCGACACGCTGATCAACAACGCCGGCATCTTCATCGGCAAGGCCTTCACCGACTATACCGAGGAAGACTATCGCCTGAAGCTGAAGACCAATCTCGACGGCTTCTTCTTCACCACCCAGGCGGTAATGCCGACGATGCTGACGCAGGGCACCGGCCACATCGTCCAGATCACGGCGTCGACCGCGGAGTTCGCCCATTCGGCATCGCCGGCGTTCATCGCCATGCTGACGAAGGGCGGCATGAACGCCGCCACGAAGAGCCTTGCGATCGAGTATGCCACTCGCGGCATCCGCGTGAACGCGGTCGCGCCTGGCGTCGTCCGCACGACCATGCACGATCCGAAGAAGATCGATCAGGCAGCCGGCTTCCACCCGATGAACAAGCTGGGCGAAGTCGCGGATATCGTCCGTGCGGTGCTCTACCTCGAGGACGCCGTCTTCTCGACCGGCGAGATCCTGCACGTCGACGGCGGCCTGATCGCCGGCCGCTGATCCTCACTCCTGGGAGAGCGCCGTGGGCGCTTTCCGTAACCCGGAGACGTTCAATGCCGATCGTAAACATCCTCGTCACCCGCGAAGGCACGACGCCTGGCGCGGATCGCACCACTGCCGAGCAGAAGGCCGCCGTCTACAAGGGCATTGCCGACCTGCTGTTCGAGGTGATGGGCAAGCCCCGCGAAGACACCACCGTCCTCTTCCACGAGAACGAGATGGAGGACATCGGACAGGGCGGCCTGCCCGTGGCCGAGTTCCGCGTCCAGCGCGCGCAGAGCCGGCGGCCAAGCACCTGAGCGAAACCTGACCGATCAATCTTCGAAGCCAGGCCAGCCGGCCGCAAAGACCAATCCCCGACGTGACCGGATGAAGCCAAGCGGCTCGCCGTCGACGTCGCCGCAAGGAGAAACAAGATGCGCAAAATCGCCACCAAGCTGGGCGCAGCAGTCGCCCTCTCACTCGCCACGGCCGCCGCCGCCGATGCGACCCCCGCTCGCAATGTCGTTCTGGTCCATGGCGCCTTCACCGACCAGACGAGCTGGAGCAAGGTCGCGCAGATCCTACGCCGCAAGGGCTATCACGTGACGCTCGTCGCCAATCCCCTGACCTCGCTCGACGCCGACGTCGCCGCGACCCGCAGCGCCCTGGCGGCGCAGAAGGGGCCGACGGTGCTGGTCGGGCACAGTTGGGCTGGCGTCGTGATCGGCAAGGCGGGGGACGACCCGAAGGTGTCCGCGCTGGTCTATGTAGCCGCCTACGCGCCGGAGCGCGGTGAGCGCCTCAAGAAGCTGTCCGATGGCGTGCCGCCTTCGCCCGGGCAGAAGGCTCTGCGCCCGGACGCGAGAGGCTATCTCACGCTCGATCCCGCCGCTCTGCCCGCGGTCTTCGCGGGCGACCTTCCACCGGCCGACGGCAAGGCGCTGGTCGCCCACCAGCTTCCGCTCAACGGCGCCGTGTTCGGGACGGAGGCGACCGTCGCCGCCTGGCACGACAAGCCCACCTTCTACGCCATCTCGGCCAAGGATCAGATGATTCCGCCGCAGGCCGAGGCGATGTTCGCCAAGCGGATGCATGCGCAGACGGTGACGCTGCAGTCGAGCCATGCTTCGCCCGTGTCGCACCCCGCCGAGGTCGCCGCGCTGATCGAGCGCGCCGCCCGCTGAGGACGACGAGGGGGCTTGCGGAAAGTGCCCCCCGACTTGGAAACAAGGAGTATGTTGTGATGAATACCGCTCATGTCGATGACTATTTCGCCGCTCTCGCGAATAGGGACAGTCTCCGGATCGTGCCGCACCTTGCCGATAACATCGTCCTGCTCGGCCCGATCTTACCCGAGCCCACCGTGGGCAAGGACGCGGTGGTGGAAGTCCTCTCCGGCTTCCTGGAAACGATCGACAGCTTGGAAGTGAACCTCCGCTTCGCATCGGACCGGGACGTCGCCGTGTTCTTCTCCTTCACCTGCAATGGCCTGACGGTGAAGGGCAACGAGCATCTTCACCTCAACGATGACGGCCTGATCGACAGCATCGAGGTGGCGTGGCGCCCGCTCCCCGCTGCCGTGGAGGTCCAGGAGGTGTTCGCCAGCAAGCTCGGCTTCCCGGCGATGCGCCTCGTCCCGGTCTTGGACGCCTGACGCTCGTACGGCGGTGCCGGCTTCGGCACTGCTGCGTTTGAAGGCAACCCAGCGGGGCTGGTTCGGTCCGAACCAGCCCCGAAATTCGTGGGCGCTACCGCTACCGGATGAGCGCCGGCGCGCGGATCCAGCGCACCACCGCAGTCATGCCGCTCGTGGCGATCGGAAGCTGTCCCGGTATCGTCCCGGGCTGGTTCCCAGACGGCGCTGGAAGGCGGCGCGCATCTGCTCTGGGCTGGCGAAGCCACAATCGTATGCCACCGCCTTCAGCGCGCGATCGCTGCCCTCGAGCAGCTTACGGGCCTGGTCGATGCGTACGCCTTCGACGAACTCGTGGGGAGTGACATTCAGCTGGTTCACGAAGGCTCGGGCGATGCTGCGCTCGCTGAGCCCTGCGATCTCGGCGAGGCGCCGCACCGGCAATGGATCGCGCAGATGGTCGATGACCCAGGCCTGCACCCGGCCAACCGGCGTCTCCGGATCCGTAATGGGCGTGAGCAAAGGGCTGAACTGCGACTGGCCTCCCTGGCGCTGCGTTACCACGACCAGCCGCTTGGCGCAGACCAGCGCGAGTGCCTGGCCATGATCCTCGGCCACCAGCGCCAGCGCGAGGTCGATCCCGGCCGTCACGCCGGCGGACGTGACAAGCGCGCCGTCGCGAGCGTGGATGCGGTCATGCTCCACCCGCGCATGCGGAAACAGCGCCGCCAGGCGTGGAGCGTTCTGCCAATGGGTGGTCACCACGCGTCCATCCAGCAGCCCGGCACGACCGAGCGCGAACGCACCGGTGCAGATCGAGCCGTAGCGCTTCGCCCGAACGCCCCAGCGTCGGAGCCAGGAGGACAGCGCCTCGTCCTCCGCTGCCTCGGGCAACCCGGGGCCGCCCGCAATGAGCACGGTATGGAAATCCCGTGCGGCTTGCGCGAACGACATATCGGGCAGGAGCGCCATGCCACTGGAACTGCGGACGGGCTCGAGCGACGACGAAACGAGTAGGCAGCGGTAGCCCTGACCGACCGGCACCATCCCGTTCGCTTCTCCGAAGACGTCCAGCGGACCCACGACGTCGAGGGCCTGCACGCCGTCGTGGATCACCAGCGCGATCTCCTTGCTCACCGCATCTCCTAAGACGAAATTCAATCAGCTGCCCGATGACATGCGATCGAGCATGTCTGTTTTTCCGCCATACTCGGCAGAATATCAACGCCCACTCTTGTTGCTGCCAGATGGTCAGTTTGCGACATGGATCGGGCCGGGCAGGACGGATGTCCCCCGCTGAGCCCACCCACCCACGGCTCGCCACCCTGCCCGGCAACAGGATCAATAGCGAGCGCCGCGTCGGACCGTCTCTCGCGCAGGAGAACAGCTATGACCGACAACAGGCGCTTCACCACCGCCGCTGGTGTGCCAGTGGCGGATAACACCAATATCATCACCGCCGGCCCTCGTGGTCCGGCGCTGCTGCAAGACGTCTGGCTGATCGAAAAGCTCGCGCACTTCGACCGCGAGGTGATCCCCGAGCGACGCATGCACGCCAAGGGCTGGGGCGCTTATGGCAGCTTCACCGTCACCCACGACATCACGCAATTCACGCGGGCCAAGATCTTTTCCAAAATCGGCAAGAAGACCGATCTGTTCATGCGCTTCTCGTCGGTCGCCGGCGAGCGTGGTGCAGCGGACGCCGAGCGCGACATCCGCGGCTTCGCGGTCAAGTTCTACACCGAGGAGGGTAATTGGGACCTGGTCGGCAACAACACGCCAGTGTTCTTCTTCCGCGATCCGCTGCGCTTCCCGGACCTCAACCATGCGATCAAGCGCGACCCGCGCACCGGCCTGCGCTCGGCCGACAACAACTGGGACTTCTGGACGCTGCTGCCTGAAGCGCTGCATCAGGTGACGATCGTCATGTCAGAGCGCGGCGTGCCGAAGAGCTTCCGTCACATGCACGGTTTCGGCAGCCACACCTACTCGATGGTTAATGCCGCCGGCGAGCGGGTGTGGGTCAAGTTCCATTTCCGCACCCAGCAGGGCATCGAGAACTTGGCCGACGCCGAGGCAGGCGAGATCGTGAAGAACGACCGCGAGAGCCACGGCCGCGACCTGTTCACCGCGATCGAGACGGGTGATTTCCCGAAGTGGACGCTGTTCATCCAGGTGATGACAGAGGAACAGGCGAAGCACCATCACCACAACCCGTTCGATCTGACCAAGGTGTGGCCGAAAGCCGACTATCCGCTGATTGAGGTCGGGGAGCTCGAGCTCAACCGCAACCAGGAGAATTATTTCGCCGAGGTCGAGCAGTCGGCCTTCTCGCCGGCCAATGTCGTGCCGGGCATCGGCTTCTCGCCCGACAAGATGCTCCAGGCGCGGCTGTTCTCCTATGCCGACGCGCAACGTTACCGGCTGGGCGTCAACTTCAACCACATCCCGGTCAACGCACCGAAATGCCCGTTCCACTCCTACCATCGCGACGGCGCGATGCGGACCGACGGCAATCTGGGGGGCACCAAGAGCTATCACCCGAACAGCGACGGGATCTGGTCCGACCAGCCCGACTTCGCCGAGCCGCCGATGCTGGTCGATGGCAACGGCACGCACTGGGATCACCGGGTCGGCGACGACCATTGGGAGCAGCCGGGCAACCTGTTCCGCGCGATGAACGCGGCGCAGCGCGAGGCGCTGTTCGGGAATACGGCGCGCGCGATGGGCGACGCGGCCGACCACATCAAGAAGCGTCATATCGACAATTGTACCCGCGCCGACCCCGCCTATGGCGCCGGCATCGCCACCGCCCTCGGCTTCCCGCATCTCGGTCAGGCGGCCGAATAAACCCGATCAAAGGAGTTGAAGAAATGACCACTACCGTCCACGGTGTGTCCGTTCCCGATAGCAAGCTTGGCCGCGCGATCACAGAGTTCATCCGCGATACCGAGACCGAGCTGCTGTTCAACCACTCCAGCCGGGTCTTTTTCTTTGGCGCCATCGCCGGACAGCAGCGCGGGCTGAGCTTCAATCCCGAACTGCTTTACGCCGCGACCATGTTCCACGACATCGGGCTTATGCCGTCGCATTCCAGCCCGCACCTGCGCTTTGAAGTCGATGGCGCAAATGCCTCGCGCGACTTCCTGCAGAGCCACCGAATCGATCCGTCCGACATCGAGAAGGTTTGGGCCGGCATCGCGCTGCACACCACCCCTGGTGTGCCCGAGTTCATGCACCCAGTGATCGCGCTCACCACCGTCGGCGTGGAGATGGACGTGCTCGGCCTGACCTACGACAAATATGACGACGCGACGCGCGAGGCGGTGGTCGCCGCCTTTCCGCGCACGCCCGGTTTCAAGGAGGACATCATCCAGGCCTTCTACGACGGCATCAAGCACAAGCCGGAGACCACGTTCGGCAACGTCAAGGCCGATGTGCTCGCCGACAAGGAGCCGCATTTCCATCGCGGCAACTTTTGCTCGGTCATCCGCGGCTCGCACTGGCACGGCTGACACGGCGCTAAACCGGCCGCTCCCCATCCAGTTCAGCAGATTGCTCCGCACCGGCGCACCGCGCAAACACCATCAGAAAGCGTAAGCCATGTCGAAGTCTGACCATCGCACCTTTGAGGCTACCGAAACGCGACTCATCGCTTTCTCGTTCTCCTAAGACGAGGAAAAGCCCCTCCACATCCTCTACGAATATGACTTCGGAGATTGAAGCGGGCCGGGTTTGCCGGACGCTCTATCTCCTGAGAGAGTGGCGCCACGATGAGCAAGACGACGAACAAGTTTTCGCCTGAGGTCCGCGAGCGGGCCTTACGCGATCTGTGATGCCCAGACCCACTCACCCGGCTTCAAATGCTCGGCCCGCCGCGCGAACTCTGGCGGCGAGCTCGCGGTAGCGCCTTGCGCGACGACGCCGGCCGGCCATGCGAGAGCGGCGAAGGACAGGATCAATTTGTTCATGGCTCCACCTTGTCGCGTCTAGCGCGCCGATCAATCCTGTTTCCACCTGTTGTCTATGCTATTCCGCGATCCGGGACCGGCACATGCTTGCGTGATCGGTCCGGAAGAGCAGAGCGGGAACGGTGTGATGTTTCTTGCGGCCGCACGACAACGAGCAAAGCCGTTTCGCCACCGCAGGCTGCATTTTAGCGCCTGCCGTTATGGAATATTGGTCAGCCTTGCCTCGATGGCGGCAAGCTGCGGAACGCCGCCGCCGCACCGGGTCATGGCATGCCATGCCGCACCGTCTGTCGTGCCCCAAAGCTCAACTACGGGGAGAGAACACGCAACACTCTCCGTGCTGACTTACAATATAGAAGGATTGACGTGGCCGGCCCGCACGGGGCGATCACCGGCGCTTCACGCCATCGGCGAACAGCTCGCGGCCTTGCAACGATCAGATGCCGGGCCCGACGTCGTGATGGTCCAGGAGATGTTCAGCGGCCCTGCCAAGGCGGCTGTTGCCGCCACTGGCTATCCCGCCATCGTTTCAGGCCCGCGCAGATTGACCGCGTCGCAGCCGACGGACATGGCCCCGTTGCCCGGCAAGGCGAAATTGAAGCGCGGTGAGCTGGGTCTGCGCCTCTTGGGCAGCGGGCTTGCCATCGCCTCGCGCTACCCCATCATCGACAGCGAGCTGCGTGCCTACGGCAAACGCTCCTGCGCGGGCTTCGACTGTCTGGCGAACAAGGGCATATTGCTGGCGCGGATATCGATCCCGGGCGTGCCTGCGCCGATCGATCTCTACGATACGCACCTGAATGCGCGGCGCGCGTCGCGCGCGCCCGCCGAGCGCAACCTGGCGGCGCATGACCGGCAGACCGCGGAAGCAGCGGAATTCATGGCGCAAACGAGCCGTGCCGGGCATCCGATCATCTTCGGGGGCGATTTTAACATGCGCCGAT
>Ga0207695_10010384_pt1 | contig 11393 bp, 6 predicted proteins | sample KBSC54metaG_FD_184354 | JGI IMG/M metagenome (GOLD analysis project Ga0207695, IMG submission 184354) | Corn rhizosphere microbial communities from Kellogg Biological Station, Michigan, USA - KBS C5-4 metaG (SPAdes) (version 2) | ecosystem: Host-associated > Plants > Roots > Rhizosphere > Soil... | reverse complement strand
CGCTGCGGGTGATCAACGCCGTTCCCAACGATCGTCTCGACTATCAGCCGGACACGAAATCGAAGACCGGCCTGGGGCTGGTCCGGCATCTCACGCTGGAGGATGAGTGGCTGCTGAACAGCATCGCCGATGGAGCGTTCGCGCCGCCGCCCGATGATTCCGACGCCTGCGGGATCATGAACTCGGCTGACGCCGCGGCCCGCTACCAAGTAAGAGTTCCGGCGGCCCTGGATCGCGTGCGGGCACTGTCGGGGGAGCAGCTCGGCAGCGTAATCGACTTGTTCGGAATGGTCCAGGCACCCGGAGTGAACTTTCTGGCGATGACGATCAAGCATTCGGTTCATCACCGCGGCCAGCTCAGCGCCTACCTGCGCGCGATGGGCGGCAACGTCCCCGGTATCTACGGGCCATCCGCCGATACGCAGGCAGCGGTCGCCGGGCAGTAACGGCAAGTCCAGACGCATTGCCAAACGCGGACCGCCGAATGCACGCGGTCCGCAAAGATCTATTCGGTGATGCGCGCGCTGCGCGTGCGTTCACTCAGGAGTTTTCCTGCGGCCACAATGCCGAAGATCGCTAATGCTTCCACCCCATATGTGAATACCGTCGGCGGATGCATTGTCTTTACGACGAAAGGATCCGTAAGCATCATTTCCCCCCCGACCCTGCCGAGAACCGCCGCGCCCAAATACAAGATCACTGGATAGCGATCCATCAGCGTGGCGATCAGATTACTGGAAAACACCACGAACGGTATGCTCACGCACAGACCGAATACGATCAGGGGGATGTCGCCTCTCGCGGCCCCGGCCACGGCCAGAACATTGTCGGTGGACATTGTAATATCGGCGACCACAATGAACCAGATTGCCTTAAGTAGTTTACTGCGGGGCGGCGCCGCGGCCGGCTCCGAGCTGGCATCCGCGAGAACCTTGACGGCAAGCCAGATGATGAAGGCGCCCCCCAGCAACTTGATGAATTCGATTCCCAGGAGTCGCGCTGCCGCGATGGTGAGGACCACACGCAGCGCAACGGCGGCCGCCGCACCGAAAATACTTGCCAGCCTGCGCTGCCGCTGAGGCAGAGCGCGTACCGCCATGGCGATCACCAAAGCATTGTCGCCGGCCAGCAGAAGATCAATCAGAATAATGGAAGAACCGTCGATCAGGAGACGGGAAACGGTACCGGCTGGCATGTGAATGTGTGGAAGCGCGTTTGCGGCAGTGCTTCGCTCCTCATCATCCCATGAGACACAGCCCATGACGCACAGCGCATGACGCATAACCCGTGACGCACAACGATGTATGATAGACCCCATGCTGCGAGCCACACTGCTTGTCATCGTATCCGCCTGCGCGCTGAACGCCCAGGTAACTTTTGACCGGATTCTGCGCGCCGATAAGGAGCCGCAGAACTGGCTGACGTACTCCGGGAACACCTCGAGCCAGCGCTACAGCGGGCTCAATCAGATCACGCCGGCCAATGTCGGGAACCTGAAACTCCAGTGGGCGTTTCAAGCGCGCTCGACGGAAAAATTCGAATCGACGCCGCTGGTGGTCGATGGCACGATGTATCTGACCCAGGCGCCCAACGATATCCTGGCGCTCGATGCATCCACTGGCGAGATCAAGTGGCTGTACTCGTATTCGCCCTCGCGCGAGTCGCGGCCGTGCTGTGGCCGCGTCAACCGCGGCGTCGCGATCCTGGGCAATACGCTCTTCATGGGCACTATCGACGCGCACCTGGTGGCGGTCAACGCGCGCACCGGCGAGCTGGTGTGGGACAAAGCCGTCGCGAAACCCGAAAGCGGTTACGCGATGACGCACGCGCCGCTGATCGTCAAAGACAAAGTGATTGTAGGCACGGCCGGCGGCGAGTACGGGATCCGCGGATTCATTGCGGCCTTCGACGCAGCAACGGGTAATGAAGCATGGCGCTTCTATACGATCCCAGGCAAGGGCGAGCCGGGCAATGAAACCTGGGCCGGCGATTCCTGGCAGCATGGCGGCGCGTCGGTGTGGATGACGGGGTCGTATGATCCCGACTTGAACCTGACCTACTGGGGCATCGGCAATCCCGGCCCGGACTGGAATGGCGACAAGCGCGGCGGCGACAACCTGTATAGCGATTGCGTGGTGGCGCTGGACGCCGATACCGGGAAGCTCAAATGGTATTTCCAGTTCACGCCGCACGACGACTTCGATTACGACTCCGTACAGGTGCCGGTGATGGCGGACATCACCTTCAAGGGGCAGCCACGCAAAGTAATGATGTGGGCGAATCGCAACGGGTTCTTCTATACGCTGGACCGAACCACCGGAAAATTTCTGCAAGGCAAGCCGTTCGTGAAGGTAACTTGGACCAAGGGGCTCGACGAAGCGGGCCGGCCGATGCGATCGCCCGAGATGGAGCCTTCGGCAGGCGGCACGGTGATTTATCCCAGTCCGACCGGTGGCACGAATTGGTGGTCGCCATCGTTCAGCCCAAGGACTGGTTTGTTCTACGTCGCGGCCTGGGAGGGCGTCCACGGGACGTTCAATAAAACCGAGGGCGAATTCGATGAGGGCAAGCGTTATGTCGGCGGCGCTCCGGTATCGACGAAGCAGGGGCGCGGACCGCAGTTACCCAAGCACAATGACGCAGATGGCTACGGCATCGTGCGGGCGCTGGATCCGCAAACCGGCGAGAAGAAGTGGGAATACAAGATGAACGATGTGACCGCCAGCGGCATCTTGACGACGGCCTCGGATTTACTCTTCACTGGCGGGCGCGAGGGCTTCTTTCAGGCGCTGGATGCGCGCACCGGCAAGCTTCTGTGGAGGACCAACGCGGGCGGCGATATCGCGATGGGTCCGATGAGTTACCAGGCGAACGGGAAACAGTACGTGGTGTTCTCCGCCGGCAGCTCAATGTTTGCGTACTCGTTGCCTTAAGAGAAGCGCGTGCGCTTCCACAACATCCGACCGCAGACGATCAGGAAACCGACAGTCGCGGCCAGCAGCACCATTTGCGCGCTTTAAACCATCTAAGCAATTATCCGCGACAAGTCGATTTACTGTTGCGCCTCAGAGATCACGGGCGCCGGGCAGTGCCTGCAAATCTCCATTGTCCTAGGGAACAAAATCGTCTGAGCCTCGTATTAAATGGGAGGCTCGATTTGTCGAATATGTTCACTACTCTTCGATACAGCTTGCGGCAGTTTCGGATGTCGCCGATATTTACGGCGGCCGTCACGTTGACGCTAGCACTCGGAATCGGAGGAACGACCGCGATCTTCACTATGATCCACGCGGTCATGCTTCAGTCATTGCCCGTTTCGGATCCGGCGCTTTTGTACCGTATCGGAGATGGCGATGATTGCTGCGTGGAAGGGGGGCCGCAGGAACGCTGGGGAATGTTCTCCTTTCCCCTGTATGAGCGGCTCAAGGCGGAAACGCCCGAATTCGAAGAAGTGGCCGCATTTCAGGCGGGGGGAAATCGGTTGAGTGTGCGGCGGGAAGGCAGCGGACTCGCTGCGAGGCCGTTGCGCTCCGAGTACGTAACCGGCAATTATTTCTCGACGCTGGGAGTGAAGGCTTTCGGCGGCCGGGTACTTTCCCCTGATGACGACAAGCCGTCCGCTCCGCCGGTTGTTGTGCTGAGCCACCATGCGTGGCAGGCCGGCTATGGAGCCGATCCTTCCGTGGTGGGCTCGAGTTTCATCGTGGAGGGACATCCGTTTACCGTCATCGGCGTAACTCCGCCGGGATTTTTTGGCGAGACGTTGCGTGGCGATCCGCCCGACATTTGGATCCCCGTGCAGCAGGAGCCGATGATCGCTGGCGGCAGCACACTGCTGCATCAGCCGGTAGGCGCATGGTTGCGAGTGATCGGGCGATTGCGTCCGGGTGATTCCACCGTCGGAATGGCGCCACGGTTAACTGGAGTGTTGCGGCAATGGATGCAACACGATTCCGGCTATCCCGCCAATTGGATGCCAGACGTGATTCGCGCGCTTCCCAAGCAAAAGATCAATGTGGTTCCGGCAGGCGCGGGGGTCGCGGTCATGAAGGAGGAGTACAGTCGCAGCCTGCAAATCCTGCTTGGTGTTTGTGGCATGGTGCTGCTGATTGCCTGCGCCAACGTGGCGAACCTGCTGCTTGCCCGCGCCATGGCGCGCCGCGGACAAACCGCACTGCGCCTGGCTGTCGGGGCCAGCCGGCGGCAAATTGTAGGGCAGGCCCTAGTGGAGGCGATTCTGCTGGCGTTGGCCGGCGGAATTGCGGGGCTCGTGGTGGCAATAGTGGCGGGGCGTTTGCTGCTCGCTCTAGCATTCAGCAGCTCTCACTTCCTCCCCATCAGTACATTGCCATCGCCAATGGTCCTCACGTTCGCCTTCGTGGTGGCCTTGTTGACGGGCGTCATTTTTGGTTCAGCTCCCGCCTGGTTTGCCACCCGGACAGATCCCGTGGAAGCGCTACGCGGCGTGGGCCGCAGCACGGCCGATCACTCTTCGTTTACGCAAAAGGCGCTGCTGATCGTGCAGGCAGCACTGTCCGTCGTTTTGATAGCGGGCGCGACCATGCTGGCGCGCAGCCTCAACAAGCTCGAGTACCAAAATTTTGGGTTCCTGACGGAGGGCCGCGTGGTGGTTTCCTTGAACCGGCCGCCGGCTACCTACACGCAGCCTCAGCTGGCTTCTCTATATCGCCAGATTGAAGAGGGCATGAATCGTTTGCCGGGGGTGACCGGATCGGGCCTTGCGCTATACAATCCGCTGACGGACAACTGGGGCGAACTCATTCTGGTGTCCGGCCATCCGCCGCCCCAGTTGCACATGGATGGGGGCGCCTCCTGGGACCGCGTGAGCGCCGACTATCTTCAGGAGCTCGGCGTGAGCCTGGTCCGCGGACGGCACTTCGCCCGGAGCGATAACGAAACGACGGAGCCCGTTGCGATTGTCAACGAAACTTTCGTGAAGCGCTTCTTCAAACAGGACGAGGATCCGCTCGGGCAGCACTTCGGCCTCGATCTGCCGGAGAACGCCGGCACATTCCGCATCGTGGGTATCGTGCGGGACGCGAAATTCGCCGGTTTTGCCTTGCGCAGGCCAGCGCGTCCGATGTTCTACGTTCCGCTCGCGCAAAACGTCCTCTACAAGGATCCGATGATAAGGCGGCTTGAGTTGCAGTCCCATTTCATCGGGGGACTGCTGCTTGTGACGAACGCATCGCCCGGCACATTGGAGCCGCTGCTCACTCGAGTCCTGGCAGGGGCCGATCCAAATCTGACCATCAATAGCGTGAGGACGATTCGAGAGCAAATCCAGCTCACGTTCGATCAGGAGCGCTCAGTCGCCAGCCTCGCCGGACTGTTCGGGATCGTGGCTCTATTGTTGGCTGCGGTTGGACTCTACGGAGTGACTGCCTACACTGTGGCGCAACGAACGAATGAGATTGGAATCCGTATGGCGCTGGGGGCAGACCGCATAAAAGTGGTTCGATACGTACTTCGCGGAGCTTTGATCCGTGTAGGGATTGGGCTTGCGCTGGGACTCCCGCTGGCCATCGGCACCGGCCGTCTGATCTCGAGCAAGTTATACGAGGTTTCCTTCTGGGACCCAATTGCCCTAGCGGTGGCTGGGAGTGCGCTCGCGGTTTGCGCCGTGGCCGCGGCCATGATTCCCGCCAGCGTCGCTGCATCCATTTCACCCATGACTGCGCTCAGGAGCGACTAACGCTCTTTTTCGTCTTCAGGATTGACGCCACTTCACAGGGCGAACAGGTGACCACCAGGCAAGCCGTTAGCGCCCGCAGTCCGGATTGTCGTGCATTTCGTCGCCTAACGTGCTTCGCGAAAAAGTGACGCCAGGCAACCTTTCTAGAGTGCTATTTGAGTATCTGGGAGCGGCGGTAAGCGAGTTCCTCGAACAGCGGCGAACACTCAACAAACCGTAGAACGCGGGACACAGGATCAAGAGAAGCGCGTGCGCTTCCACAACATCCGACCGCAGACGATCAGGAAACCAACGGTCGCCGCCAGCAGCACCAGGAGCACTGGAATGTTCATGGCAATGCTCGGAACTTTGGCGTGAATGCCGAGCCACACGAAGATTCCAATCGCGGCCAGCGTCACAACCAACTCCCACCAATGCCGCGGAGGCGTCTCCCTCGCCAGGGGATCGTCGCCATGCAGAATCGCGGCAGCGCGCTCCGCATCCAGACCGTAGCGATCGCATTCCCGTTCCGATGCCAGCCGCCAGGAGGCTTGTTCAGAGGCCGGAGCTTCGGCCTGGCTGATCGCGAGCGCTCCCGCAATCATCACCACTGAGCCGCCGATCACCAGCAGACGCGCGGTAAGGCTTTCGCCAGAGAGTTCTCCGAACACTAGCGCGCCCCACAGCAATCCCCAGATCTGATTGGTATTCGAAAGCGGAATGCCGCGGCTGATGCCGATGTATTTCGCGGCGTATTGCTGAAACAGATCGCCCAGCACCCAACAAAACCCGCCGAGGAACAGCCAGAACATGACCGGCTCCGCCTTTACGAGCTCCGCGCCTACCTTGCGATATCCGCCATCGAAGGCGAGCGCCATCGCGAGCGTCGCGCCGAGTTCTCCGAATGTGAAGACGGTGACGAACGACAGCGGATTCATGCCGCTGATATACGCTTTTCGATACGGAACGTACATGGTTCCCCATAGCAGTCCCGCGCCCAGCGCCGCCAGGATTCCCAGGGTCGCGCGATGCGACGACGCCTGCTGCTGGTGAGAGGTCGCGTAGGCGAGCACGCACGCTCCCGCCACAATCGCAGTTGTGCCGCCGATTACCCGCGCCAGATCCTTCGCGCCCGCGCCGCGGAGTTCGTTGAATAGCAGCCAGCCCCAGAAGAGACCCACCAGGCTGTTGATGTTCCACAGCGGGAAGGCAATGGAGAGTCCTACATTGCGGACGGCGAAGACGGTCAGCGTATTGGCGACGGCCCAGCACATTCCCGCCAGCAGCGCCCAAATGACCAGGTGGCTCTTATCGCGGAAATCCGAGAGCAGATAGCCGGTGCCTTTTAACATTACCGGCAAAGTCCAGCGCGCGACAAAGACGCCGGCCACCATGCCAAGTGAAATCAGGAAGGGCGAGAACCCGGCCGTGACCAGCTTGGTGGGAGCTTCGGCTGCTCCCAACCACGCGCCCGCCGCCAAGCCGCACGCTACGCCAAGGCCGTGGCGGGAAGCGCTGGAGAGCGCGGTTTTCACTTCCAGTACGGGGTTCGCGCCCATTTCAATGCGTGAGAAGAACCAGCAGGATCGTTCCGAAAATCAGGACGGCGACAGGAATCCAGAAGTGGCTGTCGGTTAGTATGGCGGCGACCAGGGAGCGGTCGACGATCAAACGGTCACCGGGTATGTTCACAGGGAGTGATTATCCCACGATTGCCAAGCTAAGCGTGCGGCCGCTATCGCAGTCACGCGCGAACCAAACTCACGATAGCGGCCAAGCCCTTCGGAAGAAACGGAGCTAGCGGCGGTCCCCGCCCCGATCTCCACCGCGATTTCCCCCATGTTCTCCACCATGATCTCCGCCGCGGCCCCCGCCTTTATGCGATTCGCGAGGCTCCGGCCGGCCCTGCTGCGGGGCTCTTCGTTCCGGCGCTGAGCGAGGCTCAAGCGCATGCGGTTCGGGGCGGCGCGCCACACCCGGTGCGGGACGCCGGACCTCGGGGTAAGAATGAACGTAGGCCCCACGATTGTCCCAACGCCTGTCCCACCGCCCGCCGTTCAAGAACACACCATGCTCGCGCCAATCGAAGCGGGCTCTTCCAGGGGCCCAGCCCCAGGGCGCGAAATATCCGCCGATGCTTACGCCGAAGCCGAAGCGGATCGCACCTCCGACGAAAAATCCGCGGCGCGGCGGAAGATATACGATCCCGGGATCGTAGTACGGAACCACCACATATCCCGGATTCACCGGCATGATGGTAATGTACGGCCCGCCGCTCACGATCACCTGGCCGTTGCTCTGCAAATAGCCGTAGCGCTCAGCCAGGGCTCGCTGCCGCTGCACCGCGTCCATCACGTCCTGCTCCTGCGCCAGGAATGCGTCGCCGAGGTCGGTGGTCCAGCGCATATCCGAACTCATCATGGCGAGCACCGATGGAAACGGCAGCAGCGACTGCACGCTGGGATCCCACGGCAACTGGTCTCCTTGGATGGCGTCGGCCAGCGCCTGTCCGGTTAAATAATGATGCTGATCGGCCCACTGGGCGGCGGCCGGAATGTCGTTAGGGTAAGTGGCCGCGGCCAGAACTTGCGCCAGCAGCGGGTCAGGATAAAGCGCGATGCGCGCCACCAGTTGGTCCAGTTGCTGCGGGGGAAAGGACGGAGGGGGCCCCTGGGCAAAAGCGGAAGCGGCTGCCAATCCCGTCAAAACCACTAGCGCTACGCCAGCATCTCTCTTTCTCAGCATCTTTGAATCTCCTCTTTTGTCCATGACGATCGCGCAGGCGACATGGTTTCCGGGGCGCCACTCACGCCCTGGTAATAAACATTATTAAGATCACTTCACCGTTCGATAGGTTTCACGATTTCCGGCAATACCTTTTGCGGCGAAGCCCTGAAGCTTCGGCTAGCGCTTGCCAGCCTGTCATTATCTCTACGACCATCGCCCTACAATCATCGCTCCTCTATCATCATCGCCCCTATAATCAAAGAATGAGAATCGCCTACCTGGACGCGTTTTCGGGTATCAGCGGGGACATGACGGTGGGCGCGCTGCTGGATGCGGGAGCGCCGGCCGGGGCGATAATCGACGCCCTGAAGAGTCTTGATATGGGCGCGGAATTCGAGGTGGAGAAAACCCGCCGTGGCGGCGTCACGGCTTCGAAATTCCGGGTGATTACGCCCCAGCAAGGCGATCAGGGTCACGGCCACCGCCACCTGAAACACATCCTGGGGATGATCGACAAAGCGCCGCTCTCCGATCGTGCAAAACAAAACGCGGCGGATGTGTTTCGGCGCTTGGGCGACGCCGAAGCCCGGGTCCACGGCGTGCCGGTCGAAAAAGTTCATTTCCACGAAGTGGGCGCGGTGGATTCCATCGCCGATATCGTAGGCGCCTGCGTAGCGCTGGATCTTCTCGACATCGGCGAGATCCATATGTCGGCGATCAATGTCGGCAGTGGAACGGTTCAGACTGAACACGGCATCCTGCCGGTGCCTGCGCCCGCGACCGCCGCGCTGCTCGAAAGCAAACCGATTTACGCGCGCGGTCCAGCCGTCGAATTGACCACGCCGACCGGAGCAGCGTTGGCCGCCACGCTTTCCTCCCACTTCGGCGCGCTGCCCGCCATGAGCATCGCGGAGATCGGCTACGGAGCAGGCGACCGCGACTTCAAAGACCAGCCCAACGTCCTGCGCGTCCTGGTGGGAGAGCGCACTACCGCGACCGAAGCCACGCTGGTGAGCGTAATCGAAGCCAATATTGACGATTCCAGCCCGCAGGTGCTGGGCTACGCGCTCGAACGTCTGCTCGAAGCGGGCGCGCTGGATGCCTCCTTTTCGCCGCTGCAGATGAAGAAAAACCGTCCGGGCGCGCTGCTGCGCGTGATCGCGAAACCCGAGCATCAGGAGCGTCTCGCCGACATTATTTTCGCGGAAACCTCAACCTTGGGCCTGCGCATTTATCCCGCCGAGCGCCGCGTGGAAGAGCGGCGAATGGTTGAGGTCGATACGCCCTTCGGCAAAGTTCGCATGAAGGTGTCGGGCCACGGCGCCGCCACGCCGGAATATGAAGATTGCCGCGCGCTCGCCATGCAAACCGGAACGCCGCTGCCGAAGATTATCGCCGCCGCTCAGGAAGCCTATTCGAAAGTCAGGAAATGAAATATTACCTCACCACACCGATTTATTACGTCAACGCCGCGCCGCACATCGGCCACGCCTACACTACGATCGCCGCTGATACGATCAAGCGCTGGAAGCGCATGCAGGGTTACGACGTGGTGCTCGCCACCGGCACCGATGAGCACGGACAGAAGATCGAGCGCGCCGCAGCCGCGGCCGGAAAGACGCCGCAGCAGTTTACCGACATCATTTCCGGCGAGTTCGCCGAGCAGTGGCGGATCCTGGGCCTCGACATCGACCGCTTCCAGCGCACCACGGCCAAGAATCACGCCGAGCAGGTGCAGGATCTGTTCCGCCGGTGCCTCGAAAACGGCTACATCTATAAAGGCAGCTACAGCGGTCAGTATTGCGTTTTCGACGAGCTCTACGTCAACGACGCCAAGCCCGGCGACCCGTGTCCGGAATGCGGCCGGCCCACCGAAACCGTTTCCGAAGAAAACTTTTACTTTAAACTTTCGGCGTTTCAGCAGAAGCTGCTGGATCTCTACGAAAAGCAGCCGGATTTCATCCTCCCCGAAACGCGGCGCAACGAAGTGCTGGCGTTCGTCAAGAAAGGTCTGTCGGACCTGTCGATCAGCCGCACCACCATTAAATGGGGCATCCCCGTGCCGAACGAAGAGAAGCACGTCTTCTATGTCTGGTTCGATGCGCTCACCACCTATATGAGCGCGGTCGCGGACGAAAACCTGTGGCCCGCGGATCTGCACCTGATCGGCAAAGAGATCGTGCGTTTCCACGCCATTTACTGGCCGGCGTTTCTGATGGCCGCGGGTCTGCCGCTGCCGAAGCGCATCTTCGCGCACGGCTGGCTGCTGTTTGAGAACGACAAAATGAGCAAATCGCGCGGCAACATCGTGCGCGCCACGCCGATTCATACGGTGCTGGGCACCGACGCGCTGCGCTATTTTCTGCTGCGTGAAGTGGTATTCGGCCAGGACGGCAGCTTCAGCTACGACGCGCTGGTGGGCCGTTACAATTCGGATCTGGCCAATGGTTTGGGCAACCTGGCGAGCCGCACGCTGGCCATGATCAATCAATATCGCGGCGGTGTGATTCCGGCTTCGAACGGGAATCAGCAGATCGCGCAGACCGCCCTCGAATGCACCGCTGTCGCGCTCGAATCCTACGACAAATTTGAATTCTCGAAGGCGCTCGAGGCCATCTGGTCCTTGATCGGCGCGGTCGACAAATATATCGTCGAGCAAGCTCCCTGGAAGCTGGCCAAAGCCGGCGACGCCGAGACCAAACACCTGGATGAAGTTCTCTATACCGCGGCAGAGGCGCTGCGGATCGTCACCGCATTGCTGGGGCCGGTGCTTCCCGGGTCGGCTGCGAAGATCTGGATGCAGCTTGGTTTCGCGACGCCCCTCGACCACATAAAAACGGCGGCTTTGCATTGGGGCCAGCTCAAGGGCGGCCAGTCCTTAGGCCCCGTGACCGGCGTGTTCCCCCGTGCTGACGTCAAAGCCTCCATCGAGAAGATGATGGAGCTCGAAAAGCTGGAGGTCGGGCGGCAG
>Ga0207695_10010382_pt1 | contig 11393 bp, 8 predicted proteins | sample KBSC54metaG_FD_184354 | JGI IMG/M metagenome (GOLD analysis project Ga0207695, IMG submission 184354) | Corn rhizosphere microbial communities from Kellogg Biological Station, Michigan, USA - KBS C5-4 metaG (SPAdes) (version 2) | ecosystem: Host-associated > Plants > Roots > Rhizosphere > Soil... | reverse complement strand
GAGCCGGCCATTCCCATCGACCTTTGGATCCTCGACGGCCTACAGCTACGAGGTGGGAATCAAGAGTCAATGGCTGGAGAATCGCCTGACTGCCGAAGTCTCAACCTTCTGGATCGATTGGAGACATATTCAGCTTTCGGAAGTCGTCAACGGCTACGGCACCATCGCCAACGGTGGCCGAGCTCGCACGGACGGTGTGGAATGGACATTGACCTACTTGCCCATCCAAAAGCTGACTCTGCGTTTCAACGGAGCTTACACGGGCGCGCATCTGACGGAGAGCGCGCCTACCGCGGACTGTGTCGTCGATCCCACTGCACTGACGCCTTGTATCGGCCTCTCCGGTAACCGACTACCGTATGTTCCGCTCTGGCAGACCTCGGCGGCTGCGGAGTTCCGCCAGCCGCTGCCCGGGCATCTTACGGGAATTTTCGGAGCCGATTGGCGGTTTGTCAGTGATCGATTCACGGACTTTGTGGGGACCTCCTATGGCGATAGTCGGCTGTTGCCATCCTACAATATCGTCAACGCGAGGGGCGGTGTTGAAACAACCCACTGGTCATTTAATGTGTACGTCAAGAACCTGGCTGACAAGCGCGCCTTGCTCAGTTTCTCCACGCCACCCGACAACGCTATTGTCTACACGCCCCGGACTATTGGAGCGAGCGTTTCGGTAAGGTATTGATGACGTTAGTACGTCCATTGAGCAGCCGCCGCGGGAAGTACTACGTGCTGGGCGTGTTGACGATCGTATACGGGTTTACCTATGTGGATCGTTGCCTCATGGTGTTGTTCCTTCAGCCCGTCAAGAACGACCTGCGGCTTTCAGACTCCCAGCTGGGATTTCTGACTGGAGTGGCGTTCGGTCTCTTTTACGCCGCGCTGGGCCTCCCGATTGCTCGCTGGTCGGACCGGGGTGATCGCGTCACGATCAGCGCGATTGCGATCGGCCTCTGGGGGATGACGGTGACGGCCTGCGGGTTAGTCGGTACGTTCAGCCAACTCGTAGTTGCCAGGGTGGCTGCGGCCGTGGGGGAGTCGGGCGGAATGCCACCGACGTACTCTCTTGTGGGTGACTACTTCCCTGCGCCGGGCGAGAGAACTCGTGCGATGTCGATCTACATGCTGGGGCCAAGTCTCGCGGCCTTGATGAGCTTCACACTCGGCGGGTGGGTCGGAATGCATTGGGGCTGGCGCGCGGGATTCCTGCTCGCCGGTCCGCCCGGCTTGCTCTTGGCATTCGTACTTCGGACCACGGTGGCGGAGGCGCGCGTACTCCAGGAGGGCAGTGGTTTGGAACTCGCTGTGCAACCTACCTTGAATCAGGTGTTGAGCGATCTGGGACGGCGCCCTTCCACGCGTCATCTCGCTCTGGCCATCATTCTTCTGTGGACGATGGGTCTGGGGCTTCAGCCCTGGTACGCGGCGTTTCTCATGCGCAGCCATGGCATGAGTCTTGATGAGCTGGGGATTTGGCTGGGCCTGGCAAACGGAATCGGTAGTCTGCTCGCGATGCCGTTGGGCGGGTATTGGGTCGCGCGAGAGTTTCTCGGCGACGAGGCTGGACAGTTCCGACTGACGGGGCTGGCGACCGCCGCGTTGGTACCGGCGTGTGTGCTGTTCTTGTTGGTCCCGGGAAAGACGCAAGCAGGACTTGCTTTCGTTCCCCTGACGATGGTCTTCAATTTCCTGATCGGTCCTACGTTCGCCGTGCTGCAGCGACTCGTCGCGCCCACGGCCCGAGCAACCACACTCGCGGCTGTGCTCCTGCTGGCCAATCTCGTGGGTATGGGACTCGGGCCCCAACTCGTCGGCGTTCTCAGCGATGCGCTCGCGCCCGTAGCCGCAACTAACTCGCTGCGCTATGCGATGTTACTGACATCGCTTCTGGCGTTCTGGGCGGCCTATCACTTTTACCGCGTGGGAAGGACTGTGGCAGCAGATTTGCAGGCGATGTCCGTGAGCTCCGAGGTGGCTACGGCGCGATAGCGCCGCACCTAGGTACGCGAGCTAAGACCCGAGGAGTTCTACCGTGCAATCCTTGTTAGACCAGGATCTCCGAAATACGCCGCTCTACCAGGAAGCGGAATCTATTCATCGTGCGCTCCGGCGGCCAACGAGCGGTCTGATTTCGGACGCGGCCGAGGTCACAACGGACGGACGGCGCGTGGTATTCGCTGGAAGCATCGTAGACCGCCTGAATGGGACGCCTGCATCCCGTATCTGCGCCACCGATCTAAGCAGCGGGGATACTCGGGTCATCACGTTCGGTCCGCACACAGACCGGGCGCCGAAGTTTTCGCCCGATGGTGACCTCATCGCATTCCTGTCAGATCGTGAGGGAATGGGTAACTTCCAGTTGTATTTGCTCGACCTCAAGAGCGGCGGCGCGCGCGCTGCTCCCAGGGTTGAGGGGTGGGTCGAATACCTGCACTGGTCACCCGACGGACGACGCATCGTTCTCGGCGTCGCCGGACACGGTGCGGAGACTTCCGGGACCCAAGGAGCCGTCCGCAGTCAACAGGCCTTCAGCGCAGCGGAGTCTTGGATGCCGCGGATCGAGCGGGGAAGCGAAGCTTTTCACTGGCGGCGCAACTATGTATACGAAGTGGGTACAAACACGCTGCGTCGAGTAGGCACGGAAGCGGACAACGTCTGGGAGGCGAGTTGGTGTGGTAACGACGCGCTCGTCGTCATCTCCTCAACAGGCCCTGGCGAGGGCCTCTGGTACAGCGCTCGACTAAAAAGGGTCCAACTTGACAGCGGTGAGAGTCAGGAACTCTATGCCCCGAAGGATCAGTTAGGCTGGCCTGCTGGTTCCCCCGACGGCCGCTGGGTCGCCGTGGTTGAGGCTGTCTGCAGTGATCGCTGGGTGGTGGCTGGCGATCTGAAATTAATCCAGATCCCGTCGGGCAAGATTCGCTGCGTGGACACCAATGGTGTGGATATCACGTACGTTGAATGGTGTTCGGCCCATCGAATGATCGTCGGCGGACATCGTGGGTTCGAAACGGTCGTGGGCCGTTATGAGCCCACCGCCGACAGTTTCGTCGAGACCTGGAAGAGCGTAGAGCTCAGCACTGCTGGCCGCTATTTCACGGCAGCCGCCTTGGGAGACCAGGGTGATTGCGTTGTCGTGGGTGAGAGCTTCACGCGCGCGCCGGAGATCGCTGTGATTCGGGGAGAGGAATACCGAGCGGTGCGGTCCTTCGACCTTGGTTACGACGCTCTCATAAGGGGGACCGCTCAGATTGAGCAGATTAGTTGGTCCGCGCCCGATGGTCTCGCGCTGCAGGGTTGGTTGCTTCGCCCTGTAGAGTCAGGCCCTTGTCCGCTGGTGATGCACATACACGGAGGCCCCATCTGGCAGATTCGGCCAATGTGGCTGGGACGTTATTTCGTCCATGTGTTGATGCTGTTGAACCGTGGCTGTGCGGTGTTCTTTCCGAATCCCCGGGGCAGTTCTGGGCGGGGCCGCGAGTTCGCGCGCCGCGTGTTAGGTGATGTAGGCGGCTCGGACACTCAGGATTACCTTTCTGGCTTGGACGCGCTGGTGGAGCGCGGCATCGCTGACCCCGCTCGACTGGGCGTCACCGGAGGAAGCTATGGCGGCTTTATGACCTCATGGCTGATCACCCAGGATGACCGATTTGCCGCCGCTGTAGCCGTCGCCCCAGTGACCAATCAGGTGACCGCGCAACTGCTGTCCAGCATTCCCCATTTTGTTGAGTTATCACTCGCGGACCGGTACACGAATTCCGCCGGAAAGTACTTCCAGCGCAGCCCTATCATGCACGCGAGTCGGGTCCGCACACCAACGCTGCACATCTGCGGCGCATTGGATCGCTGTACCCCACCCGTCGAAGCGGAGCAATTCCATAGCGCACTGTTGCAGAACGGAGCCGAGTCGGTGCTCGTCACCTATCCGGAGGAAGGTCATGGCATCTCGCGTTGGCCAGCCTGCATCGACTATGCCGCCCGGCTCGTCTGTTGGTTTGAACTACACATGGCGGCGAACCGAGAGGTAAGGTCATGATCGAATCGACTGTCCCAGCGCTAGCGGTTGTCGGCGCAACAATCCTCGACGCGGTTTCGGATAAACCACTGGAGGGACACACTCTGCTTGCCGAGGGGGGCCGGATCCGGGCGATAGCTCGACCCGGGGAAATCGCGCTGCCGACCGGGACCCGGGTCATCGATGCATCCGGGAAATTCCTGATCCCCGGGCTGATGAACGCGAATGTGCATCTCTTCGGGCTGCATCCGGTCGAAGGCTATTCCCGGTACTTGGATCGGTATGAGGACCTCATTCTCGAGTCAGCCCAGGTCGCTCTCCAGAACGGGCTGACGACAGTGTTCGACACTTGGGGGCCGCGCCGCGCACTCATGGCAGTCCGCGATCGAATCAACCAGGGAGCCGAAGTCGGAAGTCGGATCTTCTGCGCTGGAAACATCGTGGGCTTCGACGGGCCCTTCTCGGCAGATTTTCTCGCCAGAGCACCCGAAGTGGTCAGCGCGGCCTTCGCGCGCCGAATCAACGCACAGTTCGTCGAGAATGTTGGCCGTCATCTGATGTGGCTGACCCCGGAGAAGGTTGCACAGGAGGTTAGTCAGTACCTCGGGCGCGGTACAGACTTCGTTAAGTACGCATCCAATGATCATTATCCAGGCGCCTTCCTGGCCTTTTCGCCGGCTGTACAGGCCGCCATCGTCGAAGCCGCTCATAGGGCCAACACCACAGCACAAGCACATTCGATGTCTGTGGAGGGACTGCGCATCGCCATTGAAGCCGGATGCGATCTGGTCACTCATTGCAACATCACGGGACCCACGCCCATCCCGCAATCGACTCTCGACCTCATGGAACGTCATGGGACCGGTGCAGTGATCTTTCCGTTCACCCAGAAGCGCTTTGCCTGGATCCTCGAGAACGTGAGCGAAACCGAGCGCGTGCTGTGGCAATCCTCGGATGTGAATGCGCGCAACTTGATTGGCGCCGGTGTGAGATTGCTGCTCGCAAATGACGGGACCATGTGCTCCCCGGACTGGTTGACCGATCCTCAGTGGGGCAATACCTGGATAACCGGTCCCGGAGAGGACAATCTGTGTCGGTTGGACACGGGGCATTTCTCCTGGTTCAAGGCTATGGAGGAGAAGGGATGCCGTCCGCTTGATCTCCTACGGGCTGCTACTCGCAACATCGCGCTCGCCTACGGCAAGGACAATGATCTCGGCACTGTTGAGACCGGCAAGATTGCCGACTTGGTGATCCTCGACGGAAATCCGCTTCAGTGTTCGGAGAACTATCGACGGATTGCCTTCGTCATCAAGGAGGGTCAAGTGATCGATCGGGGGGCACTTCCCTCAAAACCGCTGGTCACGCGTGGGGTTCCGGCGGCCATGCCGGAAGAGGCCGCTTACATCCCTTTTATCACCGGCGAACGATTACCGCTGTGCCCCACCTGCCTGGGTCGTTGAGCGGCGACATCGATGGTTCAACCCGGGAAAGAACTCAACGCTGGACGTACGTCGTGCCAACGTGCGGATGCTTGATCCGGGCGATGAGTGACGTCCTGAAAAAAGGCACCAGGAACTGCGCGCAAGCGGCCGGACTAACGGCGGAAGTGCAGGGGGCAAGGTGGGCCAGCAGCGCTGAGACGCGCTGCTAGTACTTCAGTGGAGATGACGATGAGCTACGTTGGAGTCTTATTTGGATTTCTTGGGATGGCGGGGCTTGCCATCACTCCTGTTGATGCGTTATCTGCGCCTGTGGTGCTTATCTCAGTCGACGGCCTACGCCCGGATGCGATTAGTCGGGCAGATGCACACGGACTGAGAGTTCCCAACCTGCGTCGCTTTCTATCTGAAGGCGCCTACGCAGAGGGTGTGATTGGGGTGTATCCGACCTCCACGGTTCCCAGTCACGCAACTATTGTGACCGGGGTCGACCCGGCAGTGCACGGCATTATTGATAACACCGTCTTTGATCCCATACACCCCGGAAGCGAGGGCTATATTTGGGGCCGTGATATCAAGGCTCAGACGTTATGGCAGGCTGCTACAGTGGCCGGTCTAAAGACGGCTAGCGTTCACTGGCCAACGACCGTGGATGCGCTTGGCATCACCTACAACATTCCTCAGTACGCCGGTGCCCATGCAATCACTCATAGCGATCAGCGCTTGATGGAGGCGATCAGCCGGCCGGATGGTTATCTTTCGTCGTTGGAAGAGAAAGTGGGCCCCTTTGTGGACCACGACTATCACGAATGGGACCGAGTCGGTGAGCGCTTCGCGGAGCAGATTCTTCGCGATCAACGTCCTGCCTTTATGACTGTGCATTTTGTGGAGTTGGACGATGTACAACATCGAGTCGGTGTATTTCGACCCGAAGGTGCTCCGGTGTTGGAGTCGATCGACGCCTTGATCGGTCAACTCATGCGGACGGCGTTCGATGTCGATCCGTCAACGGTGATCGTTGTCGTGTCGGATCACGGCTTCACGGACATCCATACCGAGGTCAACCTTGTTAAGGTATTTGCAGACGCCGGGCTCATTAGACTGTCGGCGCCCGATGGAACTGGAAAGCGCCACGTCATTGATTGGCAGGTCGGTGTCCAGGCGGGCGAAACGTCAGCTCTATATCTTAAGAATCCTCAGGATCAGGTGGTCCGTAACCGCGTCCGTGCGATTCTCGCTGCAAACGCCAAAGTTCGGGGTGGACCGCATTCTTGAAGGCGATGCTGCTAAGGCGACGGGCGGTTATCCCGGAGCTACATTCATCATTGGTTTTCGCACGGGGTTTGGTGGGGTGAGGGAGGGGCCCTTAGTTGCGAAAAGTGTTTTAAGAGCCAGTCATGGTTATTTCCCCGACGTGCCGGAGATGCGTTCGTCGTTCTTTGTTCTCGGCCCCAACCTCCCAGTTCACGGTGATCTCGGGGTCATTAATATGAAGCAGATTGCGCCGAGTGTGGCTGAACTGCTTGGTGTTGAGCTTCCGGCTGGGAACGCTTCTGTCTTTAAGGCAGCGGATACGTCTCGCAAGCGGACGCAGGTCGGGGCCGCGGGCGAAGGTGACGCACCCGTCTCAGCTCCGGGGATTCCGAGGGTTGATCCGGACGGTACGGTGCAGATCCCTGCATTCGCTATGCCACCGTCAAGTTACATGAGTGAGCAGGCCAAGAAGGCCTTCGTCGCAAAGGTGCACGAGGACCACCAACTCAAGAGCGCGTACGACCGGCTACCCAAGTCGACCAACGACCCTTGCCCGGGCCTCCAGCTTATTGACGAGCAACACCGTGATTTCATCAGGCACGCGCGAGCCATGTACCCAGTGGACATTCGGGAGAAGGAAATCGCAGGGGTCCGAACGGATGTGGTGATGCCGGAGCGGGACATACCTGCGAGAAATCGCCAGCGTGTTCTGATTAGTCTTCACGGCGGCGGTTACAGCTGCTACACGGCGGGCGGCTTGGCAGGACAAGTGGATGCGATCCCGATTGCCGGAGAAGGTCAATTCAAAGTGATCGCCATTGATTATCGATCGTCACCCCGGTACCACTACCCCGCTGCCACGGAAGACGTTGTCTCGGTCTACCGAGAGTTACTGAAAACCTATCGACCGGAGAACGTCGGTATCTATGGGAGCTCGACGGGTGCGACCTTGACCGCGGCATCGCTGGCCAGGTTTCAGAAGGAGCATCTCCCCAGGCCCGGCGCAATCGGCTTGCTAGGTGACGGCGCAGCGAAGGATGATCACGTCGACGGCGATGGCTGGTATCTGGGACACGCGTTGACGGCTGAGGTGATTCCGGGACCAGGCAAGACCTACGACCTCTTGTACCCCGAGGCCTACATGAAAGGCGTGGATCCCCATGATCCGTTGGTGGCGCCGGAGCACTCCTTGAGCGTGCTGGGACAGTTTCCTCCTACGATCCTGATTGCTGGAACCCGTGATGTTGGGTTGAGCGAGGTACTGTATACAGAAAGACGCTTAACAGAAGCTGGAGTACAAACCAGCTTGCACGTTTGGGATGGAATGTGGCACGGCTTCACCGCGTATGCTGATCTTCCGGAGTCAAAGGAAGTATTTGCAGTAGTCACTCACTTTTTTGACCAGCACCTTGGGAGCAGACCCAGGTGAGCACCTCGCGGGAACTTCGGCGGAGGAGGTGAACGTAAATCCCACGCTACGTTCAACCTCGCGCGAGCAAGACGGAAATCTCGGGCATGCACGACGGCTTGCTGCGAATCCGTCTCGCGGCACCGCCGGTGGAGGGCGCGGCTAACACAGCGCTTGTTGCCTTCATTGCCGAAAGACTCGACATCGCTAGATCGAGAGTGCGAGTGGTGTCCGGACTTGCGAGTCGGCGCAAGGTAGTGAGAGTCGAAGGAGTGAGCGAAGCGACGGTGACGGCGGCACTGATGTCGCAAGCCACGTGATACCACCATGGCCTGATCTGCGGCAGTACTACAGGCATCTACCGTTCACCGGGTCAACCAGCAGGTAAATGACGGGCGCGAGTGGATACACAGGCGCGTGTTCCACCGTCTGACCGTGGCAGGGGGTTAGGGTAGGTTCGTAGCCCGGATCTACCGATGCTCTCTAAACGCAGCGGCGTATTTGCTCATTCTAAAGAGCGTGCCACGCGTAGTCCGTTTGCATAGTTTCGCGCGTGCACTTCATACCACCCGCCAAAAGAAATGCCCTTCAGCAATTCCCTTAAATTGATAGGACTACCCGCAGAATTGACATAGTTATCATTGAATGCACCCCCGATTCCTACTCTTACGCGGCAGTCTCCACTATCCGTCCACGCACTGCCGTCAGTCGGCGCCCCAACAAAATCTTTGTGAGCGCAGTCATCCAACCAGGTATAGACATTGCCGGCGATGTCATACACTCCAAATCTGTTGGAAAGAAAGGATCCGACGGGAGAAGTGTAATACCATTTGTCCAACCCGCGTTCCGCCCCACCACAAGGCGAACATTGGTCGGCTCCAAAATTGGAGAATTCGCGCCATCGGTCCTCCATGCCGGGCGGCGTCGGGACACCGCCTTGCGCGAGATAAGCATATTCCTCGACGCTAAGCAGACGATAGGGCCCGGGAGCCAAATCTCCCGGCTTCCTTTTGGCCTTGATTTTGTCATTCAGCCAGTTGACATAGGCGTGTGCGTCAAACCAATTGATGCAAACAACAGGATCGCGCCCGGTCTGACGAAATAAGGGATGGGTCCAATTTATCTTGGGATTCTCTATCCACATTGAGTTAGGGTCCAGAATTTCGCATCCCTTTGGAACCGCTGTTTTAGTAGCGTGGGCGAACGCTGCGTACTCTTCCACCGTTACGTGAAATATCCCGACCGCAAACTCCTTACCTATATGTATGGTGACCTGCCGACCTGTGGCCTCGGCGGGGTGGGATGCGGCGCCATTCACATCGTCTGCATAGATGGCATTGAAATCATCTGCGAACTTCACGGCCACCTCACCTCTTGGCACGACAACCATTTCGGGACAGTCGCGGCACTCTTTAAACCGAACGCCAGCGGCGAGCGATGCCACTCTTTGAACAGTCCCCCTATACGGGGATGGCGCTTGCTGTCCAGCGATCGACAAGCAAGACGTAGCGATTACCAAAAGCCCAACCGAAATGGAGATAACAACTCGCGGCTTGAGCCAAAGCATCAATTTTCCCCATCGTTCGCGGTTCGTGCGACCCGGAAGCCGGTGGTTGTATTTCTATTTGAGGGTTCGATAAGTCTGAAGGACGCCGTACGCAGGTATTCGGGGTTATCGAGCCAAGAGCCGCCGTGGGCGGCCTCTAGCCAACACGCACGAAAATTCATTTTCGGCCAGCAATTTTCCGTCCATTGCCACACGTCGCCTGCCATATCGTATAAACCAAACGCATTGGGCGCAAAGGAGCCTACGGGCGATGTGTAAAGCCATCGATCTCGGCCTTGCCGTGCTGGCTTGCAAGGCAAGCACTCGTTGTCGCCATAGTTGGCGTAGGAATGACTCGGAGAATCGCCCCAATAGTAATTCGTTGCGTTGGTTCCCGCGGAGGCGTACTCAATTTCCTCCCACGTTGGCAGCCGATACGTTCCTGCAGCCGGGTGCCTAGCCTGGATCGCTGCACGTACGCGACGGTTTAGCCAGTCCACAAAAGCAGATGCGTCTTCCTTACTGACGCACACCACGGGATCATTGGGCGTTTGCTGAAAACCTGGATCTTGCCAGTTCTTTGTCCTGTCTTCGATCCATGTGTTAAAGCGCCAGACGTAGCAGCCGGGCTTCACTTTGTAGTGTTCTTCTCGAACGAATAGCGCGTACTCGGCTCGAGTGACATCGTGAACACCGAGCGCAAATTGCTTTATTTCTACCGTGTGGTCTGTCCCCAGTGCCCCCTTGTCCCCGGGCCATTGCTCTCCGCCAGGACGACCGTCAGTGGCCGATTTCTCTGACATCGCGTAGGTTCCGTGAGGAATGGCTACCATCTCCGGGCACCCTTCACACTCTCGAAAGGTGCCGTTAGTAGGAGAGTATTTGACCGATACTTCAGCGCCCGTCGCCGTACCGGCGAACGATGGGGTACCAACCTCAAGAATGAGGACAGCAGCCGCCACCGCAGCCGCTAGTCGGTGTCGCATTACTGCCGTCCTCTCTGGTTGGCGGCCGATGGTTCGTTGCGGCTCAGCCCCCGTATCGGCGGCGGACATCGATGCGCCAGCATCTCGAAACATCATCTATAGTTTCTTCGACACACCCAGACCGACGGTCCGGGGCGTGATATAGACTCGTGCCGGGGGATAGAAATATCCTATTCCTCCGTCCAAAATGCCGCGCTTGTCAGTTGCGTTGTTCGCGTAGGCGGTAATGGTCCAGGTGTCGCGCCTAATTCCCGCGTGCAAGTCTAACTTAGTGTAGGCGGGAAGATCCTGGCGCTGTGGATCCGCGACGAAGTTGCCAACTCGGTCACCAACGTAGGCCACGACAGCGCCGACAAACCCCTTCGCGTTTGGAAGGGCAAACTCTTGCTCAATCGACATGGAGCCCGAGTAGCGGCTGGTTAGCGGGAGGCGGTCTCCGGGGACGCCGTAATCGCTACTGTCTGCCGGAAAGCCTTTGGTGAGTACGGCGTTATCGTAAGAGAATGTCCCGCCGATTGTGGTTCCGTCTGAGGGGTGCGCCGCGATCGTAAGTTCCACTCCTTTACTCTGCGCCCCGCCCGCGTTACCCGTGAACGCAAAGGTGCCGGTGCCATTCGACGTGGTCGCAAACTCCTCCAACTGAATGTCATTCCAAGTAATATAATACAGCGATCCGTCAATTGAGAGTTTATGATCGAGGAACTCAGCCTTGATCCCCACTTCGGAGCTCCGTGTCTTGTCA
>Ga0207695_10010378_pt1 | contig 11399 bp, 10 predicted proteins | sample KBSC54metaG_FD_184354 | JGI IMG/M metagenome (GOLD analysis project Ga0207695, IMG submission 184354) | Corn rhizosphere microbial communities from Kellogg Biological Station, Michigan, USA - KBS C5-4 metaG (SPAdes) (version 2) | ecosystem: Host-associated > Plants > Roots > Rhizosphere > Soil... | reverse complement strand
ACGCTCAGAGTGGCCTTGGCTTCGAGTTCCTTCACCGGTTTGATACGGGCATCGATCTTGAAATTTGTAATGTCGAAGTCGACCGCGGAAGGTTCGTCATCTTTGCTGCTTTCGGAAATCACAGCTGAACCTGCGGGCGCCGGCGCCGCGAATGAAGCCCACATATCGTAATAATCTTCGCCGTCCACGTGCCGGTGCTGTCCGGCCGAAACCTGTTCTTGCAGCAGCGAGTCGTAGCGCACATCAAAAGCTCCGAGTTTGTTGCCCTGCACATAAGCGTGCAGCATATGGTCTGCAGGTTTCGCTGTCGGGCCCTTGGTCCCGGGCAAGCACTCGCTGTAACTCAATAGCAGGCGGAGCGCGTCTTCCGCCGCAAGATTGTGCGCGGTGCTGCCCCACAATGTTACGAACCCATCGGGATCATCCGCCGCCCGCAAGTAGGGTTGCAACTCGGCGAACACATCATCGCTAAAACGAAAATAGGCGTCGGAAAACGTCTCTTCAAGAATCGCGCTCCCGGTAAAAAGCGACATTGACGCGCGTTCCGCCTGGTTAGGCGGCATGAGCAAGACCTCGCCATAGCCTTGGTAAAACGCCCCCGTGATATGCCCGTCAACCGCCTCGGTGAAAGCAATCGTGCCGTCGTCGAGCGAGATGTGCAACTGAGCGCGATCGAGCGAAGCTTCTCGAATCTTATAAACCTTCGACTTATCCAGTCCGATGGATCGAAGCTTTAGATAGAAAGCCTGCGCTGGGACTTTGGCGTCAGCGTCTGCAACTGCGGTGGGGAGTGATTGCGCGCGCCCGAGGACGGCAATGGCGGAGAGAAAAATCGCGGCCGAAAATACTTTGACAGCCCTACACATGGTCTTGCGGGACTTGCACTGACCGAGAGGCCATTGTTTGTTGCATGACCTTGGTCACCTTGAACCAGGCTCCCGCACCCATAGAATGCGCCTAAGTGCGCACATTTGTCACGCCATACTATTGCCTCGTCCTGGTAGCGGGCGGACTCATCCAGCCGGCTCACGCCGACATCATCCATCTGAAAAATGGAGAGGCGATCTATGCCGACCAGACGAAACAGACCGCAAACGGGATTGAATACCAGAAAGGCGACGATTCTTATACCATCCCGAACTCGGTGGTCCGGAGCGTAGAAAAAATTGCTGGGCCGGCGACAAGTGCTGGGATTGCCGCTCAGCAGCTTCCGGCGTACGCGCCTGAGACCCCGGCTCGCGGCGAGGAACATTTTTTGGATGAGGTACTTCACGGCGGCAAAGTAGACCGAAACGCCCTGATACAAATTGATTCGCACGGCAACCGCGACGAAACCGCGATCGCCTATTACATTGCAGGCAAGCAGGAATTTGAAGGCGGCGATTACGGTTCAGCCCGCCGCGATTTTGAGAATGCGCTGCGGAACAATCCACAGAATCCCGCGATCCTCAATTTTTATGCGTCCTTGCTGGTGAAAACTGGAAATGCGCGGCAGGCGATTATCTACGCCGAACAGGCCGTCGAGCAGGCTCCGGACTCAGCTGATGCTTATGCCGTACTCGGCTACGCGCAGTATTCCGCAGACCATCCCAAAGAAGCGATTCAAAGCTGGAAGAAGTCGCTCGCGCTTCGGCCCGATGCTTCCATCCGGCAGGTTCTTGCCCGGGCCCAAAGGGAAAAGTATGTGGAGAGTAATTATTCGGAGCGTGAAACCGGGCACTTCGTTCTGCGCTATGAGGGAGCGCAGAGTTCCGACGCTCTACGTGCGCAAATATTGGAAACCCTGGAGTCGGCGTATCAGGATTTGGCGCGAGAGTTCGGCAGCGAGCCGCGATCCAGCGTTTCGGTCGTTCTTTATACGAATCAGGCTTTCTTCGATGTGACCCACGCCCGCGCCTGGGTAGGCGCATTGAACGACGGCAAAATTCGCGTCCCTTTACGCGGGCTAGCAGAGATGACGCCGAGCTTGGCCCGCGTGCTCAGGCACGAATTGGCTCATTCCTTCGTCGATCAAGTCACGATGGGACGGTGCCCGCAATGGCTTCACGAGGGCGTTGCCCAGATGCTCGAACCCCGGGCGCTGAATGGTGGCGCCACTCTGGCGAAATTGTTCAGGGCAGATCGCGAGATCCCTTTGAACTCATTAGAAACAGGATTTTCGATGCTCTCCAGCGCTCAAGCAGAACTCGCTTACGCCGAGTCATTAGCGACCGTTTCTTACATTCGCGACCGTTACGGCATGAGCGACGTGATGCGAATTTTGGACAAGCTTGGGCAGGGCGAGTCGGTTGAATCTGCATTACGCTCGACAATCCATTGCGATTACCGGCAGCTGCAGGAAGAGACGGGAGCCGCATTGATTCACCAGTTTGGCAGCTGATTTGTTGCCTTATGGGCTTCAATCCCGTACCAGCACGAGAGCGCACGAGCTTTGTGTCAGTCCGCTCTCCGTGACCGCGTAACAGGGGGCTAGGCGAGCTAGCCTTCCCTAAATTAATTGCCTCCCAAACCTACTCGGGTAGTGGTGCAGTTTGGAATTCTATCCCCCAAAAAACAAGCGATTGAGCCGAATCTTTGGAGCAACTATCTGAAAATCAGCGGTATCTCCATTTTCAAAATGTGATTGCACGAGACCAGCCAACATATCCGCGAACTGTAAGTTTGAGCAGTTCTTGCTGTCTGTTGGATGGCAACGGAGAATTGTCTCCACATTTTTCGCGAACCAAAGCTGAGTCTGCAGATAGTCCGGCAAGCTATTTCCGCTTTGTACTTTGATAGAACGAGGATCGGGAACCATCGTGACTTCCGGGCACCCAGCCATCCTGTCTAGCAGCGCAAGGCCAATCATGTAGTTGTACAGTTTGTTTCCGTCCGTCCTGATGTGGCCACCGACATTTTGCTTCTTAACAACGATCGCATGAAGAAAAATGTCCGGATGTTTGTTGCGGAGTGTCCGACAAGAACGGGCAAATTCGGTTCTTTCTTCCGCGTCCATATCCACCCATTTTTTCTCCTGAGACGTGGGCCATTTGAACGTGTCGTAAAGATCGAAAATCACTCGCTTAGGAATGTGCTTCTTTTCAGGAGGAACGCATACAGCGGTGATAGTCAGATACCGACTTGAACCGCCAGTTCGATAAGGGAGGTCGAACTTCCATCCGAGATCGCCGCTCTCGTCCACATAAATAATCACTGGAGGAGCCCCAAAATAGAAAAAGCTCCCTGATCACAGGGAGCTTTAAAGATCACGTGGATGGCCCCTAGAGCCGACGCACTTACAGTGCGCTTACGATACCCAGAGGGCGTCGCGGTTCTTCTAGGATTTACCCATCCGTTCAATAGTATAGACGCAAACAGCATACGACTTAGCACCTATATTTCCTTTGTTTTCAGCAGATTGAGCAATTCTTCTAACGTCCACACATGATCCGTGAGTCCCGCTTCCATGGCTGGAGTCACGCGAAGTGACTTGTGGACGCGGCAGTAGTTGTAGTGCATAAAGTATAACGCCACAGCGTGCCCGTGGTTTTCCAGCTTCTTACTAAAACCGTTCGTTAGGCGCGTGAAACGGCGCATCCCCATTCGCATTGAGAGATTCTGGCGTTCAACGAAAGAGGTGGAAATATGCTGTGGATCAGGGTTTCCGGCGAGAACGCCTGTGCGACACCCGATGCACGTTGCAGGGCTGTAGCGCGATTCTGGACTGTCATTCGATGCGCCGTAGATTTTGACCAGCATCGCGTAATCGATGTCCGCGCCGAACGCATCCTCTACTGCTTCCGCATACACGCGATGGCCGTCAGTTGTTAACTGGATTCGGTTTGCAATGCGTGACGCAACATCCCGCATGAACACCTGTGCGGTACCAGCTCCGCGATCTCCGAGCGTGTACGAGATGATTAGTTTTGTGTCTGCGTCAATTGCTGTCCATGTCCACACATCTCCCGCGCCTTGCTGCATCTGCTCAAATGAGACGTTCTTTTGCTTCGCATAAACGAATGCCCAAATTTCATCGCACTGAACGCGACGGACGCGCAGATTGCGGACGTGGTCATCGTGGTAGCTAGCAGCGGCGCAGCCCAAGTCTTTCAGTAGTTTCAGGACGGTATGTTTGGCAACTCCAGTCATCCGGCAGGTCGCATTGATCGATGTTCCCTCAACCAATGCAGCGACAACTTGGGAGCGCTTCGAAGTGGCGAGTTGGTTCATCCTTGATCTCCCAATCTTTAGGCATTATAATAGCAAAATATAGGCAATATGTAAACCATATATTGCCTTAGAGTTGATCATTTTTTGCTTGACAACTGCTTTTCTAATGCTAATATCTTAGCAGTTCTGTGGTTCGTTGATGGCGGAAGCCAGCAACGAAAAGACTAATTCAACAGGGAGGACTTAAACTCCCCCGTGCCCTCTCTAGCCACGTCCCTCGTTTTTTTGAGGTTTCCGTTTCTGGAGGGTACCGCCATCGGGAGGAGACACCATGAGCACTACAAGCATTCCGTACATTGATCCCAACGTGCAGCACGTAGGAATCAGCCGTTTGAGGTCTATGAACGCTACCCAGCTAAGGGAGATCGACAAGACGCTGGTTATACAAGAGAATGACCAGCCGCTTGCCGTGCTGCTGAAGTATGAGGAATTTCTAATCATGCAGCAACAGTTGCTTTCGGTACTGGAGACGATTTCCGTATTGGCTGACGATTCCGAAATCGGAGGTATCACGGCAGGGCTACGTGAAATGACTGCTGGAAGGACGAAATCGATTGCTGAGATTCGTGCGTCACTAAAACACAGGAAGGAGTAAGACCTGAGTTGTCCACTTCCCCATGCAACAGTACAACGTAGAACTGACAGCGAGTGCTGAAAAGACTTATAGGAAACTTCACGACGAGGCGCAGGAGCATATCGATGCCGGAGACACATCCAGCGCGAAAGTTACACTATTTCGCATGGTGGATGAGGCTATCGATAAGATAATTCCGCATGACCCGTTTAGCCGCGCAAACGCGCTGTCCGGGCCGCTTTCCAACGTGTTCCGCGTTTCTAAGGGGAGACTGCGAATCTACTATGCAGCCTCCTCAAAGGAACGCCAAATCGTCATCCTCTACATTTCAGAAACACTGCGAAAAGGGGGAGATATGCGCGATCCGTATTCGATATTCACTCGCATGGTGATGTCTGGACAATTCGATGAGGTATTTACCAAATTGGGAGTGCGAATGCCGCCACGCGGGATATCTCTAAGGCCACCTAGTTATCAGTGATCCTCGGTAGCTTCTCTCACGATCCGAGCGGCGGCTTGGCTGACATCCTCTCTCTTGCAGTTATGCCCAGCAAAGGAGTAATCAATCCTCCTGCCTTCCTCTGTATCAATGAAATAGAAGAGCCTTCCACATTTGCTGCAATGCCCAGAAACAGGATTGCCCTTATCGTCATATTTGACAACGTACATTTTAGGGTTATCGCTCATGAACACAGTTTCCCACAGGCGCGGACGGATTCATAGCCCTGTGGATTTCAAACTGCACCACTACCCCTACTCGCGGTGGTTTGTCTTTTAAACATCACGGGCGTATATTAGGTACTGGAACTGCTGTGTAGTACCAGGATTGGCGAAACACACCAGTGGGCGCAAGCCCACTTTTTACTTGCGGGTGGTTTCTTGCGGCTTGGGAGGCATCTAAGCCGCTGTTTTTATGGCAGTTGACTTGGATCACGTGCGCGCGATTGTGGAGCGCGTGGCGGCCTCGCTGGGCGTGGAAGTAGTGGAAGTCGAACTGCGCGGCGGCGGGAAGTCACGCATGCTGCGAATCTTCATTGACAAGTCGGCAGGCGTGACGCATGAAGATTGCGCCGCCCTGAGCCGCGAAGTAAGCACGATATTCGACGTCGAGGATGCAATGCCCGGCGGCCCTTACGTGCTGGAAGTTTCTTCGCCTGGACTGGATCGTAAGCTGTCGCGGGCCGCGGATTTCGAACGGTTCCAGGGCAGCCGGATGAAACTTACGACCAGAGACGCGGTAAACGGCAATCGCCATTTTGAAGGACGGCTCGAGCGTTTTGGCGCGGGCAGATTAACTCTGGATTTAACAGAGGCGCGGAAGAAGTTTCGCCCGAAGAAGATCGCGGGCGAGGCGCCCGCGCCACAGAAGCTGGAAATCGAATTGGCCAATGTGGAGAAGGCCAATCTGGTGCCAGAAATATAAGTTTCAAGGTTTCGCAGGTTTCAAAGTTTCCAATTTGGACGGCAGCAGTTGAGCGTTGGTTTTGAAACTTTGAAACTCTGAAACCTGCTTAAGGTCAGGTCTCATAACAGAATAATTTTTTATGGCTAGCGAGCTTTACAACACGATCGACGCCCTCAGCAGGGAAAAAGGAATTGATCCGCAGATTGTAGTCAGCGCGGTGGAAGACGCCATTGTTGTGGCCACGCGCAAGTACTACAAGTCGCAGGAAAACCTACGCGCGCAGCTCGACAAAGACACCGGCAAAATTCGAGCCTATGCGGTGAAAACCATAGTCGAGACTCCCGAACAAATTGAGGACCCGAATCTTCAGGTCACAATCGACGACGCGCGTAAGTCTGACACCAATGCGGAAGTCGGCGGCGAGTTGCAGATTCCGAAAGAGACCGAAGGAATTCTTGGCCGCATTGCCGCCCAACTTGCGAAGCAAGTTATTTTCCAGAAGGTGCGCGAAGCCGAACGCGACACGGTTTACAACGAGTACATCAACCGCGTCGGCGAAATCGTAAATGCGTCTGTCAAAAGAATCGAAGGCCCGGATGTGATTTTCGATCTGGGCAAAGCTGAATCGCGCATGCCGCGCAAAGAGCAGTCGCGGCTGGAATCTTTCGCCATGGGCGAGCGTGTGCGCGTGGTAATTGTGCGTGTAGAAAAAGCTTCGAAAGGTCCCGGTGTCGTGGTTTCACGCGCTGCCCCGGAATTGGTGCAACATCTGTTTCAGACCGAAGTCCCCGAAATCTATGACGGCACGGTGGTGATTCGCGCCATCGCCCGCGAAGCCGGCGAGCGAACGAAGATTGCCGTGATGTCCAAAGACAAAGAAGTTGATGCAGTCGGCGCATGCGTAGGAATGAAGGGCATGCGTGTGCAATCGATCATCCGCGAGTTGCGCGGCGAGAAGATCGACATCATCGAATACCACGAGGATTCAGTGACCTTCGCGGAGAAGGCGCTGCAGCCAGCCAAAGTAAGCCGCGTTACGGTGGTTGATTCTGCCGACAAGCATCTTGAAGTGGTGGTGGATGATAGCCAGCTTTCGCTCGCCATCGGCAAAAAGGGGCAGAACGTCCGGCTGGCGGCAAAGTTATTGGGCTGGAAGATTGACATCAAGAGCGAAGAAGAGAAACGTCAGGAAGTCGAAGCGCAAATGGCCGAGTTGACCAGCTCGACAGCTACTCCGCTTGAGAGTGTCGAGGGATTGGGTGAGGGTCTGGTCGAGAAGCTCAAGGAAGCAGGGATTTCTACTGTCGAAGCGCTCGCCGACATGACGCCAGAGCAATTAGAAGCGATTGAAGGAATCGGTCCCAAGACGGTGGAAAAAATCAGTGTTGCGGTCAATAATTACTTCTCCGCACTCGAAGGTGGAGAGGCGATGGCTCTGCCGGAGAATGAAGGCGAAGCCGTGGCCGGCGAGGTAACGGAAGAAGCTGTAGCTGATCCGGAAGGTGAAGCACTAGAAGCGGGTACACCCGAAGCCGGAGCAGAAGAACTCAGCACCGAGGCCGAAAGCGCAGAGCAAGTCGAAGGAACTGAAGTTGAGCAAGCCGCTGAGAGCGAACAATCGGCCGAGCCGGCAGAGCACAAAGAATAAGTATTCGTAGAGACGTTGCTTGCAACGTCTAAGAAAGTCCAAGACAAGAGACGTAGCCAGCTGCGTCTCTACACTCTCGTGAGGTTGATATGAAGGCTTAGCGGGACAGTCCGGAGGGACAAAGAGGCGGATGAGTAAGATTCGAATTAACGATCTGGCAAGAGAGCTGGAAGTCAAAAGCAAAGCGATTCTCGATGTGTTGACCGAAGTGGGCGTCACCGAGAAGAAAACGCATTCCAGTTCACTTGAGGACCATGAAGCGGACAAAGTCCGCGCGGCTTTGCAGGGCTCAGGCAATGGCCAGAGCGCAAAATCAAGCCGGGCTGCGCGTCCCGATGCTGACGCTGTAAAGCCTAAGATCGACCTGTCTCACATTTCCAAGCCTGGAGATGTTTTGAAGGCGATCCTCGCGAAGCAGAAAGGCACAGCGCCAGCTCCAAGTGCGCAGCCACCGCGTCCCGTACCGCCACCAGCGCAGGAAGCGAAGCCAGCTGCGCCAGCCGTAAAACCGGCCGCACCGAGCGCGCCCGCAGCCGCGGCACCACCCCGGGCCGCAACTCCGATTACGCCGCCCAGACCGGCTGCTCCGCCCACATCAGCTGCGCCGCCCGCAAACGTCGCGCCTGCGGAGCCTCCGGCTGCGCGCGTACCTTCAGCTCCGGCTGCCAGCACAGCGGCACCAGTTTCGCCCGCACAAGGTCAAAGCCCTAACGTCACCGCCCAAGCTCCACGTACTGCTGCCCCAACTCAGCCTGCTCGCCCACAAGCGCCTGCGCCACGCATGATTGTGCCGCAGACGGGTCCGCGCCCGGTTTATCAAGCACCGCCAAGGCCAGCAGCAGCGTCGCCAAGAGCTACGGGACCGCAGCCGGGGCAGCCTATACGTCCGATGTCCGGGCGTCCGGCAGCAGGCAGGCCGGTTCCAGGACAACCAATTTTTCAGCGTCCGCGCCCAGCAGCGGGAGCTCCCGGTACGCGTCCGCCGATACGTCCCGGTGAACGGCGTCCGATGCATCCCACGCGGCAAGGTTCTTCCGGTACGCGTCCGATTGGCGTCGGTCCAGGACTTCCGCCTCCAGGATCAACCCGTCCGGGCAGTCGTCCCGGTGGACCTTCTCGCAGACCGGGCCAACGCTATGTTCCACGCGGGGTGAAAGAAGGCCCGATGAAGGGCTTCGTTCCGCCGCCTCGGCTTTCGCTTTCGAATGAGCCACTGCCGATCACGCGGAACATCACCATCACCGAAGGAATTAGCGTCAAGGATCTTGCCGAGAAGCTGGAGATTCGCGCGAAAGATTTGATTGCGCGTTTGTTGGCGAAAGGCGTATTCGCAACCATCAACCAGAACCTCGATACCGAGCTGGCCAGCGAGATGGCGCGCTTCTTCGGAGCTGAGACTAACGTCATCAGCTTTGAAGAACAGGCTGCGAAGGAAGCGGCCGAAACTACTTCCCCCGAAGAAGGAGGCACTGAGGCGGTTACGCGTCCGCCCGTGGTCACCATCATGGGTCACGTCGATCACGGAAAAACGACGCTACTCGATTCAATCCGTTCAACCAGCGTTGCCGAAGGCGAGGCGGGCGGAATCACCCAGCACATCGGCGCTTATAAAGTCTCGATTCAAGATAAAAGCTCACCCGCGTTCGGGCGACAGATTGTGTTCCTCGATACGCCCGGTCACGAAGCCTTTACCCGCATGCGTTCGCGCGGAGCGAAGGCAACCGACATCGTTGTACTCGTTGTCGCTGCCGATGACGGCGTAATGCCGCAAACCCTTGAAGCCATCGATCACGCGCACGCTGCCGAAGTGCCGATTATTGTTGCGGTCAACAAAATCGACAAACCGGGTGCATTGCCCGATCGCGTAAAGAAACAGCTCGCCGACCGCGGGCTGATGCCGGAAGATTGGGGCGGCAAAACTGTTTTCGTCGATGTTTCGGCGAAACAGAAAACCAATTTGAACCTGCTGCTCGAAATGATTTGCCTGGTTGCCGATCTGCAAGAGTTGAAGGCGAATCCCGATCGTCCCGCAACGGGCGTGGTGCTCGAAGCCAAACTGGATCGCGGACGTGGACCCGTGGCCACGGTGCTCGCGCAAAACGGCACGTTGCACACCGGTGACAACTTCGTGGTCGGCAACGTTTACGGAAAAGTTCGCGCCATGTTTGACGATCGCGGACAGCAGCTCACCGCCGCGCCTCCATCCACGCCGGTTGAGATTCTCGGTATGGAAGGTTTGCCTCAGTCGGGCGACCAGTTCGTGGTCGTTGCCGATCGCGATAAAGCCCGCGGCATCTCTGACTACCGTGAGCAAAAAGCCCGCGAAGCCACACTGGCCAAGACCTCCCGCGTTTCGCTTGAGGGCCTAGCTGAGCAAGTTAAGAGCGCCGGCACGAAAGAACTGAATATCATTCTGAAGGGCGACGTGCATGGCTCGATCGAAGTATTAGGCGATCTGCTGGGCAAGATGTCTAACGACAAGGTCCGGCTGAAAGTGCTGCGTTCCGGCGTGGGCGCGATCACCGAAAGCGACGTGTTGCTGGCGTCGGCATCGAACGCGATCATCATCGGCTTCAACGTTCGGCCGGAGCGAAAAGCGCAGGAATTGGCGGAACAGGAAGAAGTCGATATCCGGCTGCACTCGATCATTTACGAGTTGCAGGACGAGATCAAACGCGCGATGAGCGGCCTGCTTGAACCGACGATCAAGGAAACTTATCAGGGCCGCGCGCAGGTACTCGAAACCTTCCGCATTCCGAAGGTTGGAACAGTCGCTGGTTGCAGAGTCACTGACGGGCTTCTCAAACGGGACTCTGAAGTCCGTCTGTTGCGTGACAACATAGTGGTGTTCAAAGGCAAAGTCAGCTCACTACGCCGATTTAAAGATGACGCCAGCCAGGTCACTAACGGCATGGAGTGCGGCATCTCCATCGCCAATTACGGAGACATCAAAGTCAACGACGTGATCGAAGCCTTCGTTACGGAAAAGATCGCCGCGGAAGTGATGGCATAAACCGCCGTCAGCTATCAGCCGTCAGCCGTCAGCTTTGGGGGAGTGGAGATTTCGGGCGTACAGTTCGATGACTGGACAGATGGCTGTCCTTCTGATTTACCTGATGGCTGACGGCTGAAAGCTGACGGCTATATGGTTGCCATTCTCACCATCGAACTCCAGATCGAGCACGCGCAATCCCTCAAAGATAAACGCCAAGTGGTCCGTAGCTTAAAAGACAAGCTGCGCGCGCACTTCAACGTGGCGACAGCTGAGCTGGATGCATCAGGCCTGTGGAACCGTGCAACTGTTGGCGTGGTCAGCGTGTCTGATTCTCGCGATTATCTTGATGGACTAATGAACCATGTCGAGCGCCAGGCGATGCGTATTGCGAATAATGCTGGAGCTGAGGTGGCGGATTCGTTTGTGGAGTTTCTGTAATGGCCCCCATGCCAATCTGTTGGGCGAAGTAACATGGACGTCATGGGCAAGGTCGGCGAGCTCGTGATACAGACTTACGAACAGCATTCTCGGCCGCTTGGATCAAGTGGCTCGGCATCTGACCGCAGAA
>Ga0207695_10010373_pt1 | contig 11402 bp, 11 predicted proteins | sample KBSC54metaG_FD_184354 | JGI IMG/M metagenome (GOLD analysis project Ga0207695, IMG submission 184354) | Corn rhizosphere microbial communities from Kellogg Biological Station, Michigan, USA - KBS C5-4 metaG (SPAdes) (version 2) | ecosystem: Host-associated > Plants > Roots > Rhizosphere > Soil... | reverse complement strand
GCTCATGCCCGCCATGGCCGCCATGGTCACCGACGGCCTCTTCGATCGTTTCCCCAGACTCAAGATCGTCAGCGTCGAGGCGGGCTGTGGTTATGCGGCCTATCTGATGGACCGGCTGGACGAGAAGGCCGAGGTGCTGCGCGCCCTGCTGCCCGCGCCGCCCAAGCTGAAGCCCAGCGATTACATCCGCCGCAACTGCTGGTTCGTGGCCGAGCCCGAGGAGCGGACGATCGGGGCCATGCTCGAGCTCGTGGGGGAGGACCGGATCCTGTGGGGAAGCGACTACCCGCACGTCGACTCGACGCTAGCGGCCCCGCAGCTGATCCGCCGCTCGCTCGCAGACCTCCCGCCGGCGCGCCAGGCTGCGGTGCTGGGCGAGAATGCGCGGGCGCTGTTCGGGCTCTAGTGCGGCTGCGAGCGTGGCGCCTACCAGCGTCCCCCGGGGAATCCAGGCCGGCCCGCACCCATGCCATGGGCTTCGACATGATGGCGAAACGCCCCGCGGCGATGGTGATCGAAGATCAGCGGATTGTTCACGAACACGCCGAACCCGTACCCGAACGGCCAGTCGTAGCCGAAATCATCGTCGCCCAGCCCATACAGCATCGGCGCCGGCGGATAAGCCCCGGGATAGTAGGCCTGCTCATAGGGAGAGACTGGCGGAGGCCGGGCCACGGTCTGCTCGCCCCCGTAGTAGTTCACAACCTGGATCATGGCGGCCCGATGACGGAGAGCGGCGTGCGTTGGATGGTGAGCGCTCGCGCAGCTGCAGAGCTCACGAGCGCTGAGCGGTCCGGCGCAGGCTGCACCGATCACGAGGGCCGCGATCCCCGCGGATATTCTTGAGATCATGAGCTTCGCCTTTCGCCGCGGGCGGCGAAATCGGCGGCGTTCCCGCGCGCCGCCGCCGCGCCGTGGATTCAACCTGACAACAGTCGCGGTTGTTCCTGGCGCCCGGCGACATTGGTAGGCCGGGTGGGGATCGAACCCACGACCATTCGATTAAAAGTCGAATGCTCTACCGCTGAGCTACCGGCCCCCGACGTGACGGGGCTCGTCCAGCCCGGTCGCGAAGCGGCGCGGACCATAGGGACCGTGATCTTGCCGCGCAAGGGAGGAGGCCTTAACAGGGCGGGGGGACGCGAAGAGCTCGGATAACATGCGCAAGGCCGCACGCGCCGTCCTGCCGCTCGCCGCCCTCCTGATCGCGGCCTGCACGACCACCTCCCCCAAGAACCCCGAGCGGGTCGAGACCACCGACCAGGCGGAGCGCGACAACGTCGAAGGCGCGGTGTCGGCGCCATTGCGCGACTTCAACGTCATGCGCACGAAGATTCCCGGCATCCTGCTGGAAGCCATGGCCGATGCGTACGACGAGCCGCCCCCGCACTTCACCTGCGGCCAGCTCGAGACCCTGATCGAGCCGCTCGACATCGCGCTCGGCCCCGACCTCGACATCCCCGACAAGAAGGACGAGAGCCTGCGCCAGAAGGGCCGCGGCGCCACCCTCGGCGCGGTGGCCGGGGTCACTTCCGGCGTCATCCCGTTCCACAGCTGGGTGCGCAAGCTCACCGGCGCGGAGCGGCACGATCAGTACGTGCAGGACGCCATCAAGGCCGGATCCGTGCGCCGCGCCTATCTGAAAGGCCTGGGCGAGGCCAACGGCTGCCCGCCGCCGGCCACGCCCTCGCACGTCATGGCCAGCCGCCCGACCATGGAACAGGCGATCAAGCCTCGCTATCCGACGCGGCTGCCGCCCGCCGGGCGAACGCCTGGCGAAACGCCGAAAGGCGAGCCTCCGCGATAGCGGCCCGCAGGTCGACCATCAGGGCCTCGAAGAAGGCGAGATTGTGCCACGACAGCAGCACCTGCCCCAGGATCTCGTCCGACCGCACAAGATGGTGCAGGTAGGCCTTTGAATAGTCGCGACTGGCGGGCACGGGGATCGACTCGTCCAGCGGGCTCTCGTCCTCGGCGAAGCGGGCGTTCTTCAGGTTGATCGGGCCGGACGCGGTCCACGCCTGGCCGTGCCGGCCCGAGCGGGTGGGCAGCACGCAGTCGAACATGTCGACCCCGCGCGCGACGGCCTCGATGATGTCGACGGGCTTGCCGACTCCCATGAGATAGCGCGGCCGATCGGGCGGCAGCATCGCCGGGGCGAAGTCGAGCACATCCACCATGGCGGCGTGGCCCTCGCCCACCGCCAGGCCGCCAATGGCGTAACCGTCGAAGCCGATTTCCAGGAGCCGCTCGGCGGACTCTCTCCGGAGGGCCTCGGAGATCCCGCCCTGCTGGATGCCGAACAGGGCCTGCCGCTCGCGGGCGCCGAACACCGCCTTGCAGCGCGCGGCCCACTGTGCGGAGCGGCGCATAGCTTCGGCGACGCGCTCGGCGGGCGCCGGCAGGCCCACCAGCTCATCCAGCTGCATCACGAGGTCGGCGCCCAGGAGGTCGGCCTGGATCTCGATCGAGCGCTCGGGCGAGAGCGCATGGCGCGAGCCGTCGAGGTGGCTCTGGAATGTGACCCCGTCGTCGGTGACCTCCGAGATCTTCGCGAGCGACATAACCTGGAAGCCGCCGGAATCGGTCAGGATCGGCTTCTCCCAGCGCATGAAGCGGTGCAGGCCTCCGAGCCTCGCCACCCGCTCGGCGGTGGGCCGGAGCATCAGGTGGTAGGTGTTGCCCAGCAGGATGTCGGCGCCGGCCGCGGCGACCTGATCGACGCTCAGCGCCTTGACCGTGCCGGCCGTGCCGACCGGCATGAAGGCGGGCATGCGGATCTCGCCGCGCGGCGTGGCCAGAACGCCGGTGCGCGCGGCGCCGTCGGTCGCGGCGACGCGGAACGGGAAGGCCGCCATCAGGGCGCCCGCCAGATGAGCGAGGCGTCCCCGTAGGAATAGAACCGGTAGCCGACGTCGATCGCGTGCGCATAGGCGGCGCGAACCGTCTGGGTGCCCGCAAACGCGCAGACCAGCATGAACAGGGTCGACTTCGGCAGGTGGAAGTTGGTCATCAGCCCGTCGGCCGCCCGGAATCGGTAGCCGGGGGTGATGAAGATCTCGGTCTCGCCCGTGAACGGCCGCACCACGCCATCCTCTCCGGCCGCCGACTCCAGGAGCCGCAGAGAGGTGGTGCCCACGCAGACAATGCGCCCGCCCGCTGCTTTGAGCGCATTGAGGCGCTCGGCGGCGGCGGCATCCACCTCACCCCATTCGGCATGCATGCGGTGGTCTTCCACGCGTACGGCCTTGACCGGCAGAAAGGTGCCCGCGCCGACGTGCAGGGTGATGCGGACGATCTCGACCCCGGCCCCCGCCAACCGCTGCAGCAGCTCGGGCGTGAAGTGCAGGCCGGCGGTCGGCGCAGCCACCGAGCCATCCTCCTGGGCATAGACGGTCTGGTAGTCGGTGCGGTCCTGCTCGTCCTCCGCCCGGCGCGCGGCGATATAGGGCGGCAGCGGCATAGCCCCGCGCTCCGCGATCGCCGCGTCGAGGTCCGGGCCCGACAGGTCGAAGGCGAGCGCCACCTCGCCCGCGTCTCCCTTGGCCTTCACCGTCGCATTGAGCTCGCCCAGGAAGCAGGCCCGGTCATGCGCCTCGCCGAACACGATCCGGTCGCCCTCCGCCAGGCGCTTGCCCGGCCGCATGAACGCCGTCCAGACGTGGCCGGAGAGCCTCCGGTGCAGCGTCGCCTCGACGGCGACCCGGCTGTCGTCCCGCAAGCGCTGGCCCTTCAGGCGCGCGGGGATCACACGGGTGTCATTGAGCACCAGGGCGTCGCCTCGCTGAAGCAGCCCCGGCAGATCGCTCACCCGAGCGTCGGCGAACGATTCACCGGGCCGCACGAGGAGCAGCCGCGCCGCATCGCGCGGGTGGGCGGGACGGAGTGCGATCCGATCCTCCGGCAGGTCGAAATCGAAGTCGGCGAGCTGCATCGTTGCGCCTTGCGCCACGCGGCGGCTGGCGCGTCAAGCCGCGCGGCTGCTAGAGGCGGACATGGGTCTCCTGCGACTCGCGCTGAACATCGTGCTCGGGCCGCCGGTGGTGCTGCTGGCCCTGATCAGCGCCGCGGCTGGCGTCGCGGCGCTGCAGGGCCGTCACAGCCTGCGCTGGGACCTGCTCACCCACTTCGCACCAGTCTGGCTGGCGGGCGCGCTGCTGGCGGGCCTCTTCGCCCTGCTGCTGTTCGGCGGGATGACGCGGCTGCTGGTGCTGGCGCTCACGGGCGTCGGCGTCGTCGCCGGGGGCGCTCTGATGGCGCCGGAGTTGACGCGCAGCGCCGGGCCGCGCGCCGGTCCCGATGCGCCGGGCCAGCTGAAGATCATCCAGTTCAACGTCTGGAACCACAACTCCGAGATCGCCCGCACGATCGACTGGATGGCCGCCGAACGGCCCGATCTGGTGATCCTGGAGGAGACCACGCCCGCGTTCCGCCGCGCGCTCGAGGCGCGCACCGGCTGGCGTTCGGTCTGCCGCGATTGCGAGGTGATGATCTATTCGCCCCGTCAGATGACGCGCGGCTATGTTTCCGCCGAGCCCGCCGTCGGGCCGCTCGCCCACGCCATCTTCCACGACGTGGAAGGCGCCTTCGACGTGGTCGGCGTGCATGACGCCTGGCCGACGGACGGGAACGACCAGCAGCGCCAGGAGGCCCGCCTCGCCCGCGCGCTGGACGAGCTGCCTCGCGAGCGCACGATCCTGGCCGGCGACTTCAACTCCACGCCCTGGTCGTTCGCCCGGCGCGACTGGGACAGCGCCTTTCGCCTGATCCGCCGCGATCGCGCCCTGTTCACCTGGCCGGCCGGCAAGGTCCTGGCGCGGCGAATGAGCTTGCCGTTCGCCATCCTGCCGATCGATCACGTCTATGCGGGCCCTGCCTGGGCGACGGTCGACATACACAGGGGCCCGAGCCTGGGCTCAGACCACTATCCGCTGGTGGCTACTCTAGCGCCCGTCGAGCCGCCGCCAGGGACTCTTGACGACGCGACCGCTCGACCTGGAAGCGGGAGGTAAGCGCCTCGGCCTTGCGGTCGAGTTCGGCGCGCTGATCCTCGATCTCGGACAGGGCCTTGGCGTGCTCGGCTTCCAGGGTCGCAAGCGCCTTCTCCAGGTCCGCAACCTTCTTGAGCGCCGCCTTGGACGGGCCCGCCGGCTTCGGTTTGCGGGCGGGCTTCAGCCCGGCAAGCGCATCGCGGCCGCCCGCCGGCCGGCGGAGCACTTCGCCGGGGTTGGCCTTGGCGGCCGTCACCAGTCTCGGATCGTCCGTCTGGTGGGCGAGCCCGGTCTTGAAGAGATCCTGGCGGCTGCCCCACGCGGCCAGCGCCTTGGCCTTCGAGGACGCCGCGACCACGTAGTCCGTGAGGCCGTCGGAGGTGACGAAGACCTTCAGGCGCGGCGCCATGGCCCAGGCCTCACGCGTCGGCCGCCACTTTCATCGAGACGATCTTGCCCGGGTTGTGCGGCGGCTCGCCCTTGGGCAAGGCGTCGACGTTCTCCATGCCCTCCACCACCTCGCCCCAGACGGTGTATTCGCCGTCAAGGAAGCGGGCGTCGCCGAAGCAGATGAAGAATTGGCTGTTGGCCGAATTGGGATTGGGCGTGCGCGCCATCGAGCAAACCCCGCGGACGTGCGGCTCGCGGCTGAATTCGGCCTTCAGGTTCGGCTTGTCAGATCCACCCGAGCCGCTGCCGGTGGGATCGCCGCCTTGAGCCATGAAGCCTGGGATGACCCGGTGGAACACAACGCCATCGTAGAATCCCTCGCGGGCCAGCTCCTTGATGCGCGCCACGTGTCCGGGCGCGAGATCGGGCCGGAGCTTGACCGTCACGGGTCCGGTGTCGAGTTGCATGATCAGTGTGTTCTCGGGATCCATCACTTCACCTCGGCGGGCATGTCCAGCTCGCACATGAAATCGTTGGGGCTCGCCTTCTCGGCGCGCGCCACCTGAGCCTTGAACCAGGCGCTCTTGGGATCGATCACCCGGATCTTCGGCTGCTCGGCAGGGGGCAAATCGGCGAGCAGACGCACGCGTTCCATGCGGTCCTGCGGCGGCTCGACCGGTTCGCCGGTCTTGATGGCGCGGACCACGTCCTCGCCGGCGATCACGCGGCCGAACGCGGTGTAGCGCTTCTCGAGGTTGTGGTGGCTCTGCCGCATCAGGAAGAACTGGCTGTTGTTGGAATCCGGGTTCTCGTCGCGCGCCATGCCGGCGACGCCCGGGCAGTAGAGCGCCCAGGCGGAGACCTTCTGGTCCTTGGTCATCGGCGCGAGCGACATGGACTGGCTGGTGACCGGCAACGACTTGATGAATCCCACCTCGGCCACGGTCTGATCGGCGGCGAGCGCGAACGGCGTCTCGGGACCGCGTCGGAAGGTGAACTCGCCGGGCACATTCGGCTTGTCCGAGCCGCCCGTGCCGTTGTTCTGCGGATCGCCGGTCTGGGCCATGAAGTCGTCGATGACGCGGAAGAACCGCAGGCCGTCGTAGAAGTGCTCGTGGGCGAGCTCGCGCACCCTGGCGACCGTCTGGGGCGCGACCTCCGGGATCATCTCCACGATGATCCGCCCCTTGTTGGTGTCGATGAGCAGGACGTCGTTGGGGTCGGGGGTGCGCCAGTCGGCGGGCCCTGGCGCGGCGGGATTGGCGAGCGGCGCGGCGGGGCGGGGCTTCGGGGCAGCCATGACGGCGGTGGCGAGCCCGGCTGCGGCCGCGGCGGCGATCAGGGCGGTCTTCATGGAGTCACTCGTAGAAGCCGGCGGAGTCTCTGACCAGCCCTTCAGCGTCGGGCCTCATTGGCGGCCGACCTTCTCCAGGAGACGGCCCTTGACGCGCGGGCTGACGAACTTGGTGATGTCACCGCCGAGCAGCGCGATCTCCTTCACCAGCCGCGAGGCGATGGCCTGGTGCCGCGGATCGGCCATCAGGAACACCGTGTCGATCTCGCGATCGAGCTGCTGGTTCATGGCCGCCATCTGGAATTCGTATTCGAAGTCGGTGAAGGCGCGCAGACCCCGCACGATCAACGTCGCGCCGACGTCGCGTGCGAAGACGGTCGTGAGCCCTTCGTAGGGCAGCACCTCGATCTCGACCTGGCCAGCCAGGTGGGCCGTCTCCTCGCGCAGGATCCCGACCCGCTCCTCCAGCGTGAACATCGGCCCCTTGCCGATATTGATCGCCACCCCGATGACCAGCCTGTCGACCAGCTTGGCCGCCCGCTCCATGATGTCGATGTGCCCGTTGTGCACAGGATCGAAGGTGGCGGGAAACAAGCCGACGCGCGTCATACGGTTAGGTCCCCCAACTGTCCGCTTCCGCCTTTCGCCGTGGAGCGCGGTTATGGCAAGCGCTAAGTTGGGACCGGTCCGCCGGACGCCTCCGGCGCGTCCTCGCCGGGCTCTTCGGCGTCGCCCGCATCGTCCTCGCCCTGGTCGGGGAGCCGCTCGACAGAGACCACGTGCTCGTCCTCGCCTTTGCGGAAGATGATCACGCCCTGTGTGTTGCGGCCGGCGATGCGGACCTGGTTGACCGGTACGCGGATCAGCTGGCCCTGATCGGAGACGAGCAGGATCTCGTCGCCTTCGTCGACCGGGAACGAGCCCGCCAGGCGGCCGCCGCGCTTGGTGAGATCCTGCGCGATGAGCCCCTGGCCGCCACGGCCGGTGCGGCGATAGTCGTAGGCCGAGGTGCGCTTGCCGAAGCCTTCCGTGGAGACGGTCAGGATGAATTCCTCCGCCGCTTCCAGGTGCGCCAGCCGGTCCAAAGCCAGCGCCGCATCCTGGTCGGCGGGTTCGACGTCATCGTCGTCCGCCGCGCCGTTCTCCTCGCCCTCCTCGGCCTCGCCACGGGCGACCCGCATCGCCTTGGCGTGCTTCAGATAGGCCTGGCGCTCGGCGGGCGTCGCCTCGACCGCGCGCAGGATCGCCATGGAGATGACGCTGTCGCCCTCCGCCAGCCGGACGCCACGCACGCCGGTGGACTCGCGGCCGGCGAACACCCGCACTTCGTCCACGGCGAAGCGAATGCAGCGACCGAGGGCGGTGGTCAGTAAGACATCGTTCACCTGCGGCCGGCAGACCGCCACATCGACGATGGCGTCACCCTCGTCCAGCTTCATGGCGATCTTGCCGTTGCGCTTGATGCCGATGAAGTCGGAAAGCTTGTTGCGCCTCGCGCCGCCCGAGCGGGTCGCGAACATCACGTCGTACTGGTCCCAGGCGGCTTCATCCTCGGGCAGCGCCAGGATCGAGGTGACGCTCTCGCCCGGCTCGATGGGCAGCAGGTTGACGAACGCCTTTCCGCGGCTGGTGGGCGTGCCGAGCGGCAGCCGCCAGACCTTCAGCTGGTAGGCCTTGCCGCCGGAGGAGAAGAACAGCATCGGCGTATGAGTGTTGGCCGAGAAGACGCGGGTGACGGCATCCTCCTCCTTGGTGGCCATGCCCGAGCGGCCCTTCCCGCCGCGATGCTGCGTCCGATAGATCGAGAGCGGCGTCCGCTTCACATAGCCGCCGTGGGTGACGGTGATCACCATCTCCTCACGGGCGATGAGGTCCTCGTCTTCGACGTCGGCGTCGCCCTCGACCATCTCGGTCCGCCGCGGCGCGGCGAAGGCTTCGCGCACCTCGACCAGCTCCTCGCGCACGATGGCCATGACCTTGTCGCGCGACGCCAGAATGCCGAGGAACCCGGTGATCGCCTTCGCCAGGCTCTCCGCCTCGGCGAAGATCTCGTCGCGGCCGAGCCCGGTCAGTCGCGAGAGGGTGAGCGCCAGGATGGCGCGGGCCTGGTCGTCGGTAAGCCGGATCCGCGCGCCGTCGATCGCGACCGTGCGGGGATCGGCGATCAGCTCAACCAGCGGCAGCATGTCGCCGGCCGGCCAGTCGCGGGCCACCAGCCGCTCGCGGGCTTCGGCCGGGTCCTTGGACGAGCGGATGATCTGGATGAACTCGTCGATGTTGGCGACGGCGATGGCGAGGCCGACCAGCACGTGGCCCCGGTCGCGCGCCTTGCCCAGCTCGAACTTGGTCCTGCGGACCACGACCTCCTCGCGGAAGTCGACGAAGGCCCGCAGCATCTCGCGCAGGCCCATCTGCTCGGGCCGGCCGCGGTTGAGCGCCAGCGCGTTGACGCCGAACGAGGTCTGCAACGGCGTAAAGCGGTAGAGCTGGTTCAGGATCACGTCGGCCGGGGCGTCGCGCTTCATCTCGACGACGATCCGCATGCCGTCGCGGTCGCTCTCGTCGCGCAGGTCGGCGACGCCCTCGATCCGCTTCTCGCGCACCAGCTCGGCGATCCGCTCGACGAGGGCGGCCTTGTTCACCTGATAGGGGATCGCGGTGATGACGATCGCCTCGCGCTCCTTGCGGATCTCCTCGACCGAGGCCTTGCCGCGCACCACGACCGAGCCGCGTCCGGTCATCAGCGCCTGGCGAGCGCCGGTCCGGCCGATGATCTCGCCGCCGGTCGGGAAGTCTGGCCCAGGGACGATGTCCAACAGCTCATCGAGGCCGATGTCCGGGTCGTCGATCATCGCGAGGCAGGCGTCGACCACCTCGCCCAGGTTGTGCGGCGGGATGTTGGTGGCCATGCCGACCGCGATCCCACCGGCGCCGTTCACCAGCAGATTCGGGATCCGCGAGGGCAGCACCACCGGCTCCTGCTCGGAGCCGTCGTAGTTCTCCTTGAAGTCGACCGTGTCCTTGTCGAGGTCGGCCAGGATGGACATCGAGGCCTGGGTCAGGCGGCATTCGGTGTAACGCATCGCCGCCGGCGGATCATTGTCCACGGAGCCGAAGTTGCCCTGGCCATCGATGAGCAGGAGTCCCATCGAGAACGGTTGGGCCATGCGCACCAGGGTGTCGTAGATCGCCAGGTCGCCGTGCGGGTGGTACTTGCCCATCACGTCGCCGACCACGCGGGCGGACTTCACATAGCTTCGGTCGGGCGTATGGCCCTGCTCGTTCATCGAGAACAGGATACGGCGATGCACCGGCTTCAGGCCGTCGCGCACGTCCGGCAAGGCGCGGCTGACGATGACGCTCATCGCGTAGTCGAGGTACGACTTCTTCAGTTCGTCCTCGATGGCGATAGGGGCGACAGCCCCGCGCCGGTCGTCCGGTGGGGTGGTGTTCTCGTCGGTCAAGGGAGGTTAATTCGCCGGTCGAATCGTGAGGCTTATGTGGGGGCTTTGATTAGCATTCTGAAGGGGCGAGCGCCACGACTTCGCGCACGCGCGCGTGCATGCGCGCGCGAGGCGTTCCGTGGGGGCCCGTCGTGACCTCGCCGCGGTTCGCGCCTAGGCTCGCCGCCAGATGAGCGCGCCGCAATTAGGTCCGGGCGAGCCGGCGCCCTGGTTCAAGGCGCCGAGCGCGTCCACTCCCGAGCTGGTGTTCGACACCGCCGGCGGCCGCTACGTGCTGATGCTGTTCCTTCCAGTCGCGGCCGAGCCGCGCAAGGCGGCGCTCACCGCACTCGCCGCCGGCCAGCGGCTGTTCGATGACGCGAAGCTCGCCGCCTTCGTCGTGGTTCGTGAGGCCGAGACGGCCGCCCAGGTGCGAGATTTGCGGGGTTTGCGCTGGATCCTGGACGAAAGCCGGGAGGTGAGCCGGCTCTACGGGGCGGACGACAGGGGCTTCTGGCTGCTGCTCGATCCGGCCCTGCGGGTCATGCGGCGCGCGGGGATCGATGACGCGGAGGCGCTGTTCCCCTCGCTCGCGGCGCTGCCCGCGCCGGGCGACCACGCCGGGGTGCCGCTCCATGCGCCGGTGCTGATCGCGCCGAGGATTTTCGAGCCCGAGCTCTGCGGCGAGCTCATCGCGCTTCACGCCGCGCGCGGCGGCGGCGAATTCACCGGCGTCATGCGCGACCAGGGCGAGGTCACGGTCCTGGTGATGGACGAGCTCAAGAGGCGGCGGGACGTGCTGGTCGAGGACGAGGCCCTGAAGGACGCGGTCGCCGAGCGCCTCCAGCGGCGGCTGTTTCCGTTCATCGCCCGGGCGTTCGCGACCGAAGTGACCCGCATCGAGCGCTATCTGATCAGCTGCTATGACGCCGAGGACGGCGGGGTCTTCCACCCGCACCGCGACAACGTCACCTTCCAGACGGCGCACCGCAAGTTCGCCTGCTCGATCAACCTGAACGAAGACTTCGACGGCGGCGACCTGCGGTTCCCGGAGTTCGGGCCGGCGACCTACCGGCCGCCGGTCGGCGGCGCCGTCGTCTTCGCCTGCGGCCTCATGCACGAGGCGATGCGGGTCACCCGCGGCCGTCGCTACGCCTTCCTTCCCTTCCTGTTCGACGAAGTCGGCGCCGAGATCCGCGCGGCCTACCGCCGTCGGGCCCCCCAGACCGGCGGATGACGTCCGTTCCGGCGCCATGACGGCGCCTCATCGATTTCCTATATGGC
>Ga0207695_10010372_pt1 | contig 11403 bp, 7 predicted proteins | sample KBSC54metaG_FD_184354 | JGI IMG/M metagenome (GOLD analysis project Ga0207695, IMG submission 184354) | Corn rhizosphere microbial communities from Kellogg Biological Station, Michigan, USA - KBS C5-4 metaG (SPAdes) (version 2) | ecosystem: Host-associated > Plants > Roots > Rhizosphere > Soil... | reverse complement strand
CTCAGCGGGTGCTGCTCCTCCCGGCGGATCTTGCCGCACAGTGCAGACTTCATCAAGCGGCCCCACCATCGCTGCCCCCAGTCGCGCAGCCCGAGACGCGCCAACGTCAGCCGCAACGCAGGATCCAGTGTAATCGCGAGCAGCGCGGCGACCACCAGGGTCAGGCTCTTTCCGTAGGCGAGCGGATGGAAGAGCCGCCCTTCCTGCCCTTCCAAAGCCAGAACCGGAAGGAAGGCGACGGCCATAATGACAAGCGCAAAAAATGCGGGCCGGCCGACTTCCTTCACCGCGCTCAGGATGACGCCCTCCGCGTCGCCCCGGCCACCTTCCCTCTGCCACTCCTCCAATTTCTTGTGCGTCTGCTCGACCACTACGATGGCCCCGTCCACCAGTGCGCCGGCCGCGATGGCAATGCCGCCCAGCGACATCACGTTGAACGACATTCCCATCAGGTGGAACGGTACGGCCACTATCAGCACTGTGAGCGGAATCGTAATGATGGGGATGGCCGCGCTGGGTGGGTGCCAGAGGAAGAGCATAATCACCAGCACTACCGTGACCACGATTTCGATCAGCGCGGAACGTAATGTGGCAATGACCCGTTGGACAAGGTCGGAGCGGTCGTAGACAGGAACCACTCTCACGCCCGGCGGCAGTCCCGGGGCGATCTGCTTCAGTTTGGTCTTGACGCGATCAATGAGGTCGACCACGTCCGCGCCTTGGCGCATGACTACGATCCCGGAGACGGTCTCCCCCTGTCCATTAAAATCGGCTGCGCCTCGGCGCATTTCCGGGCCGAGCGCGACCTTGCCGATATCCTTCACGCGGATGGGCTGCGACGTTCCTCCGCCCGTTACGACGGCCTCTTCGAGCTCACGCGGATCTTTCACATAACCGCGTCCCCGGATCATATACTCCGAGCCGCCGAACTCCAGCAGCCGGCCTCCGGTTTCGACGTTACTCCGCCGCACCGCCTCGACAACGGCCGCGAACGGAATGCCCAGCGCACGCAGGCGCGCCGGATCCGCGGTGACCTGGTATTGCGGCACAAATCCGCCCACGGAAGCCACTTCCGCCACTCCCGGAACTGAGCGCAGGTGATAGCGCAGGAAAAAGTCTTGCGTCGTTCTCAATTCCGCCGGAGACAATTTCCCGGAGTCGTCCACCAGGGCATATTGAAAGACCCAACCCAGGCCAGTGGCATCGGGTCCGAGCTCGGTTTTGACACCCGCCGGCAACGTCGCGAGTACGCCGGAGAGATATTCTTGAGTTCGCGAACGCGCCCAATACAGGTCGGTCCCATCCTCGAAGACCACGTATACGAAGGAATAGCCGAAATCGGAAACACCGCGAACAGCCTTGACCTTCGGCGCCCCCAGCATGGCGGTGACGATCGGGTAGGTTACCTGATCTTCGATGATGTCCGGGCTGCGATCCCAGCGCGAGTACAGAATCACCTGGGTGTCGCTTAGGTCAGGCAGCGCATCCAGCGGAATTTGCCGCATGCTCCACGCACCCCACATTGCCAGCGCCAGGACCAGGCCGATGACGGCGCCGCGATGGTGTGCGGAAAGCTCGATCAGGCGTTCGATCATTGCGTGTGGCGCGCCACTTCTGCTGTGGGGTTCTTCATTCGGCTTTCCGAATCGAGCAGGAAGGCGCCAGCGGTCACCACGCGTTCTCCCGCCTTCAGGCCGCTGCGGATCTCCACGCGGTCGCCGTCCTGCCAGCCCGTTTCCACTTCGCGCAGTTCATACTGCCCGCCGCCCCGCGCGACGAAGACGCGCTTCTTCGTTCCCGAATCCAGTACCACGTCGGCGTGGACGGTGAGGGCGGAACTCGCAGGAGCGCCGAGGTCGACGTTGACGATCATGCCTGGAACGAGAGTGCCGCGTGGATTGTCTACTTCGAGTCGCAACTTTCCAGTGCGTCCTTGCTCATCGAATTGCGGGGGTGTCGGCGCGATCCGCGCCTCCAACGGCGACAAGCCTTCCATTCGGATTCGCGCTTTTGCGATCGTGCCGGGTAACGACTCATTTCCGCGTTGAATGTCGGCCAGAACCCAGACGTGCTCGAGGTTGGCGATGCGGTAGAGCAGTTCCCCTTTCATGAAGCGCTGGCCCACATCGACATGGCGCTCCAGAATTTGGCCATCGGCCGGGGCGCTGAGATTTATATCGAAAGTCTCCCGGTGCGTCCGGCTAAGCTCTTCCATCTGGATCAGGCCCATGCCGACGAACTCGAGGTTATCGCGCGCCGTGGAGAGTTGCTGGGTAGCCAGGGCGAGAGACTGGGCGGAAGTGGATGGAACCTGCTTCATGCGTTCACAGGATTCCAGCGCGTAGAGGTAAGCCTGCTGCGGCGCAGAGATGTCTTTGCTGTAGAAAGCCGCCAACGCCTCACCGCGTTTCACCTGGGTTCCAGTCCGGTCGGAGAATACGTGCCGCACCCATCCATCGACGCCGGCCGAAACGCGGTACGTGCGGCTCTCGTCAGGCACTACGCGGCCCGCGGTGTGCACAGTGTGGGCAGCAGGTGCCAATTGTACGGTCTCGGTTTCCAGACGGCCCGCCTGCTCCTGATCCGGTGTCAGGTGCACGCTTCCCGCGGGCATCGGCTCCACCCACGCAGACTCGGCGCCCGCGTACACCGGCTCCAATTCCATCCCACAATCCGGAGCCGTTCCAGGACGTTCCGAGCGGTAGGAAGGATGCATCGGATCGACATAGTAGAGCACCGCGCGCGGGCCGGAACTCGCCTTCACCACCACTGGCTCCAGCGTGGGACGCGAGTCGCGTCCGGCAAAGTACGCGGCGCAGACCAGGGCCGCTACGACGAGGCAATACAGACACGGCTTGAAGAGATCTCCCGCCTTATACACATTTCCGCCTATTTCATCGCGATCCCATGGGGACGCGCAGGACCAAACGGGAAGGCAGTGTTGAAATCGAGCTTGAAGCGCGTGTCCTCAGTGAGCGTATCGTGTGTAACTTTCACCACGTGAACTTTGTGGTCGCCTTCAAAGTGGATGATTCCGGCGTCGTCCTCGTTTAGGAAGTAGTCGGTGACCACCAGGCGTGAGTCGTCGCCATTCAGCACGATGTTGTGCGGCCCGCTGTCGGCCGGCCCCAGGGTAACAACCGCTACCTGTTTAAGGTTGGTGCGGTCCGTGGCATCGAGCATGGTCACTTGACCTGCCTGGAACATGCTGACAAGCAGACGATCGCCGCTTTGTGGTGTCGCGAGAATCTGGCCCATTCCGCCGCTGACATCAGTCTTCACGTGCGGTGTTACAGTCGCCATGTCGAACGCGGCCACGCCCGTGCCGGCAACTGGATCGATCGCGTAGATGTGTCCATCGAACATCCCCGCGGTGTAGCCCATACCAAGCAGATCCTTGGGCAGCATCTTCACGTCCATGGTGCCCAGGGCCGGTCCACCGTTCGGCGAGGTGAGGTTGATCGTATTGACAAGTTTGCGTTTGCGATAGTTCCAAATGCGAATCGCACCACGAAGCTCAGGACCTGCCGATCCAGTGAGCGTGCTGGTCGGCAGAATGAAATCCGCCGTCATCATTACGTTCAGGTCCGGCCGCGCGGAGATGCCATGCGGGTTGAATCCGTCCACCGGGGGCACCTTCGGAAACTCCCGGAACAGCGATAGTCCACCGAAATGATTCGCCACGAAGTGCAATTGCCCGTCGAATTCCGCGATTCGGCCCGGGGCTCCCCCACTTGCCGACCCCATTTGGGTAATCAGAAAGCCACCTTGCTCCGTGGGAAGAAAGTCGTCCGTGATGGCCGATTCCACAGCCCTGGAAGAAAGCAGGAAATGCGGATTTCTGGCATCGCTGACATCGAAGAAAAAGATCCCGTTCTGCCCTTTCAGAACACTCAACAGCCCGCCGCATGCCAGAATTTTTCCAGTTGAGTTCAGGTGGCAATGGTGGGCTTCGTTTCCGATGTTGCCCGGCGGCGGTAGTTGCACCACTTTGAGCACTTTGCCGTAGTCCGCCGACTGCTCATCGAAATCGATCACGGCCAGGAAATCGGGAGACCGATGAGCCTGATCTCCGGCCCATATGTACAGAGTTTTTTCTTGACCCTTGGCGTGGTCTTCCTGAGCCACGGCAACCGCCGATCCCATCCAGCCAATGGCCAAGGCGAATACAACGCTTGCCGCGGCAGACATGAACCCCTTCGTCTCTCGCATTCCGTTCAGACCTCCGTGAAAATCATTGCTCGTTGGGTAGTGGGAGAGCGGACCGGAAAATTGTGTCACCGATCTTCATTTTTTTTGTGCAAGGTAAAATAGTCTCTACGTCCACGACCCCGGCCACGCTTCAACCCGACACCGTAGCCAGCCTGATGGCGAGCTTTCGCACTGGTGACCAGACAGCGGCTGGCCGGCTGGTTGAGATTTTTTATCCGGAGTTGCGGCGCATCGCCGTCGCGCGCATGCGTGCCGAGCGCCCCGGTCACACGCTGCAGCCAACCGCGCTGGTACATCAGCTATATCTCGAACTGGTCAAAGTCAAAGCCCTGCGTTCTACCTCTTCGGGCGGAGCGGATGAGAAGAAAGCATTCCTGGGGCTGGCGGCCTACCTGATGAAGAGGCTTCTGATCCATCACGCTCGTTCGCTCTCTAAGCGTGCGCAGAAAATCGATTTGCCCGATTTTCCAACTCCGGAGTCGGGCACCGAAGATGCGCTGATTGAAATCGACGGCACCCTCAACCGGCTCGCGGCGATCAATCCAGCGCTCCGGCGAGTGGTTGAACTCAGAGTGTTCGAGGGCTTGACGCGCGACGAGATCGCTCGGGAAATTGGCTGCGGTACCGCCACCGTCGCGCGCCATTGGACTTTCGCCCGAAACTGGCTGGAGGACGCCTTCATCGGGACGTCACACCAGTGACTGACGAGCGCTGGCAGTTGGCATTTGCGATCTACGAGACCGCCGCCACCCTTACAGGCGCTGAGAGGCAGGAGTATATTCAGACCGCCGCGCCAGATCAGGAAGTCGCGGATAGAGTGCTGGCCATGTTGGATGAAATCACGACATCATCCGATGGAGACAGCCTTCCCGAACGAGCGCATTCCAACTACCCCGCTCTCGAGCCGCCCTCGACCAGCCTTCCGATCGGCACCTCGCTCGGCCGGTATATCATCACCGGTTTTGTCGGCCAAGGGGGGATGGGGAGCGTCTATTCGGCCCACGACCCGGACCTGAATAGAGAAGTGGCCTTGAAAGTGATCGCACAAAGCGCCGAGACTTCCACCTCCGAAAACTTCATTGGTGAAGCACAAGCGGCATCGGCCCTGAACCATCCCAACATTGTCACGGTGCACGAAGTGATTCGCTCAGGCCAGACCGTGGCAATCGCCATGGAACTGGTGACCGGCACCTCCTTGCGGCATTATTGCGGCACGGTCCAACCGGTCGAAAGATTAGTTCTCTGGGGACGGCAAATCGCCCACGCTTTGGCCGAAGCCCACGCTCGCGGCATCGTCCATCGGGATATCAAGCCGGAAAACCTGATGCTCCGCCCTGACGGATATATCAAGGTTCTCGACTTCGGACTCGCCCGGCACACCGGCGCCAACCGGGCTGACGACGAATTGGCTCTGGGCACGCTCGGTTACATGTCACCGGAAGAGCTCGAGCAGCGACCCATCACCGCCGCGAGCGATATCTTTTCTTTTGGGGTAGTGCTCTACGAGCTCGCCTCAGGAACAAATCCCTTCCGTGGCGAGTCGGCCGGCGCGACCACGAGGATGATTCTTGGATTGACGCCGTCTCCTTTGCCGGAAAAGACCGGCGTCATTCCAAAGAAACTCGATCGCCTTGTGCGCTCGATGCTCAACAAGTCGGCGGCACAGCGCCCGACCGCTGCGGAAGTCGCGGCGCAACTCGAGGCAATCGCGGTACCGCGAGTTCACCGGCGCGTTGCTGCCTGGGCAGTCGCTGCGCTTGCCGTCTGTTTAATCGGAGGAGGATTAGCAGTGCGGCGCACACCGCCGTCCGAAATCCAGATTTCTCCGCTCGCAAGCTTGCTCGGCGCTGAAAGACAGCCATCTTTCTCCGCGGACGGCGGCCGGGTGGCGTTTGCGTTTGCCGGAGAAAAGGATGCGACCACCCACATATACGTCAAGAGCGTGTCGGGGGCTGGGTCCACCCGCCTGACATCGGGCGCGTTACCGGACTTCCAGCCCGTTTTCTCCCCGGACGGAACCAGATTAGCTTTCTTGCGCCGGTCAGAAGGACGGCTCCAAGTCATGGTGATGCCATCGGGGGGCGGAACTGAGCGTCAGTGCGGCGAGATTGTGGATATTCTTCGCGAATACTCATTAATGACATGGGACTCTGGTGGCCAAAACCTGCTGGTGGCGGACCGCGTCAGCGAATCCCGGCAAGAAGTCGCACTGTTTCAGATCTCGGTGGAGACCGGAGTACGCAGGCAGGTCACGTTTCCGCCTTCGGGGTTCAGCGATTGGATGCCGGCGGTTTCGCCCGATGGCCGGACGCTCGGATATGCGCGCGTCGTCGAAAATGGCCGTGGTGACGTTTGGGCGGTTCCGCTTGCAGGGGGCCGCACGCAGCGCCTCACTGATACCAATGAAGTCTTCTTCTGCTGGACATGGGCCGCGGATGGCAAGGACGTCCTGATTTCCTACCGGAGGTCAGGGCGCGCTTATTTGTGGCGGCAGCCCATCAATGGGGGCCGGGCGGCGCGAGTAGCCGGGTTGGATGACCAGGTGAAGGAGCTATCGGTGGCTCGAAAAGGAAATCTCATGACATACGGGTCGTTCGCCGAGGCTGACTACAACATCTGGAGATATCCGTTGCCACCGTCAACGGACGCGCCCAAGCCGCTCATTGCATCGGCGGCGTTTGACGGTGATGCACGCTACTCGCCGGACGGTTCGCGGATTGCATTCGCCTCCACCCGTTCGGGTCAGTCGAATATCTGGATTTGCTCGAGCGACGGCTCGGACCTCCAGCAAATGACATCGCTCGACCACGGTGGATTCACGGCGGGCAGCCCGAGTTGGTCGCCGGACGGCAAATGGATCGCATTCGATTCGCGTTCCCCGCAGAGCGCAAGCAGTATCTTTTTGCTGAATGTGTCGGGAGGGAAGCCAAAGCGTTTGACGGGCCCCGGTCCTTCCGATATCATTCCCAGTTGGTCGCGCGATTCTCACTGGGTTTATTTCAGTTCGGACCGCGGCGGTGGCCCTCTTCAAATCTGGAAAGTGCCGGCAGCAGGAGGAGAGCCTGTTCAAGTGACCCGCAACGGAGGACTGGAAGGCTTCGAGTCTCCCGATGCCCATTTCTTGTACTACACCAAACGCGGCCGGAAGAGCGGCTTCTGGCGGATGCCTCTGGGCGGCGGCGAAGAGACATTCGTGCCCGAACTGGCGGCGGTTGCCAACCGGTACTGGGAGAATTCCCCGCAGGGCATTTACTTCGTTGCGCCGTCCAAAGCGCCGGTGCTGGCACTGTTTCATTTCGCGGGCGGCGGTGTTACTCGGGTAGTGGATCTGCCTGTGCAACCAGCGCCGGTGCACCGGGGAATTACGATTTCCCCGGATGGCCGTAGTTTCCTCTACATGCAGGCCGATGTCGCCACGTCGAACCTGATGGTAGTCAGCAACTTCCACTGAACACCTTCCGCCGGAAAGCCGGTGGTTAGAGTTTCTACATTTCTAAGCCGCCGCAGGCGCGATAAGTTGAACTGGTGAGTGTCAAAAGCTGTATCTGCGGGTTAGCGGCACGGCGAGTTCGTCAGCGATTGCTGCGCGGATAATGAGAGGACACGGAATCGAAGAAGGAACATGGCGCGGTTCCTGGTAGGTTGAGAACCGAGAGGTTCGGAACCCGGGTGCCTGCCGATTCCCTGATAGACTACCTCGAAGCGGGCGACAGCCAGCCCGGCAGGACTCGCTCGCCGACCATAATAAGCTCCGCCGGAAATAACAGATGCGCGAGCAACGGTCGCGCGTTGTTTTCGACCGCATGATTTTCCCGCAGGCCGCTGCGCGACGAGGGAGTCCATCTGGTGCTTGCCTTGCGTTGGCTGAGCAGGGTCTCTTGGAACTCTACGTCAGCCCCGCGATTCTCGCCGAGGTCTATGACGTGATCCGTCGGCCTCGGATTCGCGGCAAGTTCCGACAACTGACCAGATGACATCGTCGCCGAGTTCATCGCCCGAATTGAACGAATCGCCATCCGTTATGAAGTCGGAACCGAGATCACGCTGGCTCGGGACCCAAAGGATGAGCCGTATATCAATCTGGCCGTCCACAGTCAGGTCGATTACCTCGTGTCACGCGACCGCGACCTTCTTGAGGGCGCCGACACGATCGCTAAGAACACGCCTAGTCTGCAGATCCTCGACCCGGCCGGCCTTCCTGATCGCGGTCCGTGCGAAGATTGGCAACAACTTTTAATTCACCCCAGGATGGATTCGAGGGCATTTTTGTAGCGTATAGGGGCTTGATGGAAAGCAAGCCATTTGTTTTCAATGCGGAAACCGTAGGCCCCTGGGCATGGATTCGAACGACGAACTTGACAAGATTTTGAAAGTTCACAAGTTATTGATTCGACAAAGTCAGTGAAGTCGCCAAAAGCATCAAGATCAGCCTTCTGGTACAAAAAGTGTACAAAAAGTTGAAGCTCAATTTCATCGTGACCTCATTCATGGGCGGACTACCCCGTAGAAGAAGGTCGCGCTGCAGTCGAATGCGAAGCCACGCTGAGAGCCAGGACGAACGCAGTCAAACGTATCTTTCCGGCCGCAATATTCGCCAAACTCGTCATTTGTCATCCCAGCCAAATGTCACTATCAGTGCCCGTAAAACTTCCATTTGTCCTGGTTGGCATTCCTTCACTCGTTCATTTTTTTGACCACTCGCGATCCTTGTTTCATGCCTCAACGGCATGCCGATGCTCATCACCATTCAATGGGCTTTCGATCCCGGAAGAAGCCACCCGTGGGACCGTCGTCGGGTAACGTCGCGAGCCAGACGGCCGTGTCGGCTCCCTCGTCGGGGCTTCGCGTCGCGCCTTGTCCTCCCATCCGGGTCCGCACCCAGCCGGGACACATCGCGTTGACCTTGACCGAGGCGGGGAGTTCTTTCGATAGGCGAATCGTGAGGGCATTCAGCGCCGCCTTGGTCACGCCATACAGTCCAGGTCCGCCCATGCCTTCGACGAAGGACCCCCAGCCGGAAGACAGATTGACAATGCGCCCGTATCCTTTTTCGATCATCTTCGGCGCCAGCGAACGGATGAGGCGCAGGGGACCCGTCAGATGAACGGCGACAGAGTCGGCGATCTCTGCCTCCGTCAGCTCAAGTATCGGTTTTTCGTGCAAGACGCCGGCATTATTGATCAGTGCGTCGACGTGGCGGTGTGACTTGTCGAGCGCGCCGAGGGCGGTATCGATGGTGGATACATCCGACAGGTCAATAAGGACCGGTTCGATGTCGAGGCCGGGGCGGCAAAGAGATTGGGCTGCGTCTTCGCCGGCCTTCGGGTCACGCGATCCGAGCAGGACGGAATGTCCCTGCGCGGCGAGCTGGGCAACGATTGCAAGACCGATGCCGCGATTGGCGCCTGTCACAAGCACTGTTCTTTTTACGGAAGCATCCATTCGACGTATTCCTTAAACCTGCAGGAGGGTTTTGATGGCGTGCCTTTCGTCCATTGCGCGGTAGCCTTCCGCGACCCGGGAGAGCGGCAGCGTGAGGTCGAAGACTCTGCCGGGGTCGATCGTTCCATCCAGAATCAGGTCGATCAGCTTGGGCAGAAATCGCCGCACGGGAGCAGGGCCACCGTGCAGGTGAACATGGGTGAAGAACAGTTTCTGGCCATCCAGCGCCACCCCGTGCGGAACGCCGACATAGGAAACGTACCCGCCGGGGCGGGTTGAATGGATGGCCTGCATCATCGACTCCTGAGTGCCGACGCACTCCAACACTGAGTCAGCCCCTATACCTTTGGTCATATCCTTGATGCGGGCGATGCCTTCATCGCCGCGCTCCGTCACGATGTCCGTCGCGCCGAATTCCCGCGCAAGCTTTTGCCGGGTTTCATGGCGGCTCATCGCGATGATGCGGCCGGCGCCCATTTGTTTTGCCGAGAGCACGCCGAGAAGGCCGACGGCGCCATCGCCGACGACAGCAACGGTGCCGCCCGGCTTTACATTGGCCGCGTCCGCGGCGAACCAGCCGGTGCCGAGGACGTCGGAGGCTGCGAGCAGGCTCGGCACGAGGTCCTTGGAAGGAATGCCTCCCCGCGTCGGCACGAGCGTCCCGTCTGCTTGCGGCACGCGGAGGAGCGGGGCCTGCGCCCGCAACATGAACTCACGGTGGATACAGGCGGACGGGTAGCCGTACTGGCAATGAGGACAGGTGTTGTCGGAGGTCGCGAAGGAGCCGACCACGAATTGTCCCGGCTTTATCGATTTGACGGCGCTGCCGACTTCTTCGACGATGCCGCAATACTCATGACCCATGTGTGTCGGTCCGTGTAGGGGTTGCAAGCCGCGGTACGGCCACAGGTCCGACCCGCAGACGCAGGTCGCCGCAAGCCTGAGGATCGCATCCGTGGATTCGACTATTTTCGGGTCCTCGCGCTCCTCAAACCGGATGTCGCGGGGGCCGTACAGAACTGCGCCTTTCATGTTATCTCCTGCCTTTCATCAGTCTCCAAATTAACGAGCCGTGTAGCCGCCGTCGACGGCGAGCGCGTGTCCAATCACGAAACCCGCGCCGGGGCTGCAAAGCCACAGTACAGCCGAGGCGACTTCCTCTGGCTTGCCGAGCCGGCCAATGGGTTGCTCCTTCGTGATGTCTTTCATCGTTTCGGGCTCTTTAGCGATCATGGCGGCAACCATCGCCGGGTCAATGGCACCGGGACATATGGCGTTGATGCGAATGCCGCGCGCCGCATACTCAATGGCAGCGCTCTTGGTGAGGCCAATCACGCCGTGTTTCGTGGCATGGTAAATGGCGCGGCCGGGGATGCCGATAAGGCCTCCTATGGAAGAATTGTTCACGATGGCGCCGCTTTCCTGCTTGCGCATCTGCAGCAATTCGTATTTCATGCAGAGCCACACGCTCTTGAGATTGATCGCATTCACGCGGTCGAACTCTTCGCTCGTCGAGTCGGCGGTTTCAACAGCAAGGCTCTGCACACCGGCATTGTTGAAGGCGGCGTCCCGGTGTCCGAAGGCAGAGATTGTCTGTTCAACCATCTTCTTCACCTGGGCTTCATCCCTGACATCGCAAGCGATGGCGATTGCTTTATGACCCCCAGCAACCATCCGGTCCGCGATCTTCCGCGCCGCCGCTTCGTTGAGATCGACCAGCGCGACCGCCACGCCTGCTTCCGCGAAAGC
>Ga0207695_10010369_pt1 | contig 11404 bp, 11 predicted proteins | sample KBSC54metaG_FD_184354 | JGI IMG/M metagenome (GOLD analysis project Ga0207695, IMG submission 184354) | Corn rhizosphere microbial communities from Kellogg Biological Station, Michigan, USA - KBS C5-4 metaG (SPAdes) (version 2) | ecosystem: Host-associated > Plants > Roots > Rhizosphere > Soil... | reverse complement strand
TCCTCGATGGTCACATCGCCAAAGGCGCGTTGCAGTAATCGAGTTACTTTGTGCCCCGAGACGAGTGAGACAAACGGCAAAGTGTAGTCGCGCAGCGGTTTGCCTTCGACGAACGACTCGCGAAATCGTTCCGTGAGCTCTTCAATGCTCCAACACTCAGCAACACCGGCGCCAAGGATCCCGCCCATGCTGGTGCCGCCGACCAGGTCGATCGGAATGCCCGCCTCGCGCAACGCCTTAACAATGCCAATGTGCGCGAATCCGCGCGCCCCACCGCCGGACAGAACTAGACCAACGCCGTGCCCAGTCATCATGCGCGCTATACGCGGAACATCCGCCTTGCTCGTAACATGGTGATGGGGAGTACCAGGCAGCTCTCTGAGCCAACGAGCCGCCGCGCCCCGTACCAGCTCGCCGTCATGCATGAGAATCAGTTCGGCGCGTTGCGGCGTCATAGGGTTGGATCCGTGAGATCGGGTCAGGGCCGCCCAAGCACCGACGTCGCTATCGGCACGCGCAAGCAACAGCAATGCGTCCGCCTGCCGGATACACAAGCTGCTCCAGCGTCCGGGGTTCGCTTCGGCGACGTAAACAACATACTCGTTGGCAGATTCGACGCGGTGAAACCAGTGACTCGTATGGGAACCCGCCCGCACGTTCCAAACTAACTCCGTGCGCCCGAAAGCCGACAGCGCCTTCACGAACTCCGCGGCGAAACCGCCGACGTCCACCTCCATACTCTGAGGAAGAAGAGTGAACGTGCGAGCTGCATGCGTGCGTGGTCGAGCGCGCGACTGGGAGGACTCAAGTCTGTCCACCGTCAGGCGCGCCATGCGGAGCATCGCCTCCGGATGTTGCCGAAATAGCCTGTTGAATGCTTCGCTGGAAAGCCGTGCCAGTTCGGTGTCGCGCAACGCTACGACATGCGCATTGCGTGGCCTCCCAGAGATTAGTCCCATCTCCCCGACAGTATCCCCCGCCGCGACACGCCCAACGAAGCCGCGATTGCGGCGCTCGGCTGGGGAGAAGACACCGAGGCATCCGCTCAGCACAACATACAACGCATCCGGCGGATCACCGGCAGAAAACAACGTCGCTCCGCCCGGCAGCGACAACCACTCCGACGCGTCGCCTATCTCACGCAAAAAGGAGTAATCAAGGTCCTTAAACAGAGGCAAATCATTGAGGACGACGCTCAGATCCGAGCGCCGTATTGCCGTCTCCTCGGGAAGGTCGCCTTCCATTCCCGAGTTCTCCCCTTATGCAACGCGGAGCACTACCGCTCCACTATGGCGGTGACTCCCATACCACCGGCTGTGCAGGCGGAGATCAGCCCGCGCTTCGCGCGTGGATCGCCGGCAAGGATTTTTGCCAGGGTGCTGACAATGCGCGTGCCGGTCGCAGCGAAAGGATGGCCGACAGCGATGCTGCCTCCTTTGACGTTCATCTTGGTCCGGTCGATACTGCCCAGCGGCGCCGAGAGCCCTAGTGCAGTGCGGCAAAATTCGGGCGACTCCCATGCTTTTAGTGTACAGAGCACCTGGGCGGCGAATGCCTCGTGGATCTCATAATAGTCAAAATCCTGCAGCGTGAGCCCCGCATCCTTCAACATCGCTGGAATCGCATACGCGGGCGCCATGAGCAGCCCTTCTTTACCAGTGGCAAAGTCGACAGCCCACGCCTTCCCGTAGCGCAGGTATGCCAACACGGGAAGATTTCGCTTCGCCGCCCACTCTTCCGACGCCAGCAACACGGCGCTTGCGCCGTCGGTGAGCGGAGTGCTGTTTCCTGCAGTGATCGTACCTTTCGGGTCGAAGCTCGGACGCAGTTTCGCAAGTTTCTCAGGCGAAGTGTCGAGCCGTATGTTGTTATCCATCTTCAGGGCCGCGTATTCGACCACCAGATCGTCATAGAAGCCGTCACGCCAGGCGGCCGCGGCCTTCATATGACTCTCATAGGCGAGTTGGTCCTGCGCCTCTCGCGAGATCTCCCACTTCTTCGCCATGAGCTCCGTGCTCTGGCCCATGGAGAGGCCGGTGCGCGGCTCGACCACCGCAGGCAACACCGGCTTAAAGTGCTTCGGCCGTAACTTCAGCCACGGCGACAAACGCTGCGAGAAAGTTCGGCCGCGCGCGCTTTCCAGCAACAGTTGCTGATAGGAGCGCGGATACACGATAGGCGCGTCACTGATTGAATCCGTGCCGCCGGCCAGTCCGGAGTCAATCTGCCCGAGCGCAATCTTGTTGCCGATCAAAATCGCGGCCTCGAGGCTCGTACCACAGGCACGCTGTAGGTCGACACCTGGGGTCTGCGCGTCTAATCCGGAGGACAACACGCATTCACGCGTGAGGTTATAGTCCTTAGGATGCTTGATCACCGCTCCCGCAGCCGCATCGCCGAGCCTCTCGCCGTGCAGCTTGAAGCGCTCGACGACCGCGCGGAATGCTGCAGTCAGCATGTCCTGGTTGGTGGCCTTGGCATAGGCCGTGTACGACCTTGCGAATGGAATCCTGACGCCGCCGATGATGGCGACCCGCCTTACTGCTGAGCCAACGAGCATGAACCCTCCACTCGCCTAGCGAGGAGCCAGCCCGACTCCTGTCCGCCCTCGCGCATAAGGACAGGGGTGCGAGCGCGTAGAATGCCACGGCCAAGCCTCGGAAGCCATTGAATCGGCAGCCAAAGTGCACCCTCGTGGCTTTCCCTTACGTGATCCGGGACGTATGCTTTGAGGTCCTCCTTGAAGGATTGTCACAGAGCATCTCCATGGGCGAATTCACCACTTTCATGGCCCGCGACGGCCATGAGTTCCAGGCTTACCTTGCGGCCCCTGCATCGAAGCCGCGCGGCGCCATTGTCGTGCTCCAAGAGATATTTGGAGTCAACAGCCACATCCGCGCCGTCACCGACGGCTTCGCTGCAGAGGGCTACACGGCCATCGCACCCGCGCTGTTCGATCGCATCCGCCGCGGCATCGAGCTGGGCTACGGACCGGAAGACCGGCCAGAGGCGCTCGGCTACATGCAACAAGTGAAGATCGAAGATGCCCTCAAAGATATCGGGGCGGCGCTTGCCGTTGTCAAGAACTCCGGCCGTGTTGGAACGGTAGGTTACTGCTGGGGCGGTCTACTGTCGTATCGGGTTGCCTGCGCGTTGCCGGTAGCCTGTGCGGTCGTGTACTACGGCAAAGTTGCAAGCCAGCTCGATCACAAGCCGAAGCGCCCTGTTATGTATCACTTCGGTACGGCTGACCAGAGCATTCCGCTGAGCGATGTCGAGAAAATCAAGGCAGCGCATCCCGAAGGCACATTCTACTTGTATGAAGGTGCCGACCATGGATTCAACTGCGAGCAGCGCTCGAGCTACAACCCTGAAGCCGCTGCGCAGGCCCGGCAACGCACCCTCGGATTCTTCGCCCGCTATGTGGCCGGCGAAGAGCAGAAAACGACCTGAAATCGGTAAAGGCAAATTTCGCTCATGAAACTGAAAGACAGCAACCTGCTACGCATGCAGGCCTACATCGGCGGCAAGTGGGAAAACGCCAACAATGGCGCCACTCACGATGTGCTCAACCCGGCCACCCAGGAAAAGATCGGTAGCGTGCCTGATATGGGCGCGGCCGAAACCCGCCGCGCTATTGAAGCGGCGCAGGCTGCCTTCCCCGCCTGGGCGGCAAAGACGGCCAAAGAGCGCGCCGTGATTCTGCGCCGCTGGTACGAGCTTCTGATGGCAAACCAGGAAGACCTGGCCATCCTCATGACCGCCGAGCAGGGTAAGCCGCTGGCGGAATCCAAAGGCGAAATTGCTTACGCCGCCTCCTTTATTGAATGGTTTGCGGAAGAAGCCAAGCGCCTCTACGGGGATGTCATTCCAGGACACCAGGCGGACAAACGCATTGTGGTGTTGCGCCAGCCCGTTGGTGTGGTCGCGGCGATTACGCCATGGAACTTCCCAGCTGCAATGATCACACGCAAAGCCGGCCCCGCACTGGCTGCAGGCTGTACTGTGGTGTGTAAACCGGCCATTCAAACTCCTTATTCCGCCCTGGCAATGGCCGAGCTCGGCGCCCGGGCGGGTTTGCCCGCCGGTGTTCTCAACATTATTACCGGCGCGGGCGCCGGCGGTATCGGCGGCGAGCTGACTTCCAACCCCATCGTGCGCAAGCTGACCTTCACCGGCTCTACACCGGTGGGCAAGAAGCTGATGGCACAGTGTGCCGAGACCATGAAGAAAGTCTCGTTCGAGCTCGGTGGTAATGCACCCTTCATTGTGTTCGAAGACGCGGACCTCGATGCGGCCGTGGCCGGGGCCCTGGCCAGCAAATATCGCAACACCGGACAAACCTGTGTATGCGCTAACCGTTTGCTAGTGCAGAGCACTGTCTACGAAGCCTTCACACGCAAGCTGGTGGAAGCCGTCTCAAAGCTGCGAGTCGGTGATGGTCTAAAAGGCCCCACCGACCAGGGGCCTTTGATCGACGCGAAGGCGCTTGCCAAGGTAGAGGAGCACATAGCCGACGCCGTGGCGAAAGGGGCGCAGGTTGCTTACGGCGGCAAGCGCCATGCATTGGGGGGCACCTTTTATCAACCAACTGTTGTGACGAACGTCACATCCGAGATGCTGATCGCGCGCGAGGAAACGTTCGGTCCGGTGGCACCGTTGTTTCGCTTCGAGACCGAGGCCGAGGCAGTCCGCATGGCAAACGACACCGAGTTCGGACTCGCTTCCTACTTCTATACGCGTGATTTGGCGCGCTCATGGCGCGTGGCCGAAGCGCTGGAGTACGGTATTGTCGGGCTGAATACCGGTATAATCTCCACCGAAGTTGCCCCCTTCGGCGGTATCAAGGAGTCTGGCACCGGCCGCGAAGGCTCTAAGTACGGCATCCTGGACTATACTGAGCTGAAATACCTATGCGTCGGGTTGTCTTGAACGGTAGCTTGCCTCCCCATGCGCTACATCAGCTCCCCCGACTTTCACCGTGACGGCGCCGAACGCATTGGCATTCTGCTCGTCAACTCGGGCACGCCAGCGGCCCCAGAACCGCGCGAAGTGCGCAAGTTTCTCGCACGGTTTCTCGGGGATCCGCGTGTTGTAGAGATACCCCGCGCGCTGTGGTTGCCAATCCTGTATGGATTCATCTTGCCGTTGCGGCCGGCGCGCTCGGCCCGCAAGTACAAGAAGATCTGGACTGCAGGCGGCTCACCGCTGCTCGATCTCTCCGAACGGCTGCGCGCGGAGCTGGTGACCACTTTGTCGCAAAACATGCTCGCGCCGCTGACAATCGAGCTCGGCATGTTGTACAGCAACCCGTCAGTCCCGGAGGCCCTCGCGCGGCTACGCGAGGCGGGAGCGCAGCGCATCCTGGTACTGCCGATGTTTCCACAATATTGCGGCGCTACCACCGGCGCGGTCTACGACCAGGTTAACGCGGAGCTGCGCCGCTGGCGTTGGTTGCCCGAACTACGCTTCGTAGCCGAGTATCACGACGACCCCGGTTATATCGACTCGTTGCGCACCAGCATAACGCAGCACTGGGAAGCGAACGGCAAAAGCAAACATCTGCTGATGTCCTTTCATGGGATTCCCGAGCGCTCCTTCCACCAGGGCGATCCATACTTCTGTAAATGTCAGAAGACCGCACGCTTGCTAGCCGACGAGTTGATGCTACATGACACGGAATGGAGCGTGAGTTTCCAGTCACGATTTGGGCCCGCCGGTTGGCTACGCCCGTACACCAGCAGCGTGTTGGCCGAGATGCCGGTGCGCGGCGTTCGCGAAGTTACTGTCATTTGTCCAGGCTTCGCCGTCGACTGCCTCGAGACGCTCGAGGAAATCGACATCGAGAATCGCGAGATTTTCCTGCGAGCCGGTGGAGCACAGTACAAGTATGTGCCCGCATTGAATGCCCGTGCGGAGCACGCCCGATTTCTTTCCGAGTTGATTGCGCGTCACTGCCAAGGCTGGACTCACGTGGAGCTAGGCCGCCACCCTGCCGGCGCCGCGCGCGGCACCTCGGTGTAGGTGCGGCGCCGAGTTGTTACACGGTTGCAACGCTAAACAAGTGCTCGGACACTTCCACGAGATCAGCATTGCGACGACCGACATCCGGGCGTCCGTCGAGTTCTACGAGCGGCTCGGCTTTTCGCAAGCCACCACAACAGATACCTGGTCCCACCCGTACGGTGTGCTAACCGACGGTAGGCTCTTTCTCGCGTTACACCAACGGCGCTTTGCGTCGCCTGCGGTCACGTTCGTACATCCGGGTGTCGCAGAGCTCATCCCGTTGCTTGAGAACCAAGGTATCCCACTTACCACTCGTCACGCGCAGCCCGAGGTATTTAACGAAATCGGCTTTCGAGATCCCTTTGGACAAGCCATTTCGGTCCTGGAGGCGCGTACCTTTTCGCCGGTTGCGCGGAGTGCGGCAGAAGTATCGCTTTGCGGATACTTCGACGAATTCAGTATGCCGGTCTCGAATCTCGAGACCGCTAAGGTATTCTGGGAGCCGCTCGGTTTTGTGGCGACGGATGAATCAGACGTTCCCTACGTCCATCTCCCTCTCACAAGTGACTATCTCAACATTGCCTTCCATCGGCCCCGGACGCTCGACCGCCCTATGCTTGTCTTCAGCGATCCCGACATGCCAACACGGATCGCGCGCCTACGCGAACTAGGCGTCGGCTTCTCAGACGAACTTCCCCGTGGCCTAAACGCCGCTGAAAGCGCCCTCATCGAGTCCCCAGAAGGCACGCCGTTGCTACTCCTGCGCAGCGAAGACTGATTCGAGTCGGTTCCGCGGTGCACCCGCGCATTTCTGTACAAACACAGAGGCTATCGGCATCGCTATTACGATGCCCGCTTAATACGCTGCATGCCCGAGACCAACGCGTGGAAGCGCGCATGCCAGTCATCTCCATTTTTGGCGGAATTGTCGTCCGTATGTATTACTTCGACGCTAAGCAACATTCCACTCCGCACGTTCATGCGCAATACGGAGAATCGGCTGCCGTTTTTTCCATAGAGAACGGTTCGCTGCTGGCGGGAAATATCCCACCTAGGCAGATTCGGCTGATGCAAGCATGGGTCGAGCTGCGGCGTGAAAACCTGGCCGCCGACTGGATTCTGGCGACCAACGGCTGCACACTGTTTCCTATCGACCCCCTGAGGTGATGGCATCATGAATCCCAAAGTGCGCGCAGTCACGCCGTTACCCAAGCATCGATTGCTACTCGACTTCCTAAATGGAGAGCAGCGAGTGTTCAATCTAACCCCGTACCTCTCCCGGGGGGTATTTCAGATCCTCAAAAACCCGACTGCGTTTGCGTCGGCCCGGGTCGTTGCGGGGTCGGTTGAGTGGCCTGGAGGCATTGACCTGAGTTACGACACGCTTTACGTCGAGAGCCTTCCTCCCGAAAACCTGACCTCTGACGCAAGAAGCTGAAACACTAAGATGTTACGAGCACTCACTGCCCTCCTAATCGTATTCGCATCCGTCACTGCCTTCGCGGACGAAGGCATGTGGACCTACCACGACTTCCCTCATACGCTGTTGAAACAGCGCTACGGTACCGATGTGCCTTCCGCGTGGCTGGACCGCGTGCGTACTTCGACGGTGCGACTGCAGGGGTGCACGGGGTCGTTCGTCTCGTCCGACGGCCTCATCCTCACGAATCACCACTGCGCCGAAACCTGCCTGGATGAGAACTCCTCGGGCGAAAAGAACCTGGTCAGGCACGGCTACCTGGCGCACACGCACGAAAAAGAGCTTCACTGCAGCACGGAAACCGCCGATGTGCTGATGGCAATGGAAAACATCACGGACAAAATTGAAGGCGCGACCCGCAACCTTCCCACACAGGCGGCTAATGACACTCGCAAGAAACTGCTCACCCAACTCGAGCAAGCCTGCGAGGAAGCCAGCGCGAAGGGAAAGACCGGACCCCTCAAATGCGAGTCGGTGGATCTCTACCAGGGCGGCCAATACTGGCTGTACAAGTACAAACGTTACACGGACTTGAGGCTCGTCTTCGCTCCCGAGGAAGACATCGCCGCATTCGGTGGCGACCCGGACAACTTCCAATTTCCGCGTTGGTGCCTCGACATGTCGATCATGCGCGCATACGACTCGCACGGTAAGCCCGCCGCAACGCCGTCGTATTTGCATATCCGGCCCGAGGGACCGAGCCCCGGCGAGCTCGTATTCGTTTCCGGGCACCCGGGCTCGACAGATCGCCTTCTAACCGTGGCGGAGCTCGAAGAGCTCCGCGATGTCGCCTTCTAACCGTGGCGGAGCTCGAAGAGCTCCGCGATGTCGCGCTACCGGAATACCTTCTGCGCACCGCAGAGTTGCGCGGCCGTTATATTCAATATGGCAAGACCTCCCCCGAGGCCAAGCGCATTGTCGAAAATCCACTGCTTTACCTGGAAAACTCGCTAAAGGTGCGCCGCAAGCTGTTGGACGCGCTGCTGGACGACCGCTTGTTGCAACACAAGCGAGAGGAGGAGGCTGCGTTACGCGCAAAACTGGCTACCGTAGGAGCGGATCCCTGGGGCGAAATAGCTAAAGCGGAGAAAATCGAGCGTGAGCTGGCACTCACCTACACGTATCTGGAAGCCGGTACTGGATTCAACAGCAAACTATTCAGCTACGCCCGGACACTGGTCCGCGGCGCCGCCGAACGACAAAAACCCAACGGCGAGCGTCTCCGTGAATATCGCGATACCGCACTTCCGCACATCGAGCAGCAATTGAGGGCGCCCGTACCTGTACACCCAGAGATCGAAAATCTCACCCTGTCATTCTCACTGGAACACCTGCGAGAGTGGCTCGGCCCGGATGCCGAGATCGTGAGGAAGTTGCTGTCGAAAGACTCGCCCGACACTCTGGCGGCACGCGTGATCTCTGGTTCAGGTCTCGCCGACCCTCAAGTACGCATGCGACTCTGGACCGGTGGTGCGGACGCGGTTAACGCTTCTCAGGATACGATGATTGAACTAGTGCGCCTCGTCGACCCGGCAGCGCGCGCCGTGCGCAAACGTTATGAAGACGAAGTAGAAGCGCCGGTGCGCGCGGCTTCGGAACGTATAGCCCGAGTTCGTTTTTTGGCGTACGGCACGACGATAGCGCCGGACGCGACGTTCACGCTGCGATTGAACTTCGGAGCCGTCGAGGGCTGGAAGGAAGATGGCCACGAGATCGAGCCTTTCACCTATCTATCCCGCTTGTATGAGCGTGCCACGGGTCAGGAACCCTTCAAAGTCCCGGATAATTGGCTCGCCGCAAAGGCAGAGCTCGACCCGAAAACGAAATTCAACTTATCCACTAACAATGACATTGTCGGCGGAAACTCAGGCAGTCCGCTGCTGGACCTAGATGGAAAGCTCGTCGGCCTAATATTCGACGGCAATATTCATTCGATTGCAGGCTCGTACTGGTTCGATCCGGAGTTGAACCGCTCGGTCGCGGTGCACCCCGCGATCATGCTCGAGGGTCTGCGCAAGGTATACAAGGCGAACGAGCTGCTGGCGGAGTTAGGATTCAAGTAACGGCTCAATATTCCCTCTTCGTATGCGCGGCGTGAGCGACGACGCGAAATCTTACTTTCATCTCGTCGACGACTTGTAGCGCGCCGAGCATCGCACTGAACGGGGTGAGGCCGAGATCCGTCTGCTTGAGCAGAAATTCGCCAGAAACGACGATATCGTTAGCATTCTGCGTGTAGCGCACCGGTACGACAACGGTGCTTACCCGATCACGCACCGTGACCTGCACATGCGCCAGCCACTGCCCATCCGATTTGTTCGCGGGTGGTTCAAGGCGCTCAGACTGTAGAACAATCTCGGGATAACGATCCCCGTCCAGCAAAGCAGTACTCAACATGTTGCGACGTGTACCCTCTTTCGCTGAATCTGGGACATCGGGCGGAAAGTCCGCTTGATTCTCCTCAGCACGCAATAACGCCTCATCAACGGTAAGCTCCGCCACCGGCAACTGGACCTCGAAAGTGGTTCGCGCGACGTCGTCAGGAACATAAAGGGTACCGCGGAGTGCATGTGAGGCAATGACGTGATTGTGTCCGACCTTTGCGAGCGCGCCGCCGCGAAAGACGAAGATAGTCAGCAATGAATCACTCGAGGCGACGTCGTAGGGACGACCCTCATGAACGGGGGCCCGAAACTCGGGTTGTCCAGGTATGGCTCGTGCGGGCGGTGCGGCCGGGACAGTCGGACGAGTGGGACACCCCACGAGGCCCGCTGCCAGGCACATGATGGTAACCGTCGCCGCCAAAAGAGGTATTTTGCAACTCGTGTTCATGCGCTTAAGCTTAGTGACATGACCCTCAAAAACACCACAGCCCGGTGGGGCCACGTCGCGCAATTCCTGCACTGGCTTATTGTTGTGCTGCTTGTTATACAGGTCACCCTCGCCAGCATCGCCGACGACCTGCCGTTGGGAATGAAAAAGCTTGCCATGCTCGCCCGACACAAGTCCGTGGGTATCACTATCCTGGGACTCGCAGTACTGCGGCTCATATGGCGTTGGCTGAACCCGACCCCGTCGTTGCCGGAGACGCTCAAGCCCTACGAGCGCATACTCGCGCATTTTACGCACGCCGCTCTTTATATACTGCTGTTCGCAATGCCGTTGTCCGGATGGATGATGTCCTCAGCGCGTGGGTTCCCAGTAAGCTGGTTTGGGTTCATTCAGCTCCCGGATCTCGTTCCCAAGAACAAGACCCTCTATGACATCCTGTTGGAGACCCATGAGACACTCGCGTGGGCGCTGTACACAATAGTGATCCTGCACGTGGTCGCAGCCCTCAAGCATCATTTCGTGTTGAAAGACAATGTCCTGAAGCGGATGTTACCTTTCACCAAAACGCGCTGAAGGACATGACATCGATGATCGAACGCAAATTACGCCTGTGCGCGGCGTTGGCCGTGGCAATGCTCTCAAGGGCCGTCTCCGCAGACACCCCCGCCGCAACCACACACTTCTCCGCCGATCCGACCAAGAGCACGCTTGAATTCTCATTCGTGCAGGCCGGTGCACAAAACAAAGGGAAGTTTGCGAAGTTTCCTGTTGCGCTGGAGGCTGCCGCAAATGCAAGCGCAGTGACCCGACTCGACGTCACGGTCGAGATGGGAACGATGGATAGCGGCGACAAGGAGCGCGATGACACTCTGCGCGGCCCCGACATGTTCGACATTGCAAAATTCCCTCAGGCGCGCTTCACCGCCACGCAGATCACGAAGACCGCCGCTGGCTTTGACGCCTTCGGCAAATTGACGATCCGCGGCGTAACCCGTGACCAACACGTGCCCTTCACGCTCAAGACGGCGAGTGAGCAGGGACATACCGTTGGGTATCTGGCCGGCAAGACCACCCTCCGCCGACTTG
>Ga0207695_10010368_pt1 | contig 11405 bp, 9 predicted proteins | sample KBSC54metaG_FD_184354 | JGI IMG/M metagenome (GOLD analysis project Ga0207695, IMG submission 184354) | Corn rhizosphere microbial communities from Kellogg Biological Station, Michigan, USA - KBS C5-4 metaG (SPAdes) (version 2) | ecosystem: Host-associated > Plants > Roots > Rhizosphere > Soil... | reverse complement strand
TTTTCGGAGCCATGATGCCTGCGAAAAACTCATCTGCAAGGTCGTGACATAGGCAGCATAGCGGAACGTCACAATGAACATGATGAAGCCCGCGACGGCCAGAGTGCGCGCAGATATCTTGCCGGTAGCGAATCCGGCGAGAGGCATGACGATGACGAGCGCGATGCCGCCGGCGGTGAGCGCGAGGCCGGCGGTGGTGGCGTTGTAGCCGAGGAGCTGCTGCATGAACTGCGGCTGGAGGACGGTGTTGGCGTTGAGCACACCGCCGACGAGCATCATGAGGAAGCAACAGATCGCAAAGTTTTTGAAGCGGAAGAGCTTCAGGTTTATCAGGGGGTCCTTCTGCCGCCACTCCCATACGACGAGACCAATCATGCCGGCCACGAAGATGAAGGCAAAGACGCGGATGAAGTTCGAAGCAAACCAGTCTTGCTCTTCGCCCTTGTCGAGCATGATCTGCATGCCACCCATGGCGAGGGTGAGGAAGGCGAGGCCCATGTAGTCCATGTTGCGCAGTTTGGACTTATCAGGCTTGATCCACGGGGGATCTTCAACGAGGCGCGTGACAAGGATGAAGGCGAGGATGCCTACGGGGATATTGATGAAGAAGATCCAGCGCCAGGTGTAGTTGTCGGTGATCCAGCCGCCGAGCGTGGGGCCGATGGAGGGCGCGAGGACGGCGACGAGTCCGTAGAGTGCGAAGGCCTGTCCGCGTTTGTGGGGCTCAAAGGAGTCAGCCATGATGGCCTGCGCCATTGGCTGCATGCCGCCGCCACCTGCTCCCTGAATGACGCGGAAAACGAGGAGCATGGGCAGAGTCGGCGCTGCGCCGCAGAGGAAGCTGGCGATGGTGAAGACGGTAATGCAGAAGACGAAGAAATTGCGACGACCCATGAGGCTGGAAGCCCATCCGCCGAGAGGGAGCACGATGGCGTTGGAAACGAGATAGCTGGTAAGAACCCAAGTGCTCTGGTCAGTGGATGCGCCCAAGCTGCCGGCGATGTGGGGGAGGGCAACGTTGGCGATGGAGGTGTCGAGGACCTCCATGAAGGCGGCGAGGGCGACAGTGGCCGCGATGAGCCAGGGGTTTACGCGGGGCTTCCAAGCCGCGTGTGCGTCGACGTTCGGGTTCTGGACGGTGGTCGCCGCGGCGCCTCTTTGGGGCATTGGCGGTTCTGTCTGCAACTCGGGCAAAACTCTCTCCTGGCGCGGGTCGGTGGTCCTGATTGGTTGCGGAGGTGGAGCGTTAAGGGATTTCGCGGTCTCCGGATTTCTGATGCAGTGCAGGGCTGAAGCCCGGGGCAAATGTTGAGCAATTTCGGCCCGACTAAAGTCAGGCCCTGATACATGTCTTCCCGCAGACCTTCTTTTCGATCCGCCGCGGCAAAGAACTCACCGTAAATAGATGAGAAGAGGAAGTGGCAGGGTTCAGGGATTGTGTGGTGGGCTTCATATTGCGGCATTTCGGGCCGGGAGTTGAGATTGCGTGGGCGTAACGGCGCGCCAGCCGATGAGGGCGATGGTGAGGGCGATGAGCTGCATCAGGACGATGAAGGCGACGCAGGCGGGCCATTTACCCCACGCCCAGAACGCTCCGGGGACCACGCCAGCGGCCGTTCCGCCGAGGTAATAGCAGGTGATATAAATTCCGGCGGCGGTGACACGGGCCCCGGGCGGGGAGGCGACCCGGAGATGGCTCTGCGAGGCGGTCTGCGCGATGAAGACTCCGCTGGAGAGGGCGGCGAGTCCGAGGATGACGAGGGGGAGTGAGTGACTGAGGGTGAGGAGGGCTCCTGCGATTGCGCAGCAGATGGCGCCGCCGATTCCAGCGCGGAGACCGATGCGGGTGATGAGGTATCCGGCGAAGGGTGTGACGATGAGTCCGATGAGGTAGACCAAAAAGAGGGAACTTAGCGCGGTGATGGAGAGCGAGAAAGGAGGAGCGGCGAGGTAGAAGCTGATCCAGGTGAAGACGCCGACGAGGGAGAAGAGCACATTGAACCCGACGGCAAAAGTGGCGACGAGGCGGCGGTTGCGGAACATCTGCTGGACTTGGAAAAGAAATGTAGGCGACGCGGCGGAGGGGGAGTGTGGAGTCCGACGGCGGCCGTGAGGGAGCCATGCGGCGACTGCGGCGGTTCCCACAAGAGAGGCGAGGCCAAGGACGAGGAAACTGATGCGCCAGGAGAAGTAGTCGGCGAGGATGCCGGCGGAGATGCGTCCGATGAAGCCGCCGAGGGCGGTTCCGCTGACGTAGAAGCTCATGATGAGAGCTACGCGCTCGGGCGGCCACTCCTCTCCGATGTATGTGACGACGACGGCGATGATTCCGGGAACCATGATGCCCTGGAGAAAGCGCCAGAAGATGAGCTGAGCAAGCGAGGTGGACGTGGCGGCGAGAAGCGTGGGAATGGACACGCCGAGGATGGAGTAGACGATTACGCGTTTGCGGGGCAGGCGTTCGGCAAGCGCTCCGAAGATGGGGGCGGCGATGGCGACGCCGAGAGTGGCGGCAGAGACGGTCATGCCGACGCCAGTTTTGGAGGCGTGAAAGATGTGAGCCAGCAGGGGGAGAAGAGGCTGCGTGCAATAGAGCTCGAGGAAGGCACAGACTCCGCAGAGGGTGACAGCGGCCGCAGCCTTGGTGGTGGGAGTATCGAGCTGAGCGGGTGAATCCAAGAATCAGGATACAGGGAGCTTGCTGCAGAGCGCAGGAGCAGCCGCGCTGAGAATGTCCTCACAAATCCGCCACTGAGGGCACAAAACCTGATGAATCACTGCCCTCTTCGACGCGCGTGCTGAAGTCTGCACCCGTCACAGTTTGGTTGACAGACGGGTGTGTGATTCGCATACTGGCATAGTTTATCTATGCTAGAGATCGTGAGGAATAATGACGGCGCTAATTCGAATTGGAAAGCGTGCGAAGAACGAGCGCGATGAGATACCACCTGGGACTCTGTACCTTCTGATCCTGAAGACACTGTCGGTGAGCGGACGATTGCACGGCTACGAAATTGCTGAGGGAATTCAGCAAGCTTCTGAGGATGTGCTTCAGGTGGAAGAGGGATCGCTCTACCCGGCTCTGCAGCGCATGCTGATTAAAGGTTGGGTGACAGCAGAGTGGGGGGTCACGGCGGGAAACCGCAGGGCCCGCTACTACACCCTGACTGCTTCGGGCCGTAAACAGCTCCAAGCTGAGATCAGCCAGTTCGAACGCGTGATGGGCGCCATTGCCCGAGTGGTCCAGACGGCGTGAGGAGTGCGATGGAGTGGATTCGCGAACTGATTCGACGGCTGACGGTACTGAGACATCGCGATCAGCTGGACAGCGATCTCGATGAAGAGATTCGGCTCCACCTGGAGTTGCGCGAACAGCAGCTCATTGATAAAGGAATGTCTGCGGCTGAAGCTCCGCACGCTGCCAGACTTCGTTTTGGAAACGCGACACGCATTAAGGAGAAAAGCCATATGGCTTGGACATCCGAGATTCTGCATGATCTGGTCCAGGATGTTGTGTACGGTACACGTGCGCTGATGCGCAGCAGGGCACTTACTGCGGTCGCAATCATATCTCTCGCACTTGGGATTGGGGCAAACACGGCAATCTTCAGCCTGCTTGACGCGGTATTGCTGCGCTCGTTGCCGGTGAGAGAACCTGGACAGTTGGTGCTGCTTGGCACCGGAAGTGACGACGGGATCGGGAACAGCATCGGGGACAGCGAGCTTTATTCGTATCCCTTTTATCGCGAGTTGCAGAGGAGAAACGAGGTCTTCTCCGATGTGGCGGCGGTTTTCAGCATGACGGACGATGTGCATGGGTTCGTGGCGGACAAGTCGGACCAGGTGAAGACTGAATCCGAGATGATGCACGTTGTGCTGGTGTCCGGCTCCTATTTTCCGATGCTGGGCGTTAAGGCGCAGCTCGGACGGATGCTGGAAGAGAGCGACGACAAGTCGCAGGGGGATCATCCTGTCGCGGTGATCAGCCAGAGTTTCTGGCAGCGGGCATTCGCCAGCGATCCAGATATTCTCGGCCGCAAGGTGAAGCTTGGTTCTGCTTTCTTCAACGTGGTTGGCGTGGCACCGAGCGAGTTTTTCGGCACGAAGGTGGGAGAATCACCTGATATCTGGGTGCCGACCAGCATGACGAAGAGCGTTCCGCCGGGGTGGGATTTCTACAACGAAAACTTCACGCAATGCCTGAACATTATTGGGCGGCTAAAGCCAGGCGTTTTGATGGCGGCGGCAACCTCGAACGTAAACCTGATGCTGCAGCAGATCACGCGCGGATTTACGGATGCGGATCTGAGCGAGAAGAATGTTCAGAAACTCGACAGGATCAAGGTTCCATTGACGTCTGTTGCAACCGGCCTCTCCTCCGTTCGGCGGGAGTTCTCTCAGCCGCTGCGGATTCTGATGGGCGTGGTGGTATTGGTGTTGTTGATTGCTTGCGCCAATATTGGAAACCTGTTGCTGGCGCGTTCGAGTGCTCGCGCGCGGGAACTGGCCGTTCGCCAAGCGATGGGCGCCCGGCGAAGCCGCCTGGTTCGCCAGCTGCTGACGGAAAGCCTGCTTCTTGCATTGGGAGGAGGCGCGGTCGGGGTGGCTCTTGGGGCAGCGGCTGTTCGTCTTCTGCTTCGCATGGTCTCTGGCGGCCCGGAAGCCATGCCGGTCGATGCGGGACTCGATCTTCGCGTGCTTGGCTTTACTTGTGCGGTTACAGTGCTCACTGCTCTTCTATTCGGGACCGTGCCTGCTTTTCGCGCAACGCGGCTTCGTTTGGCCGAGTCACTGAAGGATGGCAGGGCAGCAAGCAACACGAGCGCGAAGAACCCGCTCGCAAAGGCCCTTGTGATTGCCCAAGTCTCCCTCTCGCTCGTATTGATGGTCGGTGCGGGACTGTTTCTGCGCACACTGGTAAATCTCAATGGGATCGATCCTGGTTTCAATCGCCAGGAAGTGCTGCGGCTCAACATCGACTCCCAATCCACTGGAATGAAAGACAACGACCCTCGTATGACTGCGATGTTTGAGGAAATTGAGTCTCGCGTGAGCGCGATTCCCGGCGTGAAGGCCGCAAGCTTTTCTGCGTTCACCTTCCGCGAGGGAAGTTGGAACGAGGCCGTGCTTGTGCCCGGCATGCCCGGCAACGAAAATGTCGGCGTCCATCAGAACGTTGTAGGCGATGGATACTTTGCCACGATGCAGATTCCGCTGCTGGCGGGGAGAACTTTCAATCACGACGATACGGCGAATTCGCAGCGCGTCGCCGTTATCAGCCAACACATCGCACAGACTTTATTTCCTCCAGGGAATCCGATTGGCCGCCACTTCACGATCCATGATGACGGCAAAGATCTTGACCACGAGGTGATTGGGATTGTGAAAGATGTGAAATTCTCCGATCTGCGCGAGAAGACGAAGAATGTCAACTACCTCTCATACAGGCAAAGGTCCTGGGGCTTTGGCGATTTCGAGGTACGCTACAGCGGTGATTACAACGCTGTTTCTCATGCAGTTCAGCAGGCGATACATTCTGTGAACCGCACTCTGCCGATCATGAATGTCACAACGCTCGACGAGCAGGTAGCACGCACGATGACAAATCAGCGTCTCGTGGCCCAGCTTTCAACATTCTTTGGACTGCTCGCGGCGTTCCTGTCGTGTATAGGCATCTATGGGGTGATGTCGTACACGATGAGCCGTCGGACAAATGAGATCGGGCTGAGGATCGCGCTCGGCGCAGACCGCGCCGATGTGCGTTGGCTGGTGATGCGTGAAACGCTGTTGCTGGTGTCATGCGGGATCGTGCTCGGCATTCCGATTACGCTGGCAGGCCGGCGACTGATCGAGAGCATGCTGTACGGGGTGCATGGTGAGATGGTCAGCACGATTGTGTCAGTTGGGATGCTGCTCGCGGTTGCGATTCTGGCTGGCTTCCTGCCGGCGCATCGCGCTTCGAAGGTCGATCCGATGGTGGCACTGCGGTATGAGTGACGGGGATCAGGACGAGGGTCTGGGTTTGTCTTCGATACCAAGAACGGTCAAACCGGAAACACAGGCCGAACCTGTTCAAAGCGGACAGAGGTCCAACGGCATTGGTTGGCAACATACCCAAGGATTGACTGCAGGGATTTGACAACCGAGAACTCCGGCCTATCGCACAGGGCCTGCGAATCGTCTTGGTAGACTACGTCGTCCTGCGTGACGTAACCATAAGAGCATCCACCTGGTTGAGACCTATGTTTGTGCCGGTCACGAAGCCTTTTGTCGGCGTAATTGCAGTTCTTCTGCAGGAGCTGAAATCAAAGACATATTTACCGTGGTCATAAGCGACGGGAACCTCCGGCTTCACGCCCGCCCGTTGTTTCTCATCGGGGTCGAACTCCGGGTAATTTTTCTGCTCACAGTGGTCGAATCGATCGCATTCCTTCCACCTGCCGAATTGGCGCCCTAGTTTGTAAGTTCCCTCCGCTCGTTCGAAATCTGGATTGAACCAGAATCGATAGGGTCCATCGTGTACCTCTAAGTAACCCGGCAACTCCAGCACACAGTATTCCTCCCCACCGACAGCTTTCCCCGTGTCTTTGATCTCCTGACGAGTGTCTTTGTGAACTCTCCCGGCCGGACACTTGATTGTCCGGGTGAATTGCGCAGAACAGCAGGAAACTGCGACTAAAGACAAAACAGCATAGAGATGAATCCGCATGTTGGCCATTCTGGCATATGCGTGCTGGATGCACTGTGACGAACGTGTGTGGCTGAGATCGGCGCCATCAGCACGGGGGCGTGAACCATGGGGCGGCTTCGGTCAGCCCCGCGATACCGGCTTGAAACCTACCTGGAGTTTGGCTGCAGAGATGTATCGGGGGCGGGCGTTGGGGATTTAACCTGAATGGGAAATGGATTCCCCTTCCACTAAGCCTCCACGACGAGGGATGGAGGCTTTTGCCTCGCGCGACTTCACACGGTATCAGCTGGCGCGGGTCGCCGTGATACTGGGGGCGGAGGCGCAGGCGGTTGCGGTGGCGTGGCAGGTGTATTCGATTACACACCGGGCGATCGATCTGGGGTATACGGGGCTGGCGCTGTTTCTACCGGGGCTGTTTTTCCTGCTGCCGGCCGGACATGTGGCGGATCGGTTCGATCGTCGGCAGGTGATTTTGTGGTGCTACACGCTGCAGGTATTCTGCACGGCGGCGCTCCTGGCGCTGGCGGTTCGTGGGACGCAGCACATTCTGTATGTTTATGCGGTGCTGTTCCTGATCGGCACGGGAAGGGCGTTCTCGGCTCCGGCGAGTTCGGCCTTGATTCCACACCTGGTGCCGGAGAAGCACTTTGTGAATGCCGTGACGTGGGGCGGAGCCATCTGGCAGCTTTCAAATGTGACCGGGCCGGCGCTGGGCGGTCTGCTGTTTACGCTACCGCTAGGGAAGCGGCTGGTTGCGGCGGGGCTGGAGGGCGCGGGCATTGTGTATGTGTTCACCCTATTCAGCCTGGCGTGGTTCCTGGTGCTGATTCTGAGCCTGAGGGTGCGGCTGGGACGGATGGAGCATCGTGCGGCGTCGCTCGAGGTAGTGATGGCGGGGTTCAAATATGTGCGCAACTCGCCGTTGTTGCTGGGGTCGATGTCGCTGGATCTGTTCGTTGTGCTGCTGGGCGGTGCTGTGGCGCTGATGCCGATTTTCGCAAATGAGGTGCTGCACACGGGGCCACGCGGACTGGGCGCGCTGCGGGCGGCACCGGCGATTGGCGCGCTTGCAATGTCGCTGACGATGGCGCGGTTCCCGATCAGCAGGAGAGCGGGGAAGCGGATGTTTGTGTGCGTGGCGATTTTTGGCGCGTGCATCGTGGTATTCGGGCTATCGAGGAGCTTGTGGTTGTCGCTGGCGGTACTGGCGGTGAGCGGGGCGGCGGATTCCATCAGCGTAATTATTCGCGGGTCGTTGCTGCAGTTGGCGACGCCGCCGGAGATGCGGGGAAGAGTGAGTGCGGTGAACTCTTTGTTCATTGGTGCATCCAACGAACTTGGTGAGTTTGAAAGCGGGCTGACGGCGCAGTGGCTGGGTGCGGTGCGTGCCACGATTTTCGGAGGAATTGCTTCTCTGGCGATCGCAGGTGTATGGGCCGCACTGTTCAAGGATCTGCGTCAGGCAGATGAGTTGAGCGCCGAGTCGTTGCGTCCGCGGGAGAACGGGCCGGAGAGTGTGAGGTCGGCTCCGGCAAGCTGATCTTGCGCAACTTTGGAGGTTGGATGAAGCCCTGGAAGATCGTTTTGATACCGACGGTGATCATGCTGTTGATTGCTGCAATTTATATCTGGCACGTTTCAAACAAGCGGAAGAATCCCGGCGTGGTGAAGCAAGGGGACGAGCAGAAGCTGACGCAGGATGATGTTGCCGTGGTGCGCATGGAGTTTCCGGCGCACTTCGAAGACGTGAAGGATCTGGCAGGCAAGAGCGTGTGGATGAAGAACGGGTACACGATGCCTTACTTCGCTTATACGGGCGGGCGAGTGGACTTCAAGAAGAAGGTGGGCGTGGTTCCTCCCCTGCAGAAGATGGATGTGAAGAAGGCAGTGGAGACGTCTGTGCCGAAGGACGTGGATGACGGCATCAGCCATGGGCAGAAGCAGGCGCTGGTGGTGTTCACGATGCCGGGAGACGAGAAGGAATATGCAACGCCGGTGGGCGCGCGGGACGGGGCAGAAGAGCAGTACTACGATGACCTGCTCTTTTTCTACGACGATCCGCACACGATTTATACGCACTGGCCCAAGGACGTGTGGATCGCGGTGGAGGCTCACCAGCCGAAACAGGGAATGAATGAGCTACAGACACGGCTGGCTGTGGGTCAGAAGATCCAGACGGACGATCCGAAGACGGAGGGCAACCGGACGGTAACGTACGATGCGGACGGGAAAAAGTGGACGGTGACGTTCCGTAATGACAAAGCGACGGAAGTTAAGCAGGGGGCGTAGGTGACGAGGGAACAAGCGACGTAGGGAGACACTGGACTAGGGATCAGCGCCTAGCGGCGTTTGGCACGTTCGCGCTGGAGTTCGCGATAAACTTCGCTTTTGGATTTGCCGGATTCGCGGGCGAGACGTTTGAGGGCTTCTTTTTCGTCGAGGCCTGATTCGGATTGGAGACGGCTGATCTGATCTGAGATGGACTCCCTCATCTCAGAAGCGAGACGTGGGGCATCCAGCTTGTTGGTGTCGGGAGAGAGTTCAATCAGCAGGACGAATTCGCCGCGGATGCGGTCGCGGGCTGTGAGTTGCACGCGGACATCCGCGACGGCACCGCGGAGAAACTCTTCGTGGAGCTTGGTGAGCTCGCGGGCGGCGACGATGCGGAGGGCGGGGCCGAAGACGGCTTCGAGGTCCAGGAGCGTGTCGGCAATGCGGTGCGGAGCCTCGTAGAGGATTACGGTTTGCGCTGAGTCGCGCGCCTGGGCTGCGAGGGCTTCGAGGCGGGTGCGGCGAGCACCGGCTTTCTCGGGCAGGAAGCCGATGAAGCGGAATTCTTCCGTTGGCAGGCCTGAGGCGATGAGGGCGCTCAGAGCGGCGTTGGCGCCGGGGAGTGGAATGATGGTGACGCCGGCGGCGATGGCTTCGCGGACCAGGATGGTGCCGGGATCACTGATGCCGGGCATGCCTGCGTCGGAGACTACGGCGATGCGGGCACCTGCTTTGAGTTCCTCGATGAGTTTGGCTGCGCGGTCGCGCTCATTGTGTTCGTGGTAGCTGATGGTGCTGGTGCCGATGCTGTAGTGGTTCAGGAGCTTCTGCGTTTGCCGGGTGTCTTCGCAGGCGATGCGGTCGACGTTCTTCAGGACTTCAAGCGCGCGCAGGGTGATGTCGCCGAGGTTGCCGATGGGGGTGGCGACGAGGTAGAGGCCGGGCGCGAGAGTATCGTGCATTGCTTAGAACATGGTAGTAGGTGAGGGTCGTGCGACGTGAACGCCCCGCGAATCGCAGAACCCTACGATAGAATTGCCCGTCCGAGGATTAGGAAAAATCGATGGGAGCCAGCAAGGCTGTGCGGGTTTCGGCAATCAGTACTGCGAATGCTCTCGCTTTATGGGTCTGCTTAGTTACCAATCCGGTGATTGCTGCTCAAGGCGCGGGCGCACCGTCTTCCTTCAGAGATGATCTCGCAATCGATGGGAAGATCTCAATCTTGGTCGAGGTTACGGACAAAGCGGGGCATCCGATCAGCGGACTTCAAGAAGCCGACTTCAGAGTCTTCGACGACCACCGTGAGCAGAAGATTCTTGCGTTTAGTGCGACGGATGTCGCGCATCCTGCTGCAACTCCGGCCGAGATTCAGATCATCATCGACGCAATGAATTCAGGGCCGGTGACCGTCGCGCGGGAACGAGACGGCGTAAGCGGATTCCTCAAGCGGAGTGCAGGCAAACTCGATTATGCGACGTCCATCTGGGCTCTCGAGAATCAAAGGCTGAAGCAGATTGCGCCACCTTCAAAAGATGGTGCCGCATTGATGGCAGCTCTCGACGGATCACAGTCTCCTCTGCGCGTTGTCGATCGATCTGCCGGCATGTGGGGAGATGTGGAGCGGAGTGATCAGGCAATCAGGTTGGTGAAGGAGATGATTGCGCCCGATGCACGGCCAAAGGGCCGCAAACTGGTCCTCTTCATCAGCCCGGGTTGGCCGCTGCTGTTCAACTATGAGGTGGATCAGCGGAAGTGGCTGTTTGATGACATTGTCGAAATTTCGAACGGCCTCCGGGCATCGCGGATCGCGTTCTACGCTCTTGCGCCTTTGAGCTTCAACACGCTCATCTCTCATGGCTTGAACGAAAACTTCTTCGCCTATGACGGTTCTTTGAAGCCGGTCAAGAAGGTTTCCGAAGCTCAGTATGCTGATCTGTCGCTGCAGGTGCTTTCTGAGCACTCCGGCGGTCTCGTGATGAGCGAAGGCAACGACATCACGGCCGAGATCAACCGGGCACTGCGCGATGCAGCAACGTATTACACGCTGAGTTTCGAGCAGGCGCAGGAACACGGTCGCACGGAGTATCACGAGATTCGAGTCGCGGTTGACAGACCGGGTGTGAGGGTGCGGACGAATGCCGGCTACTATGTTGGGGCGCCTTGATGGCGAAGGCCAGAAACAAAGTCGGAAGACGATCGATGCGAATTGGGGCGGCATTGAGTCTGGTCTCTGCGGGAGCTTGTGCGGCGCTGGTTTCTCTCGTTGCGGCGATCTCGGCTGCGCAGTCAAGCCATCCGTCGCTGCAAAGTCAAGCTCCATCGGTTGAGCCGAGCGCTCCTCCGCTGATTCAACTCGGTATGTCGGAACAGTTGGCACCGAATATGCCTGATGCGACTCGCGGGCTGATGCACCTCGATTTTTCTGTGACCGACAAAGCAGGAG
>Ga0207695_10010366_pt1 | contig 11406 bp, 10 predicted proteins | sample KBSC54metaG_FD_184354 | JGI IMG/M metagenome (GOLD analysis project Ga0207695, IMG submission 184354) | Corn rhizosphere microbial communities from Kellogg Biological Station, Michigan, USA - KBS C5-4 metaG (SPAdes) (version 2) | ecosystem: Host-associated > Plants > Roots > Rhizosphere > Soil... | reverse complement strand
GGACGGGATCGTTACTAAGGTCGATCAGCTTCAGCCCGGCGACTATGTCACGGCCTCCAGGCCGGTGTTCACGCTGGCCGGCACGCGCATCTGGATCGAGGCGAACTTCAAGGAGAGCCAGCTTGACTATATGCGGGTGGGCCAGGCGGCGACGATCAGGGTCGATGCCTTTCCCGATCTCAAGCTCACCGGTCGGCTGCGCACCTTCAGCCCCGGCACCGGCAACAGCTTCGCCCTGCTGCCACCCGAAAACGCCACCGGAAACTGGGTGAAGGTCGTGCAGCGCCTGCCGGTCGAGTTCGATCTCGACCGGATCCCGCAGGGCGTGCCGCTCCACGCCGGCCTTAGCGTTGAGGTGACAGTCGATACCGGGCATCGGCGCCATCTCTTCGGGCCGGGTACCGACGCCGCTTCCGCCGGACGATGAGCGAGGCCTATCCCGCGCCGGCGACGCGGCGCTTCATCACGGCCTCGGTCATGGCGGCGACGGTGATGAACACGCTGGACACGACGATCGCCAACGTCGCGCTGCCACACGTGCAGGGATCGGTGTCCGCCTCGGCCGACGAGATCACCTGGGTGCTGACCTCCTACATCGTCTCGGCGGCGATCTTCATGCCGCTGACCGGCTGGCTGGCCGGGCGCTTCGGGCGCAAGCGGCTGATGCTGTTCTCGATCGTCGGCTTCACTGCGGCTTCCGGCCTGTGCGGGGCCGCCAACACGCTGGTCGAGATCGTCGGCGCACGGATGCTGCAGGGCGTGTTCGGCGCCGCCTTGGTGCCGATGAGCCAAGCCATCCTGCTCGACATCAATCCGCCGAACAGACATGCCGGGGCGATGTCGATCTGGTCGATGGGCGCGGTGCTCGGCCCGATCATCGGCCCGACGCTCGGCGGCTGGCTGACCGACGATTTCAACTGGCGCTGGGTGTTCTTCATCAATCTGCCGATCGGCGTCCTTGCCTTCGCCGGCCTGGCGCTCTTCCTCGGCGAAAGCCATTTGGAAAAGCCGGTGAAGCTGGATCTCTTCGGCTTTGGGATGCTCGCATTGGCGCTCGGCTCGCTCCAGCTGATGCTCGATCGCGGCCAAACGCAGGATTGGTTCAGCGCCACGGAAATCGACATCGAGGCGGGGTGCGCCTTGCTGTTCGGCTACCTCTTCGTCGTTCACACGATGACGGCGCGGCGGCCGTTCATCAATGTGGCCTTGTTCGCCGACCGTAACTTCACCCTTAGTATCCTGTTCGGCTTCTTCATGGGCGTCGTGCTGTATGGCGTGCTGGCGCTGATGCCGCCGATGATGGAAAGCCTGCTGGGCTATCCCGTGATCCTCACCGGGGTGATCACCGCGCCCCGCGGCGTCGGGTCACTGATCGCGATGCTCGTTACGGCGCGGCTGATGAAGTGGTTCGATCCACGCATCTTCGTCGCGCTGGGCTTCGCGTCTACTGCTTGGTCCACTTACCATATGACCCACTTCTCCCTGGAGATGGGCGAGTGGCCGCTGGTCATCACCGGGATCGTGCAGGGTTTCGGATCTGGCTTCATCTTCGTGCCGCTTTCTGCGATTGCCTTCGGGACACTCGACAAGAGCCTTCGCAACGAAGGCGCGGTGATGTTCACACTCACCCGCAACGTTGGTTCGGCGATCGGTATCGCAACCTTGCAAACGATCACTGCGCGCAACGCCGCGATTGTCCATTCCCGGCTGGTGGAGGGCATTCGTCTGGACAATCCCGTGTTGGCCCGCTTGGCCCCCGATTTCGACATCACCGTGCCGGCTGCAGTAGCGCGGATGAACGCACTGATTACGCGGCAGGCGCTGATGGTTTCCTATCTCGATACCTTCTGGCTGCTTTTCATCCTGTCGATCGTGATGATCCCGCTGGTGCCGCTGCTGCGCGTCAGGCGTCAGGCGCCGAAGGACGAGATGCAGCTTCACATGGAATGACAATGCGCATCGGTCTTGCTCTCTTCTTCGCGATCCTGCTCGCCGGCTGCACCGTTGGCCCGAACTTCAAACCGCCCGTAGCACCCACTGCGACCGGCTATCGCCCGCCTTCCGAGCAGCGCGCCGCCGCGCCGGCTGAGCCGGCGGCCAATCTCGGCGCGGGCCCGCAAGCGCGCTGGTGGACAGCATTCGGTTCGCCCGCACTCAATGTGCTGGTCGATCGCGCGCTTGCAAACAACTTCAACCTCGCAGTCAGCGAGGCGACTCTCGCTGCGTCCGAGGCCGAGGCGCGCGCGATCGCTGGCAAGCAACTCCCTCAGATAGACGCCAACGCGCGTATCGAGCAGGAGCAGGCCAACCTCTCGGCCTTCGGTTTCCAGCCGTCACCGGCGCTCGGACTGAATAGCAATCCGGCGTTCCAGCTTTATTCAGTGGGTGGTGGGATCAGCTACGATCTCGATCTTTTCGGTGGGCTTCGCCGGCAATCCGAGCAAAGTCTCGCTCAGGCTGAGGCTCAACGCCGCGCGACCGAGGCGGCGCATCTCGCCATTGCGGGGCGCGTGGTGACCCAGGTACTGACGGTCGCCGCGATGACCAGGCAGATCGCGGTGGCTGACGCTCTGCTGGCCGACGACCTGCGCAACGTGGATCTGACCCGGAAACGCCAGCAGGCAGGGGAGGGCACGCTCGTCGAAGTGCTGAACGCGCAGGCGCAATATACCAGCGATCGCGGCGACATTCCCCAGCTCCATCAGAAGCTCAATGAGGCGAAGCACCTGCTCGCGACGCTGGTCGGCACGGCGCCCGCCGACCTCGGGCCGATCGACGTCGATCTCGAAACGCTGTCGCTGCCCGCCAGCGTGCCGGTGACCATGCCCTCCGAGCTGGTCCACAAGCGACCCGACATCCTGCAGGCAGAAGCCAGCATGCACGCGGCAACAGCAGCGATTGGCGTCGCGACCGCCCGGCTCTATCCCGACATCACCCTCGGCGCGACGCTGACCCAAGGCGCGCCGGCGGTGGACAATCTCGTCAGAAACGCGTTCCGCGGTTACGACGCGTTCGCGGGGCTTGCGACGCCGATCTTCCATGGCGGCACGCTGAAGGCCGAGCGGGCCGCGGCGGTCGCCCGCGCGCAGGCCGCCGATGCGGCCTACCAGCAGACCGTGCTCGACGCCTTCGGTCAGGTAGCGGACCTGCTCTCGGCGCTGCAGAACGACGCGCGCTCGGTCGCCAATCAGCGTGCCTCCGTGGATGTGGCGCGGAGCTCACTGGCGCTCTCCCGCCGCAGCTTCGAGGTCGGGAACAGTGGCATCCTGCAGGTGCTGGATTCCGAACGACTGTACCAGCGCGCCAACACCAATCTCGTGCTCGCGCGTACCCGGCAATATCTCAACGTGGCGCGCCTCTATGTGGCGACGGCCGGCAGCTGGACCGCGCCGCGCGAGGTCGGGCCTTAGCCGAGCAAACAGGGCCGTCGAACTCGCCTCAGCCGGGCGTCGTCGTACCAGGTGCCCGCCAGCCTAGACCCAGGGCTTTCTGGATCGCGATAAAATCCCCGGTCAGCCCGGCTTGCGCGATCGATAGACTCTGTTCGGCGTCGATCTGCTGGCGCTCGGCGTCGAGCAGATCGATCAGCGTGGCAGTTCCGGCGGCGTAGCGCTGGCGGGAGAGATCGAGCGCCCGGTCGGCCGAGGCCTTGGCGCGGGCCAAGGTTGCTACCGTGATGCGGCGGTTGCGGAAGCGGGAGAGCGAGTCCTCCGCGTCGCGCAGGGCCGCCAGCACGGCGGAGCGGTATTTCGCCTCGGCCTCGTCGCGCACGCCTTCGGCCTGCTTTACCTTCGCCTTGTTGCGCCCGAAATCGAGGAAGCTCCAGCTGATCTGTGGCGCGATCAACGCGGTGAAATCGTCGAGATGGGTAAGATCGGCCGGGCTGGTGCCGCCGACACCGATGATACCCATGAACGACAGCTTGGGGAACCGGGCCGCCTCAGCCTGGCCGATCTTGGCGGTGTCGGCGGCCAAGGTGCGCTCAGCCGCGCGGATGTCCGGCCGGCGCTGGAGCAGCAACTCGGGATCACCGATCGCGACCTCGGCCGGGGGGAGGGGGATCGGCTGGGCTGTCGATAGCGTCCGGTCAAATGCACTGGGCTCGTTTCCCGTCAGGGTGGCCAGCTCGTCAAAATAGGCGTCGAGTTCGGCGATAAGCGGAGTGGTGTCCGCGCGCGAACTGTCGAGCTGCTGGCTCAGCTTCTCGACGTCGAGGCGCGACGCGGTGCCGCGATCGAAGCGTTGGCGCGTGAGCGCCAGCATCTGCTCCTGGCGGGTGACCGATTGCCGGTTGAACTCGATCCGTCGCTGCCTGTCCCGCACGTTGAGATAGGCCTGCGCCACCTCCGCGGTCAGGCTTACCTGTGCGTCGGCCAAGCTGGCTTGGGCGGATTCTGCGGTAGCCCGGGCGGCCTCCACCGCGCGCCGCTGACCGCCGAACAGATCGACCTCCCAGCTCGCGTCGAAACCCAGGTTGTAGAGATCGATATCGGAGGCGCCGTTGTTGTCGCTTGCGCTGCCGGAATCCGAACTGCCGAGATTGAGGCCGGGGAAACGCGCATGCGCATAGAGCGAGGTCGCATCCGCCTTGGGCAGCAAGTTGGCCTTCTGCTCGCGCAGCGAGGCCCGCGCCTGGCGTAGCCGCGCCTCAGCGGCGGCGAGATCGGGATTGGCAGCGAGCGCCCGCGTCTCGATGATATTCAGCGTCGGATCGCCGAGGGTTTCCCACCAATGCGCGACTGGCGGCTGCGCGACCACTGGCGCATCGCCAGCGCGAGCGAACGTCGCGGCCTTCGCTGCGTGAGGTGCGGCGTCCGGCGGGCCGGCATAATGAGGCCCGACTGTGCAGGCGGAGAGAACACCCGGCAGGGCAAGAAAAGTGAAAGCGCGACGGTTCATCTCAATGGCTCATCACTGGCTTGGCGTTCCTGGGCAGTGGCCGGAGGAACAGGATCAGCGGGCTCACGCAGACGATCCCTACGGACAGCAGCCAGAACAGGTCCGCATAGGTCATGGTCAGCGCCTGCACCTGAATGATGTTGCCGAGGCTCTGATAGGCGGCGTCCATTCCGCCCAGTGCCTGCGCCTGCGCGGTCATGTAGCTCTGGACATAATCTGAGTTGGCCGAGAGTGTTTCCTCGATCCGGCGGCTGTGCAACCAGACGCGCTGATCCTGGATTACGGCGATGCCGGCGAGGGCGAGGCTGCCGCCGAGATTGCGCGCAGTATTGTAGAGGCCAGACGCATCGCCCGCCTGCTCGGGCTCGACCGAGCGGATCGACGCCTGGTTGAGGAACATCATCGCGAACACGGTGCCGATGCCGCGCAGAAATTGCGACCGGGCGAAGGTGTGGCCATCGGTGAGCGAGGTGATATCGGTCTCCATGAAGGCACTCCCGGCCAGGATCGCCATGCCGATCGCCACCGACAGGCGGAGATCGATCGTCCGCACCATCCAAGGTGTGAACGGCATCAGGATGATCATGGGCACGCCGGAAAGCAGGACTACCTCGCCAGACTGCAGCGCGTTATAGCCGGCGATCGTCGAGAGGAACTGCGGAATGACGTAGGACGTGCCGTAGATCATCATACCTACCGCAGTGACCATCACAACCACGGCTCCGAACTGGCGATCCCGCAGCAGACTCAATCGGATTACCGGTCGCTTCGCCTTGATCTGGCCTACGAATATGCAGATGAAGCCGATTGCCGAAACGAGAGCTAGCCAGCGTATCTCCGCGGATGCGAACCACAGTTCGCGTTCGCCTTCCTCCAGCACCACGGTCAAGCCGCCCAGCCCCATGGCGAGCCCCACTATGCCCAGCCAGTCGGCCTCGCGCAAGAACTGCCATTTCGGGGCCTGATGGGAAAGACCGATCGTCAGCAGCGCAAGCAATGAGAGACCGATCGGCAGATTGATGAAGAAGGCATAGTGCCAACTCACATTTTCGGTCAGCCATCCACCCAAAACGGGTCCCATCACCGGCCCGAGAATGGCGGTCATGCCGAACATGGCGTTACCGATCGGCTGCTGCTCGCGTGGCAAGCGGGTGGCGATAATAGTCATCGCGGTCGGGATCAGCGCGCCGCCGGTGAAGCCTTGGCCGACGCGACCGACGATCATCATCGGCAGCGTGTTGGAGAAGCCGCACACCATCGAGAAACTGACGAACAAAGCAACGGCAATCATCAGGAAGGTGCGCAGGCCGAGTAACCGCTCAAGCCATCCCGACAGCGGGATGATCACGATCTCGGCGACGAGATATGCGGTGGATATCCACGTGCCCTCAGTGCCACTGGCACCGATTTCGCCCTGGATGGTGGGAAGCGACGAGTTGACGATCGAGATGTCAAGCGTCGCCATCAGCGCGCCGAGCGTGCCGGCGGCGACGGCCAGCCAGGCTGCTGTATCGGCGCGGGCGGTTGCTGCCGGCCGATTCTTGGGCGCAAGGTCGTTCATTGGTCCTGCTGCCTCCGGGACTTCTCCTGATTCTTCATCCGGTCGACGTCGCCTTTGGCGGAGATGGTATCGACCGTGACTTCGACGGACAGGCCAGGCACCAGCACCTTGCGTGCCTCGGCTCCGGCGTCGATGGCGATGCGTATAGGCACCCGCTGGACGATCTTGGTAAAATTGCCCGTGGCGTTCTGCGGAGGCAGCAGAGAGAATTGTGCGCCCGTGCCCGGCGATACGCTCTCGACATGTCCGCGCAGCGTGACGCCGGGCAGCGCATCTACCTCGATCGAAGCTGGCTGGCCCGGACGCATCAGTCCGACTTGCGTTTCCTTGTAATTGGCGATGATGTAGATCGCATTGAGCGGCACGACCGACATCATTCGTGTGCCCTGTGTCACGAACTGGCCGACGCGCACGCTCTTGTCGCCCACTCGGCCATTGACGGAGGCGCGCACGACGGTCGAGCCGAGATTGACGTCGGCAGCGGCGAGCTGTGCCTTGGCGGCCTCGCCCTGCGCGTTGGCCTGTCGAACCTGCGCCTGGAGGGAGCCGATGCGGCGCTCCGCCTCGGCGACGGCGGCGGCATTGGCTGCTGCTGTCTTCGCCGACTGAGTCGCCTGGTTGCGCAGCGTAGTCAATTTCTCCTGCGTCTCCGCTCCGGAGGCGGCAAGCGGCGCGTAGCGCGCTACCTGACCGGCGGCAAAGGCAGCGTCGGACTGGCTAGAGGCCAGTTGGGCACGGGCTTGAGCGATGGCTGCCTCCTGTTCGTGGATGCCAGCGCGGACATTGTCGGCATTGGCTTCGGCAACGTCGATCTGCGCCTGATACTGGGCGGTCTGTGCGCGATAGTCGCGCGGATCGATCCTCACGAGCGGCTGGCCGGCCTTCACGTCCTGATTGTCGGCGACGAATACCTGCTCGACATAGCCGGAGATCTTGGGACTGACGGTCACCGAGTCGGCACGAATATAAGCATCGTTGGTGCCGGCAAGATACTGGCCGCGCGTCTCGTAGCGGATGAACCAGAGGAGCAGGGCGACCGCGACTATCGCGAGGACGACGAGCAGAACTCCTTTGGCGCGCAGACTCAGCCCCTTACGCGTCTTCGTCTTGTCGTCGGGCGCGCTCGCCCCGTTTTCATCCGCCATAAATCCATCCCACTTGCCTGCCCGACGCATTCGTGCTTCGCGCTTGCACAAAAATGAAGAGTATGGCAAGCCCTCTTATTGTGGTCCCTCATCATTATGGTGATGGAAGAGCTAGGGTACAAGAATGTCGAGCCACGAAAGGGCGGCCGATGCGTTGCGCGATTTCTATCTCCGCTCGCATCGAGCCGTGGATCGGATCATGACGGCGCAAGGGGCGTCCTTCGCGCGCGCAAAGCTGCTGGCGCATATTGCGCGCGAAGGTCCGCTGCGGTCCGCCGATCTTGCCCTTGCGATGGATTATGCGCCACGAACCGTAACCGAGGCGATCGATGGGCTTGAACGCGATGGACTGGCACGTCGGGAGCCGGATCCGGAAGACCGCCGCGCCAAGCGTATCTCGTTGACGCCGGCCGGGACCGCCGCCGCCAAGGCGGCCGGCGCCTCGCGCCAGCATTTCATCGAAACGATCTTCAGCGCCCTCACTTCCAAAGAGCGGGAAGAGATAGTGCGCCTTGTCGGCAAGCTGAACGATCGACTGGCCTCGCTGCCGGACGGCGACTGGCTGCGGGAGGTTGCCGGGTCGACTCGTTAGGGCACGCAGTCCCGCTCGAGGCCGAATGGCGGAAGTGGGCCGGTTTGGGAGGTCTGAAGGGGCGCTATCTTCCACATTGGTCTGGGGCTAGAACCGATGCCGACGCATGCGCTGGTATCGAAGGGGAAGCGGAATTGGGCAAGACGATCGACATCACCGATCTCGGCGGAGAGTCCTGTTTCGGTTGTTATATCGCGGAACCCGCATCATCGCGCAAAGCGGCCATCGTTATTATCCAAGAGATTTTTGGGGTTAATCCGGGCATTCGCGCCAAGTGCGACCAGTGGGCGGAGAAGGGCTATTTGACGTTAGCGCCCGATCTGTTCTGGCGGCTGGAACCCGGCATCGAGATCGATCCGGATGCGGAAGGCGGGCTTGATCGAGGCATCGGGTTGATGCAGCGTTTCGACCAAGATCAGGGGATCAAGGATATCGAAGCAACCATTCATGCCGCACGGTCACGGGTACATGGTGGTAAAGTCGGCGCAGTGGGCTATTGCATGGGCGGCCGGCTCGCCTTTATGACCGCCGCGCGCACCGACAGCAATGCCACGGTCGGCTATTATGGTGTCGGTATCGACAATCTGCTTCACGAGGCGCATGCGATCGCCCACCCGTTAATGCTTCATATCCCTACACATGACGGTTTCGTGTCGCCCGATGTTCGGAAGGCGATGCACCAGGGGTTGGACGATCACCCCAAGGTGACGCTCCACGACTATGATGGGCTGGACCACGGTTTCGCCACCACCTTCGGCAAGCGTCGTGACGAAGGGGGAGCCGAGTTGGCCGATGCGCGGACGGAGGCTTTCTTCGCCGTTCATCTTGCCCCCTGAGGTCGGTCGCCAGAAGGATGGCCGTAATGATCGGCGTGCGTCATCTTTTTTTTCTCCAGACCATGCGCGCGAACGCACTCCGCCGGCAATCGATGACGTTACGGCATTGCAGGCTGTCCCCCGCTAGCCGCATTCCTTCCGATGCATGGGCTCAACGAGACGGCCGGCGGCAGCTCTTTCAACTGTCCTTCACTTATGCTCAAGCGCGAGGCGACATATCGGGAGACCTTGCCTCATGACCATGCCCGCGCTGCTCGAAGGCCGCCTCGCAATCCCCGCGATCGCATCGCCGATGTTCATCGTCTCGCAGCCCGAGCTGGTGCTGGCGCAATGTCGCGCCGGTGTGGTCGGCTCCTTCCCGTCGCTCAACGCGCGACCATCCGGCGTGTTCGAGGAATGGCTGATCCGCCTCAACGCGGAACTCACCCCGCAGGATGCGCCCTTCGCGGTCAACCTCATCGTCCACCGCAGCAATCCGCGGCTGGAGGAGGATCTGGCGCTGTGCGTGAAGTACAAGGTGCCGATGGTGATCACCTCGCTCGGCGCGCGCGCGGACGTGAACCAGGCGGTGCACAGTTATGGCGGCATCGTCCTGCACGACGTGATCAACGACCTGTATGCCCACAAGGCGATCGAGAAGGGCGCGGATGGCCTGATCGCGGTGGCGACGGGGGCCGGCGGCCATGCCGGCACGCTCTCCCCCTTCGCGCTGATCCAGGAGATCCGCGAATGGTTCGACGGGCCGCTGGCGCTGTCCGGGGCGATCGCCACCGGCGGCGCGGTCGCGGCGGCGCGGGCGATGGGCGCGGACCTCGCCTATATCGGCTCGGCCTTCATCGCCACCGAGGAGGCGCATGCGGTCGACGCCTACAAGCAGATGATCGTCGACAGCAACGGCGAGGACATCGTCTACACCAACCTCTTCACCGGCGTGCACGGCAATTACCTGAAACCCAGCGTCGTCGCGGCGGGCATGGACCCGGATCATCTGCCGGTCTCCGATCCGTCCAAGATGAATTTCGACACCGAGACGGCGAGCAACGCCAAGGCGTGGCGCGACATCTGGGGCTGCGGGCAGGGGATCGGCGCGGTCCATGCCGTGGTGCCCGCGGCGGTACTGGTCGAACGGCTGACGACCGAATATCGTGCGGCGATCGCGCGGCTGACGGCCTGAGGGCAGGCGGCCCCGCCCGGTGATCGGCCGCGCTCCGGCGCGGCCGGCGCCCGACGAGGAGGGGTCATGAATCCAGACGGTCTGATCTGTGCCGCGCACGCCATCGGCGGCTTCCTGAACCATCGCGGGCTCACGCTCGACCAGCGCTGCCGCGCGGCACGGGACGGCGGCTTCCGGAGGATCGGCTGGGCGCTCGACGATTACCGGCGGGAGCGGGCGGCTGGGCAGGCGGACGCGGACATCCTCGCCACGCTCGATCGCCATGGCGTGGCGGTGGCGGAGGTGGAGTTCGTGATGATCGGCACCGGCGGTTCCGCCAATGGGCCGGATTCGGCCGAGACCCGGGCCGACCTGCTGCACTTCGCGGCGCTGGTGGGCGCGCGGCATCTGGTCTGCGGTGCCGGAGGGCCGGATGCGGCGCCGGACCTGGACGCGATCGTGCGCGACTATCGCGCGCTCTGCGAGGCGGCGGCCGAGCGGGGCGTCCTGGCGCTGCTGGAAGCGATGCCCTGGTCGCGAATCTCCACCCTCGCCGGCGCGGCCGACGTGGTCGCCGCCGCCGATCATCCGGCCGGAGGCGTGATGCTCGATACGTGGCATTTCCATCGCGTCGGCGGCGTGCCGGACGATGTGCGCGCGGTGCCGGCCGAGATGATCCGCCTCATCCAGATCAGCGATGCAGGGGCGCCGGTGGGCGACCTGTACGAGGATACCGTGACGCGCCGGCTGTTCCCCGGCGACGGCGGCTTCGCCCTCGTCCGGCTGATGCAAACGCTGGCGCGGCACGGGGTGCGCGCGTCGGTGTCGATCGAGGTGATCGGCGAGGCGGCGGACCGGCTGTCGGCGACGGACATGGCGCGCCGCTGCTTCACCTCGACGGCCAGCGTGCTCGCCGAGGCGGGGTATGAGGCGGGGGTGTAGGACGGCCCTGGCCGCCGGTATTCCGTCATCCGAGGATTTCGTCATCCCGGCGGAGGCCGGGATCCATTCGCGCAGCGTCGAAATCGGTTCAGGTTCTTGCGACACAAGCGAGACCAGGCCGCGCGTCCCCGTCGTTGCGAGTGGCATCGTAGTGGCCAATCCAGCGCCGGGCGAATGGATCCCGGCCTCCGCCGGGATGACGGACTATGGCCGACGCATCGCCTTGGATCGGTAGATCGATCCCGCCTGGAGGTTGCTTACGCCTTGGCCTTCGCCAC
>Ga0207695_10010363_pt1 | contig 11407 bp, 7 predicted proteins | sample KBSC54metaG_FD_184354 | JGI IMG/M metagenome (GOLD analysis project Ga0207695, IMG submission 184354) | Corn rhizosphere microbial communities from Kellogg Biological Station, Michigan, USA - KBS C5-4 metaG (SPAdes) (version 2) | ecosystem: Host-associated > Plants > Roots > Rhizosphere > Soil... | reverse complement strand
TTTGCATGATGATGGGAATGAACGGCAGCGACGGATCCGCCTTGATGCGACGCGCCACTTCGTTGCCGTCGATCCGCGGCATCATCACGTCGAGCACGATCACATCGGGCGGCGAATCGGCGACGACTTTCAGCGCCTCCACGCCATCGCAGGCGCACGCCGTCTCGTATCCGGTTGCATCGAACCGCACCCGAAGAACTTCGCGGCTGTCCTCGCTGTCATCGACGATCAGGACCCGCGGTGCGCGCCGAACTTCACCGTCCATCGCCTCGACCAATGAACCGCTCCACCTCGCTCACCACCGTCTTGGGCTCGCACGGTTTGGCGAGATAACTGTCGCATCCAACTTCCATCGCCTTCTCGCGATCGGACGCCAACGCATGTGCCGTGAGGGCGATGATCGGAATGCGACGCGTTTTCGGATCGCGTTTGAGCACCTGTGTCGCTTCCCACCCGTCGATCACCGGAATCGAGATATCCATGAGAATCAGATCGGGCTGTTCGGTGCGCGCCTTCGCGATGCCTTCTTCACCGTTCAGGGCCTCCATGACACGATAGCCGAAGTGCTGCAGGATCGTGGAGTACACGATTCTGTTGTCCTCGTTGTCTTCAACCAGCAGCACGGTCTTCAATTTGATGGTCGCCATTCGTGTCCTCGTTCGCCGGTCCCCTGTCTCGCGTGACGTGAGACCTCGACAGATACGGCAGCGTTAAGCAAGCTTCTTGCCATGCTCGCTCGCGTTGGTTCCGGAGTAAGAAGCGTTAACGTGTCTTCGCCCAACTGATTTCCATTCTTTTTCCGCTAGATGACGGCTACCCCGCGCAATGGAGGTGAACGTGTCTCAAGCGACCTCGGACGATGCAGATGATGTCGACGAGCAGGTCAACGAGTCGGAGCACGAGGCCTCGGGCGTCGCGATGTTTGCCGGCGGCCTCATGCTTGGACTGGCTATCGGGGCAGGGTTGGCACTCTTGATGGCGCCCCAGGCGGGCGATGAGACACGACGACTGATTCGTCGCCGCGCTCGTCGCCTCGGTGAGCACATGTCGGATCGAGTGGAGGATTTGCGGGACGACATCCGGAGAAGCGCGCGGAAGGGCGAAAAGAAGCTACGGCAGAGCTTGAACCTCTCGTGAGATGGGCGGCGCCGCAAGGGTGCGGCGCCGCACGTCTCGGACCGCGGCTGGTCAGTGGAGTTTGGCCAGCTCCTCTGTCGCCTGCTTCTTGTAGAATTTGTCGTTGTACTCGGTGATCGGTCCGTCGATCACCGCTTGGAATTGCTCGCGCGCTTTGTCGCGATCGCCGGGCTTGTCGCGGTCGCGATAGATCTCAGCGAGATCCAATCGGTGGACGATCCGCTTGGGATCGACCGCTACCGATTTCTCCATGTAGTAGACGGCCGAGTCCCAACTCGCCTGGTCGAAGACGCCGCCGCCCAAAAATGTTTTCGCGAAGAAACGCGAGAATCCACTCAAGCGCATGATCTCGGCGTTCCATCTGCCCAGGACATGAAGTGCGCCTGCGTGGAGCGAGTCGTACTTGAGCGCCTCGATGGCCTGGTTGCGGACTTCCTTCCCGTATTTCACGCGGTCGTGCGCGCCCAACGTGAGCGCGACACGTCCCAGCGCGCGTGCAAGCGAAAAGTGCCCTTCGGCGTTGGTCGAGTCGGCGCCAACGGCGCGTCGCGCGAATTTCTCGCCTTCGCTGAAGTACTGCTTGCGCTTGTCCTTGTCCTGCTCGAATTCACCGAGGTCGACCGATGCGCGCGACGCTTTCCAGAGCGCTTCGTAGTTGGTCGAGTCGGCGGATAGCGCGGCTTCATAGTGCTCGAGCGCGGCAGCCGGATCGAGCGCGGCATACGCGCTGTCGCCTTCGGCGATGTGTTGCGCCGGGGACTGCGCGCTGATGGATCCAGCAAAGAAGGTGAGCGCCGCCCAACTCACGAGGTAGCGGATGTGCATGAAAGCTCCGACATTGAACGGGTGAACTAGGCCAGGTCGCGCGCGCGGCGCTCGCGCCGGCGACAACGTAGAAATACCCCGAATCAGGGTCAATGCTCGTCACACGGCTCATCGAGCGGAAACGTGACGGCGGCCGTCTCGAGGCGGGCGAGTGGAGTGCGTTGATCCGCTCGTACGTCGCCGGCGACGTGCCCGACTATCAGATGGCCGCGATGCTGATGGCCGTGTACGTGCACGGCCTCGACCGCACCGAAACGGCTGCGTTGACGGATGCCATGCGGCGAAGCGGCGACCAACTCTCGCTGGGACATCTCACCGCCGCGCGCGTGGACAAGCACTCGACGGGCGGAGTGGGCGACAAAACGTCGCTCATCCTCGCGCCGCTTGTGTCGTCGTTGGGCGTGGCCGTGCCGATGATGACGGGTCGCGGGCTCGGGCATACTGGAGGAACCCTGGATAAGCTGGAATCGATCCCGGGCATGCGGACGGACATCGCGCTCGCGGACGCGCGCGCGCAGCTGGAGCGGATTGGCTGCGTGATGATGGGCCAGTCGCGAGAGGTGGTGCCGGCGGACCGCGGGATGTACGCGCTGCGCAACGCGACGGCGACGTCCGAGTCGGTGCCGCTCATCGCGTCGAGCATCATGAGCAAGAAACTGGCGGAAGACCTGACGGGTCTCGTGTTGGATGTCAAACGCGGCTCGGGCGCGCTGGTGCAGGACCTCGACCAGGCGCTCGAGCTCGCGGGGACGATGGTTGCGTTGGGCGACGCGAGCGGCTGTGAGGTGGTCGCGCTCCTGTCGGCCATGGACCGTCCGTTAGGCAGAGCGGTCGGCAACGCCCTGGAGGTGGAGGAGGCGATCCACGCGTTGTCGGGCGAGGGGCCGCCGGACCTGATGACGGTGACCTACGCGCTGGGCGCGGAGATGCTCCAGTTAGGCGGCGTGGCCGCCGATGCCGACGATGCGCGGCGGCGCATGGAAGTCGCGATCTCGTCCGGACGGGCGGCGCGGAAGCTCCAGGAGATCATCGAGGCCCAGGGCGGCAATCCCGGCGTGGTGGACGATCCGGCGGTGCTGCCCCAGGCGGGCGCGTGCGAGTTGTTCGAGGCGCCGCGGCGCGGTTTCGTGGCGCGCGTGGAGTCCCGCGGCATCGGCCGCGCGCTGGTTGCGTTAGGCGGCGGCCGGACGCGGCCCGACGACCGCGTCGACCCCGGGGTGGGCTTCGTGATCACCGCCAAGCCCGGCGACTGGGTCGAGCGCGGCGAGCCGGTGGCCACGATCTTCGCGCGCGACGAGGCCGGTATTGCGACCGGGCGCGCCGCCCTCCGCGCGGCCATCGCCATTGCCGACGAAGCGGATCACCCGCTGCCGTTGCTGTCGCATCGCGTCACGATGGACGGCGTGAAGCGGATCGAGTAAGGGAAGGGCCCGCCGCCCCCTTCACTCTGTTTTCATCGCGATCACCGGATCGATGCGCGCCGCGCGCCGGGCCGGGATCCACGAAGCCGCCGCCGCGACCGCGCCGAGCACCACGGCCACCGCCGCGAAGGTCGGCGCGTCGAGGGGCGTCACGCCGAACAGCAGCGATTGGATGCCGCGCGTGGCCGCGATGGCGCCGAGTCCGCCCACCACGATGCCGCCCGCGGCGAGCAGCAGGCCGCGCGACACCACGAGACGCACCACGGTCGCCGCCGTCGCGCCTAACGCAATGCGGATGCCCAGCTCGCGCGTCCGTTCGGTGACCAGGAACGCGATCACGCCGTAAATGCCGAGCGTCGCCAACAACAGCGCCATGAGCGCGAAAGCGCCGAGCAGAACGGCGTAGAACAACGGTTGCGAGGCCGATGCGGCCATCGCGCCGTTCATGCTGCCGAGCTCGTAGATGGCCACGGTGGGATCCACGGCACGGACCTGCGCCGCGATCGCCGCCTCGACGGCCGCCGGCGGCGCGTGGCTGCGCACGAGGAACGTGACGCCTAACGGGAACGTGTTGTACGGCACGTACGTGGCCGGAACCGCCTTCTCCGACAGCGACTCTTGCTTGGTGTCGGCCACGATGCCGACGATTTCGCCCCGCACCGTCACGCTGGTCGTGTCCGTCGCGCTCGGCGTGTGCGAGATCCCGAACGTGATGTGCGTGCCGATCGGGTTCCGATGCGGGAAGTATCGCGTGACCAGCGCCTCGTTGACCACGACCACCGGCGCTGCATCCAACCGATTCTCGGCCTCGGTAAACACGCGGCCTTGCTCGAGCGTGAGCCCAATCGTGCGGAAATAGCTGGGCGAGACCGGCAGAACCGCCGACTCGGGTTCGCGTCCGGGTTCCGGTTTCGGCTCGCCATCCACGGTGAACGACGTCGACACACTGTAGGTCGGATCCGGGTCTAACGGCCGGCCGGCCGCCACCGCGACCTGCTCGGTCCCCGGGACCGCGGCCAGACGCTGCATGACGGCACTCGCGTATTGGTAGGACGGCGCTTCGTCGTTGTACTTCTTGCCGGTGAGCGCGACGTCGAACACATACAGGTTGTTGGGCCGGAACCCGGGATCGACGTGCGTGAGGCGTACGAAACTCCGGATCAGGAGACCGGCGCCGACCAGCAGGACCATCGCCAGCGCCATCTCCGTCACGATGAGGAGCGACCGGGTGCGCGACGTGCCGCCGTGGCTCGAGCCGCGCTGACCATCGCGCAACGCGGGCGTGACGTCACCGCGCGTGGCGTGGAGCGCCGGGAGCAGGCCGAACAAGATGCCCGTCGCGGCCGCGAGCAGGGTGGCAAAGGCGAGCATCCGCGCATTCACCGTGATTTCCGTTAGGCGCGGCAATCCGTGCGGCCCGACCGACACCACGAGGGCCACCGCCCACGCCGCGATCAGCGCGCCGATCACCGCTCCGCCCAACGCGATGAGCAGGCTTTCGGTCACCAGTTGCCGGATCAAGCGCCAGCGCGGCGCGCCGAGCGCGGTGCGCACCGCGATCTCGGTGGAGCGCCCCGCGCCCCGCACGAGCGACAGGTTGGCGACGTTGGCGCACGCGATGAGCAGCACCAACGCGACCGCGCCCAACAGAGACCAGAGCGCCGGCCGCACGTCGCCCACCAGCTGGTCGCGCAGCGGCGCCACGTACGCGCCGATCCTGGCGTCCGCACTCGGGAAATCCCGGGCAATGCGCGCCGCCACGGCCTGGAGGTCCCGTTGGGCGCTGGCGGCCGTCGCGCCGGGCCGCAGCCGCCCGATCGCCGACAGCTCGTGCAGGCCGTGCGCGGCGTCTCCGCGCTCGTAGTCGCGCCACACCGCCGGAATCCACACGTCGGGATTCTGCGGATACGCAAATCGCGGTGGCGCCACGCCCACCACGCGATACAGATCGTCGTTGAGCCGGACCGACGAGCCTACGATGGATGGAGTGGACCCGAACCAGCGCCGCCACGCCAGATCCGACAGCACGACCACCTTCGCCGATTTGGCCGAGTCCTCGTCGGCCACGAAGCCGCGTCCGCGTTCGAACGCAATGCCTAACAGAGAGAAAAAGTTGGCGCCCACGCGCGCGCGGTTGAGCCGGACCGCCGGCAGCCCGGGCCGGTTCAACGTGACACTGCCACCGCCCTGAACCGGGCTCAGCGCGGCGAAGCTGTGGCTCTGCGCGCGGTAGTCGTCGAGGTCCGGCGGCGACATGTCCATCGGCCGTCCCTCGGGCGACGTCGACTCCACGAACATGAGACGCGACGGATCCGTGTACGGCAGCGGCCTGAGCAGCACGGTGTCGACGATGCTGAAGATCGCCGTCGTCGCGCCGATGGCGATGCCGATCGTGGCAACCGCGATGGTCGTGTAGCCGGGCATGCGCCGGAGTTTGCGCAGCCCGAAGCGGGCGTCCTGGATCAGTGACATAGGGCGTGGGACGCGCGCGCTTGCGCGCACTGTGGGAGAGGCGTCGCCAGGGGAAGCGTGCGCCGCGCGACCTGCGGGAAGAACGCGAAGATGCGAGTCATCGCGTGCGGCAGAGTGAAACTATCGTGCCGCCTTCGCCCAACGGCGAACTCGTTGATGCCGCGTGGCTTGAGTGCGCCGCGCCCGGATCGTTCGATCGACGAGGCTGTCCGCGCGTGGGACGTGCCGTCCGATTCCGAACAGCGCGCGATGCCCCGCGCCGTCAGATGTCGAGGTTGCTCACGAACTTCGCGTTCGACTCGATGAACACTCGCCGCGGCTCGACCTCGTCGCCCATGAGCATCTGGAAGATCTCGTCGGCGGCCACGGCGTCCTCCATGTCCACCTTGAGCAGGGTGCGGCGCTCGGGATTCATCGTGGTGTCCCAGAGCTGCTCCTTGTTCATCTCGCCTAACCCCTTGTAGCGCTGAATCACCACGTTGGCCCTGGCGCCGTCGCCGTTGCCGAAGCGTTGCACGTACGAGTCGCGCTCGCTCTCGGTGTACGCGTAGTACTCCTCCTTGCCCTTGGCCACGCGGTAGAGCGGCGGCTGCGCGATGTACACGAAGCCGGCGTCGATCAGCTCGCGCATCTGCCGGAAGAAGAACGTGAGTAGAAGCGTGCGGATATGCGCGCCGTCCACGTCCGCATCGGTCATGATGATGATCTTGTGATAGCGAGCCTGCTCGATCTGGAAATCGTCGCGGATGCCGGCGCCGATGGCGGTGATGATCGAGCGGATTTCTTCGTTGGACAGCACCTTGTCGATGCGGGCGCGTTCGACGTTGAGGATCTTGCCGCGGAGCGGGAGGATCGCCTGGAACTCGCGCGCGCGTCCGCCCTTGGCCGAACCGCCGGCGGAGTCGCCCTCGACGAGATAGAGCTCGCAGAGGGGCGGGTCATTGAGCGAGCAGTCGGCGAGCTTGCCCGGCAGCACGCCCGAATCGAGCGCGGACTTCTTGCGCGTGAGGTCGCGCGCCTTACGCGCCGCCTCGCGGGCGCGCGCGGCGGATACCGCCTTTTCGACGATGATGTTCGCCGAGCGCGGATGCTCTTCGAGATAGGCCCCGAGGAACTCGTTGATCACGCTCCGTACGGCGCCCTCGGCCTCGGAGTTGCCTAACTTGGTTTTCGTCTGCCCCTCGAACTGCGGCTCGCGCACCTTCACGGAAAGCACGGCGGTCAGGCCTTCGCGAGCGTCTTCGCCGCTCAACACGAAGTCGGCCTTCTTGAGGAAATTGCCCTTCTGCGCGTACTGGTTCACCACGCGCGTGAGCGCGCTCTTGAACCCGGTGAGGTGCGTGCCGCCCTCGATGGTGTTGATGTTGTTGACGAACGAAAAGACGGTCTCGTTGTAGCCGTCGTTGTACTGAATCGCCACCTCGATACCGATGTCATCGCGCTCGGTCTCGAGGTAGATGACGTCGGGGTGCAGCGCCTTCTTGTTTGCATTGAGGTGCGAGACGAATTCCTTGAGACCACCCTTGGCGTGAAAGACTTCTTGCTTCTTTTTTTCCGGGCGCTCGTCCGTGAGCGTGATCGTCACGCCTTTGTTGAGGAACGAGAGCTCGCGCAGGCGCGTCGCGAGCGTCGGGTAGTCGAACGACAGCTCGGTGAAGATGGTGTCGTCAGGCTTGAAGTAGACCGTGGTGCCGCGGTCGTTCTTGGCGACTTTGCGCAGCGACTTGAGCTTGGTGGTCGTGACGCCGCGCGCGAAGTCCATGTAGTACTCCTGCCCATCGCGCTTCACCCACACTTTGAGCTGCGACGACAGCGCGTTCACGACCGAGACGCCGACGCCGTGCAGTCCGCCCGACACCTTGTACGTGTTCTTATCGAACTTGCCGCCGGCGTGCAGCACCGTCATCGCCAGCTCGACACCGGGAATTTTTTCGGTGGGATGAATGTCGACCGGAATGCCGCGTCCGTTGTCGACAACGGTCACCGAATCGTCGGCGTGAATCGTGACGGTGATCGTGTCGGCGTAGCCAACAAGCGCTTCATCAATGGAGTTGTCGACGACTTCGTAAACCAGATGGTGCAACCCGCGGGACGACGTGGAGCCGATGTACATGCCGGGGCGCTTGCGAACCGCCTCGAGGCCTTTCAGAACTTGAATTTGACCAGCGTCGTATTCCGTCATCGATACTCGAGCTCCTTCGCGGGTTAACTTGGGTCGGGCCGAAACCTGTTGGCCAAACAAAAACCGAAAACGTCTCGCGCCCAACCATTAAAATCTAGCTCTAAATATTTGTTAAATCAAGTAGTTAGAGTTCCCCGGGAAGCCGTTCGACGACGTGTTCGGTGCGTTCGCCCCGCCGCTGTTGCCAGCCGGGGCTTTCGTCGTTAGGCTGGACCTCCGGTCGGGCCGTGCGGAGACGCGGCTCACGTCTTCTCCTCCGACAACGGAGGTGCCGCTATGCGATGCACTCATCGCGTTGCGATGCGCCCGACGCTGCCTGCCCTCGCTGCACTGTTCGTGTTCGTCTGTCCATGCGCTCCCATGTGCGCGCAGCAAGGAACGACCTCGGCGAGTACGGCAACCGTCGAAGGTGTGGTCTACGACAGCGTGCGTGCCGCGCCGCTGGCCGGTGCCACGGTGCAACTCATCTCGCGAGCCGAGCCATCGGAAGCGTTCACCGCGGAAACCGATTCGTCGGGCGCGTTCCGAATCGCCAGTGTCCCGCGCGGACAGTTCGTCATCGGGTTCCTGCACAACGAGCTCAGTGAGCTCGATATGAGCGCTGTCGAGCGCGGACTCCGCGTCGACTCGGCGGCGGTCGTGCGCGTGTCGCTCTTCGTGCCGGGCGCAGCGGCCATCCGCCGCCTATTGTGCGGCGCGCCGGATGCGCACGACTCGTCCGCGACCGTCGTCGGATTCGTGCGCGATGCCGAGACTGAAATGCCCGTCGCGGGTGCTCAAATCGTATCCGCGTGGCGCGATTACGTGATCGACAAGCAGGGCCTCCACAGCGAGCGCCGGGAGGTGCACGCGACCGCGGATTCGACCGGCTGGTTCGCGATCTGCGGAGTGCCCGGCGACGGCGTATTCGACATTCGCGCCGAGTCAGGCGCACGGGCCACGCCGTTCGTCGAAGCGAGTGCGCCGCCGCGCGGCCTTGTGATCCGAGACCTCAGTCTCGGCGGCGACAGCGCACGGGCGGCACCGGCACCAACGAGCGTCGGCGCCAAGCCGTTAGGCACCCCCGCTGCGCGCGGGACTGCCATCCTGCGTGGTGTGATCCGCGATCCATCGCGCGCTCCGTTGCGCGGCGCCGAGGTCACGCTCACGGTACTCGGCGCCACCGGCGTCACCGGCGCAGACGGACGCTTTCAGATCGACTCGCTTCCGTCGGGCACGCAGCCACTCGTCGTGCAGCATATCGGCCTCGAACCGCTGCGCATGACGGTCGACCTCGCGAGTCGTCGCCCGGTCACGCTCGATCTCCGGATGACGCAGCAGGTGCCTGTGTTGGCGAAGGTCAACGTGGAAGGCAAGAACCCGACGTCGAAGTTGGCGGGATTCGAGCAGCGGCGCCAAACCATTGGCGGCGCCCAGTTCTTCACGGCTGACGACATCACGAAGATGCAGGCGCGCAAGCTCACCGATGTGTTTCGCCACGCGGCTAGCTTGCGCGTCGTTCGAGTCGATCCCAGTGACTCGACGTTCAAGCTCGCCATCGTCAGTGCGCGCGGCCAGGCGAGCTTCAAGTTTGCCAACGCCGGCTTCTGCTATCCCGCCCTGTTCATCGATGGCGCGCTCACGAACGACGGCGCGCATGACATCGACCGCTTCCTGGATCCAGCCGAGGTCGCCGGCATCGAGGTCTACCCGGACGGCGCGACGACGCCGCCGCAGTACAAAGCCGGCAACTGCGGGACGGTGCTGATCTGGACCCACTGACGGCGGCGTCCCGTTAGGCACACGCGAGCAAACACACGACGGGCGCACCAACCGGCGTTGCGGTGGTGCGCCCGTCGCCAATGCCTAACCAGAAGCAGTCTACTGCCGGCAGACTCCTTTCGGATCCGGCTTCGGATGATCTACCACCACTCGGTGGTCCAGATTCGCGACGTGAAGCGCGATGTCGGCCACGAAGTCCACCACCTTGGCCATGTGGTCGTAGTCGATGTACTCGGGTTCGTCCGTCACCTGGTGATAGTCCGAGTGCAGGCCCGTCGTGAAGAACGTGATCGGAATGCCGTAGCGCGCGTACTCGTAGTGGTCGCTGCGGCAGTAGATGTTCGACGGATGGCCGTCGGCGTCGATCGAATAGTCGAGGGTCAGGTTGTGGTGACCTTCCTTGTTCACCTTCTCGATCAAGTCGCCTAACTCAGTCGACAGACGCCGCGAGCCGACGAGCTGCAAATAGCCGGCGCTCCCGTGAATCGGCGAGCCCGCCTTGGTGCGTCCCGTCTCATCGTACGCATCGCCGCGTCCCACCATGTCCATGTTGAGCTGCGTCACGATGCTGTCGCGCGTCACCGTCGGATGATCCGTGAAATAGCGCGAGCCGAGCAGACCTTTTTCCTCGCCGACGTGCCAGACGAAGAGCAGTGAGCGTTTCGGCTTGGTCTTCATCGCCGAGAAGTACTGGGCCATCTCGAGCGCCGAGACGGTGCCCGACCCGTCATCATCGGCGCCGTTGTCGATCGAGTCGGGCCGAGCATCCTTGGGGTGGGCGGCACGGTACACTGCCAGCTCCTTGTCGACCTCGGATTGCTCGGCTGGCGTCGCTTCTTTGCCGCCGTCGTCGGCGCCCTCGGGCCGCACGATGTGATTCCAGATGCGCAGCGAGTCGTGATCCACCGGGTGCTGGATCATGCCGATATGATCGTTGTGCGCGCCGATCGCCACGTACTCGCCGCGCAGCTTCGGATCGCTGCCTTCGATGATGCCGACGACGTTCCGAGCCGGGTAGGTGGAGGGTTTCGTGTCGACGCGGACATCGACGGTGGCCGTCCCGTGCGCCGCGCCCACCGTTAGGCCGCTTGGACTCGCGCCTAACAGCTTGGCCGCCGCGGCCTCGCTCACGAAGAACACCGCCGGACCGTTCGGCGTGGGCGTCTCGTTGTCACTGAGGAAGGTCTGCGGGCGTGTGAGGAATCCGCGGATCTGCTCGGGGACGCTGTCGAGCGTCGCCAGCGCGATAGCCGTCGCGCCCTCGAGTCCCATGCCGCGACGCGCGGCACGTAGGAACCGCGCCCACCCGCCGCGCGCCGTGAATACGACGAACTTGCCCTTGGCATCGGCTTCGCCGATGCGGGTGCTGTCACCCAGGTCGCCGCCGTAGACGACCGGCACGTTCGACGCGCTGGCCGGCTGCCGCGACAATACGACAAAATCGGTATTGGCGACGAGTTTGGTATCGCCGGCGGTGATCGACGACGACGAATCGACGGAGCGCGTCTGAAGCGGAATGGTCTGGAAGTACGTGCCGTTGTCGCCGGCGGGCTTGAGACCCATCCGCTTGATCTCACTCGCGATGTAGTCGGTGCCCTTTACATTGCCG
>Ga0207695_10010361_pt1 | contig 11408 bp, 9 predicted proteins | sample KBSC54metaG_FD_184354 | JGI IMG/M metagenome (GOLD analysis project Ga0207695, IMG submission 184354) | Corn rhizosphere microbial communities from Kellogg Biological Station, Michigan, USA - KBS C5-4 metaG (SPAdes) (version 2) | ecosystem: Host-associated > Plants > Roots > Rhizosphere > Soil... | reverse complement strand
CGCTGCCGACGCGGTGGGGCAGGAAGCCACCAGCGTAGAGGCTTCGCTTTTCGGGAAAAATGGCGACACGGCGGCCAGATCGTGTGCCAGCAAGTCGCGCGATGCCTCGCAATTTCCCGCCGCTACGGCCGCCAAATGCCGCCATGCGACGGCATCGGCATGCAGGCCCGGCGAAATGCTGAAATTCAGCGCGCTCGAGAATTCGTCTTCCGCGCGCGCGAATTCCTTGCGCCGGAACGCCGCGATTCCGCGATACAGATGGGCGTCGCCCGACGCCAGATCGACCGTGCCTGCGAATGCCGTGCGGGCGGCCAACCCATAGTCGGCGATCGCCGCGTCCATTCGCCCCGCGGTCTCCTTGGCCCGCGCCCGATAGAAGAACGAGCGGGCATGCGCCGGGTCCGCCTTAATGGCCGAATCCAGTGTCGCGATTGCGCCTGTGGCATCGCCGGCCAGTAACTGCGCGCCGCCGAGGTCGGTCAGTGCCAGCCCCAAATCCCTCGGCGGCGAAAACCTGGCCCGCAGACTGGCGTCCGAGGACCGTTGCCAGATCGCGATCGCGCTGCGATACTGATTCGCGGCAGCGGAGTAGTGACCCGCCTGGAATGCCTGCCGCCCGGCCACCCAGTCGGACCAGCCGGATTCCTGCAATCCGGTGAAATATTTCGCAGCCTCGGCCAGTTGATCGGAATTCAGCGCCAGATAGCCGAGCCATGCGCGCCCCAGTTGCAGATCGGCCTGGCAGGACGTCACCGCCATCAGTGTGCCGACGCAAACCGGGGAAGCCAGCGCGCCCGCGATTTGCTGCCGGGCGGCGGTCTGAACGGCGGGATCGTTCGGATTACCGAGCAGTCGCGCGATCGCGGCCATGATCGGCAGCGCCGGAGGCAGCGGCTCGGGCAGAGTTTTTTTCGGCTGCAAGGCCACTCGGTCCGGCCACGCGTCGATTCCCTTTTGGAATTCCGCCGCCGCATCCGTGTACAGCGCCGGAGTGTTGGTGAACGTAGCGCTTGCGAGCGTGCACCACCCCTTACGGAAGTGCACGATCGGCAGATCGGGCTTGGCCGCAATCGGCACCAGCGCCGCTTGCGATTGAATACAGGCGGAACTCTGCGGAAGCTGTGGCGCGGGCGAAAGATCCACCCGGTCGAAATCCGTCTGAGCTTTAAGAATCAGCGCCAACTGCGGATCGTCAGCCGCACTCAGCACGCAGACAGTCAGAATTGCGATAGCCAGTAGCCGCACACAATGTGGACGGCAAGATGCCACCCACTGTTACGAAGCGAACATTCTACTTGGTGAAGATCGTCACATCGACGTTCATGCCGGGACGAAGTACCAGGTCACTTTGATGGTCCACCAGAATCTTCACCGGGATGCGCTGCACTACCTTGACGAAGTTGCCCGTGGCATTCTCCGGAGGCAGCAGGCTCATCTTCGACCCGGTCGCGCCGGCGATCGAATCCACGCGCCCACCGATGCTCTTGCCGTACATATCGACGTGAATTTCGGCCCTCTGGCCAGGATGGACATTCGCCAGTTGGGTTTCTTTGAAGTTCGCCGTCACCCAGGTGTCCTGCAGCGGAATGATGGTCATGAGACCCTGTCCGGGTTGCACAATCTGCCCGACCTCTACGCTCTTCCGCGTTACCACGCCATCGATCGGCGACGTAATCGTCGTGTAACTGAGCTGCAATTCAGCCGCTTCCAGATTGGCGCGCGCAGCTGCCACCGACCCTGCGACCGTGCCGGCATCCGACGCACGAATCCCGACCTGCTTAGTGTTCGCCTGCGAGTTCTGCAGTTGCGCCCGCGCCTGATTGACCCGCGATTCCGCCGCCGAGACAGCCGCCTGCCGGATCGCCGCGTCCTTTTGAACGGACGCCAGTTTCTCGCGCGCAGCTTCTACTTCGCTCTGAGCCACACGCGCCGCCGCCACGTAGGAATCGTACTGCTGTTGGGAAATTTCTGCCTTATCGACCAGTGGTTTCATGCGCGCCAGATCGGCTTGCGCCCGATCGTTGCTGGCCTGTTTGGATCGCAGATTCGCTTGCGCCACCGCAATATCGGAACTGGAGGCCTGCTCGTACGAGACCCGTGCGCGCTGCTGCTCGGCCTCGGCATCCGCCAGTTGCGCGTTTGATGCGGCGGTCGCGGATTGCGTCGTAGCGCTGGTCCACGGCACCACCTGTTGTGCCGACTGCAACTGACTCTGCGCCTGCTGCAGCGCCGCTTTCGCCATGTCGACCCTGGCCTGGTAGTCCCGCGGATCGATGCGCACCAACACCTGGCCGGCCTTCACCTGCTGATTGTCGGTGACCGCCACTTCGAGGACGGTGCCGCTGATCTTTGGAGCGATCGCACTGATGTGTCCATCCACATTCGCATCGTCGGACGAGACACGGTCGCGGAAGTGCAGCCATGCGGCCGTCGCTCCCGCCGCGATGACGACCAGCAGAATGAGGAATATCCAAATCTTCTTTCCGCCGCCCCGCTTCTCCTGCGGGACCGGTTCGGATTGCTCAGCCTGAGGCATGGGTTTAGATAGTGTAGCCACAGAATATACCTTTCTATTAATCCAAAGCGATGGGACCCTTCACCGGCCCCGATTTCTTCATCAAGAACATCAGAGGGATGATGGCCAGAAACAGCGCGCCCATCACCCAAAAAGCATCGGAAAACGCCAGCATGCCCGCCTGCCGCTGCATGCTTCCATAAATCAAACCGCTGGCTTCGCGCGACGCGTCAGGCAGGCTCGCCCCGTGCGCTTGCACCATCGCGGTGGTCCGCTGCAGGGCCTCGCGATAGGGAGCGTCATAAGGCGTGAGATGCGCTGTCAACACCTGTTGATGCACCTGCGAACGCCGCGCCAGCAGCGTCGTGACGGTCGCGATCCCGGAGCTGCCGCCGATGTTGCGCGCCAGGTTGAACAATCCCGTTGCGTAATTCGCCCGCTCCCGGGGAATGAATGCGAACGCGGCGGCGCTGATCGGCACAAAAAGGAAAGCCAGCCCCAGGCTCTGTATGACTCGTCCCCACACGGCAGTCTGATAATCGATTTCGAGGGTGAACTTCGACATCGCAAACAGGCCGAATGAAGAGACCAGCACTCCGAAAATCACCAGCCAGCGCGCCTGGTAGCGGCGCAGCAGTATTCCGACCAGCGGCATGCAGATACAGATCACAATGCCGCCCGGCGAAAGCACCAGGCCGCTGAGCAGCGCCGTGTATCCGAGCAATGTTTGCAGGAAGAGCGGCAGCAGCGTAGTGCTGCCATACAGCACGAAGCCCAACACCAGCATGGAAACCGTACACAACATAAAGTTCCGCTCTTTTAAGATGCGGAAATCGATCACAGGTTGCTTCTGGCGTAATTCCCAGATCACCACCGACACCAGGCAAACCACGGCCAGGATGGCAGCGATCACGATAAACCGCGAGCCGAACCAGTCTTCCCGCTGGCCTTCATCCAGCACCACTTCCAATGCGCCCAGCCCTAGAGCCAGCAACCCCAGGCCGGCATAGTCGATCCTGAGTCCGTCCGTAAAGCCGCGCCGCACGATGTACGGAGGATCGAACACCAGCATATAGGTCAGCGCCAGCGAAAGGAGCCCCACCGGGATGTTGATGAAGAAGATCCAGCGCCAGCTATAGTTGTCGGTAATCCAACCGCCGAGCGTGGGGCCGATTACAGGAGCCACTACCACGCCCATGCCGTATACCGCCATGGCCATGCCATGCTTTTCCTTGGGGAAGCTCTCCACCAGAATGGCTTGCGAAATCGGTTGCAGCGCGCCGCCTCCGATTCCCTGCATGATGCGGAAGAGAATCAGCATCGGCAGCGAGGGCGCCAGTCCACAGAGGACCGAACTGATCGTAAACAGCGCCACGCACGTCATGTAGAAACGCTTGCGGCCGAATAGCGTGGAAAACCAGGCGCCCATCGGCAGGATGATCGCATTAGCCACCAGATACGACGTGAGCACCCAGGTCGATTCATCCACGCTGGCCGACAGGCTGCCCGCGATATGCGGCAGCGACACGTTGGCTACGCTTGTATCCAGCACCTCCATGAAAGTCGCCAGCATGACGGTCATGGCGATGATCCACGGGTTGACTTGTGGAATCGCCAACTTCCTACCGGGCATACAACGACTCCACCTGGCCGGCCGCATGCGCCAGATCGGCGCGAGCCTGATTGTAGCGATAAAGCGCCGCGATCTGGTTGTCGTTGGCGCGGGTCAGCGCGTCCTGGGCACTCACCACCTCGATATTGTTCGCGACCCCCGCCTGGAACCGGTCGCGAGCCTGCTCCACTTCCTGCTGCGCCAGTTGCACCCCGAGATTCGCCACCGTCACCTCAGACCGTGCGGCTTCCAATTGCGCGGCCGAGGTCTTCACTTCCAGAGCGATTCGGTTCCGCAGATCCTGTTCCTGCTGCTTGAGCTGGCGAATCGCCAGATCGGCCTTGGCGCGTTCCGCCTGAATGCGGCCGCCGGTGAACAGCGGAAAATCCAGGCTAGCCTGGTATTGGTACACCGGAATCACGCTGGCCGGTGAGAGTCCCTGCTCCAGCCAGAAGCCGTTAGCAGCCAACTTCGGCAGTCGCTGATCGGCCGCGTTTCTCTGATCCAACTCAGCCCGCTGCTCCTGCACGACCAATTGGCGCAGTTCCGGACGGGACGCCAACGCGCGATCCAGGGTCTGATCCACCGCCGTCTCCGGCGTGTCGAAGAAGGCCATCTGGTCGGCAAGTTCGATCGTGCGATGGGGATCCACACTCAGCAGTCGCGCCAGTCCGAACAGCGACGTCTGTAACTGCGTACGGGCGAGAATCAGCCGCTGCTTTTCGTTTTGCAGTTCCACATTGGCGCGCAGTGTATCGATCCCGGTGCCGACGCCGTTCTTCTGCAGGTCGGCCGCCTGATTGTACAGCGCCTGCGCCAGATTGACCCGCGACTGCGCGGCCTGCACGTCAGCGGCAGCGCGCTGGCTGCCCAGGTATTGCGACACCACCAAAATGACGCTTTCCTCGCGCGCGGTAAGCGCCTCGGCCTGCGCTGCATTCACGCCCAGTTGTGAAGACCGGTACCGATGCCACAGGGTCAAATCGAAGATCGGAGTATTGAAGGCGACGCCGGTCTGCGATACGTAATAAGGTCCAACATGCTGCGCGAAGCCAGGAAAGCTGAAGCCGATCGCCGCTTCCAGGTTGACGCGATGCACTGTCTCGGCCACGTTCCCACTGACCTGAGGCATCAGCCCCGACCGCGAAACCGCGACGTCCTCCCGCGATTGCGCCACGTTGAGGTTTGCCAGGATGACCTGGGGGTTCTGCTTGAGTGCAAGGTTTACCGCGTCTTTCAGGGTCAGCTTCAAAGGGGTAATATCTTGCGCGAACGCCACCCCGGCGAGGGTAAGTAAGCAAACAATGCGGGTAGTCATAGCAGAAGCAGCTTATCCAGGTGCAACTGGGATGCCACTGTATCTGATAGCAATTACAAGGGATCAATGCTTCGCAGTGACAATATTTGGGCAGTGGCCCAAATGTCGTCAAGCGTTCTTCGGGTCGATGCCGAGCTTGCGCATTTTCGCCTGGAGCGTCGTCCGCTTCATGCCCAGGCGGGCCGCAGCGCCCTGGTCGCCACCGACACGGCCGTGGGCCTCGCGCAAAGCCTTTAGAATGGCATCCCGTTCGGCCGCGGCCAGCGTCACCGCCGGCGCCGAGCCCGTGGCGCGCCGCTGTAACTCGCGCACCGGGGCATGCAGCGAAGCTCCCGCGGTGAGGATGACGCCCCGCTCGATGAAGTTCTGCAACTCGCGAATGTTGCCCGGCCAGTCGTATCGCGCCAGCGCCTGCATGGCTTCCGACGGGATGTTGGTAATCTTCTTATTCATCCGGCGCGCGAACTGCTGTACGAAATAACGCACGAGGAGGGGGATATCCTCGCGGCGTTCCCGCAGCGAAGGCACTGTCAGCGGAAATACGTTCAGCCGGTAGTAGAGGTCGGCGCGAAACTCCCTCTGTTCCACCATAGTCTCGAGGTTGCGGTTCGTGGCGGCGACCAGCCGGGCGTCCGTCTTGATGGTTCGCGAACTGCCCAGACGTTCGAACTCACGCTCCTGCAAGACGCGCAGGAGCTTGGTCTGCAGTTCCAGCGGGATCTCGCCCACTTCGTCCAGGAACATGGTGCCGTGATTCGCCAGTTCGAAGCGGCCGATGCGCTGCGCGATCGCGCCCGTGAACGCGCCCTTTTCGTGGCCGAACATCTCGCTTTCCAGCAGCCCAGTGGGAATCGCGGCGCAGTTCAACTTGACGAAAGTGCCTTGCCGGCGGTTGCTCAAATCGTGAATCGCGCGGGCCAGCAGTTCCTTCCCCGTGCCTGTCTCGCCGTAAATCAGCACCGTTGAATCGGTGGGCGCGACGGTTTCCACTTGCTTCAGGAGCGCGCGCAGCACCCGGCTCTGTCCCACGATTTCTTCGAACCGGTTGTCGGTGCGAATCTCGTCTTCCAGGTAGACCTTCTCTTCGGCCAGGCGCGCATTCAGTTCCTCGATGCGCTCGTACGACAGTGAGTTATCCAGCGCGATCGCCACCTGGCCCGCGGCCTGCGAGAAGAATTGCAGATCCTGTTCGGTGAAGAAATTCTCCCGGCGCGATCCCAGATTCAACGTGCCCAGAACGGACGTTGATGTAATCAGCGGCAGGCAGCACAACGAGCACAGCCCTTCCCGCGACAGGATCTCAGCGGTTTGGGGCGAGAACTTGCGCGCATCCTCCATAGTGGGCACTAACCGCGGGACGCGCGTGCGGAAAACCAGTCCGGCCAGCGAGTCCTCTACGGAGATGAGCGCATTCTCGCGAATGTGTCCCGCGCTGTCGGGGAAATCCAGCACCCGCATTTTGAGCGCGCCGGCCTCGGCATCATATAGAAGGAGGCTGGCGTAGTCCATGCCGAAGGTGCGGCGCAGGGAAGCCGAGATCGCCTGGAACAGGTCCCGCGTCGCCAGGCAGCCCACCACTGCGTTGTTGATTTCGAGCAGAGTGCGCAAACGGTCGCGCTCCAGCGCCAGTTGCTGTTCGTATGCCTTGGCGGCTTCGGAATTCAGAGCATTGTCGACAGCGACGGCCACTTGCCGCGCCACGTGCTCCATGAATTCGATATTTTCGGTTGAGTAAGCATCCTTCGTGTGCGAACCGAAATGCAACCCGCCGATATCGCGTTGTGCGGTGAATAGCGGCAGCACGCAAAAGGATTCGATCTCGTACCGGGCCAGCAATTCGCGAATGTGCGGAAAGCGAGTCTCCGCGGCTAATTCGGCGATGTAGTAGGGCTTGCGGGTTTCGAGCGCCAGAGTCGTCGGTGTCTCCCCGTACGGAATGGCCGAAGGGCCCGGCTTCTCGATCGGCTCGTCGGTTTCCAGGATGTGCAGCCGCACCACCTGCTCGCGCGCGTCGATCAGCGTCAGCGTGATGAAGTCGAAGGACACCAGGCGCTTCAGCAGCCGGCTCAAATCGGCGAACAGGGTCGAGAGTTGCCGGTGCGCGGCAATCGACTGGGCTACTTCGAGCAGCGTCTCGTACCGTTCCTGGATGGGGTCCGGCAGCGGCTGGGGATGCGACGACATGGAAGGCTTTTCTTCCACCGTAGCACATGCCTTTCCGGCGGCGTCACTGACGCGCGGGACAGCCCAGTCCGGCAGCCTGTACGCGCGCCGATTCTGCCGCCACCCTGCGGCCCGAATTGCGATACAGCTCGATCAGATTGCTCGTTGCTGCGCAAAGCTGCCGGTGTACAAGCGGGCAGCCCAGATTGATCGACCCGTTAGCGAACGAGCAGCCTCCTGGATCCATCTGTTGGTCGATTTTCACGAGGCTCTCGACCGCCGAACTGCTGCCGGGATTGATGGAAAGCGCTTCTATGTATATGACCGCCGCGCGATCCAGCTCGCCTCTCGCCCGATACAGTCCGGCCAGCTCTTCACAGATCTGCTCGCTCTGCGCGATCCGTCGTCCATATTCCAGCACTGCCACAGCCTCAGATGGGCGCGACATGCGCTGATCGATGCATCCGAGTTCCTCATAAACCCTGCTGGTTCCGAATTCCCGCCGTGCCTGCGCAGAGTGGGCCTGGTCGATGCGCCGCCCGCGCAGCAGCAGGTCGAGCGCCTTGCGATACCAGCACGGCTTCTCGGAGGTCGATGCCAGAACGTCGCCCTCCAAACGGTAGAAATATGCGGTGTTGGCATACGCGGCGGCATCGCCGCCGACAGCGATAAATCTGTTTTGTAGCCGTTAGGCGCGGCTTCCGCGGAACTCGACCACAGGCTGAACTCGTCATGCCAGTCGGCATTCCGCGCCCATGATCGCATCGTCAGGCACCCGCACATCAATAGCAGCACGACGGGTCCCACCCGGCCCGTTCGCGGCCATTGACGCCCGGCGGCATGCCACGCCAGCACCGCGCATCCGGCCGCCGCGATCGCGGGCAAATATAAGAAACGCTCCGCCATAATCGTACCGATCGGGAACAGCAGATTCGACGTCGGTAGCAGCGCAGCGAAAAAGAAGCCGATCAAGAATGTCACCGTCTTCGCGGCGCCGCCAGCAGAAAACCGCTACGCCGGTTGCGCCGGCACACAGCAGCAATGCGATCAGCGCCCTCGCGTCGCCCCAACCCGACAGCGGCAGTTTCATCGTAAGAGTAATCGCAGGAGAGGCGCGCCGGCCAGATCAGCAGCCGCACATAATCGCCGACCACCCGGATCGCCGTGAGCCGGGTAGCCCAAAAATCGGCAGTCCGGTGCCCGCATCATCAAGACGACGCCGATCGGAATCAGGGCTGCTACATACCCCGGCACGCGCGATCGCCACGATGGACCCGACCGGAAGACCACATCGTACAGCCCCATGTGGCACAAAACACCAGCCGACCGCCGGTGTCGAATCCTGCAGCAGTGTGAACAGCAGCAGGTAGACAAGCGCAATCTTGATCAGATGCAAGCCGAAATTGATCTACTGATACGACGCCGGATTGGTTCTGCTGCCCAGAATTGCGTTATTAAAATTAAATAAGTACGACAGTGTAGTTGCCGGGCGGTAGAGATTCGTCTCATAGCGGCCGTACCAGTAATTCTCGGTGAAGATGAGCCGGACATTCTGGATGGTTGCCTCGCGGATGCGCGTGTCCTGCCCAATGATCGAGGCAGAACTCTATGCGTGCTTAGGCTTTTCCCGATTCGTTGGCTACAGCGGAACTGCGGCAGGATACGCAGATTTCTTCGACTATGGCCCGGATAAAAGGAGTCATCGCCGCCAGTTTGACGCCTTGACGATGCATATCCTCCAGCAGAGACTGACCCTCCGGGTCTACGAAATCCAGTTCTCCCAAATCCAGAACGGTTCGACGATCCCGAGTAGTCGATTGAGCCGTTTGCCAGCACTGCCGGAGTTCTTTAACCCACGGACCAGACAATCTGCCCTCCAACTTGAAGCGAAGTTCGCTGGCGCTGTCATGCAGAGTGATCTTCAACATCCGCAATTCCTTTCGCACGCTCATTGCCGAACGCAAAAAGCGCGTGACCACAAGCACATAGCTATGGATGGAGTCGTCCAGCCAACTGCTTCTGCCCAAATAACGGCATCAGGCAGCTTGTGGGGCGTGATTTGCCGGCGGATCCGGGCTCGGGCTTGGCGGTGACGCTACGGTTTGAGCCTTACATACAGGACAGCACTGAGGGCAATACCAACCATGAACTTCTTCGGGCATGTGCAGGCGATTAGGCCAACTTCCACAAATGTCGCAACATCCCTTTAGCCGTTCCGAAACGTGGCAATCCGGTCGCATGCCGGTTTTGGAGCAGTCGAAGTGCCACTGCCGCTAATGCCACCACAATTGTTGGCAGGTGCACCAATTCGCAGAAAATAAAGCCAGTAGTTTCGGCCCGCCTGGCCGCACCCGATATTTGCCGATCGCCGGCGTGGCATTCGGACCCGCGGTTGGTCAGGATTTATACGCGTTTTTTGCCCAACCGCCCGGTCGTTGCCGGAAAGAGATGCTAACCTGTTTGTCCCATTGGGCGTCCTTGCCTCTGATCGGGAGGAACACGAATGCGTTCGATAGCCGGACTCGCATGGCCGCTTCTGCTGGTGGCCACCGCAGCCGCGCAGACCTTTGAGGCTGCCGCGCTGAAACCATCGCCCGCCGGCGCTCCCATTCAATTCATCGGGTTCATGGGCGGCCCGGGTTCGGATGACCCGGGCCGGATCGTTTCGTCCCACACCAGTCTCAAACTGTTCATCATGCGGGCGTACAAGGTCAAACCGTACCAGGTGATCGGACCCGGTTGGCTCGAGACGGAAGTTTACGACCTCACGGCCAAAGTTGCCCCCAATGCCACCGATGATGACGTGCGCGCCATGATGCGCAACCTCCTCGCCGAGCGCTTCAAACTGGAGCAGCACAATGAGGATAAGGAGATGTCAATCTACTCGCTCGTGGTCGCGAAGGACGGACCGAAGTTGAAGGAGCACAGCCCCACCCCGCCGGAGACTGCCGCGGCCGACACACCGCCCGCCAAAGGTCCCGTGACCGGCGCGGACGGCTTTCCCATCCTGCGGCCCGCCGTGTATGCCAATGGCCCCGTGATTCTTTATCGCAAGGGCCAAGCCCGGCTGCATGCCGCGAATCTCACCACGGTCCGCCTCGCCGATTCGTTGTCGCAACAGCTCGACAGGCTCGTCATAGACGACACCGGTCTTTCCGGCCACTACGACTTCACCCTCACCTGGACTCCCGACAATCGAGCAAATCTACCCGCCGCCACCGATACCCTCGACGACGCCAATGACATCTTCACGGCTCTCCAGCGCCAACTCGGGCTTCGACTTGTGTCGAAGAAGGCACCCGTCCCGTGCATCGTAGTCGACCATATGTCCAAAGCTCCGGTAGAAATGTAGCGTAGGCCTCCGGCTTGCGAAGCCCCCAATAGCTGTATCGATCTGGCAGAATCGTCTGTATGGCGAAGAAGACGCTTCACATCGACGACAAACTCCTCAAAGAAGCGAGGAAGGCGTGTGGAGCCGGCACGGACACCGAGACGGTCCGTTTAGGACTCGAGGCGCTGCTTCGCCACGCAGCTTATGAACGACTCCGCACCTTCGGCGGTAGCGAGCCGGATGCCGAGGACGTTCCGCGCCGTCGCGAAAAGCCCGCCTCTGGCCGGCGAGTCGCCTGATGGTTTTGGTCGACACTTCCGTCTGGATCAGGTTCTTGTCGGGCCGGCCGCCTCACTTACGCGAGTTGGCGGAGTTGCTATCGCTCAGTCAGGTATGCGGCCACGAGCTTGTTTACGGCGAATTGCTCATTGGCGACCGTCGTGGCCGCCAGCAGTTCTTGAAGGACTAC
>Ga0207695_10010359_pt1 | contig 11409 bp, 10 predicted proteins | sample KBSC54metaG_FD_184354 | JGI IMG/M metagenome (GOLD analysis project Ga0207695, IMG submission 184354) | Corn rhizosphere microbial communities from Kellogg Biological Station, Michigan, USA - KBS C5-4 metaG (SPAdes) (version 2) | ecosystem: Host-associated > Plants > Roots > Rhizosphere > Soil... | reverse complement strand
TCACAAGTATCTATCAGCCATTGCAGCTGCTCATCGGGCACATTTGCCAATGCTTCGAATGTTCTGAGGGTATTTATGGTAATGGGTTCCATTGTAGTTAATCAGAGATTAGAGACTGGAGATTAGTTGTAAAGCCCGAATGTAAATTATTCCTGATAAAAAAACTAATAAGGGTGCGCATTGGAGGTTTATCGTCACAAATAATTGTGTTATTTTTACAATGCGGACAGAAACTAATCTCTGGTCTCCAACCTCTAATCGCTTATATGCAGGTACAAAATAAAAACGACGGTAAACGGGGGGCATTCTTTATAGAAGACAACGGAAAAGAAGTTGCCCTGATGCACTATATTTTTTCGGGACCGGAAAAATTTATTATTGATCACACTGAAGTTGACGAAGCCTATGAAGGCAAAGGCCTGGGCAAACAACTGGTAAGGGCCGGGGTTGAATACGCCCGTGAGCACAAAATGAAGATTTTACCCTACTGCCCCTTCGCCAAAAAGATATTTGAGTTAACGCCCGAGTTTGGGGATGTGCTGTTTTGAGAAGACCATGGACCATGGACGATAGTCCATAGAAAAATAAGACAGGAAAATGGAATACATATTAACCAACCCGGTGGCTGCCAGCATTGGCACCGAAAAATTTAAATGCACGGTTGTGTGGCGCAATGGTAAGTTTATTTCGGACGAGCCGGAAATTGCCGGGGGGAAAGACCTTGGGCCCGATCCTTATACCTTATTACTATCATCGCTGGGATGTTGTACACTGGCAACGCTTCGCATGTATATCGACCGTAAAGGCTGGGATATCCCGCAGATTGCGGTTGCCGTTAATATGTTTTTTAAACTGGAAGGGGATAAGAAAATCACGGTGATTGACCGCGACCTGAATTTTTTAACCCCGGTTACCGATGAACAGCGCGAACGCTTAACCCAAATAGCCAAAGTTTGTCCGGTATCGAAAATATTAGAAGGCGAAATACAGGTGCGTACCTTTGCCTACACCGGCACCGAAGTTGAAAAAACGCACAGTTATACCAACGGCGAAATCACCGTTGAGTGGCGCCCCGAACTTTGTAAGCATGCCGCCCGCTGCGCTACTCAACTACCGCAGGTATTTAATCCCAGCGCCAAGCCATGGGTAAATATGGATGGCGCCACCAGTAAGGAAATTGCTGAGCAAGTTGCCAGGTGCCCGACAGGGGCGTTGAAGATTAGAGATTAGCTGATTAGAGAATAGAGATTAGGAGAAATGGATCGATTCTCCTTGTCATTCTGAGCGACTGCGAAGAATCTTATTCAATCGATACGTATGCGCCATTTAAGTCGCTTCAATACCTTTGTGTAGTAAATGTTACATGCAGAAGATTTTTCGCTGCGCTCAAGAGATAGTTCTTCACACGCGTTCAGAATTACAAAATTTGCGCATTTCAACTAATCTCTAATTCACAAATCTCTAATCTCTGTCAAAGGTCTGTTCATCACCCTATAAAAAAATAGCCCCCCAACAATATAGAGTAATACATCTACCCAATCGCCGGTATAGGTTTTGGACAGCCAGGGCAGCAATACTTCAAATATCAGGGAAACATAGGCTGTAATAAAAACCACATGCCATTTAGATAGGGTATAAAAATTACTTTTAAATACAACAAAGCGTTGAAAGCAAAGTGCCAGGGTAGCAATTACGGGAATGGCAAATACATCGGTAATGTAGCCATTAATATAAGGAATTGGGTGATGCAGCTTCCGGGTGGCAAACACCAGCAGCCAAATAATACAGCCGGTTATAAACCATCTGTTGAGCAGGGTTTTCATTTAGCCCGGTATAAGGCTTATCAGTACGATGATAATGGTTACCACAACAAAAAATAAAATCTGCAGATAAATGCCAAACCAACGAAAAGCGCTTATCGATCTTTTTAAAATACGTTTAACAAGACCATCGCCCGGGCGTATGTAAAGAAACCCGCTTTCTTTCAACGCCTGCTGCCGGGCTTTTCTTTCCACTCCGCGCGAAAACTGGTGTGTTTCTAAAAAGCCGTTGCAATTAATGCACCTGTCATCGAGGCCGCCTTCCCATAAAGTCCACTTACCGCAATGCGGGCATTTAATTTCTCTCTGGCTCATTAGTTCAATATGGGGCAAATATAAAGAATAAGGCAGGCCTTACGCAATGCAAAGCTTACCAGATTTTGTAAAATAAAAAAGGACAGCCAATCGGGCCGTCCTTCAAATTTCTTAAGCGGTTTTTATATCTTAATTATTTCGCTGTCCTTTTAGCAGGAACTAACGGTAAAATGATAACTGCTAACAGGGCAACAACTTCTAATACAACTAACATGGGTCTAATTTTAAGTATTTATTTGAAAAATGATTAATAACTCTTCAGAAACTAAAATACGTTCTGCACTGTGGGGGCGACACAAAACATGCCATTTTTAAAAAAAAAGTTTTCGGCCCAAAAACGCCAAAATAGAAATTTGCTATTTTTTTTAAATCACTTAAAAAACACGTGTTATTTTGATTTTTGTCGATATTTTGATGTTTTCATCGGTAAAAAACGGGTGTTTGGAGAAATAATGTCCGTTTTTTAGTCGATTTTTAATTTCAAGCTTTAAAAAGAGGTTTTTTTCGCCGACTATTAACTTCAGGCTAAAAAATTAATTACTGCGTTTTGTGTCATTTGTTAACGCAGATTAACATGTGAGCGTTTGGACAAATTTTTCAAAAAAACGGGGCATAAATCGGTATGTACCCGGTACACTAATCCTTTAAAATATTTTTTTGTCAATTTGGCAGCCGGCATGACAGGTGATAGGTTTTTGTAAAAATCAGTTCATTTTTTTCATGACAGAATACTGCCAAACTGACAATTGGCATTGATTGGCATAGTCGGGCTTACAAAATTGCTTTATTGGGCTACTACAACTGCCGCGCTGCCCGCAGGTACGGTAACGATAAAGCTTGTTTTATTAATAGTGGAGTTTTCAGATGTAACGGCGCCAAAGGTACCATCGGCTTTTACTGCGGTGCCACCGAATGTTACGCCGGTGGTGGCGTCTATTGCCGGTGCGGTTAGCCTGGCCACGTTTATAGATGAGATAATTTTGCCCGGGATGATATTAAAGTCGAAGCTTTTATCGAGGCTTTTGTTTACCAGGGTGATCGAGTATTTGCCGTCAACAAGGCAGGCGTGTGCGCTGCAAAATAGCGAGTTGTCGATTGTTGCCGGTATCGACCGTCCGTTTGCGCTGCCATACTTAAAGGCTAGCATGGCATAATATTCAGGCTTTGCTACAAATACGCCATTTTCCCGTATTACAGGCGAGTAGTGCAGCCCAACACCTGTATGGAAATTAATGCCCTGGCAGCCGTTATCGGCTAACGTCCACATTGCGTCGAGCGCCCAAATTGCCGAGGCAAATACATCGCTTACGCCAACCTTACCTCCGCCGTAAACATTGTTGCACTCTGTTACCCTGAAAGGCGGCTGGGTTTTAGCTGCTGATGCTTTAAACGACCGTATAAGTTCGGCAAGTTTTAGGCTGTGTCCTAAAATTGACTGGTAGGTAATGCCGGTACTGGTCGCCGGCCCGGTTTCATAGTAATGGCCATCCTGCAGTTTTAGTTCGAAACCCTCATTGTTTGTAAATGATGTTATCCACGAAGTGTTAAATGCAATATCTGGTCCGGCAAAATTAGCGCCGGGTACCGCTTTTTGAACCGCAGCCTGGTAGCCCCGCCACTCAGATAAGAAATCGCCAAACGAATAGTTAGGGTTGCGAAGGTGATTGTAGGGTGCGTAAGCATCGGGCTCATTACCCGATTGAAAGGCATACAGGCTGCTGCCCAGCGAATGCGAAACATAAGTTGCCTCGTCTGCAGCCACATCCTGGTCATTGTCGGCAAGGTTTAAGCCGAAGATGACAGGCCAGCCGGTAGCGTTTGAAAAAGCGGCCAAATGGTCGATATCAGAAGTTGTTATTGCATCAGGCTGGGTGCTGCTGTTGCGCGGGGAGCCAGTCCATGTTATCAGGTCGCTGGTGCCGCCGCCCATCCTGATGATGCCGGGGCCAACATTCTTCATCAACTGGATAAGGACGCTGTTATTTTCGTTGAGGTAATTAATATCCTGGCCAAAAACACCGTTTTCAAAACTAAGCCCCTCGAAGGTTGCCGGAATGACGTTGCCAGGATGCTGCTCGTCGAATGTTACATTAACGGTATGGTCGTTAGTGATAAATTGCTTCTTAATATTTTCCGAATTGTCTTTATGGCAGGAAACCAGCACGGCGGCCAGTAAAAGTATTAACCAGGTTTTTTGCATTGTGAAAAGGTTGTGAAACCGGTATAAAGATATGCAAATCCTGTTATCGTAAAAGGAAAGTTACAGAAATTTAGATGGTCTGGCGGTTTCGCACAGGGCGGTGCCCTGTGCTGGCATATATTTCCCGTTCAGGGAAAATATATTAGGTAGAACCCAAAAGCAAAATTCCCCGAAGGGGATAAATGCATCAGCGCAGGGCAACGCCCTGCGCGAATACAGCAGACGATTGCCACTCTGCTCTTCATCAGCCAAACAAGCCCCTTCATCTATATTTATCAAATCCTCATCTATTATAATCACCGCATATTATTTTTATATTTACTTTTAATTGTGTCAAATAAACACAATGTTATAACCAGCCTGGTTATTATAAACCTATTAAGCATTTGTAATTTAATTTAACCCTTTGCCGCGTATAATTATGAAGAAAAATTTAAAACCGTTTGCCGTACTTTGCCTTGCCGGGGCATCGACCATTTTATTGGCCGGGATGACTGGTGGCCCCAATGTAAATAGCTTAAACCAACAACCAGGGGCCGACAGTTCGGGCATTGTGTTGGTTAAAAACACCAACGGACCGACACTGGGCTACTCAACAACTTCGGGTGTGAAAATTTTAACGGTTGATGGTTTTTCATTTAAGGATTTAAACAAGAATGGCAAGCTGGATAAATACGAGGACTGGCGTTTAACAGTGGATGAACGCGCAAAGGATTTGGCATCAAAACTTTCGGTTGAGCAAATTGCCGGGTTAATGCTGTACAGCGCGCACCAGGCAATACCCGCTATGCCTGGCCCGATGGGCGCGGCTACCTATAACGGAAAACCATTCCCGCAAAGCGGCGCAAAAGCATCAGACCTTACCGACCAGCAAAAGGCATTTTTAATAAACGATAATTTAAGGCACGTGCTGGTTACATCGGTACAAAGCCCGGCGGTTGCCGCGCAATGGAACAATAATGTGCAGGCTTTGGTTGAGGGCAGCGGCTTTGGTATACCGGCCAACAACAGTTCCGACCCCCGGCATGGTACCAACTCGGGCGTTGAATATACCGCGGGCGCAGGTGGAAAAATTTCTCAATGGCCCGATCAGCTGGGATTAGCCGCAACATTCGACCCGGCAGTGGTACAGCAATTTGGTTCGATAGCAGCTCAAGAGTACCGGGCATTAGGAATATCAACGGCCTTGTCGCCCCAGATTGATTTAGGCTCCGAACCACGTTGGGCACGTATTAACGGCACATTTGGCGAAGACCCGCAGCTAGCGGCTGACATGGCCCGCGCTTATGTTGATGGTTTCCAAACTTCTACCGGCGATAAAGAAATAAAAGGTGGTTGGGGCTACAACAGTGTAAACGCCATGATGAAGCATTGGCCGGGCGGCGGCCCTGAAGAGGGCGGAAGAGATGCCCACTTTGCTTACGGCAAATTTGCTGTTTACCCCGGTAATAATTTCGACGAGCACCTGGTATCGTTTGTAGATGGCGCTTTGAAGCTTTCGGGAAGTACAAAAATGGCTTCGGCTGTGATGCCTTATTATACCATTTCATACGGCAGAGATATCAAAAACAAAGAAGACCGTGGCAACAGTTACAGCAAATATTTAATAACCGATTTATTGCGCACAAAATATGGTTACGACGGCGTGGTTTGTACCGACTGGCTCGTTACTGCCGACGAAGGTAAAACGCCGGACGTATTCGCAGGTAAATCGTGGGGCATGGAAGACAAAACCGTTGCCGAACGGCACTACAAAGTACTAATGGCCGGTGTCGATCAGTTTGGTGGTAACAATGTTGCCGGTCCGGTTATTGAGGCCTACCAGATGGGCGTTAAAGACCATGGCGAACCGTTTATGCGGGCAAGGTTTGAGCAATCGGCAGTAAGATTGTTGCGCAATATTTTCAGGACAGGCTTATTTGAAAATCCTTACCTGGATATAGAAACATCCAAACAAATTGTTGGCAAGCCGGAGTTTATGACAGCCGGCTACAACGCACAGTTGAAATCGGTAGTATTGTTAAAAAACAGTGCAAACATACTGCCGCTGCAAAAGGGCAAAACTGTGTACCTGCCAAAAAAATACAGTCCATCGGTAAAAGGCTTTTTTGGCCCGCCATCAAAAGAGAAATTTGAAGACGCCGTTAGCGCCGAGTTGTTGAAGAAATATTACAATGTTACCGATGACCCGGCCAAAGCCGATTGTGCCATTGTGTTTGTAAGCAGCCCGAGCGGCGGCGCAGGATATGATAGTGAAGATGTAAAAGCCGGCGGTAGCGGCTATGTGCCGATTACCCTGCAATACGGTCCTTATACCGCCACTGATGCCCGCGAGCATAGCATAGCCGCCGGCGACCCTGCCGAGCCAACCGTAACCGACCGTACCTACAAAGGCAAAAGCATAACTGCCGCTAACGTAACCGATTTAAAAACCATACAAAGCACTAAAGCCGCCATGAACGGCAAACCGGTAATTGTAGTGATTACCCTGACCAAGCCTACCGTACCTGCCGAATTTGAAAAGGACGCCAATGCTATAGTAGCCAGCTTTGGCGTACAAAACCAGGCGATATTGGATATTTTATCAGGCACTGCCGAACCATCGGGCCTGCTACCGTTCCAGATGCCGGCCAATATGCAAACCGTTGAATTGCAGGATGAAGATATTCCACATGATATGCAATGTTACACTGATGCCGACGGCCATACCTACGATTTTGGTTTTGGCATGAACTGGAAAGGCGTGATACAGGATGCCCGCACCCGCAGGTACGTTAACCGCGTTATTGAACCAATCATCAGCGTAAAAGGTGGTACGGTAAGCATGAGCAGCGCTACCAATGGCGCTAAAATTTATTTTACAACAGATGGCAGCACTCCGGCGTTTGTTAAAGAAAATGAATATTCAAAACCATTTAAGGTGGCGAAAGGTTCTGTAATAAAAGCTATTGCCAAGGTTTATGGGGTTGATAATAGCGGGATGGTGATGTATAAGGAAACGAAGTAGAGAACACCCCCATCGTCATTGCGAGGAACGAAGCAAACTCTACGTATGCTAATCAACGGAGCAAAAATGGTGTAGCGACCTAAATGCCGCATTTCGGTCGCCACAAAAATTAAGGTTCATGATTGTCCTTAGCAGAGGTTGCTTCGTTCCTCGCAATGACGCCCTAAGATAGCTGTGGTAGTCTAATGCGTTAAAAAATAGCACTATGAAAAAAGTATTTCTCATTTTACTCTTAGCTGCCGGTACAATAACTGCTACCCACGCCCAGGGCCATTGGCAACTAATAAAAACCTCCAACAAAATCGCACCGCGCAGCGAATGCAGCCTGGTAGCCGTTGATAACAAGCTATATTTAATCGGCGGCGATGGTTCAGCCCGACCGGTTGAGGCTTACGACTCCAAAACGAATACCTGGACTGAAAAAGCCATAGCCCCTTTTACTATGCACCATTTGCAGGCGGTTGGCCTTGGCGATAAAGTTTACGTGCTCGATGCTTTTTACCAGGGCGGCTATCCGGATCAAATTCCGCTACCGAATGTTTACAGTTACGATACTAAAAAGGACAGCTGGCAAAAACTAGCCGAAATACCTGCCGAGCGCCGGCGGGCCGGCGCAGGCGAAGCTGTTTATAACGGCAAGCTTTACCTAATTTGCGGCATAACCCACGGCCACCGCAGCGGTACCAACAGTATGTTTGATTGCTACGATCCTGCAACCGACAAATGGACAAACCTCCCCGATGCGCCCCACGTACGCGACCATAGCATGGCTGTTGTGGTGGGTGATAAGTTGTATGCCATTGGCGGCCGCAATACCAGTTTACACGATGCGGATAATTTTATGTCGTTTTTTAACAAGGTGGTGCTTGATGTAGATTGTTACGATTTTAAAACAGGCAAGTGGAGCACGCTGGACGCGAAACTACCCATGGGGACCGGTGGCGGTACGGCTGTAAACCTAAACAATAAGATATTTTACATAGGCGGTGAACGAGCTACCGATACCAAGCCAAATGGCCCCCAAAAAGATGTTTACTGCCTGGACCCTGCCAAAGATGCCCAATGGCAAAAGGTGGCTGATTTAAATCAAGCCAGAAATGGCGTGGGTGGTACGGTGCTTAACGGAAAAATATACATTGCAGGTGGCGCCGGTGGCCCTGGCGGACCACCACCAAATGGTGGCAAGCCGGGCGCTAACCCGCCGCCGAACGGACCGCCGCCTGGTGTTAATCAAGGAGATATCGCGCTGGAAATGTTTAGTTTGAAATAAATAAACTCGATGTCATTTCGAACGATAGTGAGAAAGACTTTGCGATTGAAAGGTATGCGCCAGACCGTCCGCCGTTAAAATCGCATGGACAAGTTTTCTCCTCGTTCATCGAAATGACATATTGGGGTACACATGTTGCTATAAGGACGCTAAATAGCTATATTTAACAACTCAATCAACCTAACATGCGTAAACTCTTTACAATCCTGCTGTTATTTCCTGCCTTGTTATGGGCGCAAACCGAACCTGCAGTAATTCCCCTTTGGGAAAAAGGCGCACCTGGATTTGAAAACCGCCGTAACGAGCCTGAATTAGCCAAAGATTATTGGGTTAGGAATGTACACAACCCATCGCTTACCGTTTTTTTGCCGCCAAAAGATAAGGCTACCGGCGCTGCAGTAGTAGTTTGTCCGGGTGGTGGTCATCGTTTGCTGGTTTATACGGCAGAGGGCATTGATCCGGCAAAGTTTTTAAACAACCTGGGCGTGGCTGTTTTTGTATTAAAATACCGTTTGGGGCGTGATACTTTGTCGCCTTATAAAATTGATGTACATGCCAAACAGGATGGTTTCAGGGCGATGCGCCTGGTACGCAGCCGGGCCGCTGAGTTTGGTATCGATACTAATCGCATTGGCCTGATGGGGTTCTCGGCAGGCGGAGAAGTTGTAGACATGGTGGCATTTGACAAAGGTAAAGGCGACCCCAAAGCCACCGATCCGGTAGATCGCCAAAGTTCAAAACCCGCTTTTATCGTGCAGATATATCCCGGTCCGCTTTATGTGCCGGATGTGGTTCCTTCAGATGCTCCGCCGGCGTTTCTATTGGCTGCAAACGACGATCCATGTTGTTCGGTGCCCGTAATGCAATTATTGCAACGCTACCGCGATGCCAAAGTGCCCGTTGAAGCGCATTTGTTTACGCAAGGTGCCCATGGTTTCAATATGGGACAGCGCTCAAAACTAAAATCAATCAATACCTGGCCGCAGCGTTTGGCCGATTGGTTGTCGGATAATAATATTTTACAGCCAGTGAGGCCGAAGGTGATGCATTAGGATGATTTAATCTTTACCGTCATTGCGAGGAACGAAGCAACCTCTACATAGGACATTCAGGAACCGTAGCATGGTGGTGCCGTAAATGCGGCTGACAGGTCACCATACGTTTTATACTTTATGATTTGCATGTGCAGAGGTTGCTTCGTTCCTCGCAATGACGCGCGGGTGATAGTTGGTATCTATTGTTTCGCCAACGTAATATTCCTTAAATCACAAACCATATCACTCCAATAAGTGTTACCTTGTAGTAAACCCAAAAAGATTATGGCAAATTTCCAGGAGATAATAGCGTCGGATAAACCGGTATTGGTTGATTTTTCGGCGGAGTGGTGCGGGCCGTGTAAAATGATGCCGCCAATACTAAAGCAGGTAAAAGATGCCCTAGGCGATAAAGTTACTATCATCAAAATAGATATCGACAAAAACCCGGCGGCAGCTAATGCCTATAAAGTGCAAAGCGTACCCACGTTAATGATTTTTAAAAACAGCGAAACCAAATGGCGCCAAAGCGGCGTAATGCAGGCCGGGCAATTGCAGCATGTTATACAGCAGTTTGTTTAGGGTTAGAGATTAGAGGTTGGTGATTAGAGATTAGTTTGCAAAGTCTTAAAAGTTGACAAATCTCTTTCTGAAAGGAATTACACCTTCCCCATCTGCGGGTCACTAAAGCTTGGTTTACCTGTTTCAACACGGCCGGCGTAGCGCTTTTCGAAAGTTTGAATGCCCCTTACTTTCGCCGTAAAATCGTACCAGCCATGACTGGCAACCAGGTTTAATATTATGGTTGATGTTGCCCCCGGTTTTATAACTGCTACATGGTTATTGGTTTTGTAAGCATTATCGGTTATTACTACACTTTTTTGTTGTGTGCTGTGGTTATGCAACCTAAGTTCAATATTTCCTGTAAGTTTTTTGGTATCAGGGTGGCTGGCCTGGTATTCGGTGGTAATATCTAAATCAGGGTCATTAATCGAGCCTTTAAATTCGCGATAAAAGCCGTTGGGGCCATAAACGCGCAGGTGGTAGTTGTCGTTTTCAAAATCGCTTAATGGCCATTCGTCGGCAAGGGTATCACCCGATTTTGCGGTGTATGCCCAGGTGCGCAAATCTTCATTAGCATATTTGCCTGGTGCATAAACATTAAACGGTGAGCCGGATGCAGCGCTTCCGAAAAATTTATTGCTTGCTGTAAGTTTTAGTTCGAATGTTTTTTTATCGGCGTCTAATTTGCCGTCGGCGTACAGCTGGTAGGGCAGGGGACACGATGGTTTTATACCCGGCTCCTGCTTCGGCATGTACGGCGATGCATGAGGGTTTTTGTTAATCAGCGCAATTTCATCGGCGGTAAGCACCTTATAATCATCGGGCAGCTTCTTAAACTGTGCCTTGTGTATGCCTTCAATTGATTCATTTTTTGGTACAAAGGCCGGTGTCGGAATTGCTTCGCCATTATAAGGCCTGAAAACTGATGTTAAGTCACCACAAACAGTACGGCGCCAGTCGCTGATATTTGATTCAACGATGTTTTTGCCTGTTTTTTTGCTGAGAAATTTCTCTAAAAATTGCAGGGTGGAGGTATGGTCGAACACTTCCGAGTTCACCCAGCCGCCCTTGCTCCATGGCGATGCTATCACTAAGGGCACACGGAAACCAAGACCGATGGAGTTTTCCTTTTCATAATGTTCCGGGAAATTATTGCGGGCCAGTTCCTGTTCGCGGGTTACAAACTCAACGCGGGTATC